>Ga0210123_1000468_pt1 | contig 25076 bp, 25 predicted proteins | sample Muzzi_PWB_D2_FD_185535 | JGI IMG/M metagenome (GOLD analysis project Ga0210123, IMG submission 185535) | Wetland microbial communities from San Francisco Bay, California, USA, that impact long-term carbon sequestration - Muzzi_PWB_D2 (SPAdes) | ecosystem: Environmental > Aquatic > Marine >... | reverse complement strand
ACATTTTATCTTCCGGAAGCGGAATCTTTTTAATAACTTTATCGTCAGAGGATTTAAACACCACCTCTCGAGGGGTGACGTAGCTCGTGATCTCCTTTTTGGAATAATTCCATTCGTTGGCAATTGCAATCGCTTGAACGGCATCAATGTTTTTCAATTTGGCTGCATCTGGATTCTCAGTGGAACAAGCTGGAAACAGCCAGCTTATTCCAAGAAAGAGAATAAAGCCTAGTATTTTAGATTTCATTTTTTCCTCCATAACTTGCATTCATTTGATTTTGCAACATTTCGTTTTCATACTTTAATCTGTTAATATATGAAGCCTGATAACAAAAGTCAAATTTAACAGGGTGAAAATGAATCTATGGAACCCGTTCTTTCAGATAAACACCCTTATGACAAACAATGGACTTATAAAGGCAAAATGGCAAGTATCGAAGGCATCACCCTATAACGACCTTCCCGTCAAATTCATCCGAGCGCGGATCGACATATACAACAATGTTTAAATTTGTATCTTTTAAACCAATATCTTCCATGAAAATGCGTTGTTGAGTACCATGTTTGGTGTGAGGTGGAATGCTTAAAGAAAACTCTCTATGGGTATGGGTATAACCGTGCCCCGAGCAATTCGGGCAGAAAAACAGATTCCAGATTTCTGTTTCTCCACATCGGGGGCAGGGCTCAATTATGGGCACCGTGATAGGGAAAAGCCCTCCATGTCGAGCTTCTTCAGGAGAGAGCACAACCTCATAATATAAATCTTTATCAGGAATACATCCTCTTTCCTTTGTATAAAATCCAGGCAAAAATCCCTCAAAAACCTCATCGGCAAAGGATCTTAACCGATCCATTTCGTTAAAGACCGACCTTCTTTTTTGGATGATATGTTGATCGTTCCGTTTATTCGAATTTTTTTGAGGCTGTTTCAGTGCTGCATCGTATCTTTGACGTTTGTTTTCATCAACAAGCGTTTCATAAGCCTCTCTGGCTTCACGAAATTTGTCACTACTTATAGAATGGGTTAAATCCGGATGCAGCTGCTTTGCTATCTTTCGATAAGCCCGTTTAATCTGGTTTAAATTGGCTTGCCTGGATATACCGAGGACGACATAATAGTCTTTTGCCACAGCACACCTCCTATTATAATAATTATATATCCGGCAACTTAAAACCTAAATTGAGCGATTTTCAAGTTTGCCACCCCAGAGAAATAGGCTTCGCATTTCACAGGGCAGGCAGATACAAGGAAGATGTTGTTTCGCTATAGTCGACTATGCGGAACGTCATCCGGCGCAGTATAAGCGGTGATCCTCCAGAGGCTATTAAAAATTTGAAACGCTCAGTTTAGGTAAAAAAAGCCGGAGGGACAGTATCTTCCAATTTTATGTCGCCTCCGGCTTAAGAAAAAAATATTTAGGTTCCAACTTCGATTTTACGTGGCTTAACCTCTTCAACCTTCGGCAATGTGAGCCGTAAGACACCATCCGTCAAATTGGCATTAATCTTACTCTGATCAATAACGTTAGAGAGCGAAAATTGCCGATAGTATTTCCCTATCTCGTATTCAATCAAAATGTCTTCCTCATCGGCTCTCTCAAAAGGTTCCACCTCTCCGGTTAATGTCAATGTGTTCTCCCGAAGATCAATGGACAGGTTTTCTGCGTTTACACCCGGTAAATCGGCCAGAAGGGTAAGCTCGCGATCCGTTTCGAATATATCCACACTGGGTGTAAAGACCACCCCCGGCTTGGTCTGCTCGGCCGGAGACGTCACTTCTTGTTTTGGTTTTACCTGGATTTCTTTGGCTTTTACGTCCGTCATGGTCATCCCTCCTTCCTATAGAATTCCTTGGAAACTTATTGAACTGTAATCTGTCTGGGCTTGGTCTTTTCGGCTTTAGGTATGGTCATGGTCAATACGCCATTCTCCAACCTGGCATCTACTTTATCGATGTCAATATCATCAGGCAGATTAATTAATCTTGAGAATTTTCCCGCTTCTCTTTCTCTTCTGTGGTATTTGACGTTGTTGCCTTCTACGGGTATTCTTCTTTCGCCTGAAATAGACATGCCTTTTGCGGTAACCTGAATGTCCAGTTCGTCTGACTTTATTCCGGGCAATTCCGCACGAACATAGTAATTGTCATTATCTTCAGTGACATTGGTCAAGGGGAATACACCAGCCGAAGGCATTGGAAGGGCCCCTCCTGATAAAGCACCTTGCCATTGCTCCATCTGTCTTTGTAAGCGATCCAGTTCTCTAAAGGAGCTCCTGAATCCCCGGGTCGGAAAATCGAATAGTCTTCTGTAAATCATGGCGACATCCTCCTTTCTGGGTTTATTTTAATCGTTACAATACCCAGATTTAGTTGATCTTTTGACTTATTAAAAAAGATTGATAAATTTTTAATAAAAAAATAACCCAGAAAATAATGTTGTCAAGATATAAATAAATATTTTTTCTTGAATTACTAAATAAATTATATATAATATAGTAATGAAAAATGACCTTGGAGGTTGAACGCATGGTAAAAGACGAAATGAAACAAAAGAAAAAGGACCTTTTTTTATCCAAAATACTAACATCTGAACTCAAAGAAAGACAATCTGTCCGGGCAACCTTTCGGTTGTCGGAAGGGTGTATTGAGGCCATTAGTATTGTCGCTACCCAGATGGGTATCAAACAGAAATCGCTTTTCGATCATATGGCGGGGATATGGACAGTCTGAAATCCATAGCCCGAGAAATTAAACAAATGAAAATAAAAAAACAGCGCCGAATCCAAAAAACGTTTGTAATCAACAGAAGATCACTCTCCTCATTAGATGAAATTTCCAACATGTTTAATGCATCCAGGGATGTATTGGTTGAATATTCTATCCAAAGATTATTGCCGATAATTAGTAAAGAGCGGACAAAACATGAGACACGAAAAGAATTTCTTATAAAGATTAAAAAACATTTTCAGCAAGGCGAGAAAATACTGAATGACATCAAAAAACGATTGGGGGATGATGATCCGATTATAAATAAATTTGCTATGATCATGTCCAGTTATGAAACCGTAAAGGACAATATGGAAGCGTTTATTGACCGGAGTAAGGGCATTGAAACGTTTGATGCTGAAAATATGAATCCTTAATTCTTGGAATAAAGAGCCATAATTATGATCCAGATATACCTTGCCGCGACTGATCCGCTAAAAATATTTGCAGTATAGATGATGTTATGTTATTTAAAAAAAATAAAACGCGTAAAATGAATATTTCTGAAAATTCGGCCCGGGACGGGTTAAAACTTCTGATATAAGATCTTCATCAACGGTTCCTCGAACACCTTTGCTCACATACCGCCATTTCACTTTGAGGGAAACAAGGCACCTTCTTTGATTTTTATTTTGCAAACAATTCCGAACTTGTCTTTTGTAAAGAGATTGAACACTTTGAATCGATCCTTTTCCTTATTTTAAAGGTGAAACATGTCCCAAGAACTGGATGTAATTATTGTAGATGACGACCCGAGCATCTGTATGGTAATTTCAAATATCATTAAAAACTTCTACATATGGGGTGAAGTGATCTCTTTTACTGATATTAATGATGCAATTGCTTATTGTATGGGACTTGATATGGGTGTTGCAGTATTCGTATTGGACATCTATCTCGGCGAAAAAAGCGGGTTCGACTTTCTTGACAAAATTGAGGAAAGGTTTCCTTCTGCCCGCGAAGATACGATCATCATAACCGGGAATGCCAGTAATGAAGTGGTCAATCGATGCATATCTTCGGATATTACCTATCTGTTGGAAAAACCGATTAGATCATATGCGTTGCAGCTGGCAGTCAGGGCTATTGTGATGAAATATATCAAATTTGCCAAAAGACTGTTCCGAAACCCAACCTTTGCGGCCAGGGTAAAAACAGTTTAATTCGATACTACCACTCCGAGAGAAGTTGTTTTCAAGGGGAAGCTTCACTTAAGAAGTAATAATGCTCCGCATTTATCCTGTAGTGCGACGTCGAGGCGCGCCTTGCAGCGGGTCAGGGCCCGGGCGACTTCGTTGACGGCTTTTTGAGGTGTATTGTTGGTTTCACTGAGATGAGCCAGCATGACATGCTTTAGACCGTCATGCTGAAGTTCATTTAAGAGGGTTTTGGATGCCGCGTTGGACAGGTGACCGGTTCTGCTTTTGACGCGTTGCTTGACTGGCCACGGATAGGGACCATTGATCAGCATCTGTTCATCGTGATTGGCTTCGAGAATCAATAGTGTGCACCCTTTCAAATGTTCTTTGACCATGGAGGTTGCAATGCCAAGATCGGTGGCGATTCCGATCTTTGTTCCGTTCTGATTGACCGTAAACCCGCATGGATCTTTGGCATCATGGGATATGGAAAAGGGATGGATGGACAGGTCATTGATGGTGAACATTGACCCGCACTCAAATTTTTTAAAATCATGAAGATTTCCGAGCTGGGATACGGCGGCTTCTCGTGTTTTCGAGTTGATATATACCGGGAGTTTGTAACGGCGCGAAAGAACACCGACGCCTTGAATGTGGTCGGAATGCTCATGAGATACCAGAATCGCGTTAAGGTCTTTCGGATCAAGTCCTCTTGACCTTAACCGGCGTTCGATTTCGATTCCGGAAAGGCCGGCGTCAATCAGCAGCGACGTATCGCCGCTGGAAATAAAAATGGCATTCCCCTTGCTCCCGCTGCCCAAAATACATATCCCAAGATTGTAATCGGGCTTAACTTGAAACTGTTTTGAAACAGGATAATCTTTCATCTTAACGCCCTGTATGTCCGAATCCACCGCTGTTCCTGTCGGTTTCATCAAGTTGCTCCACAACTTTCAGCCTGGCCTGGTAAACCCGTTTAATGACCATCTGGGCAATCCTGTCACCCCGCTTAACCGTATATTCTTTCCCCCCAAGATTGATAACTGCAATTTTTATTTCTCCCCGATAATCGGCATCTATGGTTCCCGGGGAATTAATAATTCCTATGCCATGGTTTACGGCCAACCCGCTTCGGGGACGAATTTGTATTTCAAATCCTTCGGGAATGGCCACAGCAAAACCGGTAGGTATCAATGCAACGACACCTTTTTCCAGTACAAGGTCTTTTTCAACGGCGGCACATATGTCCATCCCGGCGGCCTTGGGTGTCATATAGCGGGGCAGGGGGATATCTTCATCCGACTCCGGTCTTAGACGAAGACATTTAATAAAAGGGGGAAGATCCATAAATATTGGTCAAATTGTCGATTGGTTGATTGGTCAAATCGTCAAAACCATTTAACGATTCAACGATTTATCTATTTAACCCAAATAGACTACACAGGCAAAATGTCATCAAATGCATGATTATCGGTGACTGGCCCTAATAAGGTCAGTGCAAAACGATTCCTTTGAAAAAGGCTTTCTGCAAGTTCCAGAATGTCGTTTTCGGTGACGGCTTCAACGTTGTTAATAACTTCTTCCATGGGGATATACCGTCCGAAGTGCGTCTCATTTTGTGCCATTCGAACCATCTGATTGTCATTACTTTCCGAGGCAATCATGAGGTTGCCTTTTGTATATTCTTTGGCATAACGCAGTTCGTTTGAATCGACCCGCATTTCTTTGATTTTGGAGATTTCTTTCAGAATGAGCCGTATGGATGTTTGCATATTGCCGGGGGCGACACCTGCATAGGCGCCGAACATCCCCGTATCGACAAAGGATGATGCATAGGAATAGACCGAGTAGGCAAGCCCTCTTTTTTCACGGATTTCCTGAAACAGCCTTGAACTCATGTTGCCTCCCAGAATGGTGTTCATCAGTGAAAATGCGTACCGTCGCGTGTCGGTTATTGACATTCCTTTGGTTCCCAGACAGATATGAACCTGCTCTAAATCTTTGTAGTGAATGTTCACCTTGCAGTGTTCATCAGGTGTAATTCGCTCGGAATAATCATTGCCCGGTTGGATCGATTCGAATACCGGGCCGGCAATATCCATGAAATGGCCGTGTTCCAGGTTGCCTGCAACTGAAACAACTATGCGTTCAGGCTGATAAAAGCGGTGAAAGAACGTTTTTATGGTGTCTGAATTAAATTTATTTATGTTTTCACGACTGCCGAGAACAGAGCGGCCCAGAGAATGTTCACCCCAGAAATTCATTCCTGAAAGGATGTGAATATATTCATCCGGGTTGTCTTCCGCCATTCCGATTTCCTGGAGAACCACCGCACGTTCATTTTCGACTTCTTTATCATCGAACAAAGAGTTCAAGAAGACATCCGATAAAATATCGACCACGGTGTCCAGGTGAGTATCCATTACCTTTGCATGATAGCATGTATTTTCAGTACTTGTAAAAGCGTTTGTATGTCCGCCGATGGCATCGAATTCCTTGGCGATCTCAAAGGCCGTTCTTTTTTTGGTTCCTTTAAAGATCATGTGTTCAATAAAATGGGAAAGGCCGCTTTCGACCAAAGATTCATCACGGGCACCGACATTTACCCATACCCCCATGGATACGGAACGAAGATGCGGCATTTTTCTGGTGATAATCTTGATACCGTTCGCAAGGATGGTTTTATTTACGCTATAATCCATTTTTTGGTTATCCTTCTTCCTCCAGCGCCGCTTTGTAACTCAAACGGATTTTTCCATCTTTGCTGATTTCAAGGACCTTGACTTTGATGTGATCTCCTTCCTTCACGATATCCGACACCTTATTTACACGGTGTGCGGCAAGTTGTGAGATATGTACGAGACCGTCTACGTTAGGAAGTATCTGGACAAAGGCGCCGAAGTCCATGATCTTTACAACGGTTCCTTCGTAAATTTTACCGACTTCGGGTTCAATGATAATTTCTTTGATCATATTTAAAGCAGCATCGCCTTCTTCTTTGGAGATAGCCGCGATTTTAACCAGGCCGGAGTCATCGATTTCAATTTTTGTGTTGGTCTCAGCTTGAATCGCTCTGATGATTTTACCGCCCGGACCGATGATTTCACGGATTTTATCCGGATTAATCTTGATGGTGATTATTTTGGGCGCAAAAGGGGAGATTTGCTTACGAGGCTCCTTGATGGCTTCTATCATTTTATCAAGGATAAACAGCCGGCCGGCCCGGGCCTGTTCCAGTGCCTTTTCCATAATATCCTTGGAGAGTTCGTGAATTTTTATATCCATCTGGAGCGCGGTGATGCCGTCCTTTGTTCCGGCAACCTTGAAGTCCATGTCCCCGGTATGATCCTCATCGCCGAGTATATCGGAAAGAATCACGACATCGTCTCCTTCCTTTACAAGACCCATTGCAATACCTGAAACCGGGGCCTTGATTGGAACACCGCCGTCCATAAGCGCCAGGATGCCAGCACACACGGTGCCCATGGATGAAGAACCGTTGGATTCCAGAACCTCCGAGACAATCCGGATGGTATAATCAAATTCTTCCTTAGAGGGTAGAACTTTCTCAATGGCCCTGGTTGACAGTCCGCCGTGACCGATATCTCTCCGGCTCGGTCCACCCAAACGTCTGACCTCTCCCACCGAATAGGGAGGGAAATTGTAATGAAGCATAAAGGGTCTCTGTTCTTCTCCGATCAACGTTTCCACCCGCTGCTCGTCCTGACCCGATCCAAGAGTCATCACACCGAGTACCTGGGTTTCTCCCCGTGTAAAAAGTGCGCTGCCGTGGGGTCTGGGCAATATGTCAATGTCGCAAGTAATGGTCCTTATTTCGTCAAATTTTCTATTGTCGATACGGCGTCTTTCTTTGAGGATGATGTTCCGGCTAATTTTTTTAATTAAGTCATTAAATATGCCGTCTACCTGGTCCTTTTGGTCCGTATAGGCTTCTCCCAGTTCTTCGAATATTTCCGATTTTAAATGGTGAAGAGCTGAGCTGCGTTTGCTTTTTTCGGGTATCGCCAGGGCGTCATATATCTTTGAAGATGTCTTGGATTCAATGATTTCAGCAAGTGCCTCATTTCTTTGAATCGGTATGAAGGTTCGTTTTGGTACTCCGTTGATTTCTTTAAGTTTCAGCTGCATATCTATAATCGGCTGCATGGACTTATGGCCGAAAAAAATGGCTTCCAGCATATCCGATTCACTGACAATATTGCCGCCTCCTTCTACCATCACAACACCGGTTTTTGATCCGGCGACGATAATGTTGATGTCGGAATTTTCATATTCGTCGACGGTGGGATTGATCGTAAGCTGACCGTCTATTCGTCCCACGCGGACACATGCAATGGGCCCTTCAAATGGAATATCTGATATTTCAAGGGCAGCAGATGCCCCAATCATTGCAAGCGTGTCGGGGTCGTTTTCCTTGTCCATGGACAATACTGTTGCAATAACTTGGGTTTCAAATCGATATCCTTTGGGAAAGAGCGGTCGAATGGGGCGATCGATAATTCGGGCTGTCAGGGTTTCCTTTTCACTAGGTCTGCCGATTTCACGCCTGAAATAATTCCCGGGTATTCGGCCCGCTGCATAACCCTTTTCCTGATACTCAACGGTGAGCGGCAAAAAATCAGTCGACCGTTCTTCATGAGATGATACAACAGCCACAAGTACAATGGTGTCTCCATATTGAACCACAACTGAACCGGAAGCCTGTTTGGCATGTTTGCCGCTCTCGATACTCAGCGTTTTTCCTCTAATTTCTGTTTTTAGTAAAGTTTCCATATCTGTCTCCTAAAAGCCAAGCAGTTTAAACCCGTGTTTGTTCCCCAACTTGGAGTTCTTTTTTTGTCGGAATAAAAAACATCGGCATGTATCGCACGGATTTCTCGTGGGTTCGATGGATCCAATTGAAATGCATCGTATATATTTTCATCAACATTGATGTTCATTCAATTTCTGATGGCAAAATTGATAAAACTTATGACCTGATGAAAGTAAAATTATTGGCGTTATCCTATATTTGATTATACGATACTGCCACCCGGTTATCTGTAACCTGTATTATCTGTTCTCGAAAAAGACCCGAATATCATTCGTGTCATCTATCTTCTAAGGCCCAGTGTTTCGATGATGGCGCGATATCGTTTTACATCTTTGTTTTTAACATAATTTAAAAGCCTGCGGCGTCTGCCCACAAGGATCAAAAGTCCTCTTCTTGAATGGTGATCCTTTTTATGAATTTTTAAGTGCTCGGTTAAATAAGAAATACGGTGCGTTAAAAGACCGACCTGCACTTCGGGAGAACCGGTATCGTTTTCATGTACTTTAAATTGCTCAATCAATTTCTGTTTCTCGTTTGATGTCAGGACCAATTTATTTTGCCTCCTTTTATTAAAATAGTCGTTATGATGAATTCACATGTTGAATACACAACAATAGTCAACCCTGTTTTTTTCTTTGGCGTGCTTTAGTACCGCCACAAGGGTTTTATTGGTATCGACGATTTTGATAAAGCCTTCAAAAGCGTTTATCTGTTCAGACATAACATCATCTTTTGTAATGATATGACCATGGTTGATCTTGTTAACCAAAACGTTGTCGGCAATATATTCCGGCATATCCTTTAAGGCATTTGACATGCTGATGATTCGATCAGATGATTTTTCGGATAAAGCCAGATCTTCCAGTTCTCCTAACGTTACAGCATCCGTAATTGAAAATCCACTGCTTTCAATGCGCCTGAGTTCTTCAAGATGACCACCGCATCCCAAGGATGCGCCAATGTCTGCACACAGGGTTCTGATATATGTTCCGGCAGAACAAAGGACCTCAAAGCGTATGAATGGCGAATGAATCTCAAGTATTTTAAGGGTTATTATGGTAACTTGCCTTGCCGGTTTCTGTACAGGTTTCTTGCTGCGTGCAAGTTTGTAAAGTGGAACCCCCTTATGTTTTAGGGCCGAGTAAACCGGCGGCAGCTGCTTTATATTCCCTTCAAATCTTTTAAATGCGGAATGTATTGTTTTTTTAGAAAATTCTACATTATGACTTACATTCGTAACAGTCCCGGTTGAATCCTGTGTGTCTGTTTCAACGCCAAGGTGAAGAACAGCCTCGTATTTTTTTTTGCCGTGCAGAAAAAATCTGGAAAGCTTTGTTGCACGATTGATGCAGACTACAAGCACACCTGTTGCAAAGGGATCAAGTGTACCGGTGTGTCCTGCTTTTCTTGCTTTCAGCCATTTCTTAACGCGGGCTACCACTTTGGCGGAGGTGATGCCCGGGGGTTTATCAACAACGATAACCCCGCTCGATTCTTGCCTTTCAAAATTTGGCATGTAAAAAAAATCTGCCTTCTACACTTTATTGGCGTTGTCTAATATTGATGGTTTCGTGAAAAGTCAATTTTTGCTCGCTTAGTGACCATTTGGGGGCGTTTTAAGCTGTGATGCTAAATTTCAAGAACTCGTCGCAAACTCCTCAAACAGCTTGAAATTTTTAACGCATCACCGCTTAAAACGCTGAATCCCCAAATGATCAAATGTCGCTCACAAAAGACTTTTTACTACTGAATCAATATTAAGGGTGCGAAACCTGAGTTATATTTTATCTGCCAGACTAAAAATCTTTGATTTTATGTTAGAAAGTGTCGATTCAATGCTAAATCCGGAAGCACTGGCGTGACCGCCTCCACCAAACAAAGATGCAATGGCAGCAACGTCAACAGCCCCATCAGAACGGAGGCTGACATGAAACCGGTTCGTCTTTCTTGATTTTTCTTTACCGTTATGGTGTTCCTGTATCAATGCTGCGACTTCAACATCCTCAATACGTTGTGCGTAATTAATAAGGCCGTCAACATCCTCGGGCTGTGTATGTGTTTCATCAAACATCTTCTGGGTCAGTGTCATGATTGACAGTTTACCGTTTTTGGACAGCTCAATAGAGTCAAGGGCAAGATTTAAAAGTTTTATGCGACTCAGAGAATATGTGCCATATACATGTCGGGCAATATTATGAGGATCGACGCCGATTTCCATCATTTCCTGGCAAATGGCAAAGGCTGCTCTGTTGGTATTTGAAAAGCGAAATGAACCTGTATCCGCTAAAATTCCGGTATATATTGAAGTGGCGACGGGTTTACTAAAGGGAAGGCCCATCTGTTTTATCAGCCGGTATACGATTTCGGCGGTGGCACATGCGGATGTGTCTATCAGTTGAAGATGGCCAAAACACGTATTTGTAATATGATGGTCGATGTTCACAATTACCGGTATCTGTTTCACGAGGGAGACAGCCTTTCCAACCCGGCCCAAGTCGCCACAATCAAGAATAACGGCCGTATCATAGTTTAAACCGTCAATCTTCTTCACGACACGATGAACTGCCGGAAGAAAGCGATATACCGCCGGAATGGGACTTTCACAATATAAGGTTATTTTTTTATTCAATGCCTCTAAAGACAACCCCAGAGCGATCAGAGATCCGATGGCATCGCCGTCAGGGTGGACATGAGTAACGGCGAGGATTTTGTTACTATTATTAAATTGTTGTATTATTGAATTCATCTTCTGATCTTACCGACTTAATCATTTTATCAATGTGCGATCCGTAATCAAATGAATCATCGTAAAAAAATCTAAGCTCCGGCATATAACGTAATCCCAACTGGGCGGCAAGTTTACGCTTTACATATCCAAGCGCGCTCTTAAATCCTTCAACAGCTGCTTCCATACTTTCTTTGCCACCGGATGTAACAAAATACACCCGTGCAAATTTTAAATCCCGTGACATCTTTACGCCTGTAATTGTGGCAGCTTCAAGACGGGGATCTTTAATTTTTTTAAGAAGTATATCCGACAACACTTTTTGTATTTGACCGCCGACCCTGTCAGATCTTGAAAACGGTTTCATATATTGATAATCTCCATTTCTGTGCCGATGACCTCAGCCAGATTCAGCTCGTCAACGAGATTGAAAATTTTGTCTATCTTGGAATTTATAACCACTCGATTATTTCCAACCAGGGCAAATCCTATCATTGCGCGTTGGTATATATCGTTTGATCCTATTTCTGCAACCGAGGCATTGAAATTGTTACGCACTTGGCTGATGATCGATTTGACAATTTTTCTTTTGGCTTTTAAAGAGTGACAATCATGCAGCCTGAAGGTAACAATTCCTAAACCGGCAACCATGACACCCTCACCCTATTCAAATTCAGGTTTGATTTCTTCCACATAGTAGCATTCAATGACATCGCCAAGTTTGACATCATTAAAATTTTTAATGCCAATTCCGCATTCATAACCGCTTTGGGCCTCTTTTACATCGTCTTTAAAATGACGAAGAGAAGAAATCTTGCCCTCAAAAACAACAACCCAGTCTCTGAGGATGCGTGCGAACTGGCCCCGTTCAATTTTGCCTTCGGTTACATAACAGCCTGCTATGGAACCGACTTTTGGGACATGAAACACTTCTCTCACTTCAGCTCTGCCAAGAGTCCGTTCTTCAAAAGTAGACGACATCATACCGACGATAGCATTTTTGACGTCTTTGATCACATTGTAAATAATATTATAGAAACGTATATCGACATTTTCTTCATGGGCAAGCATTTGAATTTTGGAGCTAGGACGTATATTGAAGCCTAAGATGATCGCATTCGACACGGCAGCAAGAGAGATATCCGATTCATTCAAGGCCCCCGTGGCCGAATGGATGACACTGATTCTGACTTCCTCATTGGAAAGTTTGGTCAAAGCATCAGCAAGGGCTTCGATGGAACCTTGCACATCGGCCTTTATAATGATGTTCAGATCCTTAACCTCATTTTCCTGCAATTTTTCATAAAGCTTTTCGAGGCTTAACCTGCTGGTTTTAGCAAGTTCTTTTGACCGCTGTTTCTGAGTTCGATGCGAACTGACCTGTCTGGCATCCTTCTCGTCCGCTAATGCAATCAGCTCATCTCCTGCATTGGGCACACCGGAAAGACCGATAATTTCCACCGGGGTTGAGGGACCTGCAGATGTTACTTGTCGTCCCCTATCGTTCAGTAATGCACGTACTTTACCATAGTGTACACCGCAGACAATCGGATTGTGAATTCTAAGGGTTCCCTCATTAACCAGGACCGTTGCAACAGGCCCTCTACCTGAATCCAGCTTGGCCTCAATGACGTGTCCTGAGGCGAGTTTGTCCGGATTGGCTTTAAGTTCAAGCAGTTCAGCCTGCAAAAGTATCATTTCAAGCAAATCATCTATCCCTCGGTTCTCTTTTGCAGAGACCTGTACAAAGATGGTATCGCCACCCCAGTCTTCAGGAACAATTCCTACATCGGCAAGCTCTCGCTGAACGCGATCAGGGGCTGCATCCGGCTTGTCTATTTTGTTGATTGCGACGATAATGGGAACTTCTGCGGCCTTGGAGTGGTTTATCGCCTCGATAGTTTGAGGCATAACACCGTCATCAGCGGCAACGACCAGAATAACCAAATCGGTAACTTTTGCACCACGGGAACGCATTTCGGTAAAGGCTTCATGGCCCGGAGTATCCAAAAAGACGATTTGTCCTTTGTCCGTGGTTACATTATAGGCACCAATGTGTTGTGTTATACCTCCTGCTTCATTTTCAGTGACTTTGGTTTTCCTTATCACATCAAGCAGTGATGTTTTTCCATGATCAACATGCCCCATGATGGTAACAACAGGGGGTCTTGAAATGAGTTTGTCCGGATCATCCTTTTGTACCTTTAAGACTGTCTCTTCCTCAAAGGAGGCTTTTTCAAGTTCATATTCAAATTCTGCGGCAACGAGAACGGCGGTATCAAAGTCTATCACTTGATTCACCGTTGCCATGACACCCAAGTCCATTAATTTCTTTATCATTTCACTGGCCTTTATTCCCATTCGTTTTGCCAGATCAGACAGAGCGATGGCATCGTCAATTTTTATTCTGCGCTTAATGGCCTTGGGTACGGTAATCAACGGTTTTTGTGTAGCAATAGCCGCTTTTCCTTTAGCTGCCTTTCGTCCCTTTCGAGCTCGATGCCCTTTGGCATAAAGATCCGCTCCCTCAACAACTTCCCTTTTTCGGAAGGAAATTTTCTTTTTGAAAAACTTTCTATCCGTCACCCCTTCAGCAGGTTTTTTTACCCATTTTTTCTTCTCTTTCTTGATTTCTTTTGTAGGTGTATCTTCCGGAACCGTTTCGATCTCAGGTTTGGTTATAGGTGTTTCTCCGGGTGTGGAAACAAGGTCTTTATCAATCTCGGGCTTTTTATCCTTGGGGGGAGGCGTTACAGGCAGCTTTATTATCTTTGCCGGCGTATCTTTTTTACGTTTTTTGGTGACTTTTTTGGGTTTTAATTTCTTTAGAGCAGCAGGTTTTTCAAGTTTTTTTATGACCGGCTTTTCGGCTTCGGGTTTTTCTTTGACAACTTCGGATTTGGCCATAATTTCATCAGGAGTTTCGATTTTTTTAACACGTTCTTTTTCCCTATCTGCTGTTTCATCAACCGCTATTTCAGGCTCTTTGGTTTCTTTTTCGAGGGACAGTCCTTTTTCTTTAAGAACTTTTTCAGATTTCTGATCCTTAATTTCTATCTTTTCGGGACGCAATTCCGGTTCAGCACTTGTTTCAATTTCAACCGGTTTTTGTCGGACAATTTTTTTACGCCTTCTGATCAGTGTCGGCTTTACACGCGTTTCCTCAATTTCTTTTGCTGGCGAACCAAGAATCTTTCCTTTAATACGGGCTAAAGTGTCGTCATCCAGAGAGCTCATATGGCTTTTTGCGTCAATATCCATATCCCGTATTTTTTCAAGAAGCATTTTATTGGTCATGTTAAGATCCCTGGCAAGTTCATATATTCTGATCTTGGCCATTCAATCCCCCCTAAAGTAATTTATTTGTAGCCTGTTGGTTGTGTTGTTTTTCTATCCCCTGAAATTAATCGGGTTGTCATGCTCAAACAGAGTATTTTCTTTATTCGACGTTACTTATTTTTGTTTTACGATTTATTTGTCTGGATCATTATTTTACTGCTCAGCAGAATCTGCTTCCTTATCGTCCGTTAATATCGTCTGCTTGGCCACATTCTCATCGCTGCCGGGTTGGTCTTCAGCGGCTTTGGAAGAATCCGATACATCCGGAATATCATTGTCATCATCGCTTTCTTCCGGTATGGCTTCTTCGGATGTTTCAGGGGCGTGATCCTCATCGCTGCCGGGTTGGTCCTCAGCGGCTTTGGAAGAATCCGATACATCCGGAATATCATTGTCATCATCGCTTTCTTCCGGTATGGCTTCTTCGGATGTTTCAGGGGCGTGATCCTTGCTTAATATATGCTCCTCTGCAGCATCAATAAGTTGGATGGCCTTTTCTTCAGTAATATCTCTTATTTGAATGAGATCTTCTACAGAGGCTTTGCTAAGTTCATGTGCAGAAAAAAAGCCTTTTTCATACAATGCATCTGCCAGACTGATCCCAACATCCGGCAGTGAGACCAAAGAATCATATCCGTCCTGCATGGCTTCGCTGTATCGTGTTTCACTGATGACATCAAGGTGCCATTTGGTTAACTTTGAAGCCAGCCGTACGTTCTGTCCTTTTTTCCCGATGGCTATCGAAAGAAATTCATCAGGAACAATAACCTCCATGGAGCGATCTTCTTCGTCTATGATAACTCTTGAAATTTCCGCAGGCGCAAGCGCATTGCATACAAATCTTGCCGGATCAATATGATATGGAATAATATCTATTTTTTCACCTCTGAGTTCCTGTACAACGTTTTGTACGCGGCTGCCTTTCATTCCAACGCAGGCGCCAACGGGATCGATATCAGAATCGTTTGACGTTACGGCAAATTTCGCCCGTACGCCGGGTTCGCGTGTGGCCCCGATAATGGTGACGATTCCCTCGTTTATTTCCGGCACCTCTGTTTTAAAAAGGGCGACTAAAAAGTCAGGATGCGTTCTGGAAAGAACAATCTGCGGACCGCGTGTGTCGTAAAGGACATCGATAATGTATGCTCTCATGCGATCACCACGACGGTAAGATTCCTTTGGGATCTGTTCTCGAGCCGGAAGGATTCCTTCTGTATGCCCGAGATTAACAATAATATCGTTCCGATCAAAACGCTGAACGATTCCATTGATGATTTCACCCTTTCGGTCAATAAAGCCGGAATAGACGGCATCTCTTTCGGCATCTTTCATTTTTTGTATAATGACCTGCTTGGCAGACTGAGCCGCAATGCGCCCGAAAGTGGAAGTGTCCATTTTTGTCCCGAGGCTATCGCCGACTTCGCATTCCGGATCCAGCTTTCGTCCCTCTTCAATGCTGATTTGCACGTCGGGTTCTGTAACGATTTCTGCAACATCTTTAAACTGGAAGACCTCAATTTCACCGGTCGATTCATTGTATCGAACTTCAATATCGACGTTTCCTCCAAATTTTTTTCTCGCAGCAGATACCAAAGCCTCCTCAAGAGCCTTGATCAAAATCTCACGGTTAATGCCCTTGTCTCGACTCACCTGTTCGACGACGCGCTTTATGTCTGATATAAACATCCGTTTTCTCCACTATTATTTATTAGGGATATTCTCTGCCAACCTGGCTTTTACAATTTCATTATACGGAATATCCACTATTTGATCATCCATCGAAACTTTTACCACATCTTCCGATATGCCCAGCAGAACACCATTGATTTTCTTTTTACCGCCAACAGACGAAGTAGTTCTGATGTTTACCCGGTTTCCTTTAAATCTATCAAAGTCACGTTTTTTCCCCAGCGGCCGATTCTGTCCCGGCGATGAGACTTCCAGGTTAAACGGCCCCGTGTCTTCCAGATATACATCTATCATGTCACTTGATTGACGACTGATATGTATGCAATCATCCAAGGTCACACCACCGGGTTTGTCGACATAAAGACGAAGTATTCTGCCACCGGCTTCACGTTGGCACTCAATGTGCACCAGTTCCATCCCCTCGGCCTCGCACAGTGGCTCTAATAAATCTTTTGTCCGGGCAATCATATTTTTCATATTATCCGGAGACCATTGGTTTTGTTTCCGGCTTTTGTCTTTCGGTTTTTTATTGTTCTTTTTCCCTTTTATCCTTTTCAATGGTCTTTCAACTCGCGTTCCCTAATAAAAAAACAAAAACGGGCTGTCGCCCGTTTCTTCTCATACAGGTAGATCTATTGGTGGATTGAAAAACGTTACCTGTTCATTTAATTACCCATGTGAGAAAAATTAAATCCAAATCACACCTACATTGCCAGAATCTACACTCAGCAACCTTTATCATGAAAAGGCGACCTTCAATGGAGCGGGCAACGAGATTTGAACTCGCGACTCCAAGCTTGGGAAGCTTGTACTCTACCACTGAGTTATGCCCGCCCGTTCAGAAACACAGAAATATTACAAAAGATATGCATTGTCAATATTTTTCAATATTAATTTTGACGGCTTCGTAAAAAGTCCAACTTCTGCGTTGCGCTGCATTCCTCGTCACTGCGGCGTACGATAAGTAGGTCTCATTCCTCGGAATTTGCGCGTCTTGAATTTGGAGCTTTTGACTTTGCCGTCGAATACTGATTTTTTTACGAGTTTATCAATTTTATAGGCAAAGATGGGAGACGGATCAGGTTAAAAGATCCCGGATTTTTTGAAGTTCGGTGCAGATTTCTTGGAGGACGTCAGTAGGAGGCTTTTCCCTTTGACCGGTGGGCTTGGTTTTTATTCGTTGTTTGGCGCCCTCAATGGTGAATTTTTTTTCATATAAGAGATGCTTGATCCAGAGAATCAGCTCTACATCTTTTTTCCTGTACAATCTCTGACCCGAGGAGGTTCGTTTGGGATTTATCTTTTTAAACTCAGACTCCCAAAACCTTAGAACATATGCCGGGACACCGACAATCGAACTGACTTCTCCAACCTTGAAGTAAAGTTTGTCCGGCAATTCTTTTTGATAGGAGGTGTCGTTCTGCATGTTAATGCTTTAACAAAAACCTATTGGATGAGACCTGTTGGTGATTTTAGCCATATATGTTTATCTCAGGGATCGGGTTGTTTTTATTTGTCGAATCGCTCCATGGATAATGCTTTTTTAAAAAAGATTATCCATTCCGCTCTACGAGGCTTAGGCTTTCCGAGCCGGAGGCTGATAAATAAGTTTTTACAAATTAAACTCCCCGCTTCCTCATTTATTATTAATATTATTGTCACCTTTTGAAACGCTCAGTTTAGCTAAAACTATTCGGCCGGCAAGGTTGCATCAAACGTTTTAATGAGCTGGTTGGTAATGGTTTTATGAATATGATTAACCCTGTTATCCTCCAAGGTTTCTTCTGTAGATCGATAGGTTATTCTAAAGGAGACACTTTTTTTCCCTATTGGAATCGGATCCCCGATAAATACATCAAACAGATATATATGTTCCACCAGTTTTTCTTTGAGCATTTCGACGGATCGTATAATTTTATACGTTTCAACATCATTGTCAATGATAAGTGTGATGTCTCTTGAGGTTGCCGGAAATTTTGGGATGGGGAGGGCGGATTTCGTACCCGGAACCAATTGAATGAGCCGGTCGAAGTCAATCTCAAAGATAAATGCCGTTTGCTTCAAATCGTAATTTCGAAGTACTTTTGGATGGACTTCTCCCACAAGGCCTATCGGTTCATTTTCATAAAGGATTCGTGCCGTAAATCCAGGTATTGTATATACACAGAATTCCGGCGGCATCCGCGTAAATGTGGGCTTTACAATTCCGAGGTTTCTTAAGAGCTCTTCAAGCACACCTTTTATATCATAAAAATCACAATTGATCTCCTTTGAGGACCAGGTCGAATCGATTCTGGTTCCTGTCCAGAGTCCTGCCAGCATTTCAACTTCATCAGGCTGATTGTCTTCTTGGCCTGTGTGAAAAAAGACATGGCCGACCTCAAAAAGCTTAAGATTTTTATTTTGTACCGATATATTGAACCTCATCGTTTCAAGAAGACCCGGAATGAGAGATGTTCGCATAACCGCCTGATCTTCAGAGATCGGATTGAGGATGTCCATCATCTTTCTTTTAGGATCATCTGGTGGAAGTTCAAGTTGGTCGCATGACAGTCTACTGATAAAACTGTAATTTATGGCTTCACTGAATCCCAGACCGGTCATCAGTACTTTTGTTCGGTCCCTTAAATCAATTTTTTTGTCGGGGTGTCTGGCTTCGGCAGGTATCAGTGGAAACGTTGTTTCGATGTTATTGTAGCCGAATAGCCGGGCAATTTCTTCCGAAATATCTTCAAATCTTCTGATATCGACCCTGCATGAGGGTGGCGTCACCTGAAGTTTGTCCTCATCTATTTTTTTAACTTCAAATTCAATGGACTTTAGATATTTTTCAATGGCGGCGGCATCCAGCCGGGTGCCCAGATGTCGGTTTAAGCGCCGGGTGCTGATATCGATGGTTGTTTCAGAAAACGGAAGCGGATATTCATCGATGACCCCTTTAATACATTTGCCCCCGCCGAGTTCAGTAATGAGTTGGGTTGCCCGATTTAATGCAGTGATGGTTCCGTTGGGGTCCACGCCACGCTCGAAACGGTGGGAAGCATCAGTGTTCAGGCCTGTTTTTTTAGACGTTTTTCGAGTGCAAACCGGATCAAAATATGCGCTTTCAAGAAGAATATTTGTTGTGGTATCTTCAACTTCTGAATTCAGACCGCCCATGACACCTGCCATGGCCACCGGTTTTTTTCCGTCACAAATCATCAGCATTTCCGGATCAAGACGGCGTTCTTTCCCGTCCAGAGTGATGAAGGTTTCGTTTTCTTGAGCCGTTCGCACTACAATCCGGTGTTCGTCAAGACGGTCGAAATCAAAGGCATGCAGCGGCTGGCCGGTCTCCATCATAACAAAGTTGGTAATATCCACAATGTTATTGATCGGTTTTAAACCTACTGAAACCAGGTGGTCCTGAAGCCAAAAAGGAGAGGGACCGACAGTAATATCGAAAATCAGGCTGGCGGCATATCGCGGACAAAGGGTGGGGGCCATTATGGTTACTGAGGTGTGATTGGAAATATCACTTATAGACTCCGGCATAGAAATTTTAGGATAGGTTACCTTTTTATTCTCAATGGCGGCAATTTCGCGTGCTGCTCCGATGATACTGAGACAGTCCGGTCTGTTGGGCGTCAGATCGATTTCCAATACCGGGTCTGACAGTCCCAGGGCCTTATTCAGGGAATCGCCTTCCGATAGATGGTTTCCCAGCTCCATAATGCCGTGGCCGTTGCTGCCGAGTCCCAATTCGAGTTCGCTGCAAAGCATTCCTTCCGAGGTTTCTCCACGGATAATACTTTTTTCGAGAGCGGTTCCTCTTGGGAAACTGGTTCCCGGAAGGGCGCACGGTGCAAACATATCTGTTTTGACATTGGGAGCTCCGCAAACCACAGAAATGATATCTGTACCGATATCTACGGTACAGAGCTTCAGCTTTTCGGAATTCGGATGGGGATCAATATTGACAATCCGGCCCACATGAACGCTGTTCAAATAATCGTATCGGTCCGAAACAGCCTCAACTTCAAGTCCGGCCATGGTGAGAGCATCAGCCAGATCATTTGCATTCAGGTTAATGCTAACGTATTCTTTTAACCAGCTTAGACTGACCTTCATGTTAACCCTATCGTTTCATAAAAAATATGCCAAAAATATATTAAATTAAAATATTTCATAATGTTACGCATGTCACACAGAAGGTATTGGAAGAAACCCATCATGGATTCCAAAAAACTAAATTTTTATATGGCATATTTTTTACCCTTCGTGAAAGCCTTTGATACCATAATTCCTTCGTTGCCAAGGGTTTGCAGTAGCTTACTACAGCGAAACCCTTGGGCGCCTTTCGTAGTGAAACGAAGATCCCGCTATCGGTTGGACTCACGGCATCCTGAACATTTGCAACGTTAGGGTTAGAATTGCTTCAGAAACCTTAGATCATTTTCAAAATACCTTCGGATGTCGTCAATACCGTATTTCAACATGGCAATCCGTTCCACTCCCATTCCGAAAGCGAATCCGGTATATCGGGATGTATCGTATCCAACGTTTTCAAAAACAGCCGGATGAACCATGCCGGAACCCAGAACTTCCAGCCAGCCGGTTTTTGAGCATACCCTGCAGCCCTTGCCTTTGCATATAACGCATCGGATGTCGACTTCCGCACTTGGCTCGGTAAAAGGGAAAAAGCTGGGTCGAAATCTCAAACTGGTCTCTATATCAAACATTTGATGGACAAAGGTCGTCAATATGCCTTTAAGATCCCCAAAGGATATGTTTTTATCAACCAGAAGCCCTTCAACCTGGTGAAACATGGGTGTGTGGGTCAAGTCGGAATCACATCGATAGACCTTGCCAGGTGCAACAATCCTAACCGGAGGATTCTGCTTTTCCATTATTCGGGGCTGGGTCGGTGAGGTGTGGGTTCTCAGAACGATGTTTTGGGATATATAAAACGTGTCCTGCATATCCCTTGCCGGATGATTTTGGGGGATATTCAGCGCTTCAAAATTATAATAATCGGTTTCAACCTCAGGCCCTTCGGCAACGTCGAAACCCAGCCGAACAAAAATGTCGCAAATTTTTCTGGTAATCTGGGTAATGGGATGCAAAGACCCTTGTGGCGTCACCCTTCCGGGGAGTGAAACATCAATCTGGTCGTCGATTTCCCAAGAGGATGTTTCAAGCGCTTTCAGAGCGTTTTTGAATAATACGGCGAGATTGTTTTTTGTTTCGTTTGCTTTCTTCCCGGCTTCCGGTCTGATTTCTTCGGGCAGGTTAGAAATGTTTCTTAAAAATTGGGTTACCGCTCCTTTTCGACCCAGGTAGCGGATAGAAATGGCCTTGATGCTTTCCGCATCGGAAACAGATTCAAGTTCCTTCAGTGCATCCTGGCGAATCTGTTCAATGGTTTTTTGCAATGTAGTTCTACCTGTTCCTTAGCCGTGTCCATCTTAAATGGTCTTTATGCCCAATCCGCCGGTCGAAGATGCCGCTGGCGGTGAGGCGGACAAGTCTCTGTGTCTGCCCTGTGAAATGCGAAGCCCATTTCTCTGAGGTTATGCTCAAAAAATAATCCTAGGAATGTTAAAAATATGCCTGCGATTATTTTTTTCGCAGGCCTTGATCTTGAACAAAAATCCTCATTTATTATTGAACACTGGTTGGAAAATTTGTACTCAAGTTTCGCATCCATATGATAGGCTGATCCGGGTTGTGATCATAATTGTTCCGAGGCCAGACTGGCAATTTGACTAAAACCCGAAGGATCCGATATCGCTAACTCGGCCAACACTTTTCGGTCCAACTCAACACCCGCAAGCTTCAACCCGTGAATGAATTTGCTGTAAGACAGATTGTTCATGCGTGCCGCAGCATTAATTCTGGCGATCCAGAGTTTTCTAAAGTCACGCTTTCGCACCCTGCGATCCCGGTATGCATACATGAGTGCCTTATCAACAGCGTCCGCTGCCGTGCGAAATAATTTGCTACGGCCGCCACGAAACCCCTTGGCTAATTTTAAAACCTTTTTTCTGCGCCTTCTTGCTTTAAAACCTCTTTTAACTCGCATAAATTTTCTCCTAAACCTCTATCCAAATCCGCTAACCATTGGGGAGCAACAGTTTAAGTGCTTTTCTGTTGGTTTTGTCAATGATTTGACTTTTCCTTAGACCACGTTTACGCTTTGTGGTTTTTTTAGTTAAAATATGACTTGCATGTGATTTCGAAAAAACGAATTTTCCGGTTCCTGTTTTTTTAAAACGCTTTGCAGCGGCTCTATTTGTTTTTATTTTTGGCATCTTAAGTCCTTTCCGGTAATTTTAAAAAAATAGATGGCGTGAACCATGTCGGATTCCAGCCCACGCCATCTTCACAGAAAATATGTTAACCTAAACTGAGCGTTTCAAATTTGCCGATGATGGTTGTGCAATAAAAAGGTGTTTAATCTTATGGATAATGAAGCGTCAGAGCATAGTCATTTTGAGAATGGTTTCGGTGCCAGAACCATAACCATTGTGCGACCTTCAAATTTGGGGGGCTGTTCGAGTAGTGCAACTTCTTCAGTTTCTTGAACAATCTTTTCCAGCAATTCCTTGCCCAGATTGGTGAGCGTAATTTCTCGTCCCCTGAAAATGACGGTGACTTTGACTTTGTCCTTTTTATCAAGGAACTTTTTAATATGATTGATCTTTGTATTTAGATCATGTTCGCCAGTCTTGGGGCGTACCTTAATTTCCTTGAGCTGAAATGTAGTTTGTTTCTTTTTTGCCTCCTGTTTTTTCTTGGTCCGTTCATACTTGAAGCGACCATAATCCATTATTTTACAAACAGGCGGGCTTGCATTTGGAGAAATTTCCACCAAGTCAAGGCCAAAATCATTGGCAACGGCGATGGCTTTGTAGGTCGGGATTACACCAATCTGATTCCCATCAGGGTCTATTACCCTGACCTCTTTTGCCCTTATATTTCTATTTATATTTATCCGATCTCCTCTGGTCCTGTTTACACCATCTGTACGTTTCGAAATAGCTATACCCACACCTCCTTAGCTATAATATTGACCGTTATGCTCCCCGCAAGCCCCGCCCTTCAGGGGAGGAGGCTTTACTCTTCCATGCCCGTGGGACAAAATCAAAAAACTGTAACCATATTTTTTCCCAAATCCCACATTCCTGAGCATTACATCTTATAAATCACTCATCGGAAGTGAAAACTGAAATATATAACATTATTAATAAATGCAAGAAAAAAATGCAAGAAAATAAAACGAAAGCCGCTCCATTGAATTTTCTAAAAGGAAACATATTATTGGCAATCACAATTGTGCCATTTGGAATGTTATGACTGCCTTAGTGTATATTCGGCCAAGAGGCTTCCCCTCCAGTAGGAATTTTCGGGAGTGTTGAAAAAAGCCTTGAAAAGTTCCAGACTGTTTTGACGTAAAATATTGGGTACGATCGAGATCGGATGATTTGCGTATAAAGGCGGCAGTTTTGACAGATCACAATTTAAGCCTCCGCCCATTACATCTTCGTAAGCGTATACAATTTCGCTGATACCACTTAAAATCAATGCCCCCAGACACATGAGACACGGCTCCATGGTTGTAAAGAGGACAATTTTTTTTTTGTCTGTATTTATATCCGTATTGGCCAGACGCTTAAGTGCAACCATTTCCGCATGGTCGATCTCATTTGGGGAATTTCCCGTAGTACCTTTTCTGGCACCTGTTGCGAGAATCCGGTTTTGATGGACCAAGACACATCCGACGGGAAATTCTCCGGCATCTGACGCTTTTTTTGCCTGATCCAACGCTTTTTTCATGAAATATTCATAATTCATAATGACAATAATTTCCCCACGACACATCTGTTCAACATCGGTAACATTTTGTTTTTATACTTATAGGGTTAGGGTGTTTTTATTTGTCGAATCGCTCCATGGATCATGCTTTTTTTCAAACCGTGTAATCACGCCTGGATCGGACAAGACTCTTGGTTAAAGGATCGTAGAGAAAGAATTTGGTCGCCTTGATATAACTTAATTTTTTCTGAAAGAACTCGTGGATAACGGCTCGTAATGGAAAAACCGGTTTTATCTTTTGATAAGGATAAACGGTTGAAGACATTACCTTCACATGACCTCGAATCGATGAGGGTTTTTTCATAACGATCCCTAATCCATTCAAACAGCTTCCAGCAAAAATTAAATCATACCTGCGGCTCCTTTAGCTACGATTTATTTTAAAAACCTAAACAATTTAACAAAAAGATGATCCACTCCGCTCTCCGAGACGTAGGCTCTCCAAGCCGGAGGCTGATATGAAAAGGTTTGCAATAAAAACACCACACCCCTGAATAAGTTGGTGCACATCCGTGAGTTCAAAATAAACACAATTGGTGTCCAATTCAGAGATGAGCAATTTTTGTTCTGATCAAGGCCGCACAAGGGTTTGCTGCCCCCGCAAAGCGGGGCAGGAAGGCGTACGTCTGTACTCCGTAGCCGGAAACCCGCGAAGAACGCCGAGCAGGACAAAAAGGGCCATTTATGGGTGGACACAAGTTATAATCTGCATATGCTATCATCACA
>Ga0210123_1000467_pt1 | contig 25087 bp, 21 predicted proteins | sample Muzzi_PWB_D2_FD_185535 | JGI IMG/M metagenome (GOLD analysis project Ga0210123, IMG submission 185535) | Wetland microbial communities from San Francisco Bay, California, USA, that impact long-term carbon sequestration - Muzzi_PWB_D2 (SPAdes) | ecosystem: Environmental > Aquatic > Marine >... | reverse complement strand
GCGTCTCGCGCCGCTGGTCGACGAGGCGGCCCAGGAGCTGGGCTACACCCCGGAGCGCTTCGACCAGCGGCTGGCCGAGGCGATTCTCCACCTGCTGGCGACCCCGGTGCCGGCCGCGCCGCCGGCGGTCGAGGCGAAGGTGCTGAGCTACCACTACGCCGATCCGCGCCTGGAGGGGCTCTCGGACGCCCAGAAGCAGCTCCTGCGCATGGGCCCGCAGAACCAGCGCCTGATCCAGCAGAAGCTCCGCGCCGTGGCGCGGGAGCTGGGGGTGCCGCCGGAGCGAATTCCGGCGGAGCGGGTGCTGCGGTAATCAGCGTCGCCGGAGGATGGTGAGCCTGCCGCCCGGCGTCCCGCCCCGATAGACGACGAGCTCGGGGCGGCCGTCGCCGGTCAGGTCGGTGGCACCCACGATGCGTGGGCCGCCGAGGTGGACGCTCACCTCGGTTCCGCCGTCCGATTCGGCGTCGATCTCGATCTCCACCTCGTCCTCTTCGTCGGCGTCCTCGTCCGCTGCGCTCGGCCCCAGGTCGACGCGGCGCCCGGGGCTCCGGTCGATCGGCCGCCGCCGGGTTCCTGTGCCCGGATGAAGCTCGATCTCTCCCTGCCGGACCGCCAGCAGGTCCGGCAGACCATCGCCGGTCCAGTCCGACCGAATGCTCCAGGAGGAGTAGTCGCCGTCGAGCTCGACGCTTCGGCTCTTGGGCTCGAAGCGCCCGTCGCCGAGGGCGGAGTAGACCTCGAGGCGCAGCTCCGGGTCGACCAGCCCCTTCTTGCACAGGAGGTAGAGGTCGAGGCGGCCGTCGCCGTCCACGTCGGTGAAGCCGAGGCTCGAGCCGCGCCAGAGCGGGCAGGCGGTCTCGGTTGCCAGGAGCGGCTCGGCACCTACCCGGTTGCGGCTCGCCTCCAGGGGGAAGAGCCGGAGGCGCTGCTTGACGAAGAGGCCGAGCTTGGTGCGGGTCAGCACCACCAGGATCGGCCGGTCCCCGTAGCGGGTGTAGAGGGTCTCGGTGACGGTCTCCCCGTCGGGCAGGAGCGACCAGATCTCGACCGGCTCCGCCTGCTCGTGGTCGCCGAGGCAGGAGAGGAGCGTGCGCAGCCGGCGCGGTCCGTGGGCCTCGGGACCGATCGCCCAGCAGGGGGCGCCGGCCTCCGTGCCGGGAGCATCCGCGGCGGCCCGCTCGGCGCCCTCCTGGCCGCTCTCGCCGCCGTCGAGCCCGTGGACCGGCGGGCTGGTGATGCGGAGACCCCAGCGCGTGCGCTCGGCCCGCTTCGGCAGCGGCAGGGAGCCCGTCGCGTCGAGAGTGCCGTCCGGCCGGGCCCGGAACAGCTCCAGGGTGCCGGGCCGGGCGACCGCCAGGAGGCCGGACCGGTCGGCTGCCAGACCGTCCGGGAGGAGAACGGTGCCCGGCGTGATGACGGGCTCGCGGAGCTTCCCGTCTGCACCGGTCGGGTCGATCGGGAAGGCGCCGCCCCGGGTGACCACCACCAGGAGGTCGTCGGCGCCCTCCCGCGGGACCGCCGTCAGCCGCCGGGCCGTCTCCGGCAAGCCCTCGGCCACCGTCTCGGTCCGTCCGTTGGCGGGGTCGATCAGGAGCAGGGTGCGGAGGCGCTCGGTCGGCGGTGCCTCCGGCGCTTCCTCGGAGGGCGAGCCTTCGTCGTCGCTTTCTTTCCGCCGCTCCTGCTTGGGCGGCCCGGCGAGGACCGCCAGCCGGTGGCCGCCGTCAGCCAGCCGCACGACCGCCGCGGAGAGGAGCGGTCCGGGAAGCTGGACCTCGACCCGGGGGAACGGATCTCCGCCCTGGGCTTCGACCCGCTCGCCGGGCAGAGCTCCGACGATCGAGAGGAGGCCGAGCAGCAGGCCTGCCGCGCGGGCTCCGATGCCGCGGCGGATCATCGGCGGCCTCCTTCCGGCAGGGCGCTCCGGTAGAGGTCGAGGCGGACCGGTGGGGAGAGACCCGCCTCGTCCACCGGGCGGGGGTGGATGAGGGCCAGGTCGCTCCGCCCGTCGCCGTCCAGGTCCAGGGTCTCGGCGAGGGCCAGGTCGCGAAGCGGGTTCCGGAGCCGGATGGTGACGTCGGGCCTGTCCGGGTAGGAGCAGTTGGGCCGGCCCAGGTGGATGCCGATCTCCTTGGAGCCGCCGAGCTGCAGGAAGTCCCGCCGGCCGTCGCCGTCGAAGTCCCCGGCGAAGAGCGAGCGCTGGCGGATCTCGAGGTCGTTCAGGTTGATCGTGAGCTTGCTCGTGAGCGGCTCGCCCGGGGCGCGCACGAACCCCCCGTCCGGCTGCTGGCACCAGGCGAGAAAGCCGAGCTCCAGGGTCAGGCGGCGGGTGGCGAGGATGCTCACCGCCTTGAACAGGGTGATGTCGTTGGTCACCGTCACCAGGTCGGAGCGGCCGTCGCCGTTCAGATCCTGGAAGCCGCCGGGGAGCACCAGGTCGCCGCTGCCCTGGGCGACCCAGCCGCGGACGTCGAAGGTGCGGGCGGGCTCGGCGTCCGGAATCAGGGGCGGGAGCTTGTCCTCCCCGCTGGTCGTCACCGGTTCGGCGGCTCCTGGGGTGCGGAGCGGGTGGACGCGCACGCGGAATCGGGGCTCGCGCGCCTGCTCCATCGACTTGCGCATGCCCGCGTCCTCGTCGTCCAGGCTGTCGGCGGCCACCAACTCCGCCCCCGCCTCGCGGTCGACCGGCCCGATCCAGACCTCCTCCGTGTTGTCGTCGCCCGAATCGGCCGAATGGGCCGGATGGGGCCAGGGGATCTCGCCGGGCGGGGCGAACCGGCCGGGCGCGGTCTGGAGCGCCACCGACGCGCCGGCCAGCCCGCGGTCCGGGGAGCGGAAGAGGAGGTCGGGCAGGCCGTCGCCGTCGGCGTCGACCACCGTCGGCAGGGGAACGTCGAGGACCAGGCCCCGCGGGGTGGCGTCCTCTTGCGGATAGGGCACGCGGGCGAAGGGGACGGTCTCGACGCCGCGTCCGTGGCCGGGGACGCCGCGGTAGAGAGCGATCCCGTCCGGCGTCGGCAGCAGCAGGTCGGCCACGCCATCACCGGTCGCGTCCGCCACCAGGTCGAGGTGGGCGAGGAAGGTCCCCGTGCCGGCGAGGACCGGCGGCTCGGCGATCACCGGCTCGAAGGAGAGGGTGCCGTCGGGTGCGAGCGCGAGCGTCGCCACGCCGTCGTCGGTGAGCGCCACGACCGGCAGGCGCGACATGCCCGGGGGCCCCGCCTCCATGGAGAGCACGGAGAGCGGCAGTGGCAGCGGCTCGCCGGCCAGGGCGAAGGAGCCGTCCTCCTGGCCGAGATAGGCGCGGACCTCGCGCCGGTCCATCAAGATCGGCACGATGGTCAGCACCTCGACCAGCCCGGCCACCTGGTCCATCTCGGCGTACTCCTCGATGCCGATCTGGTCCCACTCGGTGTAGACCACGACCACCACCAGGTCGCGCCGGCCGTCGCCGTCGAGGTCGGCGGGGATGAGGGCCGCCGGGGCTCCCGGCAGGTCGAGGCTCTGCTCGTGGAAAGTGTCGTCGGCGTGGCTCGGGACGGCCGATCCCAGGAGGAGAAGGGCCGCCAGGAGGATGCTCACGGGCGCTGGCGGACGACGGGCGGGCCGGGGGAATGGGAGGTCTCGGTGCACGGTCTCTCCGGGGAGCGGGACGCTTCGGTGCTTCCCAGGGTTCGATACGCGCGGAGACGAAGAGTGTTACAAGGGGCGGAACCGTCCGGTGGCTTGCTATCCTCTGGCAGGTCTAACCCCGGAGGAGCCAACCCCATGGACCCCATCGACAGAGCCACAGCCCTCGTAATCCTCGACGAGCACGTCAAAGACGACGGTCTCAAGCGCCACATGCTCTCGGTGGAGGCCGCCATGCGGTCCTACGCCGCGAAGCTCGGTGCCGACCCCGACGAGTGGGCGATCGCCGGCCTGCTCCACGACTTCGACTGGGAGATCCACCCGACCCTCGAAGCGCACCCGAAAGAGGGGGTGCCGATCCTCCGCGAGCGGGGCGTCTCGGAGAACGTGCTCCAGGCGATCCTCTCCCACAACACGGAGGGGACCGGGGTCGAGCGGGAGCGGCCGATCGACTACGCGCTGCTCGCGTGTGACGAGATCACCGGTCTCATCATCGCTGCGGCCCTGGTGCGGCCCCACAAGGACGTTCGCCAGCTCAAGGTCAAGTCGATCAAGCGCAACTGGAAGGACAAGCTGTTCGCGGCCGGCGTCGACCGGGCGCACGTCCAGCAGGCGACGGAGGACTTCAGCCGCGAGTGCTTCGACGGCAAGCTCGAGCTCTGGGAGCACGTGGGCAACGTGCTCGAAGCGATGAAGGGCGCGGCCGAGGAGCTGGAGCTGGACGGCCGCATGGCGTAGGGAGGAGGGCCGCGGTCCTTCGATGGGGCATGGTCGGGAGCGTCTCGGGGCCTCCCGGCCGGGGACCGGCCTCCGCTCGGTGGTGGACTGCTGCAGGGCTCGGCCTCGATTCAGGAGGGCGGCGAGCCGACCTCGTTCGGGCGCCGGACCTGCGCGCGCCCTCCTTCAACGCCCCCGGCCGGGAGGCCCCGGGACGCTCCACTGATCGAGCGCTCGTTGCCGTACCGAGCGGCCGGCCCCGTTCACACCATCAATCCCGCAGTCTGAACCGGCCGGCTCCGTCCCCACCGACAATCTCGAAACCTGAAGCGGCCGGACCTGTGCCGGCCGAAGTGCGAGCGAAGCGAGCGACCTTCCTCGGAGCTGCCCCGGCCGAGGCATGGCGCAGCGAACGACCTCATCCCCGGGACACGACGGAGAAGCAGCGCCGGGAGGTGGCGCCCTCTCCTCCCCGTGAGGGCGAGGAGAGGGACGGGGTGAGGAGGGGAGATCGGATCGAGCGTGATCGGGTCAACCTGGTGGGAATTCAAGACGGCGTCGCAACGTCGTAGCAGACGCCATGGCCACCGCGATCCTCCTGTCGGGCGGCGTCGACTCCTCGGTCGCGCTGCTCCGGCTCCTCGAACAGGGCACGACCGACCTCGCCGCCTTCTATCTCAAGGTCTGGCTGGAGGAGGATCTCGGTCTTCCGGGCACGACTCCCGGCTCCGGCGAGTGCCCGTGGGAGGAGGACCTCACCTTCGTCCGCGAGGTCTGCGACCGCCTCGACGTGCCACTCCGGGTGGTCCCCCTCCAGCGCCAGTACCGGGAACGGGTGGTCGAGTACGCCCTCGACGAGCTCCGGGCCGGGCGCACGCCCTCGCCGGACGTCCTCTGCAACCGGCACATCAAGTACCAGGCCTTCCTCGACGCGATCGGTGGCCATGGCTTGGAAGTCGCCTCCGGCCACTACGCCCGGCGCGTCGACACGGCCGACGGCCCGCTCCTCGCCACCGCCGCCGACCCGGTCAAGGACCAGACCTATTTCCTCGCCCAGCTCACCCGGGAGCAGCTCGTGCGCTGCCGGTTCCCGCTGGGCGAGCTGACCAAGCAGGAGGTCCGGCGGATCGCCGCCGAGCACGGCCTCCCCACCGCCGAGCGGCCGGACAGCCAGGGCATCTGCTTCCTGGGCGACATCCCGTTCGACGGCTTCGTCCGAGCCCACCTCGGCGAGCGTCCCGGCCCGATCCGCGAGATCGGCTCCGGCCAGGTCCTCGGGGAGCACCAGGGCCACTGGTTCTACACCCTCGGCCAGCGCAAGGGCCTCGGCCTCTCGGGCGGCCCCTGGTTCGTGGTCGGCAAGGAGGTCGACACCGACACCGTCTGGGTCACCCACGCCGACCGCCTCCCTGAGCGCTCTCCGGACCGCTTCACCATCCCCGCCCCCCACTGGATCGCGGGCTCCCCGCCAAGACCCAGCGCGGAGGCGGGTGAGCTCCGGGTCAAAGTCCGTCACGGCCCCACCACTTACGGCTGCACCATCGACGAGCGCCCCGACGGCTCCCTCGAAGTCCACCTCGACACCCCCGACCCCGGCCTCGCCCCCGGCCAGTTCGCCGTCTTCTACCAGGGCGACCTCTGCCTCGGCGGCGGCGCGATGGAGCTCGCACCGACGCCGGTCCGGCAGTCTCTTCCGACCGGCGGTTGACTCAGAGCCCCACGAGGTTGCGGCAGATCTTCCAGAGGTCGCGCTCCTGGGCCCAGAGGTCGAGCTCGGGGGAGGCGAGGTCCTCGACGATCGGGACCGCCCCGCCGTCGCGGCGGAGGTCGACCGCCTTCAAGTAGGCGCGACAGCTTCCGCACTCTTCGATCCGGAGGTGCGGCCAGCTTTCGATCTCGTGGAGGTGGAGGCGTTCGGAGTCGGTCTCGCCGCAGCTCGGGCAGCGCACCCGGGGGAAGGGGCGCGCCGAGGCGCAGAGGGCGCAGACGAGGTAGCGGCGGCCGGGGCTACCCGGCTCGTCCCGGAGGACCGCCACCTGGGGCGGCCAGCCGCAGCGCGGGCAGGACCAAGGCTCGTCCGAGGTCGCCTCGTTCGAGGTCGCCTCGTTCGAGGTCGCCTCGTTCGAGGTCGCCTGGTCCGAGGTCGCCGGGCTCGACCTCGCCGGGCTCTCCGTGGCGCCTTCGGCGGGAGCCCGGTCCGCGGGCGCGGAGTCCGGCGCCGTCCCTGCCAGCGCTTCGGCCAGGGGTTGGAGGAAGCTCCGGGCGAAGAAGAGGAGCGGCTCCACCTCGGTTTCCAGAGATGCGGTCAGCTCGGTGAGGTCACCCAGAGCCGCCGTCGTCTGCAGCAGATCGGCTCGTTGCTCCGCGGAGGCGTCGGTGAGCTTGCCGGCGGCGGCTGCAAGGGGAGGCGGCGCCGCCTGGGCGACTTCGGTCACGAGCTTGCGGAACTGCCGGTCGAGCTTGAGGAAGGGCAGCGCTCCCAGTGCCAGGCCGTTGCCCGCGTCCCGCGCCCGGCGAGCCTTCGCCAGGACGCGGGCCGAGCGGCTCCATCGATCGACGGCCGCCTGGCGCCGGAGCACCCGGAGGTAGAGGGTGAGGATTTCGGCGGCGGCGGGCCGCTCACCGATCAGGTGTGCGGCCCGCCGCTCGCGCTCATCGTACGGATTACCGGGTTTCACTCACCAACCTTCTCACGGTACCAGCTCGGATGGTGGAGCATCGCCCAGGGTTTGCTCACCTTGCCGTAGGTCATGCCCCGGCCGGTTCCCGGATAGGCGATGGCCCCCAGGTAGATGTGGCCGATGAGGAAGAACCCGCCGGCCGCCGCCGCGATGAAGTGCAGCAGCCGCATGAAGGTGAGGAAGGTGGCGCCGTAGCCCTCCGGGAACCAGAGGGGTAGCCCGGTCAGCAGGTAGACCAGCCCGAGCAGGATGGTCACCCAGAAGTAGGCCTTCTGCCCGCCGTTGAACTTGCCGCAGTCGGGCATCTTCTTGTCCTCGTGGCGGCCGTAGTAGCGGACCATCCGCAGCCACTTCCAGTCGCACGTGTCGAGCAGCATCTCGCGAACCCAACGCAGGGCCATCAGCAGCGTGGCCACGAAGAAGACGACGCCCAGCCAGTTGTGGACGATGCGCGCCGAAGCGCCGCCTCCGAAGAGGTTGGTGAGCCAGAACAGCGACGGGTAGGCGAAGGCCAGGCCGGTCAGCAGGAGGCCGAGGAACGGGACGGCCACCAGCCAGTGGAGCAGGCGCTCGTAGTAGGTGAAGCGCTCGATCAGTTTGCCGTTGCTCATCGCGAGACCTCCTCGGGCGGGAACCCGGCATCCGCCGGCGTCTCCGGACCCATCCTGAGGTAGTGCAGCAGCACTCCCACGACTCCGAGGCCGAACAGGCCGGCACCCAGTTTCCGGAAGAGGGGCAGAGCCCCCAGTCCGCCCTGTCGCGCCGTCGGTTCCTCGGGAAGGTGGTAGTCGGCCAGCCGGTCGCCGTGGGGCACCACGTACATCATGTGGGTGCCGCCCACACCCGGCGGGTCGTAGGTGACCGCGTTGGTGAACCCCCGCTCCTGCAACCGCTCGACCTTCGCCGCGGCCAGGTTCCGGAGGTCTTCCTTCGGCCCCCAGGAGATCGCCTGGGTGGGACAGGTCTTGACGCAGGCCGGCTCGAGACCACTCTGCACCCGGTCGACGCACATGTTGCACTTGTAGACCTTCCGCGTACGGGCGTCGAACCGTGGGATGTCGAAGGGACAGGCCGAGACGCAGAACTGGCAACCGATGCAGTTCTCCTGGTCGAAGTCCACGATCCCGTTGGTGTACTGGACGATCGCCCCGGGGGCCGGGCAGGCGTACAGACAGCCCGGCTCCTCACAGTGCAGGCAGGCGTCCTTGGTGATCAGCCAGCGCAGATCACCATCCACCTCGACCTCGTCGAACCGCATCAACAACCAGGTCGTGGGGGTGAGGTCGCGGTGGCTCTGGTAGCTGCCGAAGTTGCTGGTCTGCTCGGGCTCCAGCTCGTTCCACTCCTTGCAGGCCACCTCGCATCCCTTGCAGCCGATGCACCGCGAGATGTCCACCAGCTTGGCGTACTCGGGGGACGAGCGGATGGCGGGCGCGGGAGAGGTGCCGGCGGAGATCCGTTTGACGGAAAGAGTTGCCATGTCACACCTCCTCTACGCCTTCTCGACGTTGACCAGGAACGCCTTGAACTCGGGACAGCGAGTGTTGGCGTCGCCGATGAACGGGGAGAGGTCGTTCGCCATCGACCCCTTGGTGAGGCCGACGAAGCCCCAGTGCACCGGAACCCCGACGGTGTAGGTCGGTTTGCCGTTGACGGTCAGCGGGCGGATGCGCTTGGTGACGATGGCGACACCCTCCACTTCGCCGCGCTTCGACCACACCCGGACCCGGCCGCCGTTCTCGATTCCCTTCTCCTCGGCGAGCTCCACCGGGAGCTCGACGAAGAAGTCGGGCATCGTCTCCACCAGATAGGGCACGTTGCTGGTGACGAAGTGCTCGCGCTCGACCACGCGGTAGATGCAGCACGGGTAGGGGAACTCGCCGTCGCCGTTGGCCAGCGTCTCCTTGACGCCGTCGTACCAGACGACGGCTGGGTTGGTGGCCACCCCCTCGTGGAAGAGGTTGGGGGTCGGGCTTTCGGCCGGCTCGTAGTGCTCTGAGAACGGGCCGTCTTTGAGACCCCGCGTGAACAGCCGCGCCACCCCCTCCTCGGTCATGATGAACGCGCCCTTGGAGTCCGGAGGGGTGGTCTTGCCGTAGTCCGGCACGTCGCCGATCCAGTCCCGGCCGTTCCACTGGATGCCGGCGCGGGTCGGATCCCAGGGCTTGCCCTGACCGTCCGCGGAGGCCCGGTTGTAGAGCACCCGGCGGTTGAGCGGCCAGTTCCAGGCCCACTCGTGGTGGAAGCCGAGGCCCGTGGGGTCGGCGGTGTTGCGCCGGGCCATCTGGTTTCCGGCCTCGGTGAAGCTGCCGCAGTAGAGCCAGTTGCCCGAGGTGGTCGTGCCGTCGTCGGAGAGCTGGCCGAAGGACGACAGCAGCTTGCCGCTCCCGAGGTCGTAGCCGTTGATCTCCTTGGCCAGCTCCTCGAGGGTGGGCAGGCGCGGGTTGAGGTAGCTCCAGGTCATCGCCTCGATGCCCTCGTGGTAGGCGCCGCCTCCGTCCTCATAGCGCTCCTTCACGCGCCAGAAGAGCTCCGAGAGGATCCAGGTGTCCGAGCGCACGCCGGACGGCGGATCGATCGCCTGCTCCTTCCACTGCGCCCAGCGACCGCTGTTGGTGAACGAGCCTTCGCGCTCGATCCAGTGGGTGCTCGGCAGGTAGAGCACCTCGGTCTGGATGTCCGAGGCGTCGATTCCCGGCGCTTTCCAGAACTCCGCCGAGTCGAGCATGAAGGGATCGATCACCACCATCCACTGGAGCCGGGACATCGCCTGGATCAGGCGTTGGGTGTCCGGTCCGGCGAGGAGCGGGTTGAAGCCGAGGGTGACCAGCCCCTCCATCTTCCCCTGGTAGGCCCGGTCCCAGATGGAGAGCCAGGTGGCGTCACCGTCCTGTTTGCCCAGGAAGTGGTAGCCGAACTCGTTGTCCGGCGTTGCCGCGTCTCCGTACCAGGTCTTGAGCTGGGAGACGAAGAACTTCGGGTAGTTGCCCCAGTAGTTCACCGTGTCCGGGACGAGCGGCTTGGGCGTCGACTGCTCGAGGTGCACCGCGAGGCTGGTCTGCCCCGGTGTCGGCACCTTGAGGTAGCCGGGGGTGATCCCGGCCACGATCGCGTGGTCGGTCGCTCCCTGGACGTTGGCGTGTCCCCTGAGGGCGTTGATGCCGCCGCCGGGCCGGCCGATGTTGCCCTGGAGGAGCTGGAAAATCGCCGCGGTGCGGATGATCTGGCTGCCCACCGTGTGCATGGTCCAGCCCACCGCGTACATGATCGTTCCCACCCGATCGGCCCGGCCGGTCGAGCAGACGATCTTCGCCATCTCGAGGAAGTCCTCCTCGGAGCAGCCGGCGATCTTCGCCACCATCTCCGGGGTGTAGCGGCTGTAGTGCTTCTTGAGCAGTTGGAAGACCGAGCGTGGGTGCTCGAGCGTCATGTCCCGGGCGACGTAGCCGTCGGCGCCCCGCTCGTAGTCCCAGCTCGTCTTGTCGTAGGCTCCCGCCGCCTGGTCGTAGCCCGAGAACAGGCCGTCCTCGAACTCGAAGGCCTCGCCGACGATGAACGAGGCGTTGGTGTGGAGGCGGACGTAGTCTTCGTGGTGGAGGTCGTTTTCCAGGATGTAGTGGATGAAGCCGCCGAGCACCGCGATGTCCGATCCCGGACGGATCTGGAGGTGCCGGTCGGCCACGGCGGAGGTCCTGGTGAAGCGCGGATCGACGGTCACGACCTTGGCGCCGCGGACCTCCCGGGCCTCGAGGGCCCACTTGAAACCGCAGGGGTGATTCTCAGCCGGGTTGGCACCCATCACCAGGACGACATCGGCGTTCTTGATGTCCTTCCAGTGATTGGTCATCGCCCCCCGACCAAACGTGGCGGCCAGACTGGCCACCGTGGGGCTGTGTCATATCCGGGCCTGGTGGTCGATGTAGACCAGACCCAGGCCCCTCGTCAGCTTGGTGATCAGGTAGGCATCCTCGTTGGCGACGGTGGCGCTGCCTACCCAGGCGATGCCGTCGCAGCGGTTGACCGTCCGGCCCTCGCCGTCGGTTTCGACGAAGGTCCGGTCCCGCGACTCCTTGAACCGTTGGGCGAAGCGCTCCATCGCCTCGTCCCAGCCGATCTCCTTCCACTCACCCGATCCAGCTTCCCGCAGGAGCGGGGACTTTTGCAGCCGCGGGCTGATCGCGAGCTGCATCTGCGAGGCCCCCTTGGGGCACAGGGTCCCGCCGTTGATCGGGTTGTCCGGATCGCCCTCGACGTGGATCACCGACCTGACCGTGTTGAGCCCGCCGCTTCCGTGGATGTACGCGATCGTGCCGCAACCCACCGCACAGTAGGGGCACAGCGTTTTGTACTCGCGAGCGTCTTGGATCTTGAGCTGCCGGGCGGCAGCGTAGGCGGGAGTCAGGTCGAGACCGAGGGTGGCAGCGCCAACCCCAAGGGCAGTCAGCTGGAGGAAATCCCTCCGCGTCACTCCCATGTCGGCCCTCCTTCCCGACGAATGTCGGGAGTTGTGCACTTGAGTTTCAGATAAGAATACGCTCCTGGTGCGTCGTGCGCAACCGGCGCCCGGCCAACGCAACCCGCCAGGAGACATCCATGGGCCTCCGCAAGACCATCGTCCGAGCGCTCCTCGACAGCTACAAGTCGAGAAAACAGAAGGCCTGCGACACGAGCCTGGAGCACAGCCTCGCCGCGGCCTGGGAGACGGTCGCCTCGACCAAGTACGCCTTCTTCATCTCTCAGGGTGCCTCCGGCTGGCCGACCGCCCGGCTGGTCGAGCCGATCTTCGACCGCGAGCAGGGCCTCTTCTGGGTCGGCACCAACCCCGGCCTCCGGAAGGTCGCGGAGGTGCGGGAGCACCCGAAGGTCACCCTGGCCTACGGCAACCAGCGGGAGCGGGCGAACGTCGTGGTGTTCGGTACGGCCTCGATCGTTGCCGATCCCGAGCTCAGACGCAGGTACTGGAAGGGCGAGTGGCGGATGTTCTTCCCCGACGGCCCCCTCGGCCGCGACTACGTGCTGCTGCGGATCGAGCCGGAGCGGATGGAGGTCCTGAGCTTCCGTCGCGACGTCGTTCCGGAGCCGTTCGGCCTCCGCCCCGTCAAGCTGGCGCGGCGAGACGGGGCGTGGGTGATCGATCCCGGGTAGGGGGGCAGTGGGACGACCGCGGTGGTTCGGTCAGGTCGGAAGCGGTGCAGCGGATGTTAATCTACAAGAAAGAGCTTTCTGTTCCGCACCGTCCGTACGTCCCGTTTGGTCAGAATCGGAGGGTTCATGACTTATAGCGCTGGCCGGCTCCTTTTGGTGTCCACGGTTCTCTTCGTGCTCGTCGCCCCCCTCGTTACCCCCGTTGCGGCGTTCTCCCAAGCCGACCGGGCCGGCTGCGAGGTCGAGCCCTCCGTGGCGGCGGTCCTCGACCAGGTCGGCGAATATACCGAGCTGTATGACCTGCCAGACGAGGCCAGGCAAGACAGGCTCGATCTCGTGGAGCGGGCTCTCGTAGAGCACCCGGACGATCTCTTTCTCCACCGTCGTCGGCAGGATCTCTACCGGACCGCGTCCAAGGACCGGAAGGATGAGCTTCTCGAACGCATCCGGCAGGAGTACACCCAGCTCCGGGACTCCCACCCGGACGATCCCCGGTATCACTACCTCCTCGCGCGAATCGTGCAGGACGTTGAAGTAGAGAGGGAGGCCGCGGAGGCGGCGGTCGAGCTGGATCCGGAGTTTGCGTGGGGTCATCTCCTGATGGTGAGCTCCATCCTCCGCGCCGCCGACGGACCGCTCGGGGCGGAGCAGCAGAAGGAGGCGCGAACCCATCTCGCCCGCTTCATGGAGCTCTGTCCCAGCCAGCCGTTCGGAGGTCTCGTGTATAGCGACAGGGTCGGCGACGCGGCGTTCTGGAACCCACGGATCCCGGAGATTCGTGCGCGCCTCCGCGAGGCCCCCGGCGATCAGGTTCGGGCGTTCTCCCTGCTCTGGAAGCTCGAGTTCCAACTGGCGGGGGCGGCGGAGCACGGGAAGGTGCGCGAGCGGGTCGCCGAGGACGCGGCCGCCCTCGCGGCACTGGGCTCGGAGCGGCGGCCTTTCCTCGAAGTTCTGAAGGAGGGGTACAAGCTGGCCGGGATGGCGGAGAAGGCGACCGAGGTGGAAGCACGGATGCGCGAGCTCTCACCTTGCTCGCGGGACGTGGTCTTCGCGACTCTCGAGCAGTGGGACCGACAGGACGAGGCTGCGGGCGACGCGGGCGTGGAGGGCGCCTCCGAGGTCGACTGGCGCTCCTACGAGGAGGCGACCCGCCGGTGGATCGCGACCTGCCCGGAGGAGTACATGTTCTGGATCACACGCCTCCGGGCCCTCGACCATCTCGACGGATCGGACCCGCAGGAGATCGTCTCGGTCGGCAACCGGGCGGCGGATCTCTACGGGCAGTTTCGTGGCAGAACATCTCCCAGCGGGTTCGACGAGGTGGCGGGGATCTTCGTCGATCGGGGCGTGGCCCTCGATCGCGTGGGGGACCTCCTCGACAAGGCGGACGCCGAGGCCGAGCAGGAACGGGTCCGGGGCATCCCGGAGGATTTTCCGGAGGAGCTGCGGCGCAAGATCGAGCGGGGCCGCGCTTACTCCGACGTCGGTAGGAGTCTGCTTCGAGCGCGTTCGGCCGCCCTCCGGGGCGAGCTCGAAGCGGCCCGCGGCCTCCTCGACGAGGTCCGGGACCGGCTCGTAGAGCTCGACCCGGGAGACGAGGAAAAAGGGCGAGAGCGGCTCGGTCACGGGTTGTACGAGAGCGCGCTCTGGGCGGCGCGGGCCGACCTCGCGGAGGCGGAGGGCAGGCTTCCGGACGCCGTGGCCGATCTGCTCCGGGCGGAGGCCGCCAGCCCGGCGGACCTGGGCGGCCGGCGCCCGGGGCCCGCCGAGGGCGAGGCTCGGCACCGGGCCGTGGAGCTCTGGACAGGGCTGGGTGGCACGGAGGAGGGGCTCGCGGTGCTCGAAGGGACGGCGCTCTCCGACGTAGACGGAGACCAGCCGGCACTCGCCGACTACACGGCCTGGGAACCGGCCGATGGGCTCCTCCCCGCGTTCGAGCTCACAGACGTCTCCGGCACGGTCTGGAAGGCGGAGGCCCTGAAGGGCAAGACCGTCTTCGCCAGCGCCTGGGCCACCTGGTGCGGCCCGTGTCAGCGGGAGCTCCGCGCGGTGCAGGCCCTCCAGGAGCGGTTCCAGGGTCGCGACGACGTTCTGGTCCTGACTCTGAACATGGACGAGAACCCCGGCGTCGTGGCTCCCTACATGACGGAGAAGGGGTTCACCTTCCCCGCGCTCCTGGCGATCGACTACCTGCGCCAGGAGCTCGGGGTCGCAGCGATTCCGGAGAGCTGGATTCTCGACGCGACGCTCAGGCGCCGCTTCGTGCAGCAGGGATTCGACTCCACCACCGCCGAGGCGGACTGGATCGCCGACGTGGAGGAGCGCATGGGGACGCTGGAGGGGGCGAGTCAGTAGGCGCGGTTCGAAGCTCCGGGCGTAAGAAAGTGCGAACTTTCGGGATCTTGGTAGTATTGCGCCGCCCCCCGGCAACGACCAGAAGGAGGAACGACTATGAGTTTTCGCTCTATGGTTCCCCTGTCGATGATGGTCCTCGTCGTGATCGGATTGGCGGCCGTGCCGGTAGCGGCCCAGTCCGCGACGTCGAATTGCCAACCGAGTGCCCCGGCCGTGGTGGGTGACCTCGGGTTCCTGTTCGTGGCAGCCGGCGGCGGGATCGAAGGTCCCAGCGCCCAGTCGACGTGCATCGCCCTGTGCCAGAACGGAAGCTCCGTCAGTTGCTCGGGCACCAGTTGCAGCGCGGTCGACGCCAACTGTCCGACCCAGCGCGGCTACTGCACCGGCACCACCAGCGGCACCAAGTACTGTCCGGTCTGTACCTGTTCCGCGACCGCGACCTGTCCGATCGGCGGACCGGTCTCGTGTACCGGCACCGGGGGCACCTGCTTCGCCTTCAACGGCTGCTACGCGTCGTGCAACGGCGAAGCCATCTGGTGCCCCAAGCCGAAGGGCCCCTGCCCGGTCGAGTCCTGATTCTCGACCTTCCTGAAGCTCTTCTGAGCTGAGCCACCGGCGGGGTGCGCAAATGCCTGGGGGCGCGCGCCCCGCCGCGAAGAATCACTCCGCCCAGCCCCACCCCATCCCGCCGAGAACCATTCGGGAGATTTTACGTAATCTTAATGAAGGGTTCCCTGATCGCTTCGTAGATTCGGAGGCAGGAGGAGAGGACGGCGCGTTTCACTGCAACCTCCTCAACCGAAAGGAAGGTAAGCGACATGACGAACCTAGGAGTTTTCCGTTCACCGCTGGCCCTGGGTGGCCTGCTGTGCTGCCTGCTGGTCTGGGGCGTCGCGCTGCCGGCAGTCGCCGGCACGACGCCGATCAGCGGCGTGAGCCCCTACCCGGACGGCGGCGACCCGAACGACCCCGTGGCCGTGACCGCGTGCAACGCCCGGCCGCAGATCGGGCATCTCTACCGGAACAGCGAGTCCGAGCCCCATCTGGCGGTCAACCCGACCGATCCGGACAACCTGGTGGCCGCCTGGCACCAGGACCGGTGGGGCAACGGCGGTGCCCAGAACAACCTCATGGCCTACAGCCAGGACGGCGGCCTCACCTGGACGCCGGTGAGCGTTCCGTTCACCCGCTGCGCCGGTGCCGCGGCCGGCTCGACCGGCGACTTCGAGCGCGCCTCGGACCCCTGGCTCTCGTTCGGCCCGGACGGCGCCCTCTACAGCATGGCGCTGGTGTTCAACGACAGCGACGCGAGGAACGGCATGACGGTGGCCAGGTCGGACGACGGCGGCGTCACCTGGTCGGACCCGGTGGTGATCAAGGATCTCCCCGCGGACGGCGGGGTCAGTCAGGGCATCGTCCAGATCCACGACAAGAACACCATGACCGCCGACCCCTACCACCCGGGCGTGGTCTACGCCACCTGGACCCTGTTCCGGAACCGCGTCGAGACGGTGCTCTTCACCCGCTCGACCGACGGCGGTGCCACCTGGGAGCCGACCCGGCCGGTCAACAACCGGGACATCGTGGTGCCGCCCGAGGCCGTGACCTTCCGCCAGGATCTCCAGATCGTGGTGCTGCCCGACGGCACGCTGGTCAACGCCTTCTACCGCACCGTCACCGACCCGCGGGGAGGGGGCTCGGGCCAGAGAGTGGAGATGGCGATCTTCCGATCCGGTGACCAGGGCCGCCACTGGGAGCACCTGGACACCGCGGTCTCCATCGTGCAACCGACGGTCGGCTTCGACATCGAGCTCGGGATCTACGTCCGCGGCGGGATCAACTTCCCGGACCTGACGGTCGACCCGGCGAGCGGTGACCTCTACATGGTCTGGCAGGACGGGAGCTTGAGCCCCTTCGGCCTGTCGAACATCCTGATCTCGCGTTCCGGCGACGGCGGCGACACCTGGTCGGACCCGGTGCCGGTCACCAACCAACCGTTCCCGGGGGCCTTCCTGCCCGCCGCGGCGGTGGCCGAGGACGGCACGATCGGCGTGCTCTTCTACGACTTCAGGAACGACGTCTTCGGCGACGCCGAGCTCAGCACCGACGTCTACCTGCGGACCCTCGCCCCGGACCTCACCCTGCTCGGCGAGGAGCGGCTGACCGACCAGTCGTTCGACATGCGGCAGATGGCGATCGCCGGGGGCTACTTCCCCGGTGACTACGTCGGCCTCGAAGCGGCCGGCAACGACTTCGTGGCCGCGTTCACCGTCAGCAACCCCCTCGGCCTGCCGGTCGTGATCCCGGACAACACGGTTCTCGCCGTCGACTCCCACGACCGCCAGGACATCGTCTTCGCACGGGTCGAGCGATGACGGTGCGCCGGTCCCGGCGGGGAAGGACTGCCGAACCCGCCGGGACCGGCTTCCCCGACGTGCCGAGGGAGGGGGACCTTGCCGACCGGTAAGCCGAAAGCACCGACAGAGAGACCGGGGCGCGATCCGGTCGTGCTTCTGGTCGCGGCTACGATCCTCCTGCTGCCGGTGCTCGCGGTGCTCCAGGTCCGGTGGCTCGAACGCTGGAGCGCCTCGGAGCGGGAGCGCATGCGCTCGACCCTGGTGGCCGGGGTGTTTCTGCTCGGCGAAGAGGTCGACCGGGCCGTGGCCGCCGTCTCGGAGACTCTGGACGTTTCGGATGTGCCTCCGGGCGAGCGGGCCGCGGCGCTCGAAGCGCGGCTCGTCGACTGGCGCGAGCGCTCGCCCTATCCGGGGCTGGTCGGCGCCGTGGAGCTGGCGGAGAGCCCTGCTCCGCCCCTTCCCGACCCCTCGGCCGCCGATGGTGCGCGGCTGGTCTGCGGGGACGCCGGCGCGGGGCGCCCGGTGCGGTTGGTGCTGCCGATTCCTTCTCCAGTCGGCGCGGCGGAGGTGGCCGGAACACTTGGGGAGGCCGGGCCGGCCACCGCCTGGGTGGTTGTCGCCCTCGACGAGCACTACCTGCTCGAACAGATGTTCCCGCGCCTGGTCTCTTTCTTCTTCACCGCCCGCGACCCGTCGGCGGAGGTGACCGCGACCGTCACCGAGCGTGGCGGAACCTTGCTGGCCGCCTATCCCTCCGGGCGGCCGCTCCGGCCGCTCGAGAGCGTGGACGCTGCCTACAACGTCCTGAGCCTGCGTATCAGAAACTGGCTCGCCCTAGGGGCGGCGGACGGCATCGGAGGCGCCCCCGAGGACCGGGGCCGGGAGCCACCGGGGTGCTGGACCATCCGGGTGGCGCACCGGGCCGGCTCTCTCGACGCGGCAGTGGGGGCCCTTCGCCGGCGGCAGATGGTGGCGAGCTTCGTCGTGCTGGCGCTCCTCGGTCTCACCGCCGGGGCGTTGGCGGTCGCCGCGCGGCGCGCGTCCCGGCTCGGCCGGCAGCAACTGGCCTTCGTCGCGGGGGTCACCCACGAGCTCCGGACTCCGCTCTCGGTGATCCGGACGGCCGGCGACAACCTGGCGAAACGGGTGGTCACGGACGGCGACGGTGTCGCGGAGTACGGCCGCCTGATCCGCTCCGAAGGGAGGCGGCTCTCCGAGATGGTGGAAAACGTCCTCCGGCTCTCCCGGGTCATCTACGGGGGCGATGGTGACGCCGGAGCCGGTCGCCGCGAGCCGGTCGCAGCGGGCGACGTCATCGCCGCGGCGGTGGAGGAGTGTCGGGCCCTGTGCGAGGAGCGCGACGTGCGGGTGGTGGTCGACGACCGGGCGGGAAGCGCCCGGCCCGCCCTCGTCGACGGCGACCGGGAGGCCCTGGTCTGCGCGCTTCGGAACCTCCTGGCCAACGCCGTCAAGTACGGGCCGCAGAGGCAGACCGTGCGGATCGAGGTGGGCGTCGGATCGGGCGTCGGATCGGCAGGGGGCCCGGAGGCCGGACGGGGTCGGACGGTCCGCATCGCCGTCACCGATCAGGGCGAGGGCATCCCGCCCGCCGACCGCGAGCGGGTGCTCGCGGCCTTCTACCGGGGAGAAACCGCGCGCAAGCAGGGCGTGCCGGGGGCGGGCCTGGGGCTGGCGCTGGTGCACGAGGTGGCAGAGCTCCACGGGGGCAGAGTCGAGATCGACGGCCGCACCGTCGCCCTCGTCCTGCCGGCGGCGGGAGCGGCCCCTGGTCCGGTCGAGGGTGCGCTCCAGGCACCGGCCGAGGAGGGAGGGGATGCGTAGGAGCCTGCTCCTGGTCGAGGACGAGCCGGGTCTCGTCCGCACCCTGACCGACATGCTGCGGGCCGAGGGGTACGACGTGGGCGTTGCGACCGACGCCCGGAGCGCCCTCGAGCTCTCCACCGAGCGGCGGTTCGACCTCGTCATCCTGGACGTCATGCTGCCCGACGGCGACGGCTTCGACGTCTGCCGCCGCCTCCGCCGTGCCGGGAAGAGCATGCCCGTCCTCATGCTGACCGCCCGGGGCGAGACCGGGGACAAGGTCGCCGGGCTCGGCAGCGGTGCGGACGACTACCTGACCAAGCCGTTCGAGCCGGCAGAGCTGGTGGCGCGGATCGAAGCCCAGCTCCGGCGCGCCCAGGGCCTCGTCGGCCTGGCCGAGCACCGCTTCGGCGACACCTGCATCGACCTACGCCGCGGGACCGTCACCCGTGCAGGCAAGCCGGTGGAGCTCACCGCGCGCCTCCTCGAGCTCCTGACCTACTTCATCGAGCACCGCGGCGAAACCCTCACTCGCAACGAGCTCCTCGACAAAGTCTGGGGCTTCGACGCCATGCCCACCACCCGCACCGTCGACGTCCACGTCTCCTGGCTCCGCCACCAGATCGAGCCCGACCCCTCGAACCCCCGCTACCTCCTCACCGTCCGGGGGCTGGGGTACCGGTTCGTGGGTTGAGGGACGGGGATCCACCGGCAGCCCCTTGGCGGGCAGAAGCGGAGCCAGGCGACCAGAACCGCGCAGAGTCGCCACCCGCCATGAAACGTACGTTTAAGGTATGAGCTGTACGTCTCGGGCCGCGAAGGGATCATTCAGCCCATCATCCGGCGCTGCGGCGCCCCGTTTCCGCCAGTCCATGCCCAAGATGAACACTTCGGCTCTTAGAATGAACGCTCCATCACCAAAACGTACAGCTCATCACGAACGACGTCGTCCGACTTCTCCCCGAAGCAGCCGTCCGTCTCCTCGACGGAGGAAGCGCAGTCGAACGCCGCACCGCTCCCCGCGGCCCCTGGCCCCGATCGCCCGTACCCCCCGGCGATAGGCGACAGAATCCGCGCGACTTAGACGTCACGCATCCGGTCGCAATTGACCCACTCGGTGAGCTCTGCTAACTTCGCTTAAACACAGAGACCAGGGAGACGCGGATGTTCAGCATGCACCCCGGAGATTTGCTAGCTGTTCAGATTTACGTCGTGTTTACGCCGACAGTGGCCCGCTCACTCAATGGTTAGCCACACAGCCATCAGAGAGAACCTGAAAGATGCCACGATCACTATATAGGCGGTTCGAGTTTATCAAGCTGATCAGAGATGGCGTAATCCGTAATCGCATGGATCTGATGATCCCAGATTCGCGCCTTCATATCTTCATTAGAGTGTTCATGGCCGAGGCAACTGAGCTTGGCCTCATTGAAGTCGATGATGAAGGGAACGTAAGCACTACAGCTCGCTGGGAGGAATTAGCGACGGGACTTAACCTGAGTCTCTCGCAGCTATCCGCATACGACGAGAACTCGGTCATTTGCAACCCGACCTTTGGACTTCCTGCGAGGCCCGCTGTGCAGGCTGAAGTTTTCGTTCTAATGCCCTTCACCTACGACATCCAGCCAGTCTATGAGGATCACATCAAGGGAGTCGCGACAAGACTCGGCCTGACCGTCGCGAGGGCAGACGACTTCTTTACCGCAGACTCGATCGTCAGCGATATCTGGAATGCGATCAATGCGTGCCGGATCATCATCGCGGACTGCACCGGGAGGAACCCCAACGTATTTTACGAGATAGGGATAGCGCATACCCTCGGTAAGTCCGTTATCCTCATAGCGCAAAGCACCGAGGATATACCATTTGATATAAAACACCTCAGGACAATTGTCTACGACTTCAAGCCGCGAGGAATGCAGAAGTTGGAGGCAGCCTTAGAATCAACGCTCGACCATGAGCTTCGGATCCCAAACTCACTGGAGGATCTCATCACAAGGAAGCAAGGACAAAAGGATGGCTAACAAGGCTGCTGAACCGGGCGGCTGCGCCGCCGGTTAGCAGCAAGAACGTTCGGCGGCAATCACACTGTTGGAGACACCATGGGAGAGGTGAAAGACAACGACTCACAGGCATTCGATATCGAGGACCTTGCGAAGCTAAGTCCCGCAACTGGCTTCCAGTACTTCAGGGCTATGGAGAAGGCCCTGGGCGCCGATACCCGGCGTTATATGGATCAGTGCCTGCGAGTCAAAGCGGAGACTGAGGGGACTGGCCCATTGAGCCAGGAGCAATACACTGAGCTAGGTTTTTGGTACAGGGGGCTGGCTCGGGCTCTACTGACGTACGTCGAGGGCATGCTTTTCGTAATGCGGCGGCTCATCATTTATGCGGAGCAACGTGGGGAGCTTGATCTCTCAGCGGCAGAGATCACTGTTGTTCGTGAGGTAGAGTATACGGTCAACGTGAGCCGGAAGAAGATAAAGGAGCGGTCCAGGCCCAACCGGTTCCTGGAGAATTTCGTGGTATCATTTCAACTCTTTCCGCAAGTGTTCGGCTCTTCCTATCGAGTCGACTACGGTACGCAGGGTTGGGAGGAGTTGCAGCAGCTTGTGAAGCTGCGCAACGACCTAACACACCCAAAGAGTGTCCATGATACCATCTTGGCTCCTGAGATGCCGAATCTGATCCGCGATGCAGCCACATGGTTCTTTACCTGCATGAGAGACCTCATGGTTTCCGTGGATGCAGATGGGCTCGAACGAAGCATGAAGGAAACCGCGGCCATGCCCGAGATGAGGAAGCTGCTCTCCGAGAGACGGCGACAGAGAGAGCAATGAGGTGTATCGCGGTTGCCGCCGAACCACGCCCTTGCACCGGGCAGCCGGCTTCGCCGGCCGCCGGTGAAGGGCAAGAACGTTATGCGCGGAGACAATCATGCTGACTCGCCACGAGCACATTGAGACCATCTTGAAGTATGCGGAAGAGGTGCAGAGGCCGCTCATCCGCCAACAGTACGAGGAAGCTGTACGCTCGCGGGTTGTTCCGGAGTACATGCCGGTGGTGATCAAGAACTTCTGCGAAAACCTGCGGTCGGTGCTGGACTACCTCAGCGCCGAGATTCGAAGTCGCTACGGACAGACGGCAGACCCGAAGCAGCGAGTCTATTTCCCTCTATGCGACTCGGAGTCGGAGTTCGCAAGCGTTGTGGCTAAGCAATATCCGAACCTACAGTGTCAGGCCCCGCAGTTGTGGGAGTACCTGAAGGATGTCCAGCCGATTCCCGGATGTGATATGAGATGGCTCCGGCATTTCAACAACCTAAACAACAAGAACAAGCACTTTGACCTCGTGTTGCAGACGCATAAGGCAGTTCCTGTTGGCGACCCACGCGAACAGCAATTGGGCGTAATCACTTACCTTGATGAGACGAAGCAAGAATGGGTAGAGTTCATCTTTGATGGTATCGGCGTTAACGCCAGCCTCTTACTCGAAGAGGCGCTTGTGGGAATCAGAGAAATAACTGATGATGTGCAGGCCCACTTTGCGTAGCGGTTCGATATGAACAGGCCAGTACGATCAGCGCATAACCCATCGGTGAACCGGACCCGTCCCTGCGGGCCGGGCCGGTTACCTCAGTCACGTTATGCGATGGGACAGGCGGGACGTATGCCACTACTGACGTCGGTAGGGCCATGATGAAATACTCCTTCCGATCGATCTCGGCGGCTCAGCTTACCTATACGGTAGCCCTCGGCTTGCCTCTCGTTCTTGCCCTGTTGCTCGTTGGTAATGGCACGGCGCAAGTTGCTTGGGGCGTGGTCGCCGTGTCTGCAACCCTTTTTTTGCTGCTTGCTCTTTCTGCCCGCCTCCGCCAGACAAAGCATTTCTGGTCGTCCGTCGAGTTCGTGCTCCTCCTGTCTGGGTTCTTCTCAGTGCTGTCTGGACTTGCGGCGTTCTCTCAATCGCAACACGCTAACAAGCAAGCACAACTTGTAAACGACGTTAAGGAGGCTTACGTAACGCTTTTGAACATCGGAGAGTACGTATACTTCACTTGCTCCGGTCGTTTGCCGGTTGTGGGGTACAATCCCCCAGACGACTGCGAACGAACCGGACATTTCTTGCGTCAGATCAGAGATGAGCGAGATCGCCCCTCCACGGTCGCAACAGGCCTAGGTAATCGGTGGGATTTGAACTTCTGTCGGGCACTACCACCTGACGGCGTTAATGACGCCGACTGGGAGCAACTTTGCGGGGCCGCGGAGCAACTCAGTCTCCGGCAAGAAGACGTCAGAGTTCACATGGAAGACAGGCCGACTGGAGTCTTTGTTTCTGCACTAGCTGGTAGGCCGCTAGGGTTTGTCCTATTTGTGACAGCGGCCTTGTTTGGCGCCAAGTGTGCGAAGTTCATTTACGATATTCGTGGACGGACCAAGGCCGATGATAAGCAGATTATCGCATAACCCCTCGGTGAACCGGTCGCGGTCCTTCGGGCCGCGCCGGTTACCTCAGTCACGTTGGGCGCCTAGGGCGCCTAGAGGTCACAGATGATCGGGACCATCGTCGAAAAGTTGCTCGATCGAATGATCTTGCTTCTCCGTGAGCACAAGCTGGCGGAGCGGGAGCTGTTTTCGAGATGCGTAGAGCCGGTCTACGTTGATTTTGAGGCGGTTCATAACAACTACCTGAAATCACTCGCCGGCTACCGGGAGAGTCTGCGTCACTACTCCATGCCTCTTGATGGACGACATCCCATCTTCGTAAAACTCGTTGAGGACAGCATCGATAGCCAGCACCTACGCAACAAATTGGTGGCATTGCACAGCGGAGACAAGCCTAGGTCGTTGGAGGGTCTTTTCCAAGCTATCTTTCGGTACTTAGATTTCTCCGGGTCACTTGTAAACGGTGATAGGCCCGCCGTGCGTCGCTTGTCCCATTCTGGCATCGAAAGCGAGACCAGCGGCGATTCATCGGCTCTGCTCTGGGCGTTAGATGGGGCAGAGCTACCTGATCGGTTCGAAGCATGGTTTGGGCTACAGCTGCTTGCCGAGGCCGATGCTCCAGTTCAGTTGTCGGACATTTCGTTCGCCTATACTAATCGAATGCGCAACCTTGTTGCAAGGGCAGTAGTGGAACCACGAGATCACAAGGGTGTCTTCGATGTCGAGCCTATCCTATGCGACTTGGACGCTATCGAAATGGTGCTCCAACAGAATCATCTCCGCGTCACGATGGAGTATTCTCGCCTAAGGCAGGCGGCAGCGAAGTTTTGAGGAGGAGCTTCCGAATGACGCGCCCAACCACGCCGCTGCACCGGACAGCCGGCGTCGCCGGCCGCCGGTGAGCGGGAAAACCGTTGGGCGCTCCGCGTACTTTTATGCACATGAATGAACAGGGCTACGAAGACGGTGCGCTGTCGTTAGCGGTGGATGTGGACAAGCCTTCCTATGAGGCCTGCCTTGGTTGGATGAAGGAGCTTCCGGATGAGCGAGCGATCACGCTAGACTTTTGGTCGCGAGGCAACTTCGTCCGCCGCATGCTGTACCAGCGTAAGCACGGGCATTCTCCGCTCCTGATTCCAGCCTCAAACGCCAACCAAATGCGGTGGGCCTTTCGACGGTTGGCCCTGGCTGGTACGCCGGTAGACTTTCTTTATACCGGATCACTTACAAGGCCGCGCTTTATAAAACATTGGCATCCATTGGACATCCCAATTGACTCCGGTTGGGGATACATCGTCTTCGCCGGCACAATTGTGAAGAGCAAGTCTGATCGAGAGTGGTGGCCCGTTGGAGGATATGCTTCGCTTATGCCGGCTGACGTGCCAGCGTGGCTCTCGGAAGAGGTGCCGTCATCATTTCTCTCCGGGATGGTCGGTGTGGCGCCAGCGAAGCTCGTTGGGATAGATCTCAAGTCTTGGAGCCCCGCGGCTGGCGCCTTTTCCGAAATCGTTGGCGGCGTGCCAGGGGCCGCTTCGGTTGAACCGGCGATGGCAGTGCTGGAGATGGACCTGCCGTTCATCGACGGAATGGCTGCGAAGGACTTTGAAAGCCTAATCATGGATCATTCCGACGAGCTAGAAGAGTTTCAGCAGGCGTTTCGAGGTTTAGCTCGTGGCTACAGTGGATCTCTTGAGGAGTCCGAAGCTGCTGCTGAGAGGTTCCGAGACGCCGCAACAGAGCTCCGCCGCTCCGCGCGCCATGAACAGTTTCGCACCATGATAGCGCGGTGCCGTTGAGAGCGGTCACGCTAATTGATGGCACAGTGTTCACGGTTCTCGATGGGAATCGGGTTGGTGGATCTGTGTGCGTCCAGGCCCGATGAGTCTGTAGTGGAGGTAGTCGAGGTATGCGGGCTCGATGCGCGGGTCGGAGAGCT
>Ga0210123_1000466_pt1 | contig 25090 bp, 27 predicted proteins | sample Muzzi_PWB_D2_FD_185535 | JGI IMG/M metagenome (GOLD analysis project Ga0210123, IMG submission 185535) | Wetland microbial communities from San Francisco Bay, California, USA, that impact long-term carbon sequestration - Muzzi_PWB_D2 (SPAdes) | ecosystem: Environmental > Aquatic > Marine >... | reverse complement strand
GTAAACAAAATCGAGATAAAATAGCAGAATTCATATCTCATTGATGGCAGAGATATAAAATATCGCTTTATCATTAAATTACTCATTGAAATAAACATATTAAAATCGTTCTCGGTTTTGTTTACGCTCAATTAGGGTTATACATCGAGGTGGCAGGGTTATGGCTAAACGGTTAAGTATTTCAGATTTTCTCGGGCTTCGCAAAAGTACCGTCGGAATCCTGTTCATGGTTATTCTTGTGGGTATGGGTGAGCGGATGGCCGAAAGGTTTTTACCGATTTATCTCATTGCCCTGGGAGGCGGTGCTATCTCCATCGGTCTTCTCAACGGTCTCGACAACCTATTGTCCGCTCTCTATGCTTTTCCCGGAGGCTATCTTTCCGACCGCATGGGCACCAAAAAAGCCCTGCTTATTTTTAACATCATTGCCATGTTCGGTTATCTCATCGTCATCCTAATTCCACTTTGGCAAGCGGTATTATTGGGAGCATTTTTTTTCCTTTCATGGTCGGCCATCTCTTTGCCGGCAACCATGAGCCTTATTGCCCGAGTGCTGCCCATGAACAAACGAACCATGGGAGTTTCCATGCATTCTCTAATGAGGAGAATCCCCATGGGGCTCGGACCGATTTTGGGTGGTGTGTGTATCGGTCTATGGGGGGAGCGCAACGGTGTTCGGTTTGCCTTTGTGTGTGCCTTAGCGCTGGCGGTTGCGGGAACGATACTCCAGCAGATTCTCATCGAAGAAGACCCACCAAAAGGTGCGATTGAATTATCTGCGAAAGGTCTTGAAAAAAATCCTTTAAAGCTTTTACGGGAAATGAGCCCGTCCCTCAAACGATTACTGGTTTCAGATATTCTGATTCGGTTTTGTGAGCAGATTCCCTATGCGTTTGTCGTGGTCTGGTGCATGAAGACCATTACCGAACCGGTGAGTGCGTTGTCGTTTGGCGCATTAACAGGCATCGAGATGGCTACGGCCATGCTGGTGTATATCCCCGTAGCGTATATGGCGGATAAAACAACCAAAAAACCATTTATCGTTATCACGTTCGGTTTTTTTACGATCTTTCCGGTGGTGCTTTTTTTCTGCCGATCCTTTAAATGGCTGGCATTGGCGTTTATCCTGCGCGGCCTTAAGGAGTTTGGTGAGCCGACCCGGAAAGCACTCATTATGGATCTTGCGCCTGAAGACCGGAAGGCCGCCATGTTCGGTCTGTATTATCTTTTACGGGATACCGTTGTCTCTATTGCGGCTTTTGGCGGTGCGTTTCTCTGGCAGATCGGGCCGTCTACCAATTTTATGGTTGCATTTTTGTTCGGTGTCGCAGGAACTGCTTTCTTTGCCTTTTATGGCACGGATTTTCCAGACAATAAGCAATAATAAAGTTTGATTCAGTCAGTTATTCTATTCCAAATGCCAGGACCGGCATTCCGGGAAATGCAACACTTGAGTCGCAATGACCTAATACAATACCGTCGTGTAAAGCTGTCAGCGTTTTTTGTAATCTTCCAAACGTATTGTAGATTTTGCCCAGGGTCTGATCTTTTTTAACAATATCTCCCGGTTTAACCAAAAATCTGATTATACCGCTGGTTGTACTTTGGGGTTTGGCAAAATATTTGAGGATTTTACCTTTATACATGTCAGGGATCTGATATTGGAACTGCTCGTTAACCGGTTTAATCATTTTAAGATATAACAAAATCTTTTGGATGGAATTTACACCATATTCGACATTTTTTTCGTTGATAATATTAGGTTCACCGAGTTCCAGTGTCAGTGCTGGTATATTATGTTTATGCAGGTTGACACAAAGAGAATTGTGAAGTTCTTCCGTGTCACGTACCACCAATAATCCGGTTGTCGAAGCAAAAAAATCGCTGGTCCGGTTGACATCAAAAAGCTTGGGGTCGCGATCCGGTTCAATCAGCGCATAGGGCATCGATTTGATCCAGTCATTGTGGAGATCCAAAACAATCCTTGGATGTGTTTTAAGAATCGTCGTAAATATGATATCCGCTATTCTCTCCCCTAAAGAGCCGTCTTTATTTCCCGGAAATGAACGGTTGAGATCTTCTTTGCTTAACGTAATATGCCGGGAGGCTGTTTCAAAACCGATGGGATTCATCAGGGGAAAAGCGAAAATAGCGCCCTTAATAAGATTTTTCTCCCGACGGATTTTTTTGAAGATTTCCTGGATAATCACAACACCGCCGACTTCATCGCCATGACTACAGGCCGTCAGCCACACAACCGGTCCCGGATTTCCGCTGTCCGCAGACATAATCGGTAACCGTCTTTTCGAAAGATCGGATCCTGTGGGAATTTTGAAAAATGAGTATCTGATTTTTGGGTGCAATGAGTTGGTTTTATTATCGTTCATTTTTTTTCATGAGTCTTGACGAAATAAAAGAAGTGCGATTCCAATGGGTTTAGACCGAAAGATGAGTATCATTTGAATCGCCTGAAGCGAACTTTGGATTTATAGCCTATTTCAGAATAACATTCTGTTTCAGCCGCAGGATAAATTCCCTTTTCATCGGCAAGAATTCGCAAATAACATCGCGTAAAAGCGAATCAGTAAGTTTTTAGCTCCGGTTAAAAGCGGTTTTCGGTTGTACTGAGCGGGTTGTTTCTGTGCAAACAGGAACGTCTGAAACATGAGGATTTTGCAGTCGCTGTTCGGCCGCATCAAGGATAGCCTGTATCATTTCCGCATAGGATATTTCTGCAAATTTCGCCATTTTTGCCAGATGACCGTCCCAACACCAGCCAGGGTTTGGATTTACTTCCAGAAGCCTGGGATGTCCTTTTGCATCGAGCCTCCAATCAAACCGGCTGTAATCCCTGCATTCTAATCTCTCAAACAGTTTCATACAGCATTCCACGATGAACTTCTCCGTTTTCTCCGGCAATTTCGCCGGGACGGTTTTAATTTTGTAATACGGAGAATCCGGGATCCACTTGGCTTCATACCCGCAAACCCTTGGCAGTTCTTTGGGAACATCCGAATAATCCTCTTCCGTTATCGGTAAAACTTTATAAGATGTCAGGGGATTCCCGATAACACCGACACTCAGATCTTTTCCGGTCAAGAATTCTTCAACAAGAATCGGTTTGTCATAACCCAGTTTCTCTCGAATCATAGAGATTGCGTTGAGGAGTTGCTCAAAGTTGTTTGCAACACTTTGCTGTGTAATTCCGAAACTGGAATCTCCAAAGTTGGGTTTAACAATGACCGGAAAGGAAAACGGTAAGTTGAAGGTGGTATCATCCGGTTCGATGAAAAACGCTTCCGGAACCGGAATTCCCATTTCACTGGCGATTCCCCGAACCAGCGACTTGTCATAGCAAAATGCAAGACACTGGGTGGAGGACCCGGTGTAAGGTATATCAAGTATTTCAAGAAGTGCCGGAAGATGAAGTTCCTTTCGAGGATCATTTTTGAAACCCTCATCACAGAGGTTAAAGACAAAATGAATTTTTCCGGACTTTTTGTTTAAATCCTGAATCATCGTATCGTGGTTAGACAGATAGCTGAAATCATATTCGGGCAATGCCTGCAACGCTGATTTCAATTGATCAATGGTGTAGAAATCGTCGTCGTCAAAAACTCCACAGGGTTTCAATATATCGGGCTTGTTGGGATCACCGAAAATAACGACAACCGGCTTTTTGGGTTCTTTGGTTAATTTTTTAGAGACCCGGCTCCATTCTTTTTTTACCTTTCCGGAGATGATGATTCGTTTTTCCATCATTCCAAGATCCTGATTCCTTGCCGAATTTGTATCGATTTCACCGTGAACTATCGCATCGGAAAAACCGGCTTTTTCAAGGAGTTTTGCCAGATCGTCTCTTGTGTAAAGCCTTTCTGCGTAAAACTGGTCTGCAATGATTCCTTTAGTCACATCCGTTACGATTTCTCTTGAAATGAGACGTTGTTCGTCTACGGAAAGGGTGCGTTCCCTGCAAACAAATAGTTTCTTGTCAATCCATTCCCATGACCGGCTTTGAAAATTCTGTTTAAGATATTCACCGTCCGTCACGTCGAGAAGAAGTCTTCCCCAAGGTTTTAGCACCTTGAATATTTCCTTTAATATCCTCAGGTCGTCCTGGACAGTTTCAAAATATCCGAAGCTGTTACCGAGCATCATGACAATCTCAAAAGAGTCCGGAGAAAAGGGAAGTTTTCTAGCATCTCCCTCCCTGAATCTAACATTGATATTCTCTTTTCTTGCCGTTGCTTTTGCCTTTTGAACCAAAAAGCGGGACCTATCCAATCCTTCGACCTTAAATCCTCTTCGAGAAAGTTCCAAAGCGTGTCGGCCCTGACCGCAACATAGATCAAGAATATGGTCTTCATTCTTCAATTCGACAATCTTAGAAAACAGATCGATTTCTTTACGCGTTATATTAATATCTTCTACAACATCCGAATCGGTCTTAAGATAAAGCGAATTAAAGATGCAGTTCCACCAATCCGACGCAACGTAGGTTTCAAGGTCTTCTACGGGGCCTAACGTCGTGACGCGTTTGTCAGTTTTCTTTTTCGTTTTTGAAGATTTTGGGTTTGTCTTTTTCAACACGGTGACAGGTCTCCTTTAATGATGGGTCTATTGGTTGGCAGTTTACCAGTTCCTTTAAATAAGAGCAACAGCTATGCCAAAAAAAAGCCAATGATCTAATTTTAATGGTTCCATTTTTCATGACCCGATTCCGGGACCATCGATTATAATTTATAAAACGGGCCTTTGCTTAAAATCAACGATGCAATTTTAATTAAGCATCTAATATTTTATTAAAAACCGGAAAAAAATTATGAATATAGGGCCTCAACCGTTTTTAAATTTGAGATATATCAGTAAAAACCGGAAAGACATATTCAATTAACCTGAATCTTTTTTATGAGAATACAACCGTTTTTGCATCGTAAAACCGAACGCTAAGTTCTGCTTTAAGAAAATCGGAACTATGGTTTCATAAAATTCCCTTATTGTCCAAAAAGGATGTTGCTATTTAATTGAAAGGTCGGCGAGTTTTTCTAAACAACCGCTACATGGATAATCTATTTTTAAAACCGCATGAACTCGCGACAAGAGATCGTAAAAAAAAACAGGAAACTATCTTTGAAATATCAATAGGTTCTCTGCATCATTTTAAAATTCTTTTAAAGACACGATTTCGGTATGCCCTGTTTTTTCTAACGATCCCTAAGCCACTCATACAGCCTCCGATTTTTAAAAAAGATCATCCATTTCGCTATATTCAAGAATTTCTTTTCAACGCTGGGAATCCTGAGCTTTAAAACGCCTTTTGAAAAAAATCAAATTCCGTTATTTTCGGACCGTATTTTTCGTGGCATACATATTGCTAAATCAGTTTTTCATAGAACGTTTGATAGACTCGTGAACAGTTTTCGCGCTTATTTTTCCAACGAAATGTAAAAACTAGAGGAGGCATAAAATGGATAAAAAGTTCAGTTGGATTGCAGCAGGAATAATAGGTGTTTTTTCATTGATATTGATTTGTTCAAATCCGGTATTCGCCGGTGAAATCACTATAACCGGAATGATCAACGACACATATCAGATTGTTGCGGATAACGGCACCGTGTATGAGGTCGCAGATACGGATATGGGCAACGATTTGTTGAATAATGTCGGTAAGACCGTAGAAGTAACGGGCGAAGTTACTGAGGAGGAAGGCGTCAAGGTCATTAATGTAAAGTCTTATAAAATACTGGAAAAAACAGAATCATAATTTTTTTAAAAGCGAGCGTCGACTTCACATTTCGATTCAGGTCGTGCGCTCGCTTTTATTATTTTACGGCAGGGTCAGGCGCTGTTTTTGAAGTCTGTTTGGAATAAAGACGCCGGGTTAAACGATATCTTCCATAAATCTTGGCAAGATAAATGAGGCCTTGTGTATGTCCGGAGTGTAATATCGGGTCGCGATGCCTTTTTTTGTATAGATGTCTTTTATGGGATGGTGTTTCTTTGAGCAAAACGAAAAACCGATGGTACCGGAAGGATATGTCGGCACCATCGTGAAATAGTAATAAAGGATCGGAAAAATGTTGCGATTGAATGCAAACAATTTTCTGATGATTTCTCTGTCAAAAAACATGCCTTCCGATTGAGTTACGCAAATGCCGTTTTCCTTTAATGCATCGAACGTGTTTCTGTAAAACTGTTCCTGAAAAAGGATTTCCGCCGGGCCGATGGGGTCGGATGAATCCACAACAATCAGATCATATTCATTTTTTCTTTCCTGAACAAAGACAGCACCGTCTTCAAAAAATATCTTCACTTTAGGGTCATCAAATCCCGACGCAAGGGTTGGAAAATGTTTTTTACAGACCGAGATAACCTCTTCATCAATTTCACAAACATGGATTTCCTGGATATCAGAATGTTTCAATATTTCTCTTACAGTTCCTCCGTCTCCACCTCCGATGACCAATACTTTTTTTACCTTAGGATGAACGTGCAATGAAGGATGTGCGATCATCTCATGGTAAGCGAACTCATCATATTCAGTTAACATGATGATATCATCCAGCAAAAGCATCTTACCGAGTTTAGCCGTTTCATATACATCAATTTTCTGAAATTCGGAATGATAGGATTCCAGCTGTTTTACAACGTTTACATTTATGGCCGCTCCATTTGGCGCCCATTTGTCACGAATCCATTTCATTTTCTCAATACAATATGAATGTTATAATCTTGGGCTTTAAAGAATGTTTTTGTAAATTCAGCAACTTTCCACGGATGATAAAACTTACAGCTAAAGACATCAATATATACATTGTTAGTCTCATTCGCAAAATGTCCTGAGATGAGTGATGTTTCAATGAGTTGTGTCATTGAAAATCCGGAAACTCTAGGGTCCTGTCCAAAATGGACCACAACCGTCTCGCCATATCGCTTCATCTCGATTTCTTCACATAATCTTTTCACATAATCCTTGATCTTATCGGCGTTACGTATCAAATCAGGGTCACATTTGTAAAGGTCGATACTCGAAAGCAATCCCCATGACTGTTCCTGTTCAAATCGGGATTTAAGTTCAGTGTATTCTTTTGTGTGCATTATTTTGATCCATCTCTTCAGGTTTGTATTTGATTTTTTCAACAGGCAGATTCAGGATTCCACGTTTGGTTTCAATAACGGATATTGATTTTGCCTCAAAGGCTTTTTTCATAAAGGTCAAAGCCTTCTGGCTATCGATAGTATCTCCGCAAGTAAAAATATCCACCGCACAATAGCCGTACTCCGGCCATGTGTGTATGGAAAAATGAGATTCTGCGATGACGACGACGCCGCTCACTCCGTGCGGATTAAACTTATGAAAGACCGGTGCTATGATTTCTGCACCAGATATGTTTACTGACTCAATAAGGATGTCTTCAACCTTATGGAGGTCATTAATAATTTCTACTTTACAGTCATAAAGTTCAATAATTAGATGGTTACCAAGAGATTTCATCAGTAGGCCCTCAGAAAAAATTGAATTTTGTGATTTCAAGATAGCAAGACATGTGCCAAATTGTAACATATTAAAATTAAAAGATTATTTAACTTTTTTTCAAAAAAAATCGGAACAAATAGTTCCGATAAATGCCAAATGATTCCTATTCCGGTGTGATTTTCAATAATACCCCAGAAACGGGGAAACAAATTCAGTGAGCACGATTAATTGTTAAAGCGAGCGTCGACTTCGCATTTCGATTCGGGTCAAGCGCACTTTTATTGTTTCACGACATGGTCAGGCTCTATTTTTAAAGTCTTCTTTTCGAAGGCCGTATTTAAGCATGAGTTTATGGAGCTGACGGGTGCTGATGCCGGCCTCTTGGGCAGATTGGTTTATTTTTCCCCTATTTCTTGACATAAGCTCTTTAAGATATTGTTTTTCAAAACATAGTACGGCCTTTCGACGCGCTTCCGAGAGGGAAACATCAGTATCCATCGACAAAACAGGGGATGAAACTTCTTTATCGAATAATTCAGCAGGAAAACTTTCGGGAGTTAGCAAATCAGATGTCTCCAGAATGCACGCTCGCTCTAAGAGGTTTTCCAACTCTCTGATATTCCCCGGCCATGAATATTTTTTGAAAGCTTCTTTGACTTGAGGATGTATATCATTGATATCCTTTTGGAAATCATTTCTCAATTTCTTAAGAAAAAATCGGACCAGTAACGGGATATCTTCTTTTCTTTTTCTTAAAGGCGGAATTTCGATGGGAAAGACATTGAGACGATAATATAAGTCTTTTCTGAAATCACCATCTTCGGTCATTTTTTTTAGGTCGGAATTCGTTGCGGTAATAATTCTCGCGTTGGTTGAGATGGTCTTTTCAGCGCCCACGGGACTAAAGGTGCCATCTTGCAAAACTTGCAAAAGTTTAACCTGCGCTGAAGGTGTTATGGTGCCGATTTCATCAAGAAACAGGGTTCCATTTCTCGCAATTTCAAATTTGCCCAACTTTTTTTTCAAAGCGCCTGTGAAAGCGCCTTTTTCATGACCGAACAGCTCGCTTTCTAAAAGAGTATCCGGGACTGCCCCGCAGTGGAGACAAATGAATTGAGCATGTTCCCGATTACTATATCTGTGAATTATTTTGGCCAAGACACCTTTTCCGGTACCTGTTTCACCGCTTAGTAAAACAGTCGTTTTTGTCGGTGCAACTGAACGCAACTTTTTGAAAACTTCTTTTACAGCAGTATTATCGGTATGAATCATTTCCAGCGAATCAGATTTCCAGAGCTGCTCTCTTAAATAATCCAGCTCGGATTCTTTAATAATCGATTCGCGGATGTCTTCAGTTACCAGTTGGATCTCATCCGGGTCTAAAGGGAGAGTAAGGTAATCACTGGCACCTGCTTTTACGGCTTTGACCATATCCCGGATCATGTCAGGTTTGGCCATGACAACGATTTCAACTGTAGGACATAATTGTTTAAACCGTTGCAGCATATTGGTATAGTCACCGCTTTGGGACGATCGAAAGAGAATCTCAAGATCAATAAAAATAAGATCATAACGTTTTTCTCCAAGGACTTTAAACACCCCATTTGCGTCGGTGGTTTTGTCGATGAAACATTCCGAGTGTAAAGCGGCATAAATTTTTCTATAAACTTCCGGTTTTTCCGAAGCAATCAGGGCAGTCCTCATCTGTTCCTCCAGAATAAATATATTTCATCGGGATGGCCTATATCGCTTGATTCTATATTATTTTGAGAAGAATTTTTATATTAGAATGACGCTTAAATCAAACATAAAAAGATTAAATGCACAAAAAAATGATTTTTTTGGGATTACAAGCATGGCAGGAAAATCGGGATGAGAATAATATTAATTATTATTCATTTTCTTCATACACTCCGATTCTATGATGACAGGCCGGACAAAAAAAATAATTCGGATAAGGATCATTTCCACAGATTCTGCATTTTCTTCCTGATTTTATTTTCTTTTTTCTGTAACTCTTATAGTGTTCTTTAGCTTTGATGTTTTTTGGTTTTTTCGCTTTTGTGGGTGTCGACAACTCTGATGGTGTCTTTGACTTTAAAAGAGATGATTTCATCTTCCCAACGCCTCCATTTTAGTTTTGCAAACAATACAATGGGTCGTAACCGGTCTGGCCTTGAGGCGCTCAGTTGAAATCTCATTTTCACACATCTCACAGATTCCGAAACGGCCGTTTTCCAAATTTTCGAGAGATCTTTGGATTTTCCGAATGAGCTTGCTTTCTCTGTCCCTGACTCGAAGCATAATACCACGTTCCGATTCAAAAGATGCACGGTCCACGAGATCCGGCGATGTTTCATTTTCTTTTTCTACTAAATCATGAACCACGATATCAGCCTGCCCCAACAGTGTCTCCAATTGTTCGGTCAACAATTGCTTGAAAAAATAAATGTTCTCATCTTTCATAAAACGTTTCCTTCATCCTTATTTCATTGGGAAATTTGAGTGGTTTCAAGTCTATTCTGAATATGAATATCTGGTAAAAAAAATTAAATAATGCAATAACTCTGCCAAATCTAATTATATAGCTTTTAGTCCTTTTGATTTCCGATGACTCGAAAAGTCGCTTATAAAAAATTCTTAATGTCACTCAATGCTAATCCAAAGTAATCTGTAAAATTAAAGTTCGTTATTGGAATTCAGATAAAGTGCGCAGGGTCTTATATGTGCGGATGATGTTTAGATAACAGGTCTTCATCATGTATTTTAGCTTAAGGCGAGTTCGGAATATTCAGCTCCGAGTTTGTAAATAATCGGAACCCATCGTTCTCATTTTTTGTCATCACGGACATTATGCTTGCCATAAAACGCAACAAATAAGTTTAAACATTATTATAAAAATGTTTATGCTGCTTTAAGAAAAAGAACCAATTTGTTGAAATAATTAACAATATGGTTTTTTATTAATTTTATTAACCGTCAGTAAGATAAGAATTTGGCATGTTCGTTGCTTTTTAAACTGTAAGTCCAATTTACTCAATGAAGCAGAACACATCCTTTTCGTGAGGATAACATCGTGAAATCGAAAGGTATGCATCAACAAACTGTCAGTGGAATTCTAATCCCTGAAAAATGGGATGATAAAAACAATGTCATAGGTGTTTCAATACAGGCTTTTGATGAAAATGAGTATATTGTTAAAAGTTGCCTGGACGAAAAAGACTTGTTTGATTTTATCAAGAAAAAAGTAACGGTTGTCGGCAAGGTGTTTGAGCGATCGGATGGGAAGTTCAATATCGAAGTAAATTACTTCGAAGTGATGGACAATTAAGATAACTTTTTAAAGAAAAGAATTTACAAAGAATTGATTATGGGAAATATGGTCATTACTTGCATCCAATGCCAGGAAGATTTCGAATTTACGGCTGAAGAACAGGAAAAATTGAAGAAGAGAGGGTTTGATGCACCTCTGCGTTGCCCTCAGTGTCGCAAGCATAAAGCACGAAATCTCCAACACGATGAAGATAGGAAGTCTAAGAGTAAAAAAAAACATTATCGGATGAAATTCGATGAAGATTATGATTGAATGATTCTATTTTTCTTTGCTCAGACTTATCAATTGCTGGCGAGTTATAGAACGAATAGGAGCTGGAACGTTAACACGTCATTGATATATTAGATAGGCAAAAAAATATTCCTTAGAAAGCCCCTTGATATATAAAAAAGTTCCGCTCGGCCAATCCTTTAACCTTCCAATATCATAGCCTTAAAGATACTCTTATGGACAGTTAACCTCTGTAGATTCAATAAACATTGACGGATGTTCCATAATCGCGCATAATCGAGATAACTTCTTGTATGGATAAGATTGAAAAACCTGTTTTCTGAGTTTCAGAAAAAAGACATTACTTTTTTAGGGAGGTTGTATGGAGAAAAAAATAAAAGCGGATGGCATAACCGTTAAAAAGGAAACTATGTGGCTGGTCGCTTTTATTGCCTTGGTGGTTGGGTTTTTAGGGGGTGTCGTTTTCGGCGTCTATAAAACAGGATCAGACAAACCAATTCAGAAATCGATGGTTTCGCAACCGGTTGAAAAGGATCAGGGTGCTTCAGTTGAACAAGCGGCTCAAATTTTTCAACTTGAAAAAGTGACAAAAGAGAACCCTGATGATGATGCCGCATGGTTAAGTTTGGGGAATTTGTATTTTGATACCGGCAACTATCAAAAAGCGATTACGGCATATACCAGATCACTGGCGTTGAAGCCGAACGATGCCAATGTGATCAACGATTTAGGTGTCATGTACCGTCGATCCGGTCAACCGAATAAAGCCATTGAAGAGTTTGATAAGGCAGCGAAAATAGACCCCAAACATGAAACGGCGTTATTTAATAAAGGGATCGTGCTTATGCATGACTTAAATGATCTCGATGGCGCCATTCAGGCATGGCAAGAACTTCTTAAAAGGAATCCTGCCGCAACATCGCCCAGCGGACAACCTGTCAAAGATTTGGTCGAAAAGATAAAAGAAAACATAAAGAAGTGAGGATGACTTGTAAATATTTTGTCGGAAAAATCATGGAATTTACAAATAGGCGCTTCACTATAAATCAGTTTAATTGCCCAACGAATATAAGGTGATTCAGCATGCTCATGATAAGAAAGATTGTCTTTTTGTTAATATGTTGCCTGCCCGTAACGGGTTGGAGTGCAAATATGAAATACACGCTTGATGTGCAAATTAACACTGCCGAAAAAAAAATTACCGGCATTGCTCGTTTGAAAGCGGATGCCGATATCAAGCTTGATTTTTCCGTTCAGAATTTGAAGGTATTGAACTTGGATGGTGGCGACATCGCTAAGGCAACCGGCGATATTCTTCACCTCTCATTGCAAAGCGGCAAGGAAATCAAGATTCGCTATGAAGCCTTGATAAACGAAAGCCGAGTTAATTTTATCGATAAGGATCACGTATTTTTAACAACCGGCTGGTATCCACAACCCGCTGATCTGGCTGAGTATGCGTTTTCCGTAACTTTGCCGGAAAATTTTATTGCCATATCTGAATCCGAATCTGTAACCATTCAGAAACACGGAAAAACAAAAACCTTTGTGTTTGAGTTCGATCATCCTCTTGACAATCTCCATCTGGCTGCTTCAAACCGCTATATTCAAAAAAAAGATCAATATAAAAACGTCGAAATTGAAACGTATTTTTTTAAAGAGGACGCCCATCTTGCAGATGCTTATCTTGCTCATACAAAAACATATCTGGCCATGTACGAGAAGATGCTCACCCCCTACCCATATCGTCGTTTTGCCATTGTAGAAAATATGCTGCCCTCAGGGAACTCGATGCCTACGTTTACATTGCTGGGCAATCAGGTGGTGCGTTTGCCGTTTATTGTCAAGACCTCTCTGGGACATGAAATCCTACATCAATGGTTCGGCAATTCCGTTTACATTGATTTCGAGTCCGGCAACTGGGCGGAAGGGCTGACAACCTACCTCTCCGATCATTACTATGCTGCTCTTGAAGGGAAAGATACTGCCTATCGAAAACAGATTCTGGTGGATTACCGTGCTTATGTTCATGGGGACGATGCCATGCCGTTGAGCGATTTTACAAGCCGAAGCAACAAAGCCCAGAGTGTTATCGGCTATGGGAAAGGCGCCATGCTGTTTCACGGGCTGCATAGGCTTTATGGCGAAGAAACCTTTTATGCTGCTCTTAAAGATTTTATTCGACAGAATCGTTTCCGCCAAGCATCCTGGCTTGACATCCAGCACGCTTTTGAAAGAGCGACAGGGAAAAGGCTGTATACCTATTTCGGTGATTGGCTGACTCGAAAAAATATTCCTCGTATTGATGTGGAAAATACCAAGTTGTATGTGGCGCAGGGTAAACTAAAGCTGGACTTTGACCTTTTGCAACAGGGTGAGCCCTATCCTTTGAACATCCCTATTACGTTTTATGCAGGTAAACAAAAGCGTACACAATGGGTTGAGGTGAAAAATTCAAAAGAAAACTTGTCGCTGTTCCTTGATGATCCGCCCAACAAGGTCGTTATGGACGAAAATTACGATCTGATACGGCACTTAGCTCCTGAAGAAACGCCTCCGGTTTTGGCCAGCATCATGGGTAAGGAAAAGCTTATAGCCGTGATCTCATCCAAGAAACGTTCAACATACCAACCGTTGATTGATGCTCTGGGAGTTAAAACGATTGCTTATACAACACCGGATAATATTACATTTGATCAGATTCAGAAAAATTCGTTACTCATTACCGGCTATGACAATCCTGTCGCGAACATGCTTTTTGGCAAACAGACGATTTCGGAAGACGGATTGCATGTAAAAGTGTATAAAAATCCGTATAATGCATCGGAATGTGTTGCATTGTTACATGCCGCAGACAAACAGCAGGCGCAGGCGGTTCAATATAAAATATCGCATTATGGAAAATATACCGAGCTTGCCTTTAAAGACGGCCAAAACACCTTCAAGGACATTGCCGAATCAGAAAACGGCATTCAGATGTTATCCCGTCAGGAAGCCCGGGCGCTAAAGCCTGATGCGCTCACAACAATTGACGATATTATCTCCCAGCTTACAGTTTCGCGTATTATTTATGTTGGAGAGATTCACGATCAATTTGCCCATCACATGAACCAGTTGAAGGTAATCAAAAAAATCCACGATGCCGGATATAAACTGGCTGTAGGTATGGAAATGTTCCAAAAGCCTTATCAACAGGCGGTGGATGACTACCTGGCCGGACGGATTGATGAGTTTACTTTTTTAAAAAATACCGAATATTTCAGCAGGTGGAGATACGATTACAATTTGTATAAACCGATTATCGATTATCTCAAACAACAGCGCATCCCGCTTGTTGCCTTAAATATTCAGGGAGATCTCACCCACAATGTTGCACGGGAAGGAATGTACGATCTCCCTGACCAACAAAAAAAACAGTTGCCCGCTGACATGGATTTTTCAAATGAAACGTACCGGAAGAATTTGAGCCAGGTGTTTGTTGTGCACCATAAGCAAGAAGACTTGCAGAACTTCAACTATTTTTTACAGGCTCAAATGGTATGGGATGAGGGCATGGCCGAGTCGGCATATCGATTTTTGGCAAGCCATCCCGAACATAAAATGATCATCCTGGCGGGAAATGGTCATGTCAGGCATAAATATGGAATTCCGGATCGACTCTATCGGCGCAACCATGAGCCGTTCGCTGTTGTTGTTCAGGATGAAGAGATCGAAGACGGGGTGGCGGATTATGTTCTTTTAACCACAGAACTCAGCGGGAAAACATCGCCCAAACTGGGTGTAGTGGTGGAAGAAAAAGATAAGCGTTTGGTGATCATGGGGGTGAGTCAACGCAGTCCTGCGCAGAAGGCGGGGCTTCAAAAAGGTGACGTTATCGAGATGTTTGCAGGACGACCCATACAATCACTGGCAGACCTGAAAATTGCTTTGTTTTACGGCAAGATTGGAAGCACCGTCAAGATTAAGGTCAAACGGGCGGATAAGACGATTGATAAGGAAATCGAACTGTTTGATTTTGAACGATTTCATCAATAATTAGACGTTTCGGAATTTCTAATGTTTCGACCCTAAAACATGGATTTCATAACTTTGCAAGACCGGCAAATCTTCATTTTTTCTTTCCAAGTTTTGTGAATATTACCGTCACAAATTGTACCACCGATAAACCAGCAAAGGTCGCCGGCCTTGAACTCCCATGCCGGACACATTTCTTTCTTCTCATTAGGACACGCTTTTCTATCCCAGCAGGGTATTCTGTCATGGATATTTTTCTGTAACCTTGAAGCCAGAAAATAAATCTGACGTTCCACATGGGCGGGTACGGATCGCCACCCCTGCTCATAACTGTGAACAGCTTTAATTGAGACACCGAGGAGATGGGCCATTTGGCGCTGTGTTTTTTCTAATTTATTTCTAAACTTCTTAAATTCTTTACTGGTCATTCTGAGTCCTTGGCGGCTGGAAGGCATTGGGGCTAATAAGGGTAAAAAAAATGGCCAAAAAAAATTTGTGATTAACAGTATTACTATGTGGTATTTTATGTCAAGTGTTTTTTAAAATGAAAGCCTTATCGAGAAAGAATTATCCGAGAATTAAAAAGGCGGTTCATCTCAAAGAAGAACCGCCCCAAGCCATAATGTGGAGGGAAAATGGAGAATTTTGGCTTATGTTGTAAACATATAATCCCGGAGCAAGGATTGTCAAGAAAAAAAGTGCTACATAGTGGTAATTTGATGGTTGGGAACACATCCTGGCCCACAGTCATGTTTCCATAAATATTTTATTTAGCCGTTTCAGTTCAGATTCGGCATCGTTCACCATTTCGTCGATGATCCCTATCATCGGTTTGATTTTATTAACCAGGCCCACCGACTGACCGGCCATGAGAGATCCTCTCTCTATATTTCCATCGATGGCCGCATCACGCAAGGCTCCCACCCAGAAATTCTCTACTTCATATTGAGCCTGCTGCTGATCTATAAGTTTTTTCTCGAGTTTATACATGAGTTCAATCTGAAGTTTCGAAAATTCTATGCTGCCTTTATTTTTCAAAGCCCTGACAGGGATGACGGGCAGTCGACTGTCAAACTGAGGTGTTGCGACCGCATCCCGGGCGTTTGCTTTTTTGAATACCGCTTTAAATTTGGGATGAGCTTTGCATTCTTCCGACATGACAAAACGGGTTCCCATCTGGATCCCCGCCGCACCCATCATCAAGAGATGGGCCATCATACGGCCGGTGGCAATACCGCCGGCCACAAAAACAGGCACGCTGTCTATTTCAAAGAGGATCTGCTGGAGAAGTACCGACAGTGAAACCGGTCCAATATGGCCGCCGGCTTCCGCTCCTTCAATCATGAGGGCATCAGCACCCATTTTGATAAGCCTGTGTGCAAGAGGAGCGGTTGGGGCAAAGCAGATCACCTTGGCTCCGGTATCTTTGACCTGTTGTATTTCCGTATCTTTGGGGATAGAACCAGCAAACATCACCAGTTCACAGTGCATGTCGCAAACAAGCTGCAACTGATCTTTGTAAACCGGAGCAATGGTAATCAGGTTGACACCGAACGGGGCATCCGTGTATTCACGGGTTGCAATGATTTCCTTTTCTAGTACATCCACCGGCGCATTGCCTCCGGCCAGCAGGCCGAACCCTCCTGCTTTGCCGAGGGCACCGATGAGTTTATAATCACTGACCCAGGTCATGGCACCGCACATGATGGGAAATTTGCACCCTAAAAAGTCTTGACCCGCTTTGATAAATTTGTCTAATAACATAGAAATGAACCCTCAATATCTTCATTCAAACTTTATCGAAACGGTAAATTCACATTGACATTTTGTGGCACAAAGTGGTATTTCTTGTCAAGAAAAATATAGTCGAGCTTGATTAATATTTTAATTTCGATATGTTATAGAACTATGAGTATTCATCTTATCTTCTTGCCGCTTTACCAAACTGAATCAATGTTAGCGTCCTAAAAGAGAACCGATGCCTGCAGGCAGTATTAAACACATCAACACGATTTAATTTACGCAAATTTATGGCGGCCATGAAAAAAGAAACATTGTCGGGCTTTTATATCAGTATTGCCATGAATGTGAATACAGCCATATAAAACAGAAGCACAAAAAACTTTCTGATAATGCGATTCGGCGCTATAAAGTGAAAGACGTGATGACGCCTTCTGTAAAGGCCAAACACATCGATGAGTCTTTATTATGTATTATGGAGGAACTGTCAAAATATCGTTTCGGCGCAGTCTTGATTACCGATAGAGAAAACACACCTCACGGCGTTGTGTCCAAAACAGATCTGGCACTTAGCTACAAACCCGGTATTGATTCTCAAGTGGCGGCAGAAACCATAATGTCAGCTCCCGTTATCACATGCAGCCAAGATGATTTTTTAGAAGATGCCATCCACAAAATGATTTTTACCGATGTTCATCGCCTTTTTGTTCACAAAAAAGATCCTCAGAACATTGTGGGCGTCCTCTCGCTTACCGATGCCGCCAGAATTTGTTCAGGTTCCTGTCACGCCTGCATGAGTAGCCGCATAAAGGTCGATAAGAACAGGTGATTTCATCCATAACGTTAAATCGAGCTTATGCGTCTTTCAAAACGGTTCCTATGCCAGTCAGACAGCATCCGATTTATAAAAAGATCATCCATTCCGCTCTCCGATGTGTAGGATCTAGGAGCCGGAGGCTAATATTCAAAGATTTAGGAGAAAAACTCCCCGACCCCTCACATAGTTATAATTTTTCAGGTTGACACAGCCACATTGTAGCATTATTTAGTGAAAGAACCCAAAGGAGGGAGCATAAAATGACAAAAGAAACCTTTTCCATACCCAACATTTCCTGTGGTCATTGTGTGATGTCGATCAAGAACGAATTGAATGAACTGGAAGGCGTCAAAACCGTGGAAGGTGATCCTGGAAATAAAAGCATCACGGTAGAATTTGAATCCCCTGTCACGCTGGAACAAATCAAAGAAACACTCAAAGAGATTAATTATCCGGCAGTTTAAGGGATTATCTAATGACTTCAGATTCTATTGATCTGTTAAAAAATCGACCCGTTCAAAATCAAGGACTGTTGACATCGGCGGCTACCGATTGCTGACCTAAACAGGAAAAGGCTCAGTTGAGCCACCCTGATATGAATCAGCCCTTTATCATTGGCTCTGTTCAGACACCGGTGGGCGATATGCCTAAAATTTCTTCCGATCTGAGCTGGCCGGATCACTGGGGAAGCGTTAAGGCCCGTTGGGGTGTGGGCCGTATGCATTATACGGTGGATCCCGGTCTTTATGCTCTCGGAGAGCCGAATGAACGATCACCTGTTCTGGTTACCGCCAATTACAAAATGAGTTTTGACCGATTGCGTGAAGTTCTTTCCAACCGGCAGGCATGGATTCTGGTTCTGGACACCAAAGGCATCAATGTCTGGTGTGCGGCCGGGAAGGGGACATTTGGAACAGACGAGCTGGTTCGGCGTGTCGAATTTAACCAATTGAATCGCGTGGTATTCCATCGGGAATTGATTCTTCCCCAACTGGCAGGCCCCGGGGTTGCAGCCCATAAGGTGAAAAAAAACATCGGTTTTAAAGTCATTTTCGGTCCCATTCAGGCCACCGATTTGCCGGCTTTTCTGGATGCCGGTATGAAGGCGACCCCCAACATGCGACGAAAAACATTTACCATGCCTGAAAGGGCGGTCTTAATACCTGTTGAACTGGTAAGCGCTTTAAAATGGTCATTGCTGATACTGCCGGCCTTTTTCTTATTGGGAGGGCTGGGCGCACCTTCCGGATTTTGGAACGGTGTATTGAACGAAGGGCTCTTTGCCATACTCAATCTATTGGGTGCACTGTTGGCCGGGGCAGTTCTAACCCCCATTCTTTTGCCATGGCTCCCAGGTCGAGCCTTTTCTCAGAAAGGCTTGATTATGGGTCTGATAATAACAGTGTTTATTACTTTTTTCGGGGTGTTTTATCTTAACATTCGACGGGATTATATGAATATCCTGGCTTGGTTCTTTCTGACGCCTGCGTTGTCGGCCTATCTTGCTATGAATTTTACCGGCGCTTCGACCTACACATCTCTTTCCGGAGTCAGAAAAGAAATGCGATGGGCCGTGCCCCTTGAAGTTGTTGGTGGAGTGGCTGGATTGACGCTTTGGGTAGGATCGAGATTTATATAACCCTAATTGATCGTAAACAAAATGTGGGATAGTCTCAAATTTTGTTCAATTAGGGTCTTTTAAAGGCTGATGAAAATGGAGAAAATGATCTATTTAAAAAATGTTGTAACGCTCCAATTAAACGAGAAAAATTGTTCGGGTTGCGGTATGTGTATGGTGGTTTGTCCCCATGCCGTATTCATCATGAACAATGGACGTGTCCGGATCGCAAATAAGGACGCCTGTATGGAATGCGGGGCTTGTGCAATGAATTGTCCCACCAAAGCGCTTACTGTTCAGGCAGGCGTTGGCTGTGCCGCTGCTGTTATCAATTCAGCTTTGGGTAGGGAAGGATCCTGTTGCTGTGTCATCGAAACCAAGAACGAACCTGTCAAAGACCAAAGCATAAGCTGCGGTTAGTCCTGTCACCACAATGCATTTTTTTGTCTTAAAATTTATCAACTCATATGTGTTTCACTTAATTGAGAGGTCTCGGTTTTTTTGTTTGTCAAATCGCTCCATGGATAATGATTTTTTTAAAACCGTGTAAACTCATGGTTAAAGGATCGTAAAGAAAGAACAGAAATAAATATAAAAACAATGGGTTAGTCTTGAATCAAAAAATTTCTTTCTGTTGATATGATTCGGGATGCGTCTGTTCCTTCTAACGATCCCTAAACCACTCAAACAGTACACGCTTTTTAAAAAAATATTATCCATTCCGCTCCTCCCTCCGGCTACGCTTCCAGTCCGTAGGGTAGAGCCTACGTCTCTCGGAGAGCTCAGTTAAGGGGTGCGAAACTTAAGTTCGTCTTAAAATTCATCAATCCATATGTGTTTTTCTGAGTTTTCAATCCGAGATGTTATTTTGTCCGGTAGAAAGTGTATAATTTTGCAGCACCATGTTGCAAAAAACAACAAAAACAATTCTTGACAATTTTGATTTTAGAAATTAAAAAAGCTTCTTTGACAAATGAGGTTCAATTAAAATGCCTCACCCGGCTTTTTTTTTGCCCTAAAATAACCGGCTTTTTAGGATCGTTGAAATGACGGAAACCGCCCTTTTAGACTACATGTACATCTTTCTTTTCCTCGTTGTGAGTTTTATTGGAGGATTTGCACCGTTCATCATCAACTGGTTTATTCGCCCCAAAACAGCTCATCAAAAAAAATCTCTGGAAACATATGAATGCGGGATGGATATCTACGGAAAAGCCTGGGATTACCGTTACGGCGTTGCCTATTACCTTTACGCCCTCATTTTTCTCGCATTTGATGTCGATATCCTGTATCTATTCCCGGTTGCAACGGCCTTTGACAAGGTATCCGGCCTTCGTGGAATTTTGGAATTTTTCATCTTTTTGGGCATTCTGATCCTGGCCATTGTTTATGCTTGGGTTAAAGGAGTATTCACGTGGGAGAGGAAAATAAAATTTCACCGATAGGACCCGACTTAGATGTATATGCCGCAAATCTAAAGTCTAAATTCTGTCTACCGGTCGTCGGACAAAGCAGAGATTATGGTGAAGGACCTCTGTTGCGCATGAAGTTGACCGACACTATTCTGAAGCTGTGCCAGGCGAATTCACTGTGGCCCATGACGTTCGGCATTGCTTGCTGTGCAATAGAGATGATGGGAACCGGTATGGCCCGTTTCGACATTTCCAGGTATGGGTCTGAAGTTTTCAGGCCGTCGCCCAGACAATCGGATCTAATGATTGTGGCCGGAACGGTGAACAAAAAGCTTGCTCCGGTACTTTTGACGCTTTACGAACAAATGCCGTCTCCCAAGTGGGTTATTGCTCTGGGCAATTGCGCCATCTCAGGGGGACCCTTCAAGGTCAAGGGAAATTATAATATCATCGAGGGCGCAGACAAACTGATCCCTGTGGATGTCTATGTTCCCGGCTGTCCCCCCCGTCCAGAAGGTCTCCTTGAAGGAATTCTTAAAGTTCAGGAAAAGATTACCGGTATTCGTCATCCGATTCCCCAGAACCGCCATCCCAAATCTCCTTTGAAAAAGGTAAAAGGATTGAGGGTGAAGTAATGGTTAAAGACACCAAGGATTATAAAGAGGATTTTCTGAATCAAGGATTTGATGCCACCGAGACAGCCTATGATCAGAGAGGATATCACCTGGAAGTTGTGCTGAATGTGAACCAGGTTCGAAAATTTGCCCAAACAGCTTATGAACTCGGTTTTTACCTGGTTTTTGTAACAGGGTTTCATGTTCGGCCGGATGAAGGACATGATACGGGCAACTCCGGCCTGGAAGTGGTTTATCAATTTGCAAGGTATGATCAACCGTATCGAATTAAGGCCTGCGTTTCCGTGCCCAACAGTCTTGAGGTCCCAAGTATATCCGATATTTATCAGGGAGCCAACTGGCATGAAAGAGAAACCCGCGATTTTTATGGTGTTGTTTTCGGCGGCCATCCAAACCTGAACCCGCTGCTGCTTGCTGAGGAAGATGCTGATTTTCATCCGCTGCTAAAAGAGGAAACAAATCTGAAATCTCTCCATGAGGTTTCATGGCCGTCAGAGGCGCCGGAAGTTGCAAAAGAAGGAGCCGAGGACGAAACCGGCCGATAGTTTGACGTTATAATCAACAATAAAAAGACAAATTCATCATGCTCGAACCAGAAATTAAGGAACATAACCGGTTCTTTTTGAATATGGGGCCCCAGCATCCCAGTACCCACGGCGTGCTTCTTATTGTGTTGGAGATGGAAGGTGAATACGTCCTTGATCCCCAGCCGGTGCTCGGGTTTATCCACCGCATGCACGAAAAGATGGGGGAATCCAGGCCGTGCTCGAGCTTTATGCCCAATACTGCCAGGATGGATTATGTTTGTGCGCTTCCTTACAATCACGGGTACGTCTCTCTCATTGAGCGAAAAGCGGGAATCGAAGTTCCCAAAAGAGCGGAGTACATCCGGGTCATTACATCGGAGCTGAACCGGGTTGCCAGTCACCTGCTCTGGCTCGGCGCCTACCTTCTTGATCTAGGCGCATTTACGCCCATACTTTACACCTTTGATGACCGTGAACACATCTTAGATATTCTGGAAAGCATTACCGGTTCCAGACTCACCTACTGTTATTACCGTTTTGGCGGTGTATGCCAGGATATCGACGACAAGTTTATAGAGGCAACCCGTGCCTTTGTTAAACGCATGCGCAAACGTTACGCAATCTACGAAAAGCTGGTGACAAAAAATATTATTTTCATTAAGCGTACGGAAAATATCGGAATTGTGTCACCGGATATGGCGCTCCGATACGGAATGACCGGTCCGAACTTGAGGGGATCGGGGATTGCTTACGATGTTCGAAAGAATGAACCCTATTCTGTTTATCCTGAATTTGAATTTGAGATTCCAGTGGGAGAACAGGGAGACTGTTTGGATCGATACATGGTTCGTATCCGGGAGATCGAACAAAGCCTTCGGATTATTGAACAGGCCCTTGACCGACTGCCGGACGGGCCGGTTCGATCGAAGGTGCCAAAAAATATCAAGCTGACTCCCGGTGACTGCAATTTTGCTGTGGAAGCCGCAAGAGGGGAGCTGTCATATTACTTGTTGGGAGATGGGACGAGTACTCCCTACAGGTTGAAAGTAAGGGTTCCGTCCTATTCAAACTTAAGCTGCCTCCCTGAGCTGGGACGCGGGATTCTATTGCCCGACCTGGTATCCATTTTGGGGAGCTTCGATCTGGTCATACCGGAAATCGACCGGTAAGACATGTAACGAAAGGGTAACATATTATATTCGGGACAGATTAAAACAACATGGAAACGATTTCAACTCTACCGCCTGAACTGATCCGGATGGTGATCGCCGTTGTCATCATCATTTCATTTCTTTTTCTCAACGCCATCATGATGGGGTATGCGGAGCGGAAAATCGCAGGACACGTACAACGGCGTCCCGGTCCCATGGAAGTCGGGTCGCACGGCATCCTTCAAATGGTTGTCGATGGTGTGAAGCTGGTGGGAAAAGAACTGTTGATCCCGTTCAATGTGGATCGTACCCTCTTTAGGGTGGCACCGCTCTTGTCATTTACGCCGGTGATTCTTCCCCTTTTGGTGATTCCGTTTAGCGAAAAACTTCAGGCAAGGGATCTGAATCTGGGTCTTATTTTCATTGTTACCATGGGATCTGTCAACGTCATGGCGCTTTTGGTCGGCGGATGGGGCTCTAATAACAAATACTCCATGTTCGGCGCCATGCGGGCCGTTGCCCAGTCCATTGCTTATGAAATTCCGATTCTGCTTTCATTGCTTGCCGTAGCCCTCATGTGTAATACATTCAGTCTTAAGGAAATCGTTGGCGCACAGCAAAACATCTGGTTCGTTTTTTTACAGCCGGTGGCCTTTATCATATACGTTGTTGCAGGACTCGCCGAAACCAACCGTGCGCCATTTGACCTTCCGGAGGCTGAAAGTGAGCTCACAGCAGGGTTTCATACCGAATACAGCGGAATGGGGTTCTCACTTTTTTTCATAGGAGAGTACACCAACATGTTCACCGTCGCTTCGGTGGCGACGGTTCTCTTTTTAGGCGGCTGGCACGGGCCCCATCTTCCCTATGGTGAATATCTGGGGGTGGTCTGGTTTTTTCTGAAGGTCTATTTTTTGTTGTTTCTTATGATTATGGTGCGATGGACATATCCACGGGTTCGTTTCGATCAATTGCTAAACTTTGCCTGGAAGTATTTGGTACCTTTTTCTCTCGTGAATCTTTTGATAACAGCAGTGGTTGTTAAACTATGAAACAATACTTTTCAGAACTCTATATCGGTGGAATGAGTCTGGTAGAAGGACTCGGCGTTACCATGAAAGCGTTGTTTCAGCCTATTGTTACGGTGCAATATCCCAGGGAAGAGATCGATATTACACCCAATTACCGGGGGCATATTGATCTTGTTCTGGATCCGGAAAAAAATACGTATCTGTGCATAAGCTGCGGAATGTGCGAAAAATCCTGCCCTTCCGACTGTATCAAGGTCAAAGGGGAGAAAATGGAGGGAGAAAAGAAGAAATCTCTGGTCCTTTTTGAGCTGGACTTTACCAAATGCAGCCTGTGCGGAACATGTGTTGAAGTCTGTCCAAAAAGCGCACTTGAGTATTCCCAGGAATACAACCTGGCAGCCTTTACTAAGGAAGCGTTTCACTTTGATATCCTCAAACGGCTGGAGGAACGAAAAATATGACCTTTTACCAGATCATAGCCGAAGGGCTTTTTTTCGCGTTTATTATTCTGGTGATATTAGGAAGCCTCATTACCATCCGAGCCAAAATTCTCATGCAGACGGTTTTGGGGCTGGCGGTGGCACTTCTCGGCGTTGCCGGCATTTATTTTTATCTGGGGAGCATGTTTCTTACCCTGATGCAGATTCTCATCTATGTCGGGGCCATATGCATTGTGCTTGTGTTCGGCATTATGGTTGGATATACGCCGACGGAAGTAGCGGAAAAGGCGATCAAAGACTGGCGGAATAAATTTTTGGCCGTCTCATCGGCGGTTACGGCTTTTTTACTGATCCTTGCCTGTATCCTAAAAACCGACTGGATTCCTGCTGTTGCAGACAACAGGAATTTCTCAGTGGCTCACTTGGGAGAAGAACTCCTTTACACGTATTGCCTGGCCTTTGAACTCATTTCGGTCATCCTTCTGATCGCGATTATCGGCGCGATCATCCTGGCCAGAGGTGGCGCCGGAGGGATGATGACGGACCATCCGGCCGGAAAAGAAGTTGCCGCTGTTCAGGAAGAAAAAGGGGAAGCATCCACATGATCAGTAATCATCTAAACTCCTATTTAATCCTGGCAGTCTTTCTCCTTATCGCCGGCAT
>Ga0210123_1000463_pt1 | contig 25287 bp, 21 predicted proteins | sample Muzzi_PWB_D2_FD_185535 | JGI IMG/M metagenome (GOLD analysis project Ga0210123, IMG submission 185535) | Wetland microbial communities from San Francisco Bay, California, USA, that impact long-term carbon sequestration - Muzzi_PWB_D2 (SPAdes) | ecosystem: Environmental > Aquatic > Marine >... | reverse complement strand
GCGTGGGGCCATCTACTTCGTTCCCGCTCCGCGACGATGGCTCGGCATCGCCTGTGTCGCGGCGCCTCGTAGCTGGCCCCACGGCGCTCGCAACGCAACCCTGGATTTCTGCCGCGCAGACTCCTAGGAGTCTGCGGTGCCGAGGGCTAGCTCGATCGCGTCGCGGATGCCTTCGAGGCGCTCGCGGAGCTCGGCCAGCCGGGTCCGGGCCGCTTCCAGGTGCTCGCGCTCGGAGCGCACGAACCGGGTGTAGGGGGCGATCGCCTCGCGCAGGCGGCCGAGGCTGCGCTCCATCTCGCGCTCGAACTGCCCGGTGAGGCCGGTCATGAGCCCCTGACGCATGATTTCGATCCGCTCCGAGAGCTCCCGCTTCGCCGTTCGCCGCCGGCTCGGCACCACGAACAGGCCGATCAGGGCGAGGGCGGAGGCGGCGAGGATGCCGGTGACGTCGACGGCGGTGCTCGCCGCGACCAGGGCCACCGTGGCGCCCAGGCCGATCGCCCCGGCTTCGAGCAGGGCGGTGGAGGCCACGGCGAGCTGGACGGAGTCGGCCATGCGGCCGGCCTCATGCTCCCGGTCGTAGCTTTCGACGGTGCGCTGGGCGGTGCGGCCGACGGTGGCGAGCAGGCGGTCTCGGTCGTACTCGAAGCTGCCGGTCGCCTCGCCCACGATCCTGTCCTCGTGGCGCTCCCGCCGCCGGGCCACGTGGCGGGTGACCGCCTGCCACTGGCGGAGCTCCGTCGCCACCAGCCAGTCGATCAGCTCCGAGACCCGGGCCTCGATCTGCTGGGGCGTGTCGGCCGCGACCTTCTGTTCGAACTCCCGCTTCATGCGGCTCTTGTTGAGCAGGTCGATGATCCGGCCCAGGCGCAGGGTGTCGTCGAAGAAGGCGTCGCCCCGGGCCTGGAACTCGTGGAGGATGTTGTCGACGTCCGAGAGCCGGTAGTGGAACTCCCGGTCCATGTCTTCGCGGTAGGCGGTGAGCTGGCGCTCGATGTCTTCGATCGCCGCGATGTCGTCGGCGAGCAGCTCGAGCCGTCCGCTGACCACTTCGCCGTAGCGCTCCTGGAGGCGGACGCCGACGCCCAGGGGGTTCAGGAGCTTGAGCCGCAGCCGCTCGCTTTCGTCCAGGTGTTCGGTCAGGTAGTCCTCGAGCGCGGCGAAGCGGCTCGCCTCCCGGAGCCTTGCCGCCTCGTCGGCGGAGAGGGATTCGTCCACCTTGGAGCGGAGCGCCTGGCGCGCCGAGACCGGCAGCACGTCCGGCTCGATGCCCAGGAGCTCTCGGGCGCCCTCGGTGACGAAGGTGACCACCCGGTCGACCTCGTCCGGGGTCTCGAGGATGTCGATCTTGTTGACCACCACCACGACCTTCTTGCCCCAGTCGCGGATGGTCTCGAGGAACGAGCGTTCGGACTCGGTGAACGGCCGGTCGGCGGAGGTGACGAAGAGCACCAGGTCGGAGCGGGGGATGAACTCTCGGGTCAGCACCTCGTGCTCGCGCCGGATGGCGTTGGTGCCCGGGGTGTCGACCAGGTTGACTTCGCGCAGCAGGTCGACCGGCGCCGCGATCACTTCGAGGGTGCGTCGCGTCTGGTGTGGGTCCCCGTCGTCGCCGTGGCGGATGAGGTGGATGCCGGCGGTGGTCGGCGTCACGCCTTCTTCGAGCAGGCGCAGGCCGAGGAGGGCGTTGACGAAGGCGCTCTTGCCGGCGTTGAACTCGCCGACTACGACGAGCAGGAAGAGCTCGTCGAGCTGTTCGACCGAGTCGCGGAGCGACTGCAGGTCTTCGCTGGTGGCGTCGAGCTCGGTGAGGGCCGTGCGCAGGTCGGTCAGGGCACTGCGCTCGTCGGCGACGAGTTGCCGCTCAGTGTCGGTCAGGACCCGTTTTAGCATCGGGCTGGAATGTAGCACGGGGGGGCGGGGGAAGGGGGTGAGCGTGGTCGGGAGCGAATCGGGAGACCCCGGCCCGCGCCACTGCGCACCGTTCGTTGCAGTATTCGGGTGCCCTGGTCTACGACCGCCAGATTCGACCTGAAGCGGCCGTCCTCTGTCCCGGCCTCACTCCCGAAACCTGAAGCGGCCGGAGCTGTGCCGGCCGAACCAGTCCTGAAGCGGCCGGACCTGTGCCGGCCGAGGGTGAGCGAAGCGAACGGCCCTCCTGGCTCTGTCCGGAGAAGACGGGCCGTGCGGGGGGAAGGGGGTCGAGGGTTTGGGGGTCGATCGAGTCGGGCGAGGATTCAGCCCTCCGGGCCGAGGCTCTCGAGGATCGTCGGCACGAGCGCCGCGACCGCTTCGCGCTTTGGCAGGTAGGCCCGGGCGCCGGCTGCCAGGGCGCGCTCGGCGTAGCGCTTCGGCGAGTGGCTCGAGACGACGAGCACCGGCAGGTCCGGCCGGCGGTCGCGGAGCTCCCGGGTCAGCTCGATGCCGTCCATGCCCGGCAGGGAGAGGTCCGCGACCACCAGGTCGGGGCTGGTGGCGTCGAACAGCGCGACGGCTTCTTCCGCGCTGGCGGCGACGGCGCAGACCGTCAGTCCTTCGCGGGATTCGATCAGGTCGGACAGCGCGCGGCGCATGGCGTCGTGGTCGTCGACCACCAGGATGCGGCGCGGGGCCTGCCGGTGGGGTTCGCGGGATGCGGAGGCAATGCTGTCGACGGTCATGCGGGGCTCCTTGCCGGGCGCGGTCGATCCGGCAACCGCCGTCGTCCCCCGGCTCGCTCGGCATTGACGCACGAAATGCAATCTTCGGGCCCGTGGCGGTGGCGAGGGGGGGGCGGTTGCCGGCTGCTGCCGGGAGCTAGCCGCGCGCCATCAGGACTCTCGGGGACTCGCAGGGGCGCGCGGTAGACTGCCGGGCCATGGTGCGCTCCAAGCTGGTTGCCATTCTTTCGTTGCTGGCGGTGCCAATGTTCGGCGGGGTGGCCCGCGCGGACGAGGGTTCGGCGCCGTTCGCTCTCGTGGGGGCCACTCTGGTGGACGGCACCGGCGCCGCGCCGGTGGCGGATTCGGTGGTGGTGGTCGAGGGTGGCCGGATCACCTGTGCCGGGCCGCGGGACCGGTGCCCGGTGCCCGAGGGGGCGCGGACGATCGATGTCGCCGGCCACTGGATCGCCCCGGGGCTGGTGGACGCCCACGTGCACTTCTCCCAGACCGGCTGGGCGGACGGCCGCCCGGACGCCCTCGACGTGCGCGAGCGTTACCCGTACGCGGAGGTCGTCGCCGGTCTCGAGGAGCACCCGGAGCGCTTCTTCCGCGCCCATCTGTGCTCCGGCACCACGGCGGTGTTCGACGTCGGCGGCTATCCGTGGACCCTCGACCTCCCGGCGCGGGCGGCGGCCGATCCGCGGGCGCCCCGGGTGCGCGCGGCGGGGCCGCTGCTCTCGACCTGGGACTTCTGGCTCAACCTGCCGGCGGAGAAGCAGTTCCTCTACCTTGCGGACAGGGACGCGGCGGCGGAGCAGGTGGGCTACCTGGCCGCCCGCGGGGCGGACGCGGTCAAAGTCTGGTTCATTCCGGTCGAGGAGCGGCCCGCGGACGAGATGATCCGGGTGGTACGGGCGGCCGGCGAGGAGGTGAGCCGGCGGGGCCTGCCGCTCATCGTCCACGCCACCTCCCTCGGCGAGGCGAAGACCGCTCTGCGCGCCGGGGCGAAGCTGCTGGTCCACAGCGTCGACGACCGGCCGGTGGACGAGGAGTTTCTCGACCTGGCGCGGAAGGCCGGTGCGGTCTACTGCCCGACTCTGACCGTGGCCCGGGGGTACCTGCGACTGCGCCGCTCAGCGGTCGCCGGCGAGCCGCCCCGGGTGGACGATCCCAACGGCTGCGTGGACGTCGAGACCCTGAAGCACGTGGCCGAGACCGCCGATCTCGGCGACCTGATCCCGGCACGCCGTGCGACGCCGGGCAGCCTCGCTTTCGCCGAGCGCTCCCTCGCTCACCGCGAGGAGACCGCCGCCGCCAACCTCCTGGCGGTCCACCGGGCGGGCATTCCGATCGCCATGGGGACCGACGCCGGTAACCCGCTGACCCTCCACGGGCCGTCGGTCTACGCCGAGCTCGAGGCGATGGCGGCGGCGGGGCTGACGCCGATGGAGGTCCTGGTCGCCGCCACGGCGGGCGGTGCCCGGGCCCTCGGGCTGGAGGGCGAGGTCGGCACCGTCGAGGCGGGGAAGGCGGCCGATCTCGTCATCCTCGGCGAGGACCCGTCGGCGTCGGCATCCGCTTTCCGCTCGGTGCGCCGGGTGATGAAGGGGGGCGTGCTCTACCGGATCGACGAGCTGGCGGTCCCGCGCGACTGACCTCACCCACGCCCCAGGTCCGCTCCACCCCCGGAGCGGGGCAGGGCGGGGACGGGGGGTTGTAGGGGGATCAGGTCAGCGCCGCCAGTTCCGCACCGAGGGCGGCACCTCGATGCCGACGGGCAGGTCGGGGGAGGGCTCGGGCTCGCTGGGGGTGAGCGTGAGCGGGATGACGCCGGCCCAGATGTCGAGCTCGAGATCCTTCTCGAGGTCGTGGGGCGGACCGCTTCGGGCCTTGGCCGAGGCCTCGTCGATGGGGATCTCGATCACCTCGGTGGCGGCGAGCTCCTTGGACAGGTGCTCCCGGTACTCCTCGGGGCGCCCCGGCATCAGGTGGTCGGCCACGATGTCGAGCGCCCGGGCCTTCTCCTCCTCGCCCTCGACCGGCCGGCCCTTCCCGAAGAGCACCACCGAGCGGTAGTTCATCGACGAGCTGAAGCCGCTCCGCGCCACCACCAGGCCGTCGAGGAGCGTCACGGTGACGCAGGCCTCGCCTCCGGCGCGCAGATGCTTCATCAACCGGCTGGCGATCGCTCCGTGGACGAGCAGGCGGTCGCCGTCCCTGCCGTAGGCCATGGGGATGACGAAGGGCTGCCCTTCGATGGCGACTCCGACGTGGCAGACCAGCCCCGCGTCGAGGATGGCGTGGACTTCGGCGCGCTCGCGCGTGCCGAGCTCCTTGACCCGGCGCAGGGTGCTCCGGTCGGTCTTCTGGTAGGTGGTCGTGGTCATGGTGGTCTTCCCGTTGTGGTCTCGAGGGCGGCGGCTGATCTCCGGCGGGGCGTCGTGCGTGGTTCCCCTTTGGAGTGCGTCCCGGTGCCGTCCGGTGGTCAGGGATCGATCAGGAGCTGGCCCCGAAGTCGATCCGGTCCCGGCTGATCGCCAGCCCGGCGGCGCGCCCGCAGGCGTGGATCAGGGGGAGGAGGCCGGCGAAGCGGGGGTCCTGGGTGACGCCCTTGCGGTAGCGAGCATAGATCTGTTGGAGGATGCCCGCGAGCTTGAGCTGGCCGTAGACGAAGTAGAAGACCGGGTCGTCGATCGTCCGTCCCGTCGCCCGCTCGTAGCGCGCCACCAACTCGGATCGGCTGAGGCTTCCCGGCTCCGCGGTGAGCCGGGGCACCGGGGCCTGCCGAAGCTCCGGCGGGTCGTCCGCGGCGATCCAGTAGGCGAGGCTCGACCCCAGGTCCATGAGCGCCTCGCCGACGGTCGCCATCTCCCAGTCGAGGACACCGACGATGCGCGTCGGCTGCTGCGGGTCGAGCACCAGGTTGTCGAGCTTGAAGTCGTTGTGGAGCAGCGCCGGCCGGGTGGTGCCGATCGCCGAGCGCATCTCCGGCGCGGCGAGCCGCTCGGCGAGCCAGGCGGCGGAGCGTTCCACCTCCGGGACCTCGTCGGTCTTGGCGGCGAGATAGCGCTCGGTCCAGCCGCGGACCTGCCGCGCCACGTACCCTTCCGGTCGGCCCAGGTCGGCGAGCCCGGCGGCATCGACGTCGATGCCGTGGAGCTCGGCGAACGCGTCGACGAATGCTTCGGTGAGTCGGCGGCGGCCGTCGGCGTCGAGCTCGACGGCCGGGGCCCTGCCGCCTCGGAGGATCACCCCGTGGAGGCGCTCCATCAGGTAGAACGGAGCGCCGAGCACCGCCGGGTCGTCACAGAACAGGACCGGCCGCGGCGCCTTCGGGTAGATCCCCTGGAGCCGGCTCAAGATGCGGTGCTCCCGGGCCATGTCGTGGGCGGTGGCGACCGACGAGCCGAAGGGCGGGCGCCGCAGCACCCACTCCACGGCCTCGCCTTCGGAGGCGGCGGCCGACAGGCGCACGAGGTAGGTCAGGTTCGAGTAGCCGGAGCCGAACTGCAGGACGTCGAGGTCCCCGGCCCCGATCTCGTCCAGGTGCTCGGAGAGGTAGCGGGCCAGGGCGCCGCGATCGAGCTCCTCGCCCGGGCGGACCGGCCCCGGGCGGTCGGGTGCTCCGGCGGCAGATGCGGGGTCGCGGGTCATGCGCCTAGCCTATCCGGGTGAGCCGGTGGAGAATGACCCCCGTGAGCCGTTCGCCGATCCACGCCCTCGTCCGTCCGCCCACCGCCGCCCTCGCGCGCTGCGCCCTGACCCATGTCGATCGCCGCCCGATCGCCGCCGCACGGGCGGCGGCCCAGCACCGGGAGTACGTCCGCGCCCTGGAGGAGGCGGAGGCGCGGGTGGTCTCCCTGCCGGCCGAGCCGGAGCTGCCGGACGCGCCGTTCGTGGAGGACACCGCGGTGATCGTCGACGGCCTGCCGATCCTCGCCCGCCCGGCCGCGGCGCCGCGGCGCCGGGAGGTGCCGTCGGTGGCCCAGGCCTTGGCAGGGCTGGCGGCGGGCTCCACCCCGATCGCTCAGATCACGGCGCCCGGGACCCTCGAAGGAGGGGACGTTCTGGCGGTAGGGACGACGCTTTTCGTCGGGATCTCGGGACGGACGAACCGGGAGGGCGCCCGCCAGCTCGGGAAGATCCTCGAACGGACCGGCCACGACCGCCGCCATCGGGTGGTCGAGGTCCCCTTGACCGGCTGCCTCCATCTCAAGACCGCCGTCACCCTCGCTGCTCCCGGCCTGCTCCTGGCCAACCCCGACTGGGTCGACTCCCGTGTCTTCGAGAGGGCGTTCGGCGGCAGCTCGGACGGCATCGAGATCCTCTTCGTCGACCCGAAAGAGCCGTTCGCCGCCAACACGCTCACGGTCGGCGCAACGCTTCTCGCCTCGGCCAGCCATCCGCGGACGCTCGACCGTCTCGGGCGCCGCGGCCTCGCGCCCCGGCCGGTCGACATCTCGGAGCTCGAGAAGGCCGAGGCCGGGCTCACCTGCCTGTCGCTCGTCCTCAGACCCGGACCTTGACGCCGTAGGGCTCCAGTACCTTCCGCGCCACCACCGACTTGTGGACCTCGTCCGCGCCGTCGTAGATGCGGGCGGCGCGCTCGTGGCGGTAGATGAAGGAGAGGATCGTGTCGTCGGTGACGCCGAGGCCGCCGTGGATCTGAATCGCCCGGTCGACCACCCGCTGGAGCACACCGGCGGCGAAGAACTTGATCTGGGAGATCTGGACCCGGGCACCCCGGGCGCCGAGCTCGTCGACCGCGCGGGCGGCTTCGAGCACCAGCAGGCGCGCGGCGTCGATCTCGGCCCGGCTCTCGGCGATCTGGTGCTGCACCGCCTGGCGGCTGGCGAGGGGCTTGCCCGGCGCGAGCTCGCGCTCGGCGGCGCGGCGGCACATGAGGTCGAGGGCCCGCTCGGCGAGGCCGATCCAGCGCATGGCGTGGTGGATCCGGCCCGGGCCGAGGCGCTCCTGGGCGAGGGCGAAGCCGCTCCCCTCGGCGCCCACCCGGTTCGTGACCGGCACCCGGCAGTCTTCGAAGACCACCTCCCCGTGACTGAAGTAGCCGCGGCCCACGTCCCCCATGATCGGGATGTTGCGCACCAGCCGGAAGCCGGGCGTACCGGTGGGGACGATGATCTGGCTCGCCAGCCGGTAGGGGTTGTCGGAGCTCGGCGCGGTGACCGCCATGACGATGGCGAACGCGGCGCCGTCGGCGGCGGTGGCGAACCACTTGTGGCCGTCGATGACGTACTCGTCGCCCTCGCGGCGGGCGGTGGTGGAGAGGTGGACCGGGTTCGAGCCGGCGTGCTCCGGCTCGGTCATGGCGAAGCAGCTCCGGATCTCGCCGGCGGCGAGCGGTTTCAGCCATCTGTCCTGCTGCTCCGGGGAGCCGTGGTGGAGGAGCAGCTCCATGTTGCCGACGTCCGGCGCGTGGCACTGGAAGGCGTAATGGCCGAGCGGCGAGCGGCCCAGCTCCTCGGAGACGCGGGCGAACGCGGCGAGCGGCAGGCCCATGCCGCCGACCTCGGTTGGCAGGAAGGGTGCCCAGAGGCCCTCGCGCCGCACCCGTGCGCGCACCCTTTCCATCTCCGGCTCGAGCACGTCGAAGCGCTCCGCCAGGAGGTCCGATTCGAGGGGGATCAGCTCCTCGCGCACGATGGCGCGGACGCGGTCGAGGATGGCTTGCTGCTCGGGGTGTCGGCGATCGGTCATGGTCGTGGGCTCCTCCGGGTGATCCTACCCCCACCGCCGGCGGATCGACTGGATCACCCCCCAACCCCTCGGTCCCCTGCCCACCCTCGAGGTGGGAAGGGGACGCCCCCGCCCTCACGCTGCGAAGGAGCTGGGCGGGTCGAGGGGATCTTCGCTGCCCTTCGGGCGATCCGGTAAACTTCGCCCGTCGTGAGCGAAACGACCGAGACCCGGGAGGTGCTCTTCGAGGGCCTTTCCGCCGGGGAGGTGGCTTCGAAGCTCTTCGAGGACTACGTCACCGCCGGCTGGCGCGTGGTCGGCCAGGAGGTGCTGGAAGAGAAGGGAGGACGAATGGACGTGCGCGTCACTCTCGAACGGGAGGTAGCTCCATGAGCGAGCCGGGCCGCAAGGGCTTTCTACTTCCCGGAATCAACCGGCCGTTCGAGCATGACGGTCAGCGGTACCTGATCGAGTGCGAGGACCAGGGCGTCGGCGAGGCCGCCTTCGATCTGCGTCTGGTGCGCGGTGGCTCGCAGATCTGGTCCAAGCGGGTGTCGTACAAGGATCTCCTCGACCGGGACGACCTCTCCGAGGGCGAGGGCGGCGAGCTCGAGCACGAGCTGGCGGCGCGCATGGAGAAGCTGGTGCAGACGACGCGGGTGGCGGTGGAGCGGGGCAAGCTGGGCGCCTGAACGGTCTTTCGCGCCGCTGGCGGCGGAGCGCTGGTAGCATCCGTCGCGCAATGATCGACATGCGCAATCGCACTCCCGCTGCCTTCCTGCTTGCGGCGGTCCTCCTCGCGTCTCTCGCCCTGGCCGGGTGCGAGGCCGAGCCGCCAGAGCCCGCCCAGAAGGTCGAGCCGCGGTTCGCCGGGATCCCCCCCATGGCTCCCATGGCTCCCATGGCCCCGTTGCCCGACGGACCTCTATTCGTCGACGTCACGGACGAGTCGGGCCTCGACTTCGTCCACTTCAACGGCATGGCCGGCGCCTTCTACATGCCGGAGAACATCGGCTCGGGCGGCGCGCTGATCGATTACGACGGCGACGGCGACCTCGACGTCTACCTGGTCCAGGGGCGCGAGATCGGCCCGGGGGCGACCGTCGAGGGCGCGACCCTCCGGCCCCGTCACCCGCTGCCGCTCAGCGACCGGCTCTACCGGAGCGACCTCCGGGACAGGGTCCTCCGGTTCACCGACGTCACCGCGACCGCTGGGCTGCCGGAGGCCCTCTACGGCATGGGCGCGGCGGCCGGCGACTACGACGGCGACGGGCGCGTCGACCTCTACGTCACCGGCTTCGGCAGGAACCGCCTGCTCCGGAACGTGACCGGATCCGACGGCGTGCCCCGGTTCGAGGACGTCACCGACCGGGCCGGGGTGGACGACCCGCGCTGGAGCGTGCCGGCGGTCTTCTTCGACTACGACCGGGACGGCTGGCTCGACCTCTACGTGGGCAACTACCTCGACTTCACCTTCGACACCCACCGCCCGTGCACCACCCTGGCGGGGGCGCCGGACTACTGCGACCCGTCCGCCTACGGCGGGGTCGGAGACAGCCTCTTCCACAACCTGGGGTCCCAATCGGTCGACTCGGGGGGCGTGACCTTCGAGAACGTGACGGACGCCGCGGGCCTCGGAGGCGGATCAGGCGCCGGGGCGCCTGCCGGGGGACGGGGCAAATCCCTCGGCGCGGTCGCCTTCGACGCCGACGGCGACGGCTGGCTCGACCTCTACGTGGCCAACGACGGCACGCCGAACCAGCTCTGGGTGAACCGCGGGGACGGGACCTTCGAGGACGTGGCTCTGCTCGCCGGCTGCGCGGTCAACGAGGAGGGCCTGGCCGAGGCGAGCATGGGCGTCGACGCCGAGGACGCGGACCTGGACGGCTTCGCGGACCTGTTCATGGCCCACTTCGCGGAGGAGACCAACACCCTCTACGTCAACGACGGCTCCGGCCTGTTCGAGGACCGGAGCGTCCCCGCCGGCCTCGCGGTGCCGAGCCTCGAGGCCAACGGCTTCGGTACCGGCTGGATCGACTTCGACTCGGACGGCCTGCTCGACCTGCTGGTGGTCAACGGCACGGTGCGGGCGGTGCCGGAGCTGGTGCGCTCCGGCGATCCCTACCCCTACCACCAGCCCAACCAGCTCTTCCGCAACCTGGGAACCAACCTGGCGCGGGGGGCCGGCGGCGTGCGCTTCGAGGAGGTGACCGACCGGGCCGGCGAGCCGTTCGAGCGCTCGGAGGTGAGCCGCGGGGCGTTGATCGGCGACCTGGATGACGACGGCGACCCGGACGTGGTGGTGTCCAACAGCGCGGGCCCGGCGCGGGTGCTTCTCGACGTCGCCGCCGACGGCCGGCGGTGGATCGGCGTCCGGGCGTTGATGGCGGCCCCGGGAGGCAGTGGCGCTTTGGTAGACGCCCTGGGCGCGCGGGTCGGCCTGGTGCGGCACGGGGCGCCCACCCTCTGGCGGCGGGTGGCGACCGACGGCAGCTACGCCTCGGCCGGCGACCCGCGGGTGCTCTTCGGGCTCGGCGTTCCCGGGGTGGCCGGGCCCGAGGCGACGGCGGTCCGGGTTCGGTGGCCGGACGGCACCGCGGAGGACTTCGAGGTGCCGCCGGAGGGGACGTACACGGAGGTGGCCCGGGGGAGCGGCCGGCCGACCGGAGAAGGGGAGGTGCGGTGAGCGGCCCGCGGCGGTCGACCGAGGGACGAGGGGCAGACCCCGGGACGTTCCTGCCGGTGCTTCTCCTGGTCTTGGCGGGCCTGGTGGCCGCGGGCGCACCGCTTTGCGCGCAGACGCCCCGGAGGGCCGCGGGGCACCCGGAGCTCGAGCCGGTGCCGCTGCCGGTGGCCGGCGCGGTGGAGGAGGCGGTGTACGGGGAGCTCGCCGCCGCCCGGGAGCAGGTGGAGGTCCTCTCGGCGGATCCGTCCACGCCGCCCGACGAGCTCACCTCGGCCTACGGCGAGCTCGGGCGGCTGTTCGCTGCCTACGGCCTCTGGGGGCCGGCGCGGGCCGCTTTCGACAACGCGGCGAAGCTCGCGCGGGCGGCCGCCGCGCGACGGGACTGGGTCTACCTGGCGGGGTACGTGCTCGAGCGCCAGGGCAAGCTCGATCAGGCGATCGAGCGTTACCGCGACGCGGTGGCCCTGTCGCCTGGGGCGACCGCTCCCAAGGCGCGCCTGGCGCTGGCTCTGGTCGAGCTCGGCCAGGCGGACGAGGCGGAGGTCCTGCTCGGAGATCTGGCGGGCCGGCGGCCGGCGGCGGCTGCCGCCCACTTCGGGCTCGGCCGACTGGCCGCCCGCCGGGGCGACGCCCGCGCGGCGGCCGAGCACTTCGAGCGCACGCTGGAGCTCCAGCTCGGTGCCGCCCAGGTGCACTATCCGCTGGCCCAGGCGTACCGGCGCCTGGGCGACCTGGATCGGGCCCGGGCGCAGCTCGAGCTGCACGCCGCGGCCGGCGAGGAGCCGGGGCGCGTGACGTTCCCCGATCCGCTGGTCGAAGCTCTGGCCTCCGCGGGGAGCGGCGGAGCGTTGCACAAGTTCCGGGGGGACCAGCTCCTCCTCGCCGGCGACACCGCCGGCGCGGCGGCGGCCTATCGCCGGGCGGTCGAGGCCGATCCCACCAGCTACTGGGCGCGCAAGAGCCTGGCACTGACGCTCCACGAGCTCGGCCGGGTGGACGAGGCGGAGCGCGAGCTCACGGCGGCCCTCGAGCTCGACCCGTCGGAGAGCGGGTTGCCGGCGGCGGGTGTCGCCCGGGAGCGCGCGCGCCTGATCTATGCCCTCGGCGGCATCGCCGCCAACCGCGGCCACCTGGAGGAGGCGCTGGAGCGCTTCGGCCGCGCCGCGAAGCTCGATCCGGCCTACGCCGAGCCCCATGTCCAGCTCGGCAACCTGCTCGGGCGTTCCGGGCGCCTGGAGGAGGCCCTGGCGGCCTTCGGCCGGGCCCTGGAGCTCGCCCCGGGCCTTTCGGAGGCGCGGCTCCAGCGGGCGACGACGCTCATGGACCTCGGTCGTTTCGCCGAGGCGGTCCCCGATCTCGAGCGCTACGTGGCGGGCCACCCGGACGACGAGCGGGCCCGCTTCCTGCTCCGGACCGCCCGGGAGCGTCAGTAACCCGGGTACGGTTTGTACGGTTTGCGCACCGGTTGTTTATCTTGCACGCTGACTCGTGCGTCTACCGTACGAGGCGTCAACCGGCGTCGGCCAGCTCCAGCAGGTTCTCGATCGGGCGGCCGACGACGGCGCGGCCGGCCCGGATGCCGATGGGGCGCTGGAGGAGCGTGGGCTGCTCGGCCATGTGGCGGATGAGCTCGTCCGCGGGCTCGTTTCCGGTGAGGCCGAGCTCCGCGTTGGCCTTGTCCCGCTTCCTCAGGAGCTCGGCCGGCTCGAGGCCGAGCAGGTCGAAAACCTGGCGCAGCTCGGCTTCGTCCAGGGGCTTCTCGCGGTACTCCCGGTAGCGGTACTCGATGCCGTGGTCGTCGAGCAAGGCGACCGCCTTGCGACAGGTGCTTCAGGTCCTGGTGCAGATGAGCTCGATGGGCTCGGTGGTCTTGGTGGTCTTGTCCATGGGGGTTCCCTCCCGGTGTCGTGGTCGATGGTTCTCGTCGTCGTCCGGGTTCTACCACAGGGTGGCCGGTCGCCACGGCATGCCGCGGTGCGCGGTCGTGCACCGGGGGCAGGGGGCGATACGGGTCGTGTCGAAAAGGCGATAAGCTCGCTGCTTCCGCCGTCTGCCGACGACCCTGAGAACCGTCCCCGGAGCCCCGATGACCGAGTTCCCGAACGCTCCCCGTCCAGACTCTTCACCACTCGATCCGACCGTGGACGTCGGGGAGGGGCAGCGGCTCTGCTACCTCAAACGGTTGCTCGAGAGCACCCAGGAACCTTCGGGCCCGGGGGAGTTCCTCTACCTGGCCCGCTCCGCGACGGAGGGGTTCTTCTGGGAGCTGGTCGGCTTTCGGCTGGCGGGTCTGCCCCGGGCACTGGTGGGGGCGGTGCGGTTCCAGGCGCAGAGCCGCGATCGGTCGAGCTTCGCCCGCCGGCCCCTCGGGCACTTCTTGTCGTCGCCGCCCCAGAGCAAGTCCCTCGACCGGGCGAGCTACCCGGCGGATCTGATCGAGGTGCGCGTGCCGCGTCAGGGGGAGTCGCTGCCCGATCTCCTGGGGCAGCTCAAGCGGGACGAGCCGGCGGGAACCCTCTTCCTCGACGCCGAGATGGTGGACGTGGCCTTCGACTTCCGGGCCCAGAACCCTTCGCTCGAGCGCCCCCGGCTGGCCGGCGGCTCGGGCCAGCGGCTGGTGGTCCGCTCGCGCGAGGGGCACGTGCTGTCGGGGGTGGCGACCAACCTGAGCGCCAGGCTCCGTTCCGAGCATCAGTTCGTGGTTCTGACGGGGGTCCGGCAGTGGTTGCCCGGGGGGCAGCTGTGGCTGCCGACGGTGGTGCTCCACCGTCGGGCCCTGACCATGCTCACCGAGATCCAGGACGGCGAAGAGGACGCCCCTCTGCCGCACCCCTTCGACCGCCGCCTCGCCAACCGGACCCACATCTTGGACGCGCGGCTGGGGACGGAGGGTGGGTAGAGGGGCTCAGGGGTAGTTGGGAGGTACTTCCTGGTTCTGGCCGGGGCCGGTGGTGACCTCGGTGGGAGTCATTCCCGCGTGCCCGAGATGGCCCGCTCCGCCGCCTCTAGTACCGGAAATGTTTAATCTTCTCGCCCTTCTCTCCAATCTCCGTCATCGCCTCGATGCCGATCTGGAGATGCACCTTGGTCCACTCGCGGGTCACCTGCTGGTCGGACTCTTCCGTCTTGACCCCTTCGGGGGTGACCGGCACGTCCGAGACGAGGAGCAGGGCGCCCCGGCTGATCGAGTTGTGGTGGCCGACGATGAAGAGCGTCGCCGTCTCCATGTCGATGCCGACGCAGGTGAGGTACTTCAGCCGTTCGAGGAAGGGCTGGTCGTGCTCCCATAGGCGCCGGTTGGTGGTGTAGACGACGCCGCTCCGGTAGTCGAAGCCCTTTTCGACGATCTTCTCCGAGACGAACTTGTGCAGCTTGAAGGAGGGGAGCGCGGGGACCTCCGGCGGGAAGTAGTCCGAGCTCGTGCCCTCACCCCGGATGGCGGCGATGGGGAGGATGAAGTGGCCGATCTCGGTCGAGGTCTTGAGGCCGCCGCACTTGCCCAGGAAGAGGACCCCTTTGGGCATGCGGGCGATCAGGAGGTCCATGATCGTCGCCGCGTTGGGCGAGCCGATGCCGAAGTTGATGATCGAGAGCCCCGCGTCGTTGGTGGCGGCCTGCATGGGCCGGCCGACGCCCCGGACGTCGCAGCCGAACTGGTCGGCGAAGGTCTCGAGGTAGTTGTAGAAGTTGGTCAGCAGCACGTAGTCGCCGAAGCCGTCGATCGGCATGCCGGTGTAGCGCGGAAGCCAGTTGCGGGCGATCTCCAAGCGTTGTTCCATGGTGGCTGAGGAGCGTAGCACGGGGTGCTCCGGGTGCTCCGGGTGCTCCGGAGCCTCGCTTCAGGGGAGGCGTTCCAGGGCCCGCGCGGTGTTCAACCGCTTGCCGGTGCCGCCGAGCTCCGGGGGCAGCGCCAGGTCGTCGGCGGTCGCGAGGATGTGGTCCCGGATGGCCGCCGCGGGGAGGGCCCGGCCACGCTCCCGGCAGCGGCCGAGGACCAGGGCGGCGACCCCCGCCACCAGGGGGGCGGCGAAGGAGGTGCCGGTGACCCGTCGGTAACCGGTCGGGTCGACGGTGGTGGGGACCGGCGCCTTGAGGTCGACCCCCGGGGCGTAGAGGTCCGGCTTGGCGTACGATCCGTCCGCCTGGTCGACGGTGATCGCGGAGGTCCTGGGCCAGGGCCGGTCGTCCGGGTCGAGGGCGCCGACCGAGAGCACGTCGGCGTAGTCGCCGGGGCTCAGGCGGCTGCCCGGGCCGCTGTTGCCGCTCGCCACCACCATCAACCGGCCGAAGGTCCGGGCCACGTAGCGGACCTCGTTCTCGAAGCAGGGGTTGGGGCCCGGGGTGCCGAGGGAGAGCACCAGGATGTCGGCCTGGGCGCCCAACGAGTACATGATCGCCGGCTCGATCCGGAGCAGCGTCGTGTCGGGGCGGCGCAGGATCCCGTCGCCGTCGCGCCAGGCGAGGCCCTCGGCCTCCCGGGGGGAGGCGCGGTAGAAGACGTTGTGGATGACGAGCTCGACCCCGGGTGCCGCCCCCGTGGTGGCCCCGGCCACGAGCCCGGCGACCGCGGTGCCGTGGTAGTGGCGGGGCTTCGGCGTCTCGCCCGCCGGCAGGGCGATGTAGTCGACCACGCCCTCCCTGGGAGCGGCCAGGTGCCAGTAGTCGTAGCTCTCCCGGGTGAGGATGTGCGCGCCTCGGAGCTCCGGATGGTCCGCCTGGAGGCCGGAGTCGATGATCGACACCCGCACGCCGGCGCCGGCAGCCCTGCGCTCGGCGGCCGGAGCGTTCGGGTCGAGGCCGAGGCGGCGGAGAGGATCGCTCGCCGCTCCCTCCGTCCCTCCGTCTCCCAGGAGGTGGATCTCCGGCGGCGGCACCGCGAACCCGACGTCGTGCGTCACCTCCCGCACCAGGTCGGAGCGCTCGGCCTCGACCGCCGCCAGGGTCTGGGCGTCGGACTCGACCCGGAGGGCCGCCGGCGCGGTCTCGATGGTGCGGACGGCGGGGCGGCGCGCGGCGGGCTTTCGGCGCCTGGCAGGCCGCCTGGACGGCCGCTTGCGCGGGAGCTCGGCCCGGCTCCGGTCGCTCGGCTCCGCGTCCGCTCCGGGGCCCCCGGACCTGGGCAGGTCGAGGGCGAAGTCGAAGGGGTACGACTCGCCGCCCCCGGCGCCGGCCTCCTCGGCCTCTTCGACTTCGTCGATCAGGCCGGGTGCACGCTCCCGGCCCGTTCGCTCCAGGATTTCCTCGAGCGCCGCCGTCCGCTCCGCCATGGCCCGGCGCAGGGCCCCCATGCTGCTGAACGCCTCCGGGGCCGGCCAGCGCAGCCGTACGACCGACTCGGTCACTTGCCGCGACCGGCCTTCGAGGCGGGGACGTCCCCGCCGCCGCCGCCGGCCGCCGCTCCGAGCGGGAGGGTGCCGTCGTCGGCCTCGTCGGCGGCGCCGGCGCCGCTGTGGGGGGCGGCCTTGTTGGCCAGATAGCCCGCGTGGCTGATGCCGAGAAGGGTCACCATGCCCTCGCCGAGGGCGGGGAACTGGGCGATCACCGTGTCCCCTTCCAGGGAGCGCCCGAGCAGCAGACCGTAGGTGGCGAGGAGGATGATGGTGAAGTAGAACATCTGCACCTTGCCCAGGTCGAGGAGCGCGGCGTTGCCCACCTCCTCGCCCCGGAACAGGTCCGAGAGCCTGGCGTCCGCCGGCGAGGCGTTCACCAGGACCTGCCCCCGGTTCTGCTTGCGCTCGGTGATCTCCTGCTCCTCGACCCCTTCGGCGGCGGCGAGGACGGTGACGAGCTGCTGCTTCTCGGCCTGGCTCGGCTTCTTCGCCCGCTTGTTCGAGAGGATCAGCGGGGAGCCCACCAGGCTCGCCGTGCTGATGCCCATGAGCGCCCAGAGCTCGCCCGGGATGGCGATGGTGAGCGCCGCGCTCGGGTCGGCCCCGGCCGCCAGGTTGTGGAAGACCGCGGTGAAGAGCGCCGAGAGCACCACCACCGTCCAGGCCACGAGCTGGAACCTCGCGAGGCTCATGGCGTTGCGCTCGCCGATCAGAAGCCCGCTCAACCGGCCGGTGACGCCGTGCCCGAGAAGCGCCGCGAGCACCGTCAACAGCACCAGGTTGAGCAGCCATCCCCAACTGCCTCCAACGCCGTAGCCGACGACGATCATCAACACCACGATCGCCACCAGACCGACGGTATGCCATCGAATCCAGCCCGTGCCGGTCGCTTCGTCTGCCATGGTCCCCTCCTTTGCGGGTCGTACCAGGGAAGGCCGAACGGCCTTGTCCAGAAACTGAGAGACTGTGCAGGCTCGATCCTACAGCAGGAGGTCCGGGAGCCCCCCGGGGCCGGGCCCCCTCAGTCGACGACCAGCACCGGGCACTGGACCCGGCGCAGCAGCAGCCGGAGGTCGGCCGGGGTGGCCGAGCGGGGTAGCACAAGGAGCCCGGAGCGGTCGTGGCGCAGGGTCTCGAGGATGGCTTCGGCGTCGGCGGAGGGGAGCCAGCGGGTGATGATCCTCAGCCGGCTCGGTGGCTCCGGAGCCTCTGAGGGCGCCGGCCGGGCGGGCTCGGCCGCGGCCCGTTCGCCCGCCGCTTCAGGCTCCCGGGCGGCGGTCCTGAGGATCGCCAGAGGCAGACCCCGCTTGCGGGCCATGCCGGCCGCGATCTCGACCGCCCGCTCGGCGGCGGCGGTGCCGTCGTCGACGACGTGGACGCTCTGCCCCAGCGTCACGCCCCGCCTGGTGAGGAGGACCGGCGCGTGGGCGGCCTCGAGCAGGCTCTGGACGGTCGACCCCGGGCCCCGCCCCGGGCTGTGGCCCCGGACGCCGAGGGTGATGAGGTCCGCCCCGACGCCGAGGAGCTCTGCCGTGACCCGTCCCCGTGCCGTGCGGAACGACCACGCGACGGACCGTTGCTCGGCCAGCCGTTCGAGGGTGCGGCGCGCCCGGGCGGCCTGTATGCGGAGCTGGCGTTCGAGGTCCCGCCGGCCGATGCGGCGGCTCCTGCCGGAGAAGAGGTCGATCTCCGTGGCGTGGGAGCGCCCGGCGAGGCGCAGCACGTTGACGTCCTCGACGTAGAGGCCGATGAGCTCGGCCGAGAGGGCGGCTGCCAGCTCGGCCGAGGCTTCGAGCGCCGCCAGGCTGTCCGGGGAGGCGTCGAGGGCCACGACGATCCGCCGGATCACCCGCGGCGCGTCCCGGTCCCCACGAGTCCCCCCATCCTGGGCGCTCACTCGCCACCTCCCTCCGCCCCGGCCGAGAACTCCCGCGCCAGCTCGACGAGCCGCACGAGCCGGGCCTCCACCCGGCCGTTGACGCTCTCCTCGGGGTAGAAGCCCTCGGCGTCGCGCTCGCCCATGGGTAGGCCGGAGAGAAGTGTCATCCCCTCGTCCACGCTCGCCACCGGCCAGACGTGGAATGTCCCGGCCTTGACCGCGTCGACGACGTCATCGCGCAGCATCAGGTGCTTCGTGTTGGAGGTGGGGATGAGCACCCCCTGCGCCCCGGTCAGGCCTTTGCGCGCGCAGACGTCGAAGAAGCCTTCGATCTTCTCGTTGACCCCGCCGATCGGCTGGATCTGGCCGTGCTGGTTGACCGATCCGGTGACCGCCATCGACTGGGTGAGCGGCACGTCGCCGATCGCCGACAGCAGGGCGTAGAGCTCGGCGGAGGAGGCGCTATCGCCCTCGACGCCGCCGTAGGACTGCTCGAAGACCAGGCTCGCCGAGAGCGCCAGGGGGCGGTCGGGCACGTAGCGGCCACCGAGGAACCCGGAGAGAATCAGCACCCCCTTCGAGTGGATCGGCCCCCCGAGCTCGACCTCGCGCTCGATGTCGATGAGCTCGCCCTTGCCCAGGCGGACCCGGGCGGTGATCCGGCTCGGCCGGCCGAACGCGAACTCCCCGAGCTGGATCACCGACAGGCCGTTGACCTGGCCCACGTGGGAGCCGTCGGTGTCGATGTAGATCGTGCCCCGGTCGATCTCCTCCTGGATGCGATCGCGAATGCGGCTCGAGCGGAAGATCGACTCCTCGACCGAGCGCTCCACGTGGTGGGCGGTGACCACCTCCGCCCCCTCCTCGCCGGCCCAGTGATCGGCCTCGCAGACCAGGTCGCGCACGCGCCGGCCGAGGACCGAGAGCTTGCCCGAGTCGCCCACCAGGCGCGCGCTGCGGTCGACGATCCGGGCGACGGCCGAGCGGTCGAAGGGGCGCAGGTCGTTCTCCTTGGCCAGGCCGGCGACCAGCCGCGCGTACGAGGTCTCCGACGCCTCGGTGCGGTCCATGCGGTCGTCGAAGTCGGCCCCGATCTTGAAGAGGTCGCCGAAGTCGGGGTCGTGGTAGGAGAGCAGGTAGTAGAGGTGGGGGCTTCCCACGAGCACCACCTTGACGTCGATCGGCATCGGCTCCGGGTCGAGGGTGACGGTGGAGATCAGGCCCAGGGCCTCCCGGGGGGACTCGATCCGTACTTTGCCCGACTGGAGCGCCCGCTTGAAGCCCTCCCAGGCGAACGGCTGGGTCAAGAGGCGCAGGGCGTCCACCACCAGGTAGCCGCCGTCCGCCTCGTGCAGCGAGCCGGCTTTGATCAGGTTGAAGTCGGTGATCAGGGCGCCCATCACCGGCAGGTACTCGACGCGGCCGACCAGGTTCTGGAAGGTGGGCATGTCCTGGTAGACGACCGGCGCGTGCTCCGAGCCGGTGCGGTCGACGATCACGTGCAGTCGGTAGCGACGGAGCTCGGGCTTCTCCAGGGCTGGCGACGCGGCGCTTCCGCTGAAGCCGATGCCGAGCTGCTGGTGCTGCTCTTCCTGGTCGCCTCCGACCACGCGGCGCACGTTCTCGACCACGTCGTTCTCGACCGCGTCCAGGTGCTCGAGCACGGCCGGGTGCTCGGCGGAGCGCTCGCGCACGGGGGCGAGCAGCTCGCCCACGGTCAGGCCGGCGATCTCCCGGTTGAGCTCGCGCACCCGCTCGCGCACCCGGCGCTGGTAATGGGGCACCTGGCGCAGGATCTTCTGGAGCTCGCGCTGGAGGTCCTGGATCGCCTCCTGGAGGCGCTTCTGCTCCTCCTCGGAGATCTTCTCCATCTCGTCCGGCGGGATCACCTCGCCGTCGTGGGTCGGGGCGAAGACGAAGCCCATGGGCGTGCGGATGAGCGTCAGCCCCCGCTCGTTCGCCGCCTGGCTGAGGTGTTCGAACGCCTCCTGCTGCTCCTCGCTCGCCTCCTCCTGCACTGCCTGGCGGCGGGCCTGGTACTCCTCGCCCTCGAACGCCGCCTCGAGGGCCGTGCTGAGCTCCTGGAGCGCCTCGTCCAACCGCTTCGACAGCTCGGCGCCGGTACCCGCCGGCAGTCGCAGGACGCGGGGCTTGTGGATCTCGCCGAAGTTGTTGACGTAGCAGATGTCGGGTGGTGGCGGCTCGTCCCGGGCTCGCTGCTCCAGGAAGTCGAGCACCAGGCTCCGGCGGTCGATCTCGTCGGAGCCCAGGGCGAAGATGTTGAACCCCTCGGTGCGCATGCCGACGCCCAGGCGCACGGCCCGCACCGCCCGCTCCTGGCCGACGAAGTCGGTGGTGTCGTCGAGCTCGGCGGTGGTCTGGAAGTCGAAGCGCTCCGGGTCGCAGTGCCGGGCCAGCGCTTCGGGGGCAAGCTCTTCGGTCCGCTGGTCGGTCAGCTCCTCGGGAGGATGGGGTCGATCCTCGCTCATGGTGTGCTCCTCAGGGCTTGGTGCCCAGGGCGAGCCGGCTCTGCTCGGTGACGTCCAGAGTGGCGCCCGGGACGAGGCCGCCCGCCTCGAACCAGGCGTGGACCTGGTCGACGGTGTAGCAGTCGCCGGCCTCGGTCGAGACCAGCATGTTGACGGCGAACAGAGCCGCGCCCCGGGGCCGGACGCGGTCGGGCTCGAGCAGGAACTCCTTGATCGCCAGCCGGCCGCCCGGGGCGAGGGCGGCGGCGGAGCGCCCGATCAGGCGCCGGTTGGCCTCGGGCGGGTAGATGTGGACCAGGTTCGAGATCAGGATCAGGTCGTAGGGCGGGCCCCCGGCGAGGAGGTCGTCGTCGAAGGCGTCGCCGGGCCAGGCCGTGACCCGGTCGCCGACCCCCGCATCCCGGGCCGTCTCCCGGGCGACCTCCGCGGTCGCCTCGCGGTCGAAGACCACCGCCCGGGCGTCCGGCAGGCGGCGCGCGAGCTCCACCGCGTAGTGGCCGGGTCCGCCTCCGAGGTCGAGGATGCGCCGGACGCCGGCCAGAGCCCCCGAGCGCTCGAGGGCGTCCGCCGTCTTGACCGCGCTGTCGCGCGCCACGTCGGCCATGGCGAACGCGAAGGCACGCTCGTCGGACGCCAGGCGGGGATCGATCGCTTCGTCGGGCACCGGGCGTCCGTCCGCGACCGCGTCGAGGAGCTTGCCCCAGCGCTCGTAGAGGCGGGCGCCGTGGCGCAGCATGGCGACCTTGGGGCGCGGGCTGTCCGGCAGGAGGGCCGCGCGCGCCGGGGTGCCGTTCTGGTAGCGCCGCTCGCCCTGGGGGCCGCTCTTGTCGAGGATGCCGAGGGCGGTCAGGGCGTCGCACAGGATGCGCACGCCGCGTGGGTCGGCGCCGAGGCGCGCGGCCAGCTCCCTGGCGTCCGCGGGTCCGGCCGCCAGGGCCTCGAAGACGCCGAGGCGCACGCCGGTCATCAGGATCTGCGCGTGGCGGTAGCCGGAAGCGAGCTCGTCGACCAGGGCGACCGGATCGGTCGGGGTGTCAGTCGCCCCGGGGGTCGGCTCGGGGTTCGGCTCCGGGGTCGGGGCGTCGGCGGTGGTCACGCGGCGGCCTCCTGCTCGGTTCGCGGATCGGTGTGCGGTGGGTCGCTCTCTCCGGCCATTGTCTCTCGCCGTGGCGTCCGCCGCCCCGCCCGACGGGGGTGCGTCGCGCTCGCCGAGGTGGGTGGAGAGGGGGAGGCAGGCCTCCCGAGTCTGGCGGTCCGGCCCCTCAGACGGGAGGGTCGTCGCCGACGGCGCCCGAGATCAGGCTGCCCCAGAGGCCGTCGGGGACGTCGCGCACGACGTCGACGAACGGTCCGCCCGCCCGGTAGACGGCGGGCTGATCCTCGGTCGGCGGTGAGCGCCTGGAGCACCACCGCAGGTCGATCTCCACGTTGACCACCTGGCCGCGGTAGCGCAGCTCCAGGAAGTAGGTGTCCCCCACGGTGAGCTTGTGGGTGGTCTCGAACGCCACGCCCCGGCGGCTCAGGTTGATGGCACGCACGTCGCCCGGGGTCTTCAGGCTCCCCTGGACCCCCGCGACGGGGAAGCGGACTTCGCAGCGTTCGGTCGAATACGGCACGGTGGCGTCGGCTCTGGCGGTGTTCGGTATGTACAGCTCAGAAAACGGTACTTCATTCGCCGGTGGCAGCACAAGCCGAGAGGAGATTTCGATCGCCCGAAGAGCGGTATCGAGGCGCAATGTGTCGGCCTTCTGTCGCCAGGCGGCGACCGGGCTCGGGAGGGGGGAGAGGTCGGGCCGATCGAGATGCGGTTGACAACTGTCAAAACAAATGTCACTCTGGCGCCATGGACCATCCCAAACCGTGGCTCCTGCTCCGGGATCCGTCGCTCGTCGAGCCGTCCGCCCCCTGGTGCACGCGCCTGGGGAATCTGGAGCTGGGAATCCTGCTCCTGGACCAGCCCTGGGTCGCGGGCGAGGGGCTCCGGCGGGCGGACCTGGAGCGCTCGCTCGCCCGGTTCGACCGGGAGATGCCGGTGGGGCCGGTCTACTTCCAGCGCGTGAGCCGGGCGGTCGCCGGGCTGGAGGCGGTGGGGTCGCTGGAGGGCAGCGGCAGTGGCCGCTCCCGGCGCTTCGTGGCGACGCCGGAGGGGTTCGCGGCGCTGGTTCTGAACCTGCTGGTGGTCGAGGACGATCCGACCCTCGACGCGCGGGAGTTCGAGCTCAAGCGTGCGCTGATCGCGCTGGCGAACGTGATCGTCGAGCGCATCGGCGAGCTGCCGTCGGAGGTCGGGGTCGATCCGGAGTCCGAGCGATTCTTCCGGCGGGTAGAGGAGGTGACGGTGCTCGGCAGATCGGTGGCGACGGACGAGGTCGTCTCCCGGGCCTTCGACGTGCGGCGTCTGATCGCCGAGCAACGGCAGCGGGTGCTGGAGCTCCGGGCCGCTGCCGAGGCGCGGCTGCGGCGGGTGACCGAGGAGGCGGACCTGGCTCGAGAGGTCGACGTGCGCCGGATCGTCGGGCCGCCCGGGTCGGCCGGGGCGACTGGGGCTGGGGTGCTCTCCGACGATCCCGCGGTGCTCGAGGCGATCCGGGTGCTGGCGAGCCGTACCGTGCCGGCGCTCACCGCTCGTGCGGCCATGGTGCGCTACGAAGCGTTTCTCGGATATCTCGACGAGCTCGCGGCGCTCTACTCCCGGGAGCTCGGGGTCGCGGACCTCGGCGTCTTCCGCCGCCGCGCGGAGGGGCGGGGTGTCTGAGCGTGGCCGAGCGCCGCAGGGGCCGGTCCGGCCGGCCGCCGAGCTGGTGGCCGAGATCGGCCGCCGGAACGAGGAGATGGCGGCCCTCTCCGACGAGCTGCTCGCCCGGCGCGCGGTGGAGCTCCGGTTTCGGTGCGGCAGCGGAGAGCCCCTCGACTCGCTGCTGGTCGATGCCTTCGCCCTGGTGCGCGAGACCGCATGGCGGGTTCTCGGCGAGCGGCCGTACGACGTTCAGCTCCTCTGCGGCATCGCCCTCCACCGGGGCGCGGTGGCGGAGATGGAGACCGGCGAGGGCAAGACGCTGGCGGCGGTCGCCCCGATCTTCCTCCGCGCCCTCGAAGGCCGTGGCGTCCACGCGCTCACCTACAACGACTACCTCGCCCGGCGCGACGCCGCGTGGATGGGGCCGGTCTTCGACCGCCTGGGTCTCTCGGTGGGCTGCGTGCAGGAAGGGATGGAACCGGCCGCGCGACGCTCCGCCTACCGGGCGGACGTCACCTACGTGACCGCCAAGGAGGCCGGGTTCGATCTGCTCCGGGACCAGCTCTGCCTGTGCCTCGAAGACCAGGTCCATCGGCCGTTCCACGCGGCGCTGGTCGACGAGGCCGACTCCATCCTGATCGACGAGGCCCGGGTGCCGCTGGTCATCGCCGGCAACGTGAGCCGTCCGCCCGGGGAGCTCTACCGCCTCGCCGAGGTTGCCCGACGGCTCGCGGGGGGGGTCGACTTCGACGCCGACGCCGAAGGCCGGAACGTCTTCCTGACCGAGCGCGGCTCCTACCGGGTGGAAGAGCTCCTGGGGTGCGGCAGCCTGTTCAGCCCCGAGGCGACACCGCTCATGGCCCAGGTGCGAAACGCCGTCCATGCAGAGGCGCTCCTCACGCGGGACGTGGACTACATCGTGCGTGCCGGGGCGGTCGAGATCGTCGACGAGCTGACCGGCCGCGTGGCGGAGAGGCGCCACTGGCCGGACGGCCTCCAGGCGGCGGTCGAGGCCAAGGAGGGGGTGGCGCTCCGTGACGAGGGGACGGTGCTGGGCCGGATCGCCCTCCAGCACTTCCTGCGGCTCTACCCACACCTCTCCGGAATGACCGGCACCGCGCGGCCGGCGGCGCGGGAGCTCGAGGAGACGTACGGCCTCGACGTGGTGACCATCCCCACCCATCGGCCGTCGATCCGGGAGCACCTGCCCGATCGGGTGTTTCTGACCCGGGAGGCCAAGGACCGGGCGGTGATCGCCGAGGTGGCGCGCTGCCACGAGGCCGGGCGGCCGGTGCTGGTGGGCACGGTGAGCGTGGCGGAGTCGGAGCGGCTGGCCGCGCGGCTCCGGGGCCGGGGGATCGAGTGTCGCGTGCTCAACGCCAAGAACGACGAGGAGGAGGCGGTGGTGGTGGCCGACGCCGGCAGAGTGGGCGCGGTGACGATCTCCACCAACATGGCGGGGCGCGGCACGGACATCCGTCTCGGCGGCGAGGACGAACGGGAGCGGGACCGGGTCGTCGGGCTCGGCGGCCTCGCGGTCATCGGCACCAACCGCCACGACAGCCGCAGGATCGACGACCAGCTCCGGGGGCGCGCCGGCCGCCAGGGGGACCCCGGCTCGGCGCGGCTCTTCGTCAGCCTGGAAGACGACCTGATGCAACGGTGCGGCATCGGCACACGCCTGCCGGCACGGGCGCTCGAGCGCTCGTGGGAGGGCGGGCTCGAGCACCCGCTCGTCCGCGGCGAGATCGACCGGGCCCAGCGCATCGTCGAGGGGCAGAGCGTCGACGCCCGCAAGCGGCTCTGGGAGCACTCCTCGGCGATCGA
>Ga0210123_1000462_pt1 | contig 25287 bp, 18 predicted proteins | sample Muzzi_PWB_D2_FD_185535 | JGI IMG/M metagenome (GOLD analysis project Ga0210123, IMG submission 185535) | Wetland microbial communities from San Francisco Bay, California, USA, that impact long-term carbon sequestration - Muzzi_PWB_D2 (SPAdes) | ecosystem: Environmental > Aquatic > Marine >... | reverse complement strand
TCACAAGGAGAGCACCACGGGGGCGCATGCGAAGAAGCAGGTCGATGAAGTACGCCCGCTGACCTTCCCGTCCGACGAGGACTTCGTGCGCAGGTGGTTCGGCCTCGCCGCCGGGCTGGTAGGTCCCGAAGGGGATACCGTAGGTGCGATTGGCGAGGTTCAGAGGCGCATCTGATGGATGATCATTGGCCATGGACACACTTCTCCCGTGGGGAGCGCTTGGAAATGCGCGCCTCTGAATGTATTGATCATTCGTTGTAAATCGAGATTATCATGTTACCCCTGCGAGGAAATGTCAAGTGGTTGAAATCCTGCTCTCCCCAAGACCTTCCGCTTGACCCCCCGCCCTGCCGCCGCGATACTTGGCGGCGTTCGATGTCTTCCTTCCCTTATCTCTGCGGAAATCGAGTGGGACCGGGCTCCGGTCCCCGGGCCCCTTCGGAGCGTTGCCGATGGGGCCGTCAGTCGCTCTGAGCCGCCGGCTCGGAAAGGAGTGCCATGTTTGCCGTTCGTCGATCGCACCGTTTCGTTCCGTTGGGCCTGTCCGCCTGGATGGCTCTCGTGGTCTGCCTGCTTGCCGCCCTCGTGGTGCCGGCCGGCGCGCGTGCCGCAACCGGCGCCGAGGAAGAGGAGCCCCAGGGCCCACTTGGCCATCTCGAGTACCGGCTGATCGGGCCGGCCGCGGGGGGACGGGTGGCGCGGGTCACCGGGGTCGTGGGCGATCCGATGACTTACTTCGCGGCGACCGCGTCGGGCGGCGTCTGGAAGAGCTCGAACGGGGGCCGGGATTGGACGCCGGTCTTCGACGAGGAGTCGACCAGCTCCACCGGCTCGGTGGCCGTGGCGCCCTCGGACCTGAACGTCGTCTACGTGGGCTCGGGTGAGGCGAACATCCGGGGCAATGTGTCGCCGGGCGACGGTATCTACCGCTCGACCGACGGCGGCGAGACCTGGGAGCACGTCTGGAAGCAGGTGGGGCAGATCGGCACCATGGTGGTCCACCCGCGGAACCCGGACGTGGCCTTCGCCGCGGTTCTCGGTCACGCCTTCGGTCCCAACCCGGAGCGGGGCGTCTACCGCACGACCGACGGCGGCGCCACCTGGGAGCGCGTGCTCTTCCGCGACGAGGACACCGGTGCTTCAGACGTCACCTTCGACCCGTCGAACCCACGCATCCTGTTCGCCGGCCTCTGGCGGGCGCGCCGCACGCCCTGGGGCATGACGAGCGGCGGCCCGGGGGGCGGGCTGTTCCGCTCGAAGGACGGCGGCGACACCTGGGACGAGCTCACCGGCTCCGGCCTGCCCGAGAAGCCGTGGGGGAGGGTGGGCGTGCGCGTTGCGCCGTCCAGGACCGAGCGGGTGTACGCCCTGATCGAGGCAGAGGAGGGTGGGCTCTTCCGCTCGGACGACGGCGGCTCCTCCTGGGAGCGGATCAACGCCAGCCGGGGCGTTCGCCAGCGGGCCTGGTACTACAGCACCCTGACCGTCGACCCGACGGACGCCGACACGGTCTGGTTCCCCCAGGTGCCGATGCTCAAGACGATCGACGGCGGCGCGACGATTCGCAACGTCGAAGGGGGCGGCTGGGACTACCACGATGTCTGGATCGACCCCGAGGACCCGGGGCGCATGATCGTCGGCAGCGACGGCGGGGTCTCCCTGTCCTGGGACGGCGGGGAGAGCTGGTACCGGCCGGCGCTTCCGATCGCCCAGCTCTACCACGTAACGACCGACACCCGGCGGCCCTACCGGGTGCTGGGCTCGCTCCAGGACAACGGCACCGCCTCGGGACCGAGCAACAGCCTCCACTGGGGAGGCATCTACCTGTCGGACTGGTATCCGGTGGGCGGCGGCGAGGCGGGCCACGTGGCCGCCGATCCGGAGAACCCGGACGTGGTCTACGCCGGCGAGTACCTGGGGTACATCTCCCACTTCGACGGACGCACCGGTCAGGCACGGAACGTCTCCGCCTACCCGTGGAACGGCTCGGGCCACGGTGCGGTCGACCTCGAGCACCGGTTCCAGTGGACGGCGCCGATCGTCATCTCTCCCCACGACCCGAAGACGGTCTACCACGCGGCCAACGTGCTCTTCCGGACGACCGACGCCGGCCAGCACTGGCAGGCGATCAGCCCCGACCTGACCCGGGACGACGAGTCGAAGCAGCAGTGGTCGGGCGGGCCGATCACCGGCGACAACACCGGGGTCGAGTTCTACGGCACCATCTTCGCCGTGGCCGAGTCGCCGATCGAGCCCGGGCTGATCTGGGCGGGGAGCGACGACGGGTTGATCCACCTGACCCGGGACGGCGGCGAGACCTGGGCCGACGTGACGAAGAACGTGCCGGGCCTGCCCGAGTGGGGGACGGTCTCGACCATCGAGGCGTCCCGGTGGCACGCCGGCACCGCCTACCTGGTGGTCGACGCCCACCGGCTGGACGACCCGCGGCCCTATCTCTGGAAGACCAGCGACTACGGCGCGAGCTGGAAGCGTCTGAGCGACGGGCTGGCGGACGACGAGCCCCTGTTCGTGGTGCGTGAGGACAGCGTGCGCGAGGGGCTCCTCTTCCTCGGAAGCGAGCGGGGCGTTTCCTGCTCCCTCGACGGCGGTGTTTCCTGGCAGCCGTTGCGCCTCAACCTGCCGACCGTGCCGGTGCCGGATCTCAGGGTCCACGGTAATGACCTGGTGGTCGGCACCAAGGGCCGCTCGATCTGGATCCTCGACGACCTGACCCCGGTGCGGGAGATGTCGGACGAGATCGCCGGCCAAGCGCTCCACCTCTTCGCGCCGCCGCCGGCGGTGGCCTGGACCTACCGGCAGGTGATGGGGGACGGGGCTGGGGCGGGGGAGAACCCGCCGCCGGGAGCGCTCGTCACTTACTTCCTCGGTGACGCTCTCTTCGAGGAAGGTTCCGAGCAGGGGTTCGACGGTGACGAGGCGCCGGAGGTCACTCTGGAAGTCCTCGACTCCGAGGGCCGGCCGGTCAGCACTCTGACGAGCACGCCCGAGCCGCTCCCCATCGGGCCTGAGCACCCGGACTGGTGGCCCGGCTCCGAGCTGGAACCGGAGCTGGTCGCCGAGCCCGGGCTCCAGCGGACGGCGTGGGATCTGAGCTGGGACGGCGCCGGGTTCATCGACGGCGCGATGATCGACTGGGGAGATCCGATGGCTGGTCCCACCGCCTTGCCTGGGGAGTACACGCTCCGTCTCTCGGTGGGGGAGGAGACCGCCACCGCCACGCTGACGGTCGAGCCCGATCCGCGCGTCGCCGTGTCGCGGGAGGACCTCGAAGCACAGCTCGAGCTGGCCCTCCATCTCCGGAACGACCTCGGCCGGGTGATCACCGCGGTGGAGCGCGTTCGCTCGATCGCGGACCAGATCACCGCCAGGAACGAGGCGATCGGTGCGATGGAGGCGGGGGACGGCGGGAACGGGGCGACCGGGCGCGCCGGGCTGATCGAGCAGGGGGAGGCGATCCTCGAGGCCCTCGACGGCCTGGCGCGCAAGCTCTACAACCCGGACGCGGAGGTCACCTACGACATCCTCGCCGGACGCGCCGGCGGCGCCAAGCTCTACTCGCAGATCGCGCCGCTCTACGACTTCGTCATCGAGGGAAGCGGTGCGCCGACCCAGGGCGTGCGCGAGGTCGCCGCCGGGCTCGAAGAGCGGCTGGCAGCCTGCGAGGCGGAGCTCGAGGCGCTGGTCGACGGGGACCTGGCGCGGCTCAACGAGCGTGCGCGGGAGCTGGGGGTGCCCTACGTGGTGACGAGCGCGGAGGGCGCGGGAGCGGCGCCGAGCCCGTGATCGACGCCTCCGGACCGCGAGCCGGCTTCGGGGCCCTCAGGAGAGCTCGCTGTCGAAGGCGATGCCGGCGGAGCGGAGCCGCGCGACGAGCGGCAGGCCGAGGGCGCTCGCGGGGGTGAGGACGCCCCCTTCGAGCCCTTCCGCCTCGCCTCGGGCGAGGCAGAGGGCCGACTCGGCGAGCATGCGGGCGGTGGCGCCGTAGCCCGGGTCGTAGTCGGCCCGGACCCTGGTCCGGAGGGCCACCGGCTCGCCCCCGTCCGGCCCGACGCTTTCGCCGAAGAGCGTGATGGCGAAGAAGCCCCGATCCCGCTCCTCCGGGGACGGTCCCTCGCCGGGGGCGGGGAGGAGGAACTTCTGCAGCGCCCAGGCGGTCGGCGGCAGGGCCGCGCCGGTGGTGAACGCGGCCAGACCGGTCGAGAGCATGCGGGCACGGAGACGTCCGCCCAGGCCTCGGCCGGTGTCGACGGCCTCGTCGTAGCGCAGCTCGCGGCCGTAGCGGTACCCCAGGAGGGCGTTCGAGCGGCGGACGATGCGGGTGTTGATTCCGGCCATGAGGAACGGCCCGGTCCACATGCCCCGGTCTCCGTCCCGGTCCCGGTCGAGCCGCGGGCGCAGGCTCTCCGAGCGGTCGGGTCCCCGGCGCTCGCCGGCCGGGTTGAGGGCGTACGGATCGAGAAGCAGCCGGCGGACGGCGCGGTCCCGCCGCGCCCGGCCGACGATGTCGAACATGCTCGCGACGGTGCCGCCGCTCAGCTTGCCCCGGGTCCGGCCGACCCGGAGGCGGACGCGGCGGAGAGTCCGGGCGGGAGCCGGCCCGCGGTCACCGGCTTCCCGGAGCAGCCGGTCGTGGGTGACCAGCACCCCGAGGTCCGACGGGATCGAGTCGAAACCGCAGCAGTGGACGATCCGGGCGCCGGTCTCGGAGGCCTGGTCGTGGAAGCGGTCGATGGTCTCGCGCATCCAGGGGACCTCGCCGCTCAGGTCGCAGTAGGCGGTGCCGAGCTCGGCGCAGAGCCGGACCAGGGGCGTGCCGTACAGGGAGTAGGGGCCGACGGTCGAGCAGACGACGCGGGTCCTGTGCACCATCGGCTCGAGGGACTCGGGGTCGAGGGCGTCGGCGACGATCAGGGGTAGATCGGGGAGCCCGAGCTCGGCCCGGAGCGTTTCGAGGCCGGCACGGCTTCGCCCGGCGAGCGCCAAGGCGACTGCCTGACCGGAGCGCCGGTCGCGTGGCAGGGTCTCGGCCAGGTAGCGGGCGACGAGGCGGCCCGTGTAGCCGGTCGCGCCCCAGAGGACGATGTCGAGGTCTACCGGTCGCGGTGAGCTCATGGGACGTCATGTTACGGCAGGCGGTCCTGCCTCCGGGTCGTCACGAGCCGGGCACCTGGTTTTTGATAGCCTCTGCCTCCTTCGGTTCCGCGTTCTCGTGAAGTCCAAACTTTCGGAGAGCTTGCCATGCGATCGATCCTTCGCAACGCCGTATCCCTGCCGACCGTGGCCCTTCTCGCGCTGGTCTCTGCGCAGTCCCTGTCGGCGCCCCCGATCTACGCCCAGGATCAAGACTTCTCGGCCGTCGAGATCGAGACGGTGCTCGTCGCCGAGGGCGTCTGGATGCTGGTCGGTGCCGGTGGCAACATCGGCGTGTCCGCCGGTGAGGACGGGGTCTTCCTGATCGACGACCAGTACGCCCCGCTGACCGAGAAAATCCGCGCCGCGGTGGCGAAGTTCAGCTCGAAGCCGGTCCGCTTCGTGCTCAACACCCACTGGCACGGCGACCACGTGGGCGGGAACGAGCATCTCGGCAAGGCCGGCACGCTGATCGTCGCCCACGAGAACGTGCGCACGCGCATGAGCACCGAGCAGTTCCTGGCCGCCTTCGACCAGAAGGTGCCGCCCTCCCCCCAGGTGGCCCTGCCGGTGGTGACGTTCAACGACTCCGTGACCTTCCATCTGAACGGCGACACAATCCGCGCGTTCCATGTCGCGCCGGCCCATACCGACGGCGACTCGATCGTCCACTTCGAGAGGGCCGACGTCATCCACATGGGGGACGTCTTCTTCAACAGCGGGTACCCGTTCGTGGACACGTCGAGCGGCGGTTCGGCGCCCGGTGTTGTGGCCGCGGTCGACCGGGCGCTTGAGCTGGTGGGCCCGAAGACGAAGGTGATCCCCGGGCACGGTGAGCTCACGGACCGCGCCGGGCTGGTCGCCTACCGGGACATGATGAAGACCATCGTCGACCGCGTGGCCGCCATGAAGGCCGCTGGGAAGTCTCTCGAAGAGGTCCAGGCCGCCAAGCCGACCAAGGAATTCGACGAGCGGTGGGGCGGGGGGTTCGTGAAGCCGGATCTGTTCGTGTCGTTCGTCTACGAAGGGGTGTAATCTCGATCGGCCCACCTCACTCCGCCCGGCCCTTCGTGGCGGCGTGACCTTCTGGCTCTTGGGCGGCGCCGGGTCCGTCAGACCCCTTCCGGTTCGTGGGGCTCCATGTGCACCAGGACGTCGCGCACGACCGGCATCTCCCGCTTGATGGCGCTCTTGACCTTGCCGGAGACGACGTGGGCGTCGCGTAGCGACATCTCCGGGTCCGCCTCCACGTGGATGTCCACGAACAGGCCGAGGCCGGCCTTGCGGACCTTGAGGGTCTCGATCTCCCGCACCTCGGGCACGGTCCGGGCGGCTTCCGTGATCTGCTCGAGCACCGGCTCGTCCGGCCGTCTGTCCATCAGGTCGAGCACCGCCGGTCGCAGGATGCCCACGCCGTTGAACAGGATCACGGCCGAGGCGAGGAGCGCCGCCCAGTCGTCCGCCACCGCCCACTCCGGTCCGCCGACCAGGGCCAGGGCGATGCCCAGGCCGGCGGCGGTCGAGGTGATGGCGTCGCTTCGATGGTGCCAGGCGTCGCCGAGGACGGCGGTGCTCTCCACCTCCTTGCCGACGCGGAAAACGCGCCGGGCGAGGAGCTCCTTGACGATCACGACGCCCACCAGGACCACCAGGGTGTAGGCCTCCGGGGCGTGGTGGGGGGAGAGGATCTCGTGCACCGCTTCGAATGCGATGCCGACGGCGGCGAAGATGAGCATCATGCCGACGACCGCGGCGGCCATGGGCTCGGCCTTGCCGTAGCCGAACGGGAACTGGTCGTCGGGTGAACGCACCGAGATGCGCAGCCCACCGAGGACGACGAGGGACGAGAACACGTCGGCCATCGACTCGACGGCGTCGGCCACGAGCGCGTAGGAGTTGCCGGCCACCCCGGTGAGCAGCTTGACCATCGCCAGCACCGAGTTGGCGAACAGCCCAGCCCGTGCCGCCAGGACTCCGCGGTTCGCCCGCCTCCGAAGCTCCTCCACTGTGTCGCCCTCCTTCGGCTCCGCTCCGAGGGTACCCGGGCCTCTGCACGCCTACCCAAGCTCCGAAGCACCGGGGGCAGACGATACCACCGGCTCCCGCCCGGACGGCGCGTGGGTCGTATCGAGGGCGCGCTGGTGTAGAGTCGGCGGGTGCCGTGCCTGGAGACGGCGCGCTCTTCGTCGAGGTGATTCATGGACGGCCCGCTCCTGACGCTGACCTTCGCCGCATTCGTCGGCCAAGGTGTCGTCGCCGTGGTCCTCGCGGCCGTCGTCTACCACTATTACGGTTGCTACCGCAGGGACTACCTGCTGCTCTGGTCGTGGAGCTGGGCGGCCCTCGGGGTCTATCTGGCCGCTGCCGGTGGCGCCCTGGCGGTCGCGTTCTTGCTGGGTACCGTGCACCCGGTCCGGTTCCTGCTCTCGATGATCAGCGGCGTCGCCGGCTACTGGAACGTGGCCTGGCTCCTGCTGGGGATCTACGAGGTTGGCGTGGGGCACCGCGTGCCCCGACGCGCGGTCTGGGCGATCCTCGGTGCCGCGGCGGTCCTCGGCATCGTCGCCACGGCGCTCTTTGCGGGGGCGGTGGACGCCCGGGGAGAGCGCATGTTCCTGCGGGTCGGGCTCCGGGGGTTCGTGGCCGGGGCGGCGTTCGTGGCCGCCGGCATCGGCGTGTGGCGGATCAGGCGGCGGGAGGGGGCCGGGCTCGGGCCTTTCCTGTTGGCGGTGTCGCTCGTCCTCTACGGCCTGGAGAACCTTCACTACGGGGTCCACGGCCTGTACCAGCTCCTCAGGGGGAGCTCCCAGCAGTACCTCCTGCTCTTCGGCTACCTGGATCTGGTGTTGCTCGCTCTGGTGGGGATGGGGATGGTCGCCTGGCTGCTCGAGGACGAGCGGGACCGGCTCGTGCTCGCCACCGAGCGGATTGAGTACCTGGCGGCCCACGACCCGCTGACCGGGCTGCCGCACCGGCAGCTCTTCCTGGAGGAGCTCCGGCGCGCTGTCGACGAGGCCAAGGCCGGAAGCGAGCAGCTCGGTGTCCTGTGCCTCGACCTCTACGGCTTCAAGTGGGTCAACGAGTCGATGGGCCACCGGATCGGCGACCTGCTGCTGCGCAAGGTCGGCGAGCGTCTGTGCGGCGTGGTCGGCGCCGCGGGCACTGTGGCGCGGGTTGGCGGCGACGAGTTCGCGGTGTTCGTCCCGGGAGGCCGGCGGGCGCGGGAGATCCGGGCCGTGGCGACCCAGGTGGTCGACAGCCTGAGCGAGCCGTTCGCGGTCGGCGAGGGGGAGGTGATGGTGGCGGCGTGCGCCGGCTTGAGCATCTACCCGGACGACGCCTCCGACCCCGAGAGCCTGCTCTCGAACGCGGTCGCGGCGCTCGCCGCGACCGCGCGCAAGGGGCGCCTCGTCGCCTGGGAGCCCCAGATGAGCCGTCAGGCGGCCGAGGGGGTCGGCCTCGAGGCCGAGATCAAGCGGGCGCTCGATCGGGGCGAGCTGTTGCTCCACTACCAGCCGATCCTCGACGCGCGCTCCGGGGAGGTGTCGAAGCTCGAGGCGCTCATCCGCTGGCGACATCCGGAGCGCGGCCTCCTCCAGCCTTCGGGCTTCTTCCTGGCGGCCGACCTGGCTGGCCTCACCGAGCAGCTCGACCTGTGGGCCCTCGAGGAGGCGCTCAAGAGGCTATGGGCGCTCAAGAACCGGGGCTACAGCTCGATCAGGATGGCGGTCAACCTGGCGCCGGCCAACCTGGAGCGCCCCGATCTGCCCGGCGAGGTGCGGCGCCTGCTTCAACGGTCGAACCTGGCTCCGGAGGACCTCGACCTCGAGATCACCGAGGCGGCGGCGATCCAGATCGGCGGCGCGAGCCTCGACGTGCTCGAGGTGCTTGATCGCATCGGCATCGGCATCAGCCTGGACGACTTCGGCACCGGATACTCGTCGCTCAGCTACCTCCAGAGGTTGCCGGTCGACGCGCTCAAGATCGACCGCTCGTTCGTCCTCGACATCGGCGTCAAGGACCAGGCGACGGACATCATCCGGGCGATCATCAACCTCGGGCGCGACCTCGGCCTGACCGTGGTCGGCGAGGGCGTGGAGACCGACGCCCAGTGGCGTCTGCTCGAGGAGATGGGCTGCGACGAGCTCCAGGGCTACGCGGTGAGCGCGCCGGTGTCTGGGGAAGAGCTCGACGGCGTCCTCGAAGAGCTCAAGGTGCGCCGGGTCCGCTGGCGCGACGGCGGCGTCGCCTGACCAGGGCCGGTTGCCGCTCCTGCCGGCCTACGCGACGGACGCGGCCTGGCGGTCGAGCTTCGACTCGAGCCAGAGCTTGAGCGCGAACTTCGGCAGCGCGCCGGTCATCCGGTCGACCTCTTGGCCACCGTGGAACAGGATCATCGTCGGGATGCCCTGGACCCGGTACTCGAAGGCCTTCATCTGGTTCTCGTCGGTGTTGACCTTGGCGACGGTCAGCTTGCCGGCGTAGCTCTCGGCGAGCTCTTCGAGCACCGGCGCGACCATCCGGCAGGGGCCGCACCAGGGGGCCCAGAAATCGACCAGAACGGGAGCTTCGGAGTCGAGGACGGCGGCGTCGAACTCGGCGTCGGTGAGCTGGACGGTGTGAGTGGACATGTTCTTCGAGACCTCCATGGACTCTCCCCGTGGGGCGGGGAGTTGCGGTTCGGGAGCCGTGGAGTGATTCCGCGGCCACCCATGAAGAGGCACGCAGAGGCGAACGGGTTCCCTGGCGGGCCGCGCGGCGCGGCAGGGGTAGAATGACCGGCCCCATGCCCCGTCGCTTCGCAGCGCTCTTCGCCTTCCTGATCCTGACCATCGCGTTGTTGCTGGTCGCGGTCTGGGTGCTGCTCGAGGAGCGAGGCGGCGGCCCGGCCGTTCCGACCGAGCCGCCCGTGCCTGCGCTTCCGCCGGAGCCGGAGCTACTGCTCGAGCCGGCGACCTTTGACGATCTCCCGGGCTGGCGCGAGGACGACCTGACCGCGGCTCTCCCGGCCCTCGTAGCGTCCTGCCAGGTGTTCGCCAAGCGCCCCGGAGACTCGCCGGTGGGGGAGGGCGGCATCGGCGGCACGGCCGGTGACTGGCTTCCGGTCTGCGTGGCGGTCGAGTCGGCGCGGCGGGGCGGGTGGTCGGCCGAGCTCCTGCGCTCGGCGCTCGAGGCCCAGCTTCGTCCCTGGGCGGTGACCGACCGGGGGGTCGAGCGGAGCGGGCTCGTGACCGGGTACTACGAGCCGGAGCTCCGGGGCAGCCGCCGCCGCCACGGCCGGTTTCAGACCCCCCTCTACCGCGCTCCCCGCGATCTGATCGCGGTCGACCTGGGGAGCTTCCGCGAGGATCTCGCCGGCCGGCGAATCGCCGGCAGAGTGGTGGGCGGCCGGCTCGAGCCCTACCACGATCGCGAGGCGATCGTCCGGGGCGTCCTCTCCGGGAAGGGCTTGGAGCTGGTCTGGGTGAACGATCCGGTGGGCGCGTTCTTCCTTCAGGTGCAGGGGTCGGGCCGCGTGGTGCTCGAGGACGGCAGCGTTCTGCGGGTCGGCTACGCGGCGCAGAACGGCCATCCGTACACCGCCATCGGCCGGGAGCTGGTGGCGCGCGGCGAACTGACGCTGGAGGAGGTCTCGCTCCAGACCATCCGCCGGTGGTTGGAGGAGCACCCGGACGAAGCGCCGGAGGTGATGGCGGCGAACGCCTCGTTCGTCTTCTTCCGGTCCCTCGACGGGCGGGGTCCGCTCGGCAGCCTCGGCGTACCCCTCACCCCGGAGCGCTCGCTGGCCGTCGATCCCCGCTTCCTTCCGCTCGGAGCCCCCGTCTGGCTGGCGGGATCGATGCCCACCCTGCCGGCGGGCACCCTCGACGAGCCTCCGCCGGAGGGGCCACGACCGCTCGGCGACCGGCCGCTCCGGCGGCTGGTGGTGGCCCAGGACACCGGCGGCGCGATCCGGGGCCCGCTCCGTGGCGACCTGTTCTGGGGGGCCGGCGACCGGGCCGAGGTGCTGGCCGGTCACATGAAGCACCCCGGGCGCCTCTGGCTCCTCCTGCCGGTGGGGGCCGCGGGCGCCTCGCTGTCCGAGTAGCTCCCACCCGGGTCCGCCGACCCTCCGGTCTACGCCTTCCTCGAGCAAATCCTGTCCATGATTTCGACGGCTTCGAATTACCGCCCTTGAGAATTTCCGGGCTAACGCTTATGATTAAATTGGATGAACGCTATGGCTTGCGAGACCTGAAAGGGTGGGGCGAATTCGGATCAGGAGGTTGCATGGAACACGATGGAGCTCGAATGGAGTTGGATTATCTCGTCATCGGCGCCGGCCCGGCTGGGGTACAGCTCGCCTACTTCCTAGGACGTGCCGGAAGGAAGTACAGGGTGCTCGAAGCGGGTGACGGCCCCGGCACCTTCTTTCGCCGCTATCCGCGCAACCGGACTCTGATCTCGATCAATAAACGCTATACGGGGTTCGACGACCCGGAAGTCAACCTCCGGTGGGACTGGAACTCGCTGCTGGAGGAGGAGGGGGAGGTCGGGCCGCGTTTCACCGAGTACTCGGACCGGTATTTCCCGTGCGCCGACCGTTTCGTGGAGTATCTGGAGGACTTCACGCAACGGCACGAGCTGGCGGTCAGCTACGGTACCCGGGTGACCCGGATCAGCCGGGCTCCGGGGGACGCCGGCATGGCGCGAGAGACGGCGACGAGCGGTGCGGCAGCGCCGTTCGTGGTGGAGACGGACCAGGGGGAGGTCTACCGCGCCCGCCGCGTGGTGGTGGCGACCGGGGTGAGCCGGACCTACGTGCCGCCGATTCCGGGCATCGAGCTGGCGGAGAGCTATTCGACCGCCCCGAAGGACCCGGAGGCGTACGCCAACCAGCACGTGCTCATCCTCGGCAAGGGGAACTCCGGCTTCGAGACGGCCCAGGAGCTCATCTCCACGGCGGCTGTCATCCACGTGGCCAGCCCCGAATCGATCCGCTTCGCCTGGCAGACCCACCACGTGGGGCACCTCAGGGCCCTCAACAACGACTTCCTCGACACCTACCAGCTCAAGTGCCAGAACGCGGTCCTCGACGCGAGCATCGAGCGCATCCGGAAGCTCGAGAACGGGCGGCTCGGCGTGACCGTCAACTATAGCCACGCCATGGGGGAGAGCGAGGAGCTCTTCTACGACCGGGTGATCAACTGCACCGGCTTCCAGTTCGACGACCGTCTGTTCGCGCCGGAGTGCCGGCCGGAGCTGACGCTCGGTGGACGCTTTCCCGCCCAGACGGCGGCGTGGGAGTCGACCAACGTGCCCGATCTTTTCTTCGCCGGCACCCTGATGCAGGTGCGCGACTACAAGAAGACGACGTCCTCCTTCATCCACGGCTTCCGGTACAACCTGCGCGCGCTTCATCAGATCTTCGAGCGCCGCTATCACGGCGTCGAGCTGCCGTACCGGGAGGTGCCGGCGACCGTGGACGGGATCGCGGACGAGGTGCTGGCCCGGGTCAACCGGAGCTCCGCCCTGTGGCAACAGTTCGGGTTCCTGGCGGACGTGGTGGTCGTTTCGGCCGACGGTCCCGCCCGCTGGTACGAGGAGCTTCCCGCCGACTGGGTGCGTGAGAACGATCCGGCGAATGGGGCCTTGGGGCCGGCGACGGCCTACCTGGTGACCCTCGAGTTCGGTCCCAAGCAGGTCGATCCGTTCCAGATCCAGCGGGCTCCCGAGCCGGAACGGGCCGGCGATAGCGCGTTCCTTCACCCGGTGGTTCGGCGGCTCGAGGGTTCCGAGGATGCGGCCAGCATCCATCTGCTCGAGCACCTCTACGGCGAGTGGTGGGACAAGGAGCTCCACCGGCGACCGCTGGTCGAGTTTCTGCACGGCCAGCTCACGCCGCCCCTGGTGAAAGCGGGGTAGTCAGGGCAGGCTTCCGGCCGCGGCGCCGTCCTTCGTTGCCCCCTCCGTGGCAGCTCCTTCGCGCGGCGGCAGGGGGCGTTCCTTGAGGTGCCAGTGGAAGGCGCCCTCGCGCTCCCGGCGCTCCTTGGCGCTCAGGCCGCGGTAGCCGTAGGGCGGCTTCCTGAAGCGCCGGCACAGGGCGAGGATCGGCCAGCCGAAGGGCAGGTAGAAGGCCACCAGGTCCAGGTCCCGGACCAGGGCGTGGAGCCGGTTCCTCGCAGGCGGCCGGCGCCGGTTGCGGTCGTGGCGGACGAACCGGATGGGCCAGCCGGTCGGCAGGAGCGAGAGCAGGGCGCGCCAGTTGGCCGTCAGGTGGCGTCTGAGGCTCCGCCAGCCGTAGGGCCGGTTCCCGTAGCGCTGGACGTTCTGGTCGAGCTCCTCCTGCATCGTTGCCTTCACCTGGTCGGCCACCCGGCGCATCGTCTCCCGGTTCGGGCGCTCGAGGTCCTCCTCGCCCGCCTCGGCGACCAGTGCCGCGACGTCGATCGGCTCGCCGATGACGAAGACCATGCGCACCGGCAACGCCAGGTACCAGAGGAACGGGAAGAGCAGCCCCAGGGGCGCCGCGGGTAGGGGGATGAACGGCACCCTGAGGAACCGTTCGGCCAGGCGATCGAGCCACGGCAGCGTGAAGCAGAACGGGATCGTCCACTCCGCGTTGATGATGTGGACCGGGTAGACGGGCGCGCGGTGCCGCGCCGCGAGGATGACGAAGCTCGAGCTGAACCTCTGGAGGCGGTAGCGGCGGAAGAACCCCTTGCCGATGCCGGGCACGCCCTCCGGGAAGTAGAGCACCCGCTCGCCGCTCTCCAGCAGGCGGTGGAAGTTGTCGAACGTCATGTCGACGCCGCCGCCCCGGCGCCAGAAGTTGTCGATGCCGAACGGGCGCATCCACCAGGTGGTGGTGAGCTCCTTTTCGAACACGGCCCGGATCTTGGCGCCACGGCGGAAGCTCTCCTTCTTCCAGAGCAGGGCGTCGAGCACCATGCCGTCATAGGGGAAGGAGTTGCCGCTGTGGTTGGCGGCGAGGATCGCCGGGCCGCCGCTGGGCAGCCGATGGCGTCCGAGGATGCGGGGCCGGAAGTAATGGTGGGAGACCGGCCCGAACACCCGCTCGATGACGTCTTCGAGGTACTCCGGATCGAGCGGGTCGTAGTAGGGGAACTGCTCGGCGTAGCGGTAGCGCTCGCGCCCGGCCTGCTTCCCCTCCTTCGCCTGTTTCCCGTCAGTCGGCTCCGGCACGTCCCTCACCTGGTTCACCGGCCCGGGCGGACCGCGAGCAGCACGCCGATGACGAAGAGGGTGGCCGCGAGCTGCCATGGCGCACCACTCGAAGCGAGGATCGCTCCGGCGAGCAGGCAGAAGCCGCCGAAGATCGTTCCCCGGATTCCGGCGAACGGGTTCTCGGACGGGCGGCGCGTCTGGATCTCGAGCAGCCGGAGGCCCTCGGTGACGAGCATCGGCGCCTTGACCAGGGCGTCCACCAGCTCCGGGGCGCCGCGCAGACCCTCCCGGGCCAGCCGTAGCGGGCTGAACTGGCGCAGGAAGATCTTGTTGATGTGGGTCTGGGAGACGACCGCCACGTCGAATCCCGGCTTCATGATGTGGCCGACCCCTTCGAAGGTGACCAGGGCCTTGACCATGAGCACGAGCTCGACGGGAAAGTAGACCCGGTACTGGGCGGCGCGCGACACCGACTCCATGATGAGCTGGGCGAGGGAGAAGTCCTCGAACGACGCCGCCCGCTGCCAGCGCCTGGAGATCTCCTCGACCTCGCGGCGGAAGCCGACGGCGTCGCTCCCCGACATCGGCTCGGCGACCGTCGCCAGGTAGCGGGCCGCGTTCTCGGCGTCTCCCATCACCAGGCAGTAGTAGTAGTAGAGCAGCGTGCGGCGGAGCTCGTCGTTGAACCGGCCGACCATCCCCAGGTCGATGAACCCGACCCGGGCCTCGGGCAGCACCAGGAGGTTGCCCGGATGGAGGTCGGCGTGGAAGAAGCCGTCCTTGTAGAGCATGCGGATGATCCCCGCGGCTCCCAGGTCGATGAGCCGGTCCTTCTCCGCCTCGGAGAGCTCCTGGACCCCCGGGTCGCTCGGCTTGAGGCCGTCGAGGAACTCCATACACAGGACGTCCCGGCTGCTGTAGGCGCGGAAGATCCGCGGGAAGACGATGTCGTCCTCGTCCTTGAAGTTGGCGGCGAAGGTCTCGGCGTTGTCCGCCTCCCGCCGCAGGTCGACCTCCTTGAAGGTGAACTCCACGAACTCGCCGATCACCCGGCGCGGCTGGAACCGGGGGAAGAGGATCTGGAGGAAGAAGCCGAGAATCTTGAGCAGCACCGCGTCGCGCTTGAGGGTTTCGCGGATCCCTGGCTTGACCACCTTGAGCACCACCTCGTCGCCTTCGCGGGTCACCGCGCGGTGGATCTGGGCGATCGATGCGGACCCCAACGGTCGAGGGTCGATGGACGCGAAGATCTCGGAGGCGGGCCGGCCGAGGGAGGTCGAGACGAGCTCCAGGTAGCGCTCGAACGGCACCACGGGCAGTCGGTCGAGGAGGTTCTTCAGCTCCTCGGTGACCTCGACCGGCAGCAGGTCCTCGCGGAGCGAGAGGATCTGCCCCAGCTTGATGTAGGTCGCGCCCATCATCTCCAGCCGGCGCCGGAGCTGGATGGGGAAGGGCTGCTTCGCCAGGCCGCGGTCGAGGAAGGGGAGCGTGAGCCAGCCCAGGACCTTGGCGACGACGTAGCGCAGGCCGTGCCGGTTGCGCTCCGGCATGAACCGCGCGTAGGAGACCAGAGCGCCGGCCAGCAGGCCGGCGAAGTGGCGGATGGTGGTGATCAGCCGCCGGACGAGGCCCTGGGGCGCGGTCTCTTGGAGGAGCTCGAACCCTGCCGGGACCTCGGTCGGCGGGGCCGCCAGGGGTGGCAACGCGGCATCGGCGTCCGTCTCCTGGTCGGCCGCGGAGGCGTCCCGGACCGGCTCCTCCGGCGTCGTCAAGGACGGCCCTTCGGATGCCGTGGAGGACGGCCCTTCGGGCGTGGCGATGCCCCCGCTCGTCTCCTCGACGAGATGCGGTTCTTGCTCTTCGACGGTTGGTCGTTCGGGCTCGGCCATGCGGTGGTGACGACGTCGGCTCCGAGGAGCCCCGATCTCCTGTTGGCCCGCGCGGGCGCGCGCCGTCAGCGGTTCCTGCCGTAGTGCTCGTGGCTGGAGACCCAGTCGAGCGACGAGATTGCCGCCGCCAGGGAGATCTCCCCGGCGAGGGCGACCCCGGCCACGATCTCCGCGAGCTTCTTCACCCGGCCCTTACCGTAGCACCCCAGGATCTCCAGGCACTCCTTCTGGGTCGCCAGGGCGGTGCCTCCGCCGTAGGTCGCGACGATCAGCGAGGGCAGGGTGAGCGAAAGATAGAGGTCTCCCGTCGGGGTCAGCTCGGTGTAGATGATGCCGGCCGACGACTCCGAGACGTTGGCCACGTCCTGGCCGGTGGCGATGAACATGGCGGTGATGCCGTTGGGCGAGTGGAGGCCGTTGTTGTTGGCGCCGGAGATGAACGCGCCGATGTTGGCGACCCCGGCGTGGTATTGCAGGCTCTCCGGCTCCACCCGCATGTGCTGGGTCAACACCTCGCGGGGGACCGTCGCCTCGGCGGTCACTCGCTTGCCGCGGGTGCGCATGATGTTGACCTGGGAGGCCTTCTTGTCGGTCGCCAGGTTCGACTCCAGGTAGAACCTGCGAATCGTCGAGTTGTTCTCGAGGATCCAGGAACACGCGGCGAACGTCGCTCGCCCGACCATGTTCTGGCCGGCGGCGTCGCCGGTGGCAAAGTTGAACCGCAGGTAGGCGAACTTGGCGGCCAGGTAGATGTCGATGTAGAGGAGCTTCGCCACGCTCGACGTCGCCTCCGCCGCCTCGCGAATGTCGGACATGCGCTCTTCCACCCACGCCCTGAAGTCCCGTGCCTCCCGTGCCGACTTGAAGATGAACACCGGCGCCCGCTGCATGCAGTCGTCCTGGACCGTACACGTTACGCCGCCCGAAAGGTTGATCACCTTCATGCCCCGGTTGTACGAGGCGACCAGCGTACCCTCGGCCGTCGCCAGGGGGATCAGGTACTCGCCCTTGGCGTGCTCGCCGTGGATCGTCAGCGGCCCGGCGAGCCCGATGGGTACCTGGGCCACACCGATGAAGTTCTCGATGTTGCCCTCGGTCATGCCCGCCTCGAACGAGTAGTTGAACAGGTGCTTCGGCCGGTAGCCGGTGAACTCCTCGATGAACCGCTGGCGCCGCTCGACGACCTGCGGCTCGTAGTTGCGCTCCTTGTCGTAGGGCACGGTCACCCGCCGGGCGTTCGGCTCCGCGATGGCGTCCTTGACCTTGAACGAGAGCTTGCCGAACGGCTGGGCCCGGAAGTCGAAGCCGAGCTCGTGGCCTCCGGTCGAGAGCTGCTCGCAGCAGGCGGCGCGCACGTGGAGGATCGCGCCGAGCGGGAACTGCAGCCCGCCGTCGGCCGTGATCTCCGAGGCGCGGCGCTCGCCGTCCCGATGTTTGAAGACCACCTCTGCGAGGTCGAGGGGCTGGCCGTTGAGTGTGATCCTGTCGACCGCGGTCAGCTCCACGTCGCTCAGCCGGTTCTTGATTTGAAAGCAGATCCCCCCGGATGGCTCGTTCTCCAGGCTGCCGACCGTGTAGAGGCGCTGGAGGATGAGGGAGGGGATCTTCACCAGGGATGACAGTTTCACGGGAGAGCTCCTTCTGCTGCTACCGGCTCCCGCCGGCGTCGGATCGGGCACGGGTCGGCGGACGAGTTGACGTCGCTTCAGTGTAGCGCGGTCCACGGTGCAAAGAAACCGACATGGCCGGCCGGGGAGCGCCGTGGGGGAGAGGTCAGGAGGCGGGATCGCCGCGCTCGGCGACGGTGGCGGCGACCGCCTCGACCAGGCCTTCGTCGCCAGGGGTCGCGGCCTCGGCGGCGGGCCGGACGCCGAGCGTCTCGAGGGCCGCGGTCGTCACCGGCCCGATCGACACGGCGAGGAGGCCGGTACGGCGCTCTGGCCACTCGTCGCCCCACAGGGAGGCGAAGTTGCGTGCGATCGACGGGCTGGTGAACGTGACCCAGCCGAGCGCAGCTTCGCCGAAGATCTCCGCGGCCCGGGCGCGGCTCGACGGCGGCATCTGCTTGGCGTACGCGTCGACCCGCATCACCCGGCCGCCGGAAGCGAGCAACAGCTCCTCGAGCACCGGGCGGGCGTCGACCGCCTGGGGAAGCAGCAGCCGCTCGCCCCCCACGAGGCACGGTCCCAGGAGGTCAGCCAGGCCCTCGGCGCGGGAGTCGAGGGCCTGGAGATCGGGCTCTGCTCCGCGAGCGCGGAGGGCTTCGGCCGTGGCGGCGCCGACGGCGGCCACCCGCACGCCCTCGGCCTCGGCGGGCCACGGGCGGTCGAGCCGGTCGAGGACCGCGTCTACGGTGTTGGTCGACGTGAAGAGCACCCAGTCGAAGGACTCGAGCTCGGCGAGCGCCGCGTCGAGCGGGCCAGGGTCCGCCGGCGGCACGACCTCGATCAGGGGCAGGCGCTCCACCCGGGCGCCCGCGCGCTCGAACGCCTCGACCGTCGACTCCGCCTGGTGGCGGGCACGGGTCACGACGACGCGCAAACCCCGGAGCGGGGTGGAATCGTCCGTGAAGCGCGTTCGGCCCATGGGGAGACTAGCGAAGCCCTGCCTCAAACCGACGAAGTTTCGTCGAAGCGAAGGGGCGGGGGCGTCCCCTTCCCGCCCCCAGGCCGGCATCCGTCGGCCGTTCTTGTAGAACGGTGGGAAGGGGATCGAGGGGTTGGGGGGTGATCCAGTGGATCATCTCGGTCGATCGGGGCGGCGTCACTGACGGTTCAGGGAAACTTGGCTCAGTCGTCACGAAGCCGGTCGTTGTAGATATCTACTTGGGGGCGGGGCCGATGGCTTCCAGGATCTCCTCGGCACCCTGCTCGCGCATGGCGGCGACCACCTGGGCGGCGACCTCCTCCGGCGAGCCCGCGGTCCCCTCCGCGCGGGCGATCCGCTCACCGTCCGGCATGGCGAGCAGGCCGGTGAGGGTGAGCGCCCCGTCCTCGCCGGAGCTCGCGGGGCGGGCCCACGCCGCCAGCGGCAGAGCGCAGTTGCCGCCGAACGCGGCCACGATCCGCCGCTCGGCCTGTGCGGTGAGGGCGGTCAGGGGGTGGTTCAGCGGGCGGCAAAGCTCCTCGGCATCGCTTCCGGAGCGCACCTCGATCGCCAGGGTCCCCTGCCCGGGTGCCGGCACGAAGGCCTCCGGATCCAGGCGATGGCCCGGGAGATCGGTCATGCCGAGGCGGTCGAGGCCGGAGGCGGCGAGGATCACTCCGCCCGCCTCCTGTTCGCGCCACTTGCGGAGCCGGGTCTGGACGTTGCCGCGGACGTTTTCCACCCGAAGCGCGGGGTTGGTGGCGAGGACCTGGGCGCGGCGGCGGAGAGCCCCCGTCAAGATCAGCGCGCCGTCCGGCAGGTCGTCGAAGCTCTCGGTGGTCTCGCTCACCAGGACGTCCCGGGGGTCGGCCCGCTCCGGGTAGGCCACCACCTCGAGGTCCTCCGGCAGCTCGACCGGCAGGTCCTTGAGACTGTGGACGGCGAGGTCGAGGGAGCCGTCGAGCAGGCCCTGCTCGAGCTCTTCGGTGAAGAGACCCTTACCGCCCAGGGGTGCCAGCATGCCGGGAGTGGTATCCCCCTTGGTAGTGAAGGTCACCAGCTCGACCCGGACCCCGGGGTGGAGCGCTTCGATGGCCTTGGCGACGGTGGTGGACTGGGCGACTGCGAGCTCGCTTTTGCGTGTACCGAGCTTGAGAGTGATCGACATGGAGTGGCGGTACCTTTGGCGGTCGCTGTGGGTGGCTATTCGTCTTCGTCGTCGAGCTTGAACAGCTCGCGGACCAGGTCGAGGTGCGGCAGGGTGTCCCGCCCGTCCCGGCCGCGCAGGCGCATGCTCGGGTGATGGAGGATCTTGCGCACCAGGGCACGGGTCAGGCGATCGAGCTGGTCGTGGGTCTCGGGCGGGAAGTTGCCGAGGGCCGACTGGAGCTCCTGCCGTCGGACCTTCTCCGCCTGCTTCTGGAGCCGGGCGATCAGGGGCTCGGCCTCCAGGCCCCGGAACCAGCCGTTCAGGTGGTCGAGCTCCTGCTCGAGGATCTCTTCGACCTGGGGAATCTCCTCCCGGCGCCGCTTGAGGTTGCGCTGGATGAGCTTCTCGAGCGAGTCGATGTCGTGGAGGAAGACGTTCTCCGTCCGGGACGCGGCGGGCTCGATGTTCCGGGGCACCCCGAGGTCGACCAGCAGCAGTGGGTGGCCGGGGCGGCGCCCCATGGCGGAACGCACGTCGGCGGCGGTCACCACCGGCTCGGAAGCGCCGGTCGTCACCACCACCAGGTCCGAGACCGTGATGGCGCTGTTGCGCTGGTCGAAGTCGACCGTGTCGACCGCCGGAAACTCCTTGAGGAAGTCCGCCAGACGGTCGGCGCTGCGGTTGGTCACCGTGATCCGCTGGGCGCCCTTGTCGAGCAGGTTGCGGGTCGCGAGGCGGCCGGTCTCGCCGGCGCCGATGACCAGGATCCGGGTCGCTTCGATGTGCTTGAAGATCGCCTTGACCAGCTCGACCGTGGCGTACCCGAGAGAGACGGCGCCGCCGGTGATGGCGGTCTCGGTCCGGGCGCGGCTGCCTGCCTTGAGCGCCGCCTGGAACATCTTGCGCAGCAGCGTGCCGCTGGTGCCGACCGCGTCGGCGAGGGTCGCGGCCTGCTTGACCTGGCCGTGGATCTCCGGCTCTCCGAGGACCATCGACTGGAGGCCGCTCGCGACCCCCATGAGGTGTCGGGCGGCCTCGAGACCCCGCTTTACGTAGAGCCGTCCCTCCTCCGTGATCTCGGGCACCCGGCTGGAGAAGGCCAGCTCGAGGACGGCCTGGTAGCTCCCCTCGTCCTGGCGCGGCTTGACGTAGACCTCGGTCCGGTTGCAGGTCGAGAGCAGGACCGCTTCCCCCAGCTCCGGGCGGGCCAGCAGGTGGACGAGGAGCTCCTCGGCGGCCTCGCCGGCGTAGGAGACCCGTTCACGAAGCTCGAGCGGAGCGCACCGATGGTCGGTACCTACGAGGAGCAGAGGAAGATCCTGGCGGCTTGCGGGAGCTGCGGGCATAGACGAGTGCTGGAGTCGGGTTGAATCGGAATCGGGTTGGGAGGCGACGTCGCTCTCGGGCTCAGGTCTGACCAGTTGCGGGGCCGAGGCTGTGGAAGTTCCCTACCAGGAAGTTCACGGCCACGAGCGAGAGCAAGATCGCACACAGACCCGCCACGCTGACGATCGCTGTTTGCCGCCCCTGCCACTGTTGGGTGCGTCTCAAGAGCAAAGCGAGACCGTACAGTGACCACGTGGCCAGGGTGAGGAGGATCATCGGGTCCGCGACCCAGGACTCTCCGGACTCGCCGTAGCGCTGATATCCGTTGAAGATTCCGATGGCGACCGCGCCGGTCAAGGCGAGCCAGCCGATGTGGAGTGCCCCGGCCATCATCCGCTCCAGGGCCGCGAGCGGCGGCAGCTTGCCGTAGAAGAGGGCGAACAGGCCGCTCTTGAGCTCGCGGTACAGCCGCAGGAACAGGAAGCCGTATGCGGCGGCCATGACGAAGGCGGCGTAGGCGACCAGGGCGAGGAACGCGTGGGCCGCGAAGATGGCGTTCTTGAGCAGCGCGCTCTGGGCGACCGCCTCGGGCTGACGCAGCATCGACGACAGAAGCTGGATGAAGAAGATCACCGAGACGATCCAGAACCCGGTGGAGCGGTCCCGGCCCCGCCACTCGACGAGGAGGTAGGTGAGCCCGACCGCGAACGCGACCACGGACAGCGCCTGCGAGACGTCCCCGGCCGGGAACTGAGCCCAGTGGAGGGTCAGGGCGGCGAGGAAGGCCACGTGCAGGAAGAGGCCGGTCAGCAGCAGGGGAGTGCTGAGGCGCTTGGCGCGTTCGGTGCCGGCGAAGAAGAGCCAGCCGTAGGCCAAGGCCGCCAGCAGATAGGTCAAGGGCAGCAAGATGATTGCAGCACTCAGGAACGTCTCGAGGGAGCTCACGGTTGGTCTCTACGATCGTCCGGGAATCTGGTCCAGGTCTCTGGTCGGAGTGTCGGGCCGGGTGACGAGGGAGTGGCTCGGTGCTCGTTGGTGCTCGGGAGGCGAGCTTGCGGCGGCTCGCCCGGCCACGCGCTGATGCTACCAGGAGCCAGGCCTCCCTGCCAGGCCCCGGAAGGGTAGGGTGTTTCGTTCGCACGGGTAGGTGGGTGGACGAAAGCGCCCGCCTCCGAGGGTCGAAGGGCCCATGCCACGGAGCGGTTCTCCGCGACCCCCGGCGTCTGATAGCCTTTGGCGGTTTGCGCGGAGGCGCTTCAGCGTAGGAGTGTGTCTCCCCGGAGACCGTCGCGGACGGCTCCGGTCTGGAGACCACGCCCGCGGACCGTCTCCAGACCACCGACCGAACCCTCAACCGACCGACCTTCGAGCCATGGCCAACGTCATCATCGTAGGAATGCAGTGGGGCGACGAGGGCAAGGGCAAGATCGTCGATCTGCTCTGCCCGGCCTTCGACTCCGTCGTCCGCTACCAGGGCGGCCACAACGCCGGGCACACCGTCAAGTTCCGGGACCGCCACTTCTCCCTCCACCTGATCCCGTCCGGCATCCTCCACCCCGGCATGCGCTGCGTGCTGGGCAACGGCATGGTGGTCTCGCCGCCGGCCTTCTTCGGCGAGCTCGACCGGCTGATGGAGGCCGGGGTCGATCCCGCCGGTCGCCTCTTCCTCTCGAACCGCGCCCACGCCCTCTTGCCCTGGCATGCAGAGCTCGACCAGGCGCGGGAGGCCGCCCGGGGTGACCAGGCGATCGGCACCACCTCGCGGGGCATCGGGCCGGCCTACGAAGGGAAGGTGTCGCGCTACGGCGTGCGCCTGGGCGATCTCGCGAGCGTTGATTTGGCAGCGCGCCTCGAGACCGAGTACCGGCGGGTGCAGGTGGAGCTCGAAAGCCTCGGCGCTCCGGCTCCGACCCCGCTCGACGACCTGCTCGTCCTGTGCGCCGGCTGGGCCGAGCGCCTCGCCCCGCTTCTCGCCGACACCGAGGTCCTGCTCTCCGAGTGGATCGAAGGGGGCGAGAGCCTGCTCTTCGAAGGGGCCCAGGGTGCGCTCCTCGACATCGACCACGGCACCTACCCGTACGTCACCAGCTCGAGCTCCACGGCCGGCGGCGCCTGTACCGGCACCGGCGTGCCGCCGACCGCCATCGAAGGCTCGATCGGCGTGCTCAAGGCCTACACCACGCGCGTGGGCGGCGGCCCGTTCCCGACCGAGCTCGAGGACGCCACCGGCGAGTACCTGCGCGATCGCGGCAACGAGTTCGGCACCACCACCGGGCGCCCCCGGCGCTGCGGCTGGCTGGACATCGTCGCCGCCCGCTACGCCCGGCGGCTCAACGGCACCGGCGTCATCGCCCTGACCAAGCTCGACGTGCTGGACGAGCTCGAAGAGATCAGGGTCTGCACCGCCTATGAGGTCGACGGCCAGACCACCCCGAACATGCCGCCCGAGGTGGGCGCCTTCGAGCGTGCCCGCCCGGTCTACGAGAGCGTGCCCGGCTGGCAACAGGACACCGCGGGCATCGTCGAGGTGGAGAAGCTGCCGCGGGCGGCGCGGGACTACATCCGTCTGATCGAAGATCAGGTCGGTGGAAAGGTCGAGCTCGTGTCGAGCGGCCCCCGTCGCGAAGAGACGGCCGTCGCCGGCGGCGGCGTGCTCGAAGGCCTCCTCGGAGCCCGCTTCCAGAACGTCCTCGAAGCGCGCGGAAATTGACCCCGGGGAAGCGCCTGCGCGGCTATACTCGTTAGTCCCCATTGGGCGGTTAGCTCAGTTGGAAGAGCAGCGGACTTTTAATCTACCTCTTGCCTTTCGCCGGATTACGAGCGTTTTCTCTAACCTACGGTTTTAGAGTCACTTGCGGAGCGAACCGCGGAACCGTCGGTCCCGCTTGGGCTGCTGGAATCGGGTGTGGGTTGTAACCCGAGTTGTTACCTGGCGGCGGGCACCGGCGACCTCTGGTAGGATCGTCTAGTCATGCGCATAGAGAGCGGGTTTTCTTCCTGGCAGAGTGAGCAGACTCCCGATCTTGGCTGGTCGAAGCCAGAACCTAAGCCCGTGAAGTTCGACTCCGCCTTCGAGAGGCCTCCCACCGTAGTCCTGGGCCTCACTGGGTTCAGCGCTCGGACCGGTAACTGCGAGAACCAGGTCGAACTACGTGCGGCAGACGTCACCCAGGAGGGCTTCTCGCTGGTCGTCACCTGCGACGATTCGGTAAAGGAGGTTACGGCGTTCTGGCTCGCCTACGGAGCCTAGAGGCCCCGCCTCGCCCACCGATTACCGGCCTTCTCCAGAGTTGCCGCACCGCCTTCACCTATTGCCCTTCTCGACCCGGCTGACGTATTCGTCCACCGCCCTGTTCCATGCAGCGACCGCTTGTTGCTTAGTCTCGAAGGGCTCGATGTACTTGCTTGCGGGTCCCTTCTGCGCCTCGGTCGCGAAGTAGAACGTGCCTCGGCGTGGCCTCTGCTCCGTCAGAAGGCGCCGGACCTCGGGGCAGCAGGGCCGAAGGTGGTAGACGGTCTTGCGCGCGCTAGCTTGTTCTCGCTCCACACGCGGCCTCTTATCGCAGAGTGGACAGGGCTCTAGCTCATCAACAGGTGACGCGGCCATACCCTGATTCTACCTGCTCGCCACCGCTTGACCCCCTTCTCCCTGAGCCGGTCGAGGTAGTCATCCACTGCCTCCCGAACCAGCTCCGACAGCACTGCTACAACCCTCCCGCCGGCAGCTCCTTCACCCGGACCACCTGCCGTGCCCTCTCCTGGTGCGCCTCATGATGCGGCGCCAGGAGCGAAGGGTTCCGTCTAGCCGTCAGCCCGGCTCTTGCACGGCGGCCGGCCGGCCGTGGGAGGCGCGCTCGACGGCGGTGATCGCCTGTTCGAGCAGCTCGCGCGTGAAGGCGTCGCGACGGGCGGCGGCGTCCAGCAGGTCGAGAGCCGCCCGGACCTCGCGCTCTACCTCTTGCTCGGCGAAGATCTTCAGGACCTCGTGGGCGAGCTTCCGGACCTGGGCGGTCCGTC
>Ga0210123_1000459_pt1 | contig 25381 bp, 26 predicted proteins | sample Muzzi_PWB_D2_FD_185535 | JGI IMG/M metagenome (GOLD analysis project Ga0210123, IMG submission 185535) | Wetland microbial communities from San Francisco Bay, California, USA, that impact long-term carbon sequestration - Muzzi_PWB_D2 (SPAdes) | ecosystem: Environmental > Aquatic > Marine >... | reverse complement strand
GAAGGTGCGGAGCGGGTCGAGCAGAGGAGGCGGTGGCGGGAGATACAGGAGCGAAACATTCGGACGGGCCCCAGCAAGTACGACGCCGACGGAGTGATGACCACCCGGGCCGGCCATCTCCTGTTCATCCGGTTCGCGGACCGCGACTGCCTGGAGTGACGTCCGGACGACCGGATCCCGTCGAGCGAGCGCCCACCCCGTCAGTCCAGTCGCACCTCCGACCAGTCTTCATCGGGCGCCGCGAAGTACAGCGTCCTCTGCTTCCCCGTGCTCGTCCGCAGAACGCGCACCACGTTGCGCTGATCCTCGAGCCACTCGAACAGCTGTCGGGCTCGAACGCCGAGCGTCTCGACGCCGCCGGCGACGTCGTAGCGCAGCTCGGCCCACCAGATCCGCTCGTCCCCTTCCCTCGTCTCTTCGTCCTCGCCACTCGCCGTCAGCACGGGATCAACCGTCTTCCCGTCGAAGCGCAACTCGAAGGCCCGGGTGAAGTACGCGAGGAACAATGAATCGTGGGCCGCGGTGGGCTGCAGGTCGAGAGACTCGAGTCCGCTGGCCGCGGCGAGCGCTGCCTGGAGATCGTTCTTGAACAGGCGTACCCGCAGGAACACGGCGTCCTCGTCGATCGCCAGGTAGGTGGTCGACAGGTGGAGCGGATGTATGGGCGCGGCTGAACTCTCGGCACTCCCTGCAGCGCCCCCGCGCCCGCCCCCGAACAGCAGGGCGGGCGCGAGAACCGCGAACTGAAGCGTCGTCACCACACTCACGTGGTTGGCGCCACTTCCCACAGGTTGTTCGACTCGTCGATGTCCGCCGTCCAGCCGCCCGGATCGAGCTCGATCCGCGTGATGTCGCGGTCGGTGAACAGTCCGTAAATGAAGCGCTTCTCATTGTTGCGCCACACATCGACCGGTAGCTGGATGAGCTCGGTGTTGCCGTCGTCGAAGGTGACGTTCATCCGGATCGGCATGACGAGTCCACCTTCGTTGTCGATGGTCATGCGGTAGTACCACTCGCCGCGCTCCGAGGAACCCAGTAGCTCTTCGGTCGGCTGGCGCTCGACGCTCACCAGCGACTGGTCGTTCGCGTACGTCGTGTAGAACCAGCCACGCCACATCCACGCGAGGTTTTCCCCCGCCCCTTCGTCCATGGCGCGGAAGAAGTCCGACGGCTGCGGCTTCTTGAACGACCACGCCTGCGCGTATCCGCTGAACGCCTGGTCGAACGCCTCGGGGCCGAGCACGATCTCGCGCAGCATCGTCAGGCCGGCCGCCGGCTTGCTATAACCATTGTTGCCGAAGTCTTTGTGGATGAGATCCGATTGCGTCATGATCGGCACCTGGTCGGGATCCCGCATGTAGTCGCGGATCGACGGCGGTGAGCCTCGCCAGCTGGGGAAGTTCGGGTCCATCTCCACTTCCCCGTAGTGCTGCAGGAAGGTGTTGAGGCCCTCGTCCATCCAGGTCCACTTCCGTTCGTCAGAGTCGACGATCATCGGGAACCAGTTGTGGCCGACCTCGTGGATGGTTACCGACATGAGCGCCCACTTTACACCGTCGGAGTAGCCCCGCTCAGCCTCGGCGCCCTCGAGCTCGCCGCGCGGGCGGGCCCCGCAGAAGGCGAGCATCGGATACTCCATCCCGCCGACGGGCCCGTTCACGTTCGAGGCCTTCGGATACGGAAACTCGAACGCCATCTCCCCGTAAGTCTTCAGGGTCTGGATGACGGCCGCCGTCGAGATCTCGTTCCACAGCGGCATCGCGTCCCGCGGATACAGGGAGTGGGCCTCGATGACACGATCCTGGCCGGGGTACTTGTAGCCCGCCGCGTCCCACACGAAAGTCTTGGACGAGGCCCACGCGAAGTCGCGAACGTCGTTCGCCAAGAAGTGCCACGTGAGCATGCCATCCTGTCGGGGACGGCTGGCGGGCGTCATGATCTCGTCGGGCGCGATGATGTAGGTGGGGGTCTCGCTCTGGAAGGCCCGCGCCAGACGCCTGCGCTGCTCGGCGGTGAGCACGTCGTCCGGATTCTGCAGCACGCCGGTCGCCTCGACGACGTGATTGGCCGGCACGGTGATCGAGACGTCGTAGTTCCCAAACTCGAGGTAGAACTCACCCCGCCCGAGGAACTGATCCGTCTGCCACCCGTTCACATCGTCGTACACCGCCATGCGCGGGAACCACTGGGCGATCTCGTAGATCCAGCCGTCCTCCACGAGCTCCTTCGCTCCGCGGCCGAAATCCGGGACGTTGAAGCTCCATTCGATCTCGAGCGCCACGTCCCCGCCGGGCTCCAGCGGTTCCGGCAGATTGACGCGCATCATCGTGTTGTTGATGAAGTGATCGGCATCCATCAGCCGACCGCCGGGGGCCTGCACTCGCACGGCCTTGATGTCGTAGCCGCCGTCGAAGGGGTCGGCCCCGAGGAACTGGCGCGCCCGCTCACTCATCTCCTTGGGCAAGGCTCCCCGCGCCTCGTAGGTCCGGCTGTACTCGAGCGAACGGACGTTCTGGTCGAGCTGCACCCACAAGAAGCGGAGGGCGTCTGGAGAGTTGTTGTGATAGTCGATCCGCTCCGAGCCCGATACCGCGTGGTTCACCGTGTCGAGCTGGGTCTGGATTACGTAGTTGACCTCCTGCTGCCAGTAGGCCGCTCCGGGATAGCCCGAGGCCGCCCGCATCTCGTTCGGCGCGGGCCACTCCGCGTCGAGGTCGCGGAACATCGACTGGTTGGTCTCCGAAGTCCCGTCGTCGTGCAGCCACTGCTGCGCCGGCAGCGGGACGGCTGCGACCAGCAGCGCCAGCGTGCCGAGTCCGATTCTGCCTATCATCTTCATCGATATCTCCTGCCGGGCCCCTGCCCGGCTCAGGGTGAACGGGTCGCGTGGGGTCAGAGTCGCACAGCGATCATGACTCCGGCGGCCACCGCCGCCGCCCCGGAAACGCCCAGAGTCCAGACCGGCCGGCGCAGCCGACCGAGTCGCATCAAACCAGCGGCCAGCACCACGAGGCCGGCTACGATCACGAGTTGTCCGAGTTCGAGCCCGGTGTTGAAAGCGAACAACGGCCATACGATTCCCTGCTCGCTTCCCAGCGCCGCGCGAAGAAAGGCCGAGAAGCCGAGCCCGTGGATGAGTCCGAAGCCGGCCGCCAGCGCGTATCGGACCCGGTCGCCAGAGGCGCTGGACTCGAGCGACTGTCCGGTGCTCGCGGGGCGGCCGGGAACGAGGCCCGTCGTGCCGGCGACGTTGAGTGCGCAGGTGGCAATGATCGTCGCCGGAATCAGGATCTCCACCAGCGCGGTGGACACGCTGACCAGGCGCAGCGTGGCCAGAGCGAGCGTAAGCGAATGACCGAGGGTGAAGGCGGTGACCAGCCAGACGAGATGCTTCGGGCGATCGACGTCGGTAGCGGTCAGGGCGGCGACAAAGAGGAGGTGATCCGCCCCCCCGGGGTCCGTGATGTGCTCGAAACCGAGCCGCAAATAGACCAGGAATTCCGACAGCATGCACTCTCCGCCCGCTCACCGACCGCGACGTTCAGACCAAATTCGGTTGAGGCCTCTGCGATGCGGGGCGGAGAGGCCGCGTCGTCCATCACCCTATGAACACGCGGGACCGTTGTGGCGTTGCACCGCCCGCGGCCCGGCGCGTTGCGCGGACCTCTTCCCCGGACTGCCGAACTGACCCGCTGAGTCCATCGACTCAGTCGACGGAGCAGGCCTCCGGGGCGAGCGATACCGCCGCTCCGAGGGTCTCGGGTGCCAGGGTTCCGCGCAGGCTCTCGCCGGAGGGCCGAAGGACCAGCTCGCGCCACGCTCCGCCGTCGCTGAGGCGAAGGGCCTGTTCACCGGACTCCCGCGGCTCCCAGAAGCCCACGTACACGGTGTCCTCCCATCGCAGCCGCGCGGTGCCGTCCGGCGCCAGGCGGAGATCGGCCGGACGCCTCGCGACCGCGCCCGTGTAGCAGCGTGGGGCTTCGGCCGCCTTGGCCGCGAAGGCCTGGGTTTCGGCGGCCGGAGCCGCCGCCTCGAGGCGCTCTCGGTCTGGAGCTTCCGCGGCGGCTCCCTCCTCGTTCGCGCCGATCGCATCGGCCTCAGCAGGCGCCGCGGGCGGCGCGGGCTCCGCCTGCCGCCGGGCCGCATCGTCGGCGAGCATCTGACCGGCCGCTTCCAGTTCGTCCGGCGTCCGGGTCACCTCGGCCGCCGGGGGGGCGCCCTCCGGCGGGACGAGAAGCGCCCGACCCATCCAGCCGGCCCCGAGGGCCAGTACGAGGCTGGCCGCCCAGGCGAGCTTCGCGGGCGAGCGCCACCAGGGGCGGCCGGCCGCAGAGGTGGCCTGACTGGCTGGCGCGCCGACCGCTGAGGGAACGCCGGAGCTCGACCCTCGTCGCGCATCGGCCTCCGCCACGAGATCGGTAAGCGCCGGAGCTTCTCCATATACCGTGTCCGCGCTCGCCAGAATCTTGCCGGCCGTCTCTCGCAGTTCCCGCGTCTCCTCTAGCCGGCGTCGGCAGTCGCTGCAAACCTCCAGGTGCGTCTCGGCGGAAAACCACGCCGGATCGTTCGACTCCAGCGCACCATCGAGGTGCTCGTGCAGGAGGCCCTCAGCGATGTGCGACATCTCGTCCTCCTTCGGCCTCGTGTGCTTCGACCAGGCGGCGCCGCGCGCGGGACAGGGTCGTCCCGATCGCCCCCTGCGACAGACCGGTCTCGGCGGCGATTTCCCCGTAGCTCAACCCGGCATCCCACAGCAGCAGGATGTCACGATCCCGCTCAGAAAGCTGTTCCAGCGCCGCCTGCACGACGGCGCGCCGCCGATCTCGTTCCATGTCCTGCATTTCCGCCGGATCGTCGACCAAGTCCTGGCTCTCCCCCTCGAGAAGCTGCAGGTGGTGCCGCCGCCGGCCCGCCGTGCGCGCTTCGTCACGAGCCAGATTCCCGGCCACGGTGAACAGCCAGGCCCGCGGATTCTCGATTTCGGCGTCGCTGGCGAGCGCCCGCACGAAGGCTTCCTGCGCGAGGTCCCGCGCACGCTCCGCATCCCAGACCTTCCGGTCCAGATAGCGGACGAGGTCCTCCCAGGTCGTCTCGTAGATCTTCGCCCAGTTTGCACTCACCCTTAACCTCCGTCACCCCTGATGACGAACGGGGCCGTGCGCCTTGCACATGCAGGCGTTCGCCGCCCTCACGTCAACCACTTGCGCGCGGCTCGCACGGCCGCGGCGCGATGGCTCCTCGCCGCCTTCTCCTCAGCCGGCAACTCTCCGAACGTCCGTCCCAGCTCGGGCACCACGAACAGTGGATCGTAGCCGAATCCCCGGTCACCCCGAGCTCTCTCGGCGATGCGGCCGTCACATCGGCCGAACACCACCACCTGGAAGCGCTCCTCGATGAGGGCGAGCGCGCAGCGGTAGTGGGCGGCTCGCTGCGCGTCGGGACGGCCCGCGAGCTGCTGGAGAAGGTGCCGGTTGTTCGCTGCGTCGCGGCCATCGGGACCGATCTGGGACTCAGGGGCGAAGCGCCGCGACCAGACGCCGGGACCGCCGTCGAGGGCGTCGATGCACAGGCCCGAATCGTCGGACATCGTCGGAAGACCGGTCCGCCCCCGGAACCACGCGGCCTTGGCCAGCGCATTCTCCTCGAAGGTCGCCCAGCGTTCGAGGCGCTCTTCTTCGGGGTCCGGAGAAAGGGAGAGATCCGCCGGCGAAACGATGCGGATCGGAAGGTCCGCGAGCATCTCGCGGATTTCGACGACCTTGTGCTCGTTGCGGCTGGCGAGCAGGACCTCGCGTACGCTCATCGGCGCCCGACCCTCAGGGCGAGCGCGCGCCGGCCGAAAGTTCCGTGGCCGTTGCGTGAGGCGCCGCGAGCGCTGCATGAGCCTGTTCGGCCCGCAGGGTCTGCGCCGCCGAACCGGGATAGGGTCCACGATCGAGGCTCAGCATGACGAGCAAGATCGGCAGGTAGAGCAGCGAGACCCGGAATAGTCGCCGAGCGGAGCGGATATCGGCACGCACCCAGAAGCGCAGGGCGGCCCAGCCGTAGAGCACGCCGAGCACGAGCGCCGTGAGCAGGTAGAACGGGCCCGAGAGACCGATGGCCACGGGAAACAGGCTGGCCGGCAGCAACGCCGAGGCGTAAAGCACCGAGTGGACCCGGGTCTGATGGGCGTTCGGGTCGTCCACCCCCAGCATCTTGAGGCCACCGCGCTGATAGTCCTCGCGGAACAGCCAGGCGAGCGCCAGGAAGTGGGGGAGTTGCCAGAAGAACATAATCCCGAACAGGGCCCAGGCGCCGGGCCCGAGCTCGCCACGGGCCGCCGTCCAGCCGCCCATGATGGGGAGCGCGCCCGGCACGGCGCCGACCAGGGTCGAAAGGGACGAGACGCGCTTCAATGGTGTGTACATGAATACGTACGTGACGATCGACAGCACCGCGAGTCCCGCCGTGAGCAGATTCACGAACAGCGCGAGGAAGACGACGCCGGCGCCCGCCAGCGTCCCGGTGAAGATCCAGCCCGCCAGCGGCGTCACCCGACCCGCCGGGATCGGGCGGCGCCGTGTCCGCTGCATCTTCGCGTCCACGTCCCGCTCCCAGACCTGGTTGAGGCCGCTCGTTCCCGAAGCGACGAAACCGATTCCGATCATCGCGACGAGCATGGGAGCGAGCGGAGGTCGTCCCCCCGCGGCCAGGAAGTACCCCGCCGCCGAGGTGATCAGAACCATCAGAGTGATCCTCGGCTTCGTGAGCTGGAACAGGTCCCGTGGATGGTTGGCAGCCGCCTCCATTTCGATCGCGTCAGCGCCCGAGGTCATCGGCGTCGCCGTGCCGCTCATTTGGCCTCCCGGATGCGGGCGGCCAGGTCGGTGGTCGACCGCCCGGGCTCAAGCTCAACCAGACGGACTTCCCCGCCCGCCCCGCGCACCGCGTCAGCCCCGACGACTTCGCGGCCTTCGTAGTCGGCGCCCTTCACGAGCACGTCCGGCAGCAGCGCCCGAATCAATGCTTCGGGCGTGTCCTCGTCGAACACCGTGACCGCGTCCACGCAGCGCAGCCCGGCCACGAGGCGCGCGCGATCGGCCTCGGGTTGAAACGGGCGGTCCGGTCCCTTGAGCCGGCGCGCGGAAGCGTCGGAGTTCACACCGACCACCAGGCGGTTTCCGAGCGAGCGCGCGGTCTCGAGCGAGGACAGGTGACCCGCGTGAAACAGGTCGAACACGCCGTTCGTGAACACGAGGCGCTCCTTGCGGGGCCGCCCGAACCGGCGGAGAAGCTCGTCATGCGACAGCACGCGGCGCAAGGCCCCGAATCCGGCCCCTGGTGCGGTCGTCAATGGAGCGACCCCTCCACCTGCACGAGGTCGTCCGGCGCTTTGTCCGGCTGGTTCGCGAACAGGACCTTGAGGACCGGCGGCACGACGAATGTCGACAGAATGACCATGATCAGGATAGCGCTGTACGTCGCGTTCGAGAGGATCCCCGCCGTGAGCCCGATCGACGCGAAAATCAGCCCGACCTCACCTCGCGGGACCATCCCGACGCCGACGAGCAGCTTCGAGGTATCCGGGCGACGGACCGCGGCACCCGCCAGGATCTTCCCGATGATCGCGATGACGGTGAGGATCAGCCCGACGACCAGAACGCTAAGGTTGAAGTCGGGCGTCTCGGGAATGAACAGCTGGACGTTGACCGGGGCGCCGACCGCCACGAAGAAAATCGGTGTGAACACGTCCGCCACGGGCTCGATTCGCTCGACGACCGCGTCGAACTGGTTGGTGCGCGACAGCACGAGGCCCGCGGCGAAAGCGCCGATGATCATGGCCGAGCCAGCCAGGTCGGCGAGCGCGGCGACCCCGAGCGCGAAGCAAAAGGCGGCTACCAGGAGCGAGCCCCGCACCCGCATGCGGTCGACGAGATTGAACAGCAGCGGGGCGAACCGGTTGCCGATCAGCACCGCGAACACGAGGAATCCGACCGCGAACACGAGGGTCCTGGTGACATAACCCGCCGTGACGGCCGTACCACCCGCCAGCCCCGACACGACGGCGAGGATGACAATGCCCATTACGTCATCAATCACCGCCGCGCCGATGATGATGCGCGCTTCCGACGTGTGCATTCGGTTCAGGTCCGACAGGACGCGCGCCGTGATCCCCACCGAAGTCGCGGTCAGCGTCGCGCCCACGAAGATCGCTACGACCCAGAACTGGATCCCGGCCGGATGCGCCCCGATCGAGGGATTGAAGATGTACCAGTAGCCGAAGCCCAGCGCGAAGGGCAGCACGACACCGACCAGGGCCACCGAGAGCGCCGTTCCCCCCACGCGGGCCATTTCCTTGAGGTCGGTCTCCAGGCCGATCTCGAACAGCAGGATGGCTACGCCTATCTCGGCCAGCACGTGGATGACTTCATAGGTGGAACCGACATCAGGAATGATGCCCAGCACGCTGCTGCCTAGCAGCACGCCCGCCACGAGCTCGCCCAGCACGGCGGGCTGCCCATTTCGCTCCGCGAGTTCCCCGAACAACTTCCCGAATACCAGCATCGCGATGATGACGAGGAACACGTGCGAGATCCTGGGCCCCTCGTGGCTATCGGTCAGGGCCTCGCCGTCCCCGTGCGCCGCCTGGCCGCCCGCCTCCGCCCCGTCGGCCCGCTCGGCGTCCTGCGTCAGCGCAGCGGCTCCGGTCGCCACAGGCGCTGGCGACGGAGTGACGGCGGCCGCGACCTGCGTTACGTGCAGCTCGGGTGTCAGCCCGGGGAACGGACCGACCAACACGAACCACAGGCCCGCAGCGAGCAGTGCCCAACGGACCCATCCGGTCGGCCCTCTTCTTCTGCGCCGGCCTCTCTTCACCATTGTGATTGTGCCCCGTCGATGATCTTCTGGATGAGATTCTCGAGCGCCACGGCCTGCCCGGTCTGTTCGGTCTCCGAGTCGGGAGCATACTCACCGGTCCCGCTCACCCCCGAGCCGTCCCACACGATCTCGTTCCGCGCCAGGTCGACGATCTCGACCCGCGCCGAGATGGTCACCCGCCGCTGAAAAACGTCGGCGCCCACGTTCTCGACGCCGCTGAAGTTCGTCGCCGCATCATCATAACGAAGTATCTCCGCACGAATCTCGGCGTCCGCATTCTCGCGCGACGCGAGCTGCACGCCGAGCCGGCCGCGAATGGCGTCCGTCAGCTGCCGCGTAAACGGCTCGGTCAGCTCGAACTGTGCGGTACGGTTCTCCACCGGAAGAACGTAGATGGTGCGGATATGCGGCGGCAGTCCTCCACCCGTGAACGAGTAGCAGGCAGACGCCATCACCGCGACGGCTAGCACCGCGCAGATCGCGGATCCACCCCGTCGGCCCACCGGCTCAGCGCTCATCGGGCAGCGTGAAGATGTCGCTCGGATACGATGCCTCCCTGACGCGTGTCTCACCGATCGTCCAGCGCACCCGGTTGGGCTCCTCCAGGTCACGGAACTCCGCCTTCTCCGGCCACGCCGTCCGCTCGCCCGCGCCCCATTCGAGGTCGACCTTGAGGCGGAGGCTTCCGTGCCGGCGCTCCTCGACCTTCACCAGCCGGCCGGCCCGGGCAAAAAAATACAGCTTCTCGGCGTCTGTCCCATACACCAGCACCGTGTCGCCGTCCACTTCGAAGCCCCGGGGAGGCATTCCCTGCGCCGGCCGGAACAACCCGGCCATCGCGAACAGAAACGCACCGGGCGGGACCTCGACGTCCTCGATCTGTCCAAGGCTCGTCAGGGCCGGCCCCGCCAGGGCGACGGCCATCGCGATCTCACCCGACGTGAACAGATCCAGGCGCAGGCTGTCCGGCGGATTGAAGCGCGCGGCGCCGTCGCCGTCGACGCTGCCGCGGCGATCGGAGTATGTCCATTCGAAACGCACGAACGTCGGCTCATCGGGCCCCGAGCGCTGGAGCAGACGGGATGCCGTGGCCGCAGGATCGGCGATCGGCGGCCCGGTCTCCACGGGAACCGTGCAGGCCAGAAACCCGACGCTCACGCCCACGAATACCTGAGCCATCCGCTGGATGTTCAATGTCGCGCCAAGCTACCGGTGCACATGGGGGTGAGCAAGAAAATCAGCCCCCCTCTGAAGGCGTCGCGCCGTCCGAGGCGGTGAGCTCCGCGAGCGCCGAGCGAACGTCGTCCGGGAGGCGACGCGGTCGGCCGTCTGGGCTCATGCACACGAGCACGGTCGCCCCCTCGGCGGCGGTACGCCCGCCGTCGGCGGCGACAACCCGGTAGGCGAAGCGTACCCGTCGACTCCGAACCTCCTCCAGCGTCGTGTGAATCTCGAGGAGGTCCTCATAGGAGACCGCCGAGACGTAATCGACCTCGAGGCGCACGACAGGCAGGAGAACGCCTCGCCGCTCCATCTCTGCATAGGAGATCCCGCTGCGCCGCATCATCTCGGTGCGGCCCAACTCGAACCAGGTGACGTAGGCCCCGTGATGCGCCCGCCCCATCTGGTCGGTCTCGGCATACCGGACCCTGACCTCCGTCACACTTTCGGACGGCATCGTATCTCCTCGCTCATGGCTGCATATCGCTCTCGTGCGCCGTCCCGCCGTATACTGCGCCCCATGCCCGACTACGCCAGCATCATCGTGTCCGACGCCCACCTCGGAGCCGCACCCGCGGCCCACGAGCGCGCCTTCCAGGACTTCCTCGGCTTCGCCGGCGAAGCGACGAACGACCTGGTGATCAACGGCGACCTGTTCGACTTCTGGTTCGAGTATCGAACGGTAATCTTGAGCCGGCATTTCGGCACCCTGCGCCGCCTGGCCGAGATCATTGACGGAGGGACGCGTGTCCGCCTCGTAGGTGGAAACCACGACTCGTGGGGCGGTGCCTTCCTGCGCGACGAGATCGGGGTCGAGTTGATCGACGGCCCGGTGATCGCCGAAATCGGCGGCCGGCGCACGTACCTCGCGCACGGAGACGGGCTTGGCGAGGGCGACCTCGGCTACCGGGTCCTCAAGGCGGTGATCCGGAGCCGCTTCGCGAGCGCTCTGTTCCGCCTGGTCCATCCCGACTGGTCGGCCGGGTTGATCCGTCTCGTCAGCCGCACGGAGTCGCGTCACGACCAGCCGGACGCCGGACGCACCCGCGCCGCCGCACTCGAGGCGCATGCGCGGGAGGTCCTGGAAACCCAGGCCGCCGTCGACCTGGTCGCCCTGGGCCACTGCCACATCCCCACGTTGATCGAGGTCACTCCCGGGCGGCACTACCTGAACACGGGCGACTGGATCCACCACTGCACGTGGGCATCGGCGGGTTCGAACGGAGTGAGGCTCCACACGTGGAAGGGTGCGGGCACGACGGACGACTGAGGGGCTCAGAAGCCCCGGGTCGGGATCCGCATCCGCAGCGCCAGCCCCGCCGAGCCGTCCGGCGGGGGCACGACCTCGCCCTCGAAGCCCCACATCTGCGCCGATACCCACGCATCGATACCGCTGGCAAGCGCCCAGAAGCCCGCGAGGACCAGCCAGTCCTCTCGCTGGTCGCGGCGAGCCTGTTTCAGGTCGTCGCTGTCGGCCTCCCCGATGCGGTGGTTGGTGCGCAGCACCATGAACACGGTCGCGCTCTGCATGACGAAATAAAAGGCGGCGCGAACGGGCTGGTCGGCGGCCAGCTGACCCCAGCCGGGGATCAGCACCGAGCGGAAGAAGGCGCTCATCGGCGCCGGGCCATGCGGCAGATCCACCGTATCAGCGGCCGCCTGGCGGACGACCGGCGAGACCCTGGCGGACGAGTCCGACGCCACCGAGTCGGTGGCCACCGGGTTCGCCGGCGTGGGGGTCGGCGTTTCCTCTTGTGCGGCGATGGGCGGCGGGAGGATCAGGACCGCCGCGACGACTAGGCCCAACAGCCCTGCGCATCGTCCCGCTCTGGGTGGGCCGGATGATGACGGGAGCGTGTGGGAATCGAACCCACCCGGGACGCGATCAGCACCCCGAAACGGTTTTGAAGACCGTCGGCGACACCAGCCACCATCCGCCCCCCTGCGTGGGACACGCCGCGCGGTCACGGCAGCCGGGCCACCACGTCGATCTCGACCCGGGCCCCTTTCGGCAACGACGCCACCGCCACGGTCGAGCGTCCGGGATAGGGTTCCTCGAAGTGACGCGCGTAGATCTCGTTTACGGTGCCGAACTCCGCCATGTCGACCAGGTAGACCGTCGTTTTCACGACATCCGCGAAGCCGGCGCCCGCGGCTGCCAGCACGGCCTGCAGGTTGGCGAACACCTGCTCGGCCTGCCTCGCCACGTCCGGTCCCACGAACTCGCCCCGGCCCGGGACGAGTCCGATCTGGCCGGCCGAGTAGAGCCACCCCCCGGAGACGACGGCCTGCGAGTACGGGCCGATGGCCGCCGGGGCGTCCTCGGTATGAATCGACCGTTTCTGGTCCACAGATCCGGCGCTCATCAGAACAGCCCCTCGATCATACCGTCCGCGTGCACGCGCATCGCCTCGGCGGCCGGCTTGCCGGGGAGGCCCGGCATGGTCATCACGTCGCCGGTCAGCGCCACGATGAACCCGGCGCCCGCCGAAACCCGGAGCTCGCGCACCGTGATCTCGAAGCCCGTCGGCCGACCCAGTTTCGCCGCGTCATCGCTGAACGAATACTGCGTCTTCGCGATGCAGACCGGCAGCTCGCCCAGTCCGTTCTCGACGAGCTGGTCGGCCATCTTGCGGGCCGCCGCCGTCATCACGACACCGGTGCCCCCGTAGACCTTCCGCGTGATCGCGTTCAGCTTCTGCTCGATAGTCGTGTCGAGCTCGTAGGCGGGCTGATAGTCCGCCTCGCCCGCGTCGAGCGCCGAGAGCACGGCCTCGGCGAGCTCGATGCCGCCGTCCCCGCCGTGCGCCCAGATGTCGCAGGGGGCGACCCGCACGCCCCAGTCCTCGCAGGCCGCGACGACGGCGTCGACCTCTTCCTGCGTGTCGGCGCCGAACCGATTGACAGCGACGATCGGCGACACGCCGAACTGCCGCACGTTCTCGACGTGCCCGCGGAGGTTGTCGAGACCGGCGCCCAGGCCGGCCGGGCCCGAACCGTCGCCCACTTTGTCCTCGTGATGCTTCATGGCCCGAATCGTAGCGACGACGACCGCCGCCTCGGGCCGCAGGCCACCCATCCGGCACTTGATGTCGAAAAACTTCTCGGCCCCGAGGTCCGAGCCGAAGCCGGCCTCCGTGATCACGATGTCGCCGAGCGCCATACCGGCCCGGGTCGCAATCAGCGAGTTGCACCCGTGCGCGATGTTGGCGAACGGACCGCCGTGGATAAGTGCCGGTCCGCCCTCGATCGTCTGCACGAGGTTCGGCGCCAGGGCGTCCTTCATCAGCAGGGCCATCGCGCCGTCCACTCCCAGCTCGCCGGCGCGGACCATCGACCCGTCGGGCCGATTGCCGAGTACGATCCGCCTGACCCGCTCCTCGAAGTCCGGCAGGTCGAGCGCGAGACAGAAGATTGCCATGATCTCGGACGCCGCGGTGATCGACCAGCTCTCCTCACGGGGCACGCCGCCTGCCGGTCCACCGAGGCCGATCACGGCCGAGCGAAGCGCCCGGTCGTTCATGTCGACAGTCCGCTTCCAGTTGATCCGCCGGATGTCGATCCCGAGCGAGTTGCCTCGGTGCAGGTTGTTGTCCAGGCAGGCGGAGAGCAGCGAGTGGGCCGACGTGATGGCGTGGAAGTCACCGGTGAAGTGCAGGTTGATCTCGTCCATCGGAAGGACCTGTGAGTACCCGCCGCCCGCCGCGCCTCCCTTGATCCCGAACACGGGACCGAGCGACGGTTCCCGCAGGCAGAGCATGGCTCGCTTCTCGAGCTTCCGCAGCGCCTGGGCCAGACCGACCGACACGGTCGACTTGCCCTCGCCCGCCGATGTCGGCGTCATCCCGGTTACGAGCACGACCTTTCCGTCCCGCTCGCGATCGGCCAGCGCCTCGGGCCGGATCTTGGCGATGTGATGGCCATAGGGCCGCAAGTCGTCGTCGGTCAGGTCGATTTCGGCCGCGACCTCCCGGATCGGTCGAAGGGTTGCGCGTTGGGCGATCTCGATATCGGTCGGCATGACTCACTCTCTCTCTTGTCTTGTCTATTCTGACTGTCCATACGTCGATACGGCGGCTCAGAGCGGCGGCCCTAGCTCTCCCAGCAACTCCGAGGCGGTGATCGGGACGGCCCCCGCCCGGCTCACCTCGAGCCCTGCCGCCACGGTGGCAAGCCGCGCCGCGTCGACGAGACCTGCGCCGCCTGCCATAGCGACCGCGGTCACCGCGAGCACCGTGTCGCCGGCGCCCGTCACATCGTATACCTCGCGCGCCAGCGACGGTATGCGCTGGACGCCGTCGACGTCACGCCCGATGAGCACTATGCCCTCGCGGCCGAGCGTGAGCAGCAGGTTGTGCACCCCGAGTCGCTCGCGCACCGGCGCGAGATCGAGGTCATCAACGGCCGTGTCCTCGACGCCCAGTCCGGCTGCCAGCTCGCGGCGATTCGGCTTGAATACCGTGGATCCCTGGAAGTCGAAGAAGTGGCGCAGCTTCGGGTCAACGATCGTCGGGACCGGCCGCTGCGCCGCCGCGTCGAGCAGGCGGCGCGCGACGGTCGGCGTGATCGTCCCCTTGTCGTAGTCCTGGAACACGAGCACGTCGGCCCCGGCCAGCGCCGCTTCGGCCGCCCGCGCGAGTTTCTCGACCGCCGCGGCCGACGGCGGCTCATTGGCCTCGCGGTCGACCCGAAGCATCTGCTGACGGCCGCCGAGGATCCGCATCTTCTGCGTCGTGGGTCGGCCTGGTGTGCGCACGAGGCCGGCTGCCGGAATGCCTAGCGTGCCGAGCGCTTCCTCCAGAAGGTCTCCGGCATCGTCCTGGCCAGCCAACGCGATCAGCGTGCAGTGGGCGCCCAGGGCCACGACGCCGGCTGCGACGTTTGCCGCCCCGCCGAGCGCCGTCCGATCGTTGGTCACGTGCACGACCGGGATCGGCGCTTCCGGCGAAATGCGCTCGACGCTTCCCTCCACGTAACGATCGAGCATGGCATCGCCGATCACGACCACGCGCAGGCCGGCGGTGCGAGCGAGGAGCTCGCGCGTCGTCTCATAGTCTGGCCAGCATGGTTGACCGGGCACGTTCGCCTTGCGGTGCATCGGAATCGCGGGTAACCTGAGCCCCAGTCGACAGACCTCGTAACGTCTTGTCGGGAAACACACTCGGAGCCCCAGGACGTTCTCGTCGGCCGGAACGTAGCTGGCGAACCGAACAGAGTCAAAACGCCGGATCGGACCACCTGAATGGGCTTTCTCGACGGCGCATCCTCCCTGCTTCGCTTCCCCGGAGAGCGCCTCAAGCTGCTCGCCTGGCATACCCAGGAATACGTGCGACTGGCGGGTCGAGCGGCCGTCGGGCTGGTCACCCGTCCTTTCTACGGGCGCGATTTCATCGTCCAGCTCGACGCAGTCGGTGTCGGCTCGCTCGGCATCGTGTTTCTGACCGGCCTGTTCACCGGCATGGTGCTGGCCCTCCAGTCCGCCGTCGAGATGGAGCAATTCGGCGCGACGATCTACATCGGACGCCTGGTCGGCGCGAGCACTGTGCGGGAGCTCGGGCCCGTCCTCACCGCCCTGATGGTCAGCGGCCGGGCGGGCTCGGGGATCGCCGCCGAGCTCGGGGCCATGCGCGTGACCGAGCAGATCGACGCACTTCAGACGATGGCCGTCGATCCGGTGCGCAAGCTCGTCGTGCCGCGCCTCGCCGCCTGCCTGCTGGCGATTCCACTGCTTACGATCGTCACCGACCTCGTGGCGATCTTCGGCGGCCTGCTCATCGCGGTCGTCAAACTCGACCTCACGTTCGACCTCTACATGCGGTCGGTCTATCAGACCCTGGCCCAGACCGGCTTCATCCTGCGATACGTGCCGATCGACTTCGTGATGGGACTCGTGAAGCCGATGTTCTTCGGTGCGATCATCGCCCTCACCGCCTGTCACTTCGGGATGCGGGCCGAGGGCGGCACGGAGGGCGTGGGGCGTGCCGCGACCGGTTCGGTGGTCACGGCGTCGATCCTCATCCTCGCGACCGACTACTTCCTCACACAGATCCTCATCGCGCTGTTGATCCAATGACCGCATCCGGCCATCCCGACCCGGTCATTCAGCTTCGGGGCGTCCGCCTCTCCTTCGGGGGACGGCCCGTGCTCGACGGGATCGATCTCGTCGTAGACCCCGGGGAAACGGTTTGCATTCTCGGCGGCAGCGGCGCCGGAAAGTCTACTGTGCTGCGACTGATCCTCGGGCTGATCCAGCCCGAAGAGGGCGAGATCATCGTCAATGGCCGCGAGATGGGCACCGCCTCGTACGAGGAGGTGCTGGAGATTCGGCTGGACATGGGGATGGTGTTCCAGGGCGCCGCTCTGTTCGATTCCCTGACGGTGCTGGATAACGTGGGGTTCTACCTGTTCGAGCACACCGACCTGTCGGACGCGGAGATCCGGCAACGTGTCGAGGACGCCCTCGAAATGGTGGACCTGGACCCGGCCGAGGTTATAGGCCTTCTGCCGTCCGAGCTCAGCGGCGGAATGCGGAAGCGCGTGGGCTTGGCCCGGGCGCTCATTCACGAGCCGAAGCTGTTGCTGTACGACGAGCCGACCTCGGGCCTCGACCCGATCACGACGCGGACGATCGACGAGCTCATCCGAAAACTGCAGCGTGAGCTCGGCGTAACCTCGGTGGTGGTCACACACGACCTCGACTCGGCCTTCCGCATCGCCGACCGGTTGGCTCTATTGTCTGAGGGGAAGATCGTCTTCGAGGGAAGCGTGGAGGACATGAAGAGTTCCGACGAGTCATACGTTCGCGAGTTTCTCGCATGAAACGCGGCACACCGATGACGTGGGAGCAGCTCCGGGTGGGGCTTCTCGTACTCGGCGTCCTGGCGATCGGCGCCCTGGCCCTCATCCTAGTGGGCCAGACCGGCAACGTCTTCGGCCAGCGCTACCAGCTCGTGACCCTGGTCGGCTCGGCTGCCGGCCTCGTACCGGGAGCCTCCGTGCAGCTCGCCGGTCAGGCGGTCGGCCAGGTCGACCGCGTAGACCTCATCCCCGTGGAAGCGCGGCCGGAATCCGACGAAGCCGTGGCCCTCTGGCTGGACGTAAACGTCGACGTGCGTGACCAGATCCGCGAGGACTCGAAGGCGCAGGTTCGCACCCAGGGTCTCCTGGGCGACCGCCTGATCGATATTTCACCGGGCGGCCCCGACGCACGGATCCTCGAGCCCGGCGACACGCTAGCGTCGGCGACGCCTGTCGACTACGACGCGCTGATCGCCGAAGGCGCGGCGGCCGTCGGTGACCTCGTCGAGGTGGCCGGGAACCTCTCGGAGCTCACGCGCGGTGTGCTCGAGGGCCAGGGCACGCTCGGCAGACTCATGACCGACGAGGAGCTCTACACCCGGCTCACCGGCATCGCCGCCTCGATGGACACGCTGCTCGACACCGCGGCGGAGCCCGACGGCCCCGTGATGCGGATGCTCCAGGACGACTCGCTGTACGCATCCCTGAAGCGGACGATGTCTTCGCTGGATTCGACGACGGCCGGCGTCGCACGCGGAGAGGGGACGATCGGGCGCATGCTGGCCGACGATTCGCTCTACGCCACCCTACTCTCCACCGTCGAGCGCACGGATTCGCTGCTGGCCCGCGTCGAGGCCGGCGAAGGATCGTTCGGGCAGATGATGGAAGACCCTGGGCTGTACGAGGCACTCCTCAAGACGGTGGTCGACCTGGGGTCGCTGCTAGAAGAGGTGCGTGAGAATCCGGACCGCTACGTACCGGACGTCTCGGTCTTCTAGACATCCGGGTCTTCCGGGCTAGGCGCCCGACCCGTCGGCGAACTCGTGCAGCGTGGTCACCCGGACGATCTCGTAGCGCAGCCTGCCGGCCGGAAGCTGTACCTCGACCACTTCGCCCTGCACGCAACCGAGCAGCGCCCGCCCGATCGGCGAGGCCATGGAGATCTCGGCGTTCTCGAGATTGATCATGTCGCCGAAAGCGAGTGTGTACTCCTCGACCTCGTCGTCATCGAGGTCCCGCACCTCGATCCTGGAGCCGAAGCCGACGCGATCCTGGGGGATCGTCTCCATGTCGATCTCCGAGATCTCCGACAGGCGGCGAGAGATGTGGTCCAGCCGGGCCCTGACGAGTTGCTGACGCTCGAGCGCCGCCGAGTATTCCGAGTTCTCACGCAAGTCGCCCTGGGCGACTGCCTTTTCGATCTCGTTGGGCAGCGTCACGTTCAACTCGTGAAGCAACGCCTCGGCTTCATCGTTGAGCTGGTTCTTGAGGTCTTCGAGCACGGGGCCTCCTGGAACAAAAAAATTCCGCGCCGCGGCCCGGAGTGGGACCGCTTCGCGGGTAGAGAGTGATGGAGGTGCCGGGATTCGCACCCGGGTCCGCATGTCCTTCATCTGAGGCTTCTACGTGCGTAGCAGAGGATTTTCGTCTCGCCGGCCACTGGGCTCCTCGACGGCCCGAAACCAGCCAGTCATCGTGGCTTCCGCCAATCTCACCCGCCGTGACGATGACAGCCACGTCGAGCCAGCCCGAATCATCGACGCCCAGTCGTCCCGCCTCGGGCGGGCAGAACGGTGGACGGGCTACGCGTTAATTACGCGGCCAGAGCCAAGTTGTCGTTGGCACTTCAAGGTTTTCCAGTTTTTACGGGGTCCGGCCCCCGGCACGCTACCATAGATTCCACACACACGTCGAATCTAGTTCACCCCCAGGTTCTCAAATATCGGCTCCGGCACGGCTCGCGCACCGGGCACTCCAGACTTCAGAGTGCAAAAACGGGACCGTCATGCGGCCCCGTCTTCCAGAACTTAGAACACTACCGCCCCGGATTGGTTCCGTCAAACGAGCAGATCCCCCGATTCCGCCGGGGCTCTTTGACAGACTTTCCGCCCGTCGGATATGTTGCGGGATTGCGATGTTACCTGGTACTCCTTCGGCCACTGTCGGTGGCCGATTTCGTCTCCGGGAGGCGATTATAAATGAAGCTGCGCGAATTCTTCTCCACCGAAGCCGTTGAACTCGACCTGCAGGCGGACAACAAGGACGACGTATTGAAAGAGCTCGTGTCGCTGTTGGATCTTGACGAGAAGTCCGAAGGCATTCTCGTCAAGATGCTCAAGCGACGTGAGAACCTGGGCTCGACCGGATTCGGGGGCGGCGTGGCGATCCCCCACTGTCGATCGCTTGTCGTGAAGCGGCTCAGGGTCGCCTTCGGCCGCAAGACGACGGGGCTCGACTTCGACGCCCTCGACGATGAGCCCGTCCATCATCTCTTCCTCATCGTCGCTCCGCCCCTGGAAGTCACCAACCCTCAGTATCTGCCCGTCCTCGGGAAGATCGCCCAGTTCTGCAAGGATCCCGACGTGATCAAGCGGCTCGACGCGCTCGAATCCGTGGATGACTTCCTGCAGCTCCTCGAAGAGAAGGCGGCTTGAGCCGATGCACGCACAGCTCGAAGTACTCCTGGAACTGCAGGATCTGCGCGCGCAGTCGCGCTCACTGACGGAGGATTCGCTCCGCGAGGTCGAACAGGAAGTCTTCGCGCTCACGCCCGACGAGGCCCGTGAAGCGCTCGACGCCAAGATCGAAGAGCTGGCGGATCAACTCGAGCCTTCCGTGCGCTCGCGGTATGACTCCATCGAGGTAACGCTCGAGCGGGTGGTCGTGCCGGTGATCAACGGCGTGTGCTACGGGTGCTTCGTGGCGACCCCCACGGCGTGGTCCTCGCGCGCCGATCGCAACGACGCGATCACGAACTGCAGCCACTGCGGGCGTTTCCTCTACTACGTCGACTGACGCTCACGGCAAGGACGGCGGGGCCGAGGGCCCCGCGACCCTCCCGTCTTCGGTGCGGCGGGTCCATCCGACGTTGTCCAGATACTCCAGCAGTGGAATTAAGTAGCGCCGGGTGACGTCCAGCGCCTCGCGGAAGTCCGTCGGCCGAGCGGCGTCCCGCCCTGACATGACCTCCAGGGCGGCCTTGCGTAACCCCGCTTCCGCCTCCGCGCTCACGTAGAATTCGGGCGTTACCTGAACGAGCTCGTCCGCCTCGACGAGGAGCACGAGCAGATCGTTGAGCAGCGTTCGGGGCGCGCCCAGTCGCTCGGCGAGCTCGTCGGGAGGCGGCGGCATGAGTCCTTCCGCGCGCACGGCGGTGATGAGCGCATCACGGACCCTCACCTCGTCCGCCGCCAGCAGCACCTTATGCCCGGCCAGCCGGACACCCGGACCCTCGACGATGATCCGCCCTGCGGCCGCCAGGCCTTCGATCGCCGCGCCGACGAGCGCGTCCGCCGCACCAGCCGCCGCGGCGCCACGCAACGACTCCAGAGATCGGGTCTGAGCACGCGGCGCCGCCTCGTGGGCCCCCTGCAGCCACGCCTCGAGCTCCCGCTCCAGCGCTTCCAGGCGATCCGGGTCGAACCAGCGATCGCCGATCCGGCGGAGTGCCCAGTCCCCCGGGACCGGCTCCGGAAGCAGGTGCGGGGACGCGAGGCGCAGGCCGTCCTGATCGATCCCCCGCCCTGCCGCGAGCCGTACGGCGGCGCCCGCCGAGTCGGGCGCCTCGGGACCGAGCACGGCGTCCCAGTCGTGGACGCGTTCCTCCCAATCGCGAGGCGGCTCGAGCTCCGCGACGCGAGCGCCCCCCAGAAGCTCGACCGGGGAATAGAAGCGGAGGATACACCGATCCCCGGCCCGGGTCGCCAGTGCCGCCTCGCAGGCGAGGACCGCGTGGCCGGTCTCCCCCGGGACGATCTTGCCGCGATTGGGCAACTCGACCCGCGCCATCACCTCGCGAGTGCCGAGCCACACGCGAATGCGCGTGCCATGCTCGATGACCCGTCCCGACCCGGGAAGCATGTCCACCGCGACGCCGATCCGCTCGACGGTACGCCAGGCAGCCGTCGACACGATCGTATCCCCTCGTCCGACCTCGTCGACGCCGACTCCGACGAGCCCGGCCGCGCAGCGGCTCCGGGCGCCGACCGCCTGCCGATCCGTTCCGTGCACCTGCAGCGACCGCACGCGCGCCTCCTGGCCGCCCGGAAGCACGTGCACGCGATCTCCCACGGCCAGGCGGCCGCTCCAGCTCGTTCCTGTCACGACCGTCCCGGTGCCGGCCACCGAGAACGAACGGTCGACGGGCAACCGGAAGATCGGATCCGCCGGCGGCGGCGTAAGCCGCTCCACGAGCTCGCCCAGCGCTGCGCGGACGTCCGAGACGCCGTCGCCGCGGACTGCGTCGACCCGAACTACCGGCCAGTCCTCGTGCCCGGTGGTTTCAGCCAGTTCCTCGCGCACCGCCTCGTCAGCCAGGTCGGCGAAATCGGATTCCACGCGGTCCACGTTCGTGAGCGCCACCACGCCGTGACGAATTCCGAGCAGGTGCGCGATCTGCAGGTGCTCCCGCGTTTGCGGCATCGGTCCCTCGGCGGCCGACACGACCAGGAGCACCGCGTCGAGCCCGGTCGAGCCAGTCAGCATGTTTCCGAGGAAGTCCCGGTGTCCGGGCACGTCGACGATTCCGAGCCTGGCCCCCGGCAACTCCAGGTGGGCGAAGCCGATGTCGATCGTCAGTCCCCGTTCCTTTTCCTCGCGGAACCGGTCGGTGTCGACCCCCGTCAGGGCGTGGATCAGGGTCGTCTTTCCGTGATCTACGTGTCCCGCCGTCCCGATCACATAGCTCTTCATGGCATCGGGGCCGCGAGGAAGTCGAGGGAACGGATGCGGCTCCCCTCGGCGGCGTGCCACCGAACGAACTCGGCCAGCAGGGCCAGGTGCGCCGGGGAGGGATCCACTGATGGTTCACCCGTGCCCAGAGCGAGAAGAGCTCGGACCTCCTCCGCGGGAAGAAACCGCCCCACCGACGGGCAGCGGTGACAGCGAATGCCGCCTGCCGCAAGGTCGAAGCGTGCCGGTGCGGTCGGCTCCGGGGGCCGGCCGCAGTCGATGCACGTCGTAACCGACGGGCCAAACCCCAGGAGTGTCACGAGCTGCCAGATGCGAGCGGTGGAGACGGCGCGCACACGCCCGGCAGGCACCTCGATGAGGTCGTCGAGCGCGCGCACGAGAAACTCGAACAACGGGGCGTCCGATTCCCTCGGCGCGATGCGCATGACGAGCTCGCAGAGCACCGAAGCGCCCGCGAAGCATGACAGATCCGCGCCCAGGGACTGGCGTTCACGGATCAACTCGAAGCCGGAGAGGGTGTGGAGGTCCCGGTTCGCCTTCAGGTAGATCGTCGCCATGCCCTCCGCGAACGGTTCGAGCACGCCCGAGAGTCGGCTCTTCGGTCGCAGAGCGCCGCGGGCAATCACGCTCACCGGGCCGTGCTCGCGTGTCAGCAGGCGGAGAATCTTGCTGGTGTCGCTGTAGCGGTAGGTCTGGAGGACCACGGAACGGGTGGTGACGATCGGCACGGAGCCAAGCTACGAGCGGCCCCCGGGGCGGGCAACGCGCCCCGGGCGTGGCGCTTCAGCGCAGCAGCAGGTCGGTGGAACCGAAGCCGGAGCTCTGCTGGTCGAGCCCGGTGCCGTTCGCGTCGAGCAGGTAGAGGCGGCCCGATTCGGCGACCCGAAACGTCACGCACAGCAGCCGGCCGTCCTCCAGCGCCGTCGCCGCCCAGCACTGGATGCGGGCACCGCCCGGCGTGCGCGGATCCAGGGGTGCGCCGGGGCCGGCGACGAAGCTGCCAGCCGACGGGTCGAAGGACACGAGCTCGGTCTCGACGAAGTCGTTCGTGGACGTCACGTAGACGAGGCCGTCCGCGCCCGCCTCGATGGCCACGCCGTTGGCGGCCAGAGGTTGAAACGGACCCGACGTGCGGGCCGCCACATCCACCACGACCAGCCCTCCGTCACCGGTCGGGGCGAAGGTCAGCGGATCGAGCGTGCCGCCGAGCAGGACGACCAGGTGTCCGTCCACCAGCACCGCGTCGATCGCGTTGATTGCCGCGGCGGGCAATACGATCGTATCGGTCACGCCGCCGGTGGTACCGTCGAGTACGAAGACCCGGCTCGGGCCGAGGGGCGCGTAGGTCCCGCCGTCGTCGTCGACGTTCGCGTCGAGCGCCAGGAGTTCGTCGCCCGAGGGCAGCACCGCTTCGACGAAGGGACCCACATCGCTCGCCACCCGGGTCGCTGTCACTTCCCCCGGGACCGCCGTGTAGATCGCGTCGCTCCGGCGTCCCGCCACCCAGGCCGCGCCGGCCGCGTCGAACGCGGCGCGGGAGGGATTGGCCGCCTCCGCCTCGGGTTCGGGAAACTCCGTCGCCGTCACTGCCCCGCTCTCGAGATCGGCGAACAGGATGCGGCTCCCGCCGAACTCGCTGACCGTCGTTACCGCGTGGGTCGCGGTTGCCCCGACCGACACGCCGTCGAAGGCCCCGCCCAGATCGATCGGCGCACCGTCCGACTGGATCGAGTCGCCCACGGCGAACCGCGCGATCGTCTGGCCGCTCGAGTTCAGCACCAGGACGCCCTGCTTCGCCCCCGAAGCCGGTCCGATCGGCTGTGGATTGCCCGGCCCGTCGTCGCAGGCCCCGGTGACCAGGCTGAGGCCGAGCACGAGAAGTGTCGTGGTGCGCGAAGCGATGGTCATCGAAAGCGTCCTTTCAGCGAGGATTCAGTGCACGTCGAGCGTCAGTGTCAGTGTGCGCCCCGGCTCCGGGAACAGCTCAACCAGCTCGTAGGAAGTATCTGTCAGATTATCGATGCCGAGCGCGACTTCGACGATGAGGGGCCCCGCCTCGAACCGGCGACGCAGCCGGACGTCGAGCGTGACGAAGCCGCCCAGGCGTCGGGTGGCAGCGACCGTCGTGCTGCGCGACCCCGTGTACCGGAGCTCCGCGCGCGCGGCGGTGGCGCCTTGCTGCAGCTCGACTGCGGCCTGGCCCGCGACATCGGGCTCGTACGGCAGCGGATTGCCGTTGTCGCCGAAGCCGACCCGGCTCCGCTGCAGGGTCAGGCCAGCCTCGACGGCCCAGTGAAGCGGCGCGGACCCGGCCGCCTCCATCCGTCCCTGCAGGTCGAGACCGCGCGCCAACAATCGATCCAGGTTCCGCGGGCTCCAGAGCGCGGCGGAGCTGGCGAGCCACACGATCGGCCGCCGCGTGTCCCGGGTCCATCCTGCCACGTGCAACGAGGCCGGCATCGGGCCCAGCTGGCCGGCGAACTCGACCCCGAACTCCGCGTCGAGCACGACCTTCTCTGCCTCGAGATCCGGGTTCGCGCGAAGGCCTGGTGCCGCCTCGAAGTGGAGGTCGGCGAAGGTCGGCATCCGGTATGCTCGCCCGAGGCGGCCATACAGCCGCAGGTGCTCATCGGCCCGATACCAGGCGCCGAGCTCGGGCGACAGGGCTGCTTCTTGCCGGCTCACGTCGACACCGAGCACCGGCTCGAACCCGAGGCCGGCGTACGAACTCCCGTCACTCGCGCCCCCGGCGCCGAACGCTCGCCGAAGCGTGAGACCGACCGAGAGCCGATCCGGATCGCCACCGATGCCGTCCCCTCGCAGCCGCTCGAACGAGAGGCGCCCCGCGACCACGAGGTCGGCGAGCCGCGGCACCACCATTTCGCCGCCGGCTCGGAGATCCACGGCCGCCTGGTCGGCGACCGACCCCTCGTCGCCGGGCGTATAGCGCATGGCGAGATGCCGCATACCCAAGCGTCCCGTCACGTTGTCGGTCCCGGCGGCCCCCGCCGTGGCTGTGGCCGACCATCGCGTCTCGCGCCAGCGATCCCCCGCGAAAACAGACGTCCCGAGCCGGCCCGGCACGCCGCGCTCGAGATCGTCGAGGCGGAATGTCGCGCGAAGCCCTTCCGCGGCGGCCGTCAGGCCCGCCCACCGCAGCTCAGAATCGGCGCCCTCTCGTCGACGTTCCGGCGAATCGGCGACCAGCCGATTCTCATAGCTGAAGTCGTTCTTGGCTCCCCGAACACCGGCGTCGATCCGAAGACCCGACGCACCGGTGCGGCGCCCGGCCGACCAGCTCGCGGACCCTGACGCCTCGTAGGCTCCGTATGATCCGACGCTCAGCCGTGCGACCGGTTCGGCGTTGGTCGGCCCCGCCGACCGCAGCAGGAGCGCGCCGCCGAGCGCTCCCGACCCGTACCGGGCCGTCCCGGCGCCGCGGACCAGCATGGCCGACGCCAGAGAAGCCAGGGGCACACTCGAGATGTCCGCCTCCCCGCTCAGCGGGTCGTTGAGGGGAAGTCCGTCCAGGAGAACGAGCACGCCCTTGGGCCGCCCGCCGCGGATCGACAGCACCTGCCGGCCGCCC
>Ga0210123_1000456_pt1 | contig 25486 bp, 18 predicted proteins | sample Muzzi_PWB_D2_FD_185535 | JGI IMG/M metagenome (GOLD analysis project Ga0210123, IMG submission 185535) | Wetland microbial communities from San Francisco Bay, California, USA, that impact long-term carbon sequestration - Muzzi_PWB_D2 (SPAdes) | ecosystem: Environmental > Aquatic > Marine >... | reverse complement strand
ACCGCCTCGGCCGCCGAACTGGAATCAACCACCGCCGGCCGCATGCAGTGCTTGGCCAGACCGATCTGCTCGTTGTCCAACACCGCCTGCAAGGGGCAGAAGGTGTTGGTCCGATCAAGCAGACCGAAGGCGTAATGAATATACTGGGCGCCGCTACCGGCCATGTAGAGGTGCGAGAAGAGCTTTTCCAGGGCGGCCTGCATGCCGGGCACCTTGGCGTTGGCGACGCCGGTGCTGGAATAGCAGGGTAATTTATAATGCCTGGCCATCTGGGCGCAGTCGATATTGTACTGGTTGAACTCGGGACAGCCGTAGAGATCGTTGAGGTCGTCCAGCCGGGCCCGGACCGGCACCGAACCGTACATGACAGGTGCACCGGGGCGGATCAGCTGGGTCAGGGCAATGCCGGTGAGGATCTCGGCATTGATCTGGGCCACCATCCCGGTCTCCTGGATAGGCGCGGAAGAGCCGCCCTGGGGTGAAGAGGAGATCACCAGCGGCAGCCCTTTTTCAACTATCTTGAAGACCTTCTCGGCGGTATCGTCAACCAGTTGCAAGGGGCTCTTAAACACACAGGTGATAAAGGAGATAACCGGATTCTTGCGCAGCTCCTCTTCCCCTCCGGCGACGATTTGCGCCATACGGACCACGTCGTCCAGGGCCGACAGGCTGGTCAGTCCTGCCTGGACATGCTTGGTGATATGATTGAGGCTGACGAAAAATTTGTTGACGTCGTGATTGCCTTCATCGATGTCCTCGTCCTGGATGTTGACCGGCCGAATGAAGAAATCGCAATGGTCGAGCTGCTCGCAGAGATGGGCCGCCCGGGCAAGCAAGGCCGTATTGCCCCGTTTCTTGGTATATTTCGGCAGCAGACGGCTGGCGGTCGGATCGGCCGCCGAGCGATACTCCTCCATCTCGGTTTCCAGCCAGACATTGGTTTCCGCCCCGGTACCGAAGTAGACCCTCGGCACCTCGGCATTGATATCGAGCCGGTTGTTCGGGTCCCGGGCGCCGAGCACCAAATGGGACGGTGCACTGGAGATTGCCCTGGTGATGAGCTCCGCGGGGATCCTGATCCGCCAGTACGGCCCGCTCGTTCCCTCCAGCAACTCCCCTTCGGCGCCGTTGGCCATGAACAGCTCGGCAGCCCTTTGGTTGTAGCAGAGGATGCCGGGGTCCTGGAGAATCTCCATCGAGGCTCTATGCAGTTCAGCAATCTGGTCGTGGTTGAGCCGCTCATACGGCTTGACGATGTTTCCTTTGCGAAAGGTATCCATGCTGTTTCCCTGTTAAAGTGATTATCTGTTTCGCCAGTACTTTGAGTACTTGCGGCAGTGCCGGTCCCGCCCGAGGGCAGCTTCTCCGGTGCGTACCGCTCCCATCAGCTGTTCGTTCAGTACGTTCATGATCGCCCCGTCGAGGCCGGCAAAGAGCGCCATATGGAGAAAGGCGGTATTGAAGACCGCCCGTTTCGGCAAGCCGAAGGAGACGTTGGAGACGGCCATAACCGTCTTACAAGCGGCAAATTCCTTTTTTATGGCCCGGATGGTTTCCAGGGTCACCAGGCCCTGTGTGACATCGGTCGAAACCGGCAGGACCAGGGGATCGAAATGGATTCGCTCCCGAGGGACTCCGTATCTGTCGCAGGCGGCGACGATTTTGGCGCAGGCGGCGACCCGCTCTTCAACCGTTTTCGGGATGCCCTTCTCGTCCATGGCGAGACCGACGATCGGCTTGTCGAACTCTTTAGCCAGCGGGACGACACTGTCCAGATAGTGATCCGACCCCTTGGTGGAGTTGATGATAGCCGGCCTCTCGCCCCTGGCCGCAAGACCTGCCTGCAGCACTGCAGGGTCGGCGCTGTCGATACACAGGGGGGTTTCCAGCTCGGCCTGGACCAATTCGACGGCCCAGCGCATGGCCTCTATTTCATCCTGTCCCGAGCCGCTGCCGGTACCGACGTTGATATCGAGATAGTCGGCGCCGGCCGCAGCCTGTCTGCGGGCCAGCTCTATAAGAGCCTGCCCGTCCCGCTGCTCGATCATCTCCTTTACCGAGGGGATGGTGGCATTGATCTTTTCTGCAATGGTGAACATAGGTCTCTCCTGCTTCGGTTATTCCATGATAAAGGGACGAATGGCGGGAATTTCCCGTTTGATCCAATCCCGGGTATCCTCAGGCAGGATGTTTTCCGGCGGCTGGTCGAGCACCGACCGGACGACCTCGGTCGCCCGCTCCCTGGTGTCTTTGCCGCCCTGGCCAAGCCACTGCTCCCGCGTGTCCCTGTTGCTCAGCTGTGGAGCGTACTGTTCGCTACGCATATACTTTCTGGTATGGCGGGAGGAGACGAAGTGTCCTCCGGGACCGACTTTCTTGATCTCATCAAGGGCCAGGGTCCGCTCACTGACCTCGACACCTTCAACCGCCCGCATCACCATACCGATGATCTCGTTGTCAAGCACCAGCTTGTCGTAGGAAGCGGTCATGCAGAATTCGATAAAGCCGGCGGCGTCGTGGATGAAATTTGCGCCGGCCAGGGCCACCAGGGTGGAGGTGATCGCCGATTCGTATCCGGCCTGGGCATCGACCGCCTTGGCATCGCTCATCCCGGCAGTTGCATAGAAGGGCAGTTGGTAGAACTGGGCCATCTGGGCCGATGCGGCGTTCATCAGCCCCATCTCCACCGCCCCGGCAAGATACTTCATGTCCCTGAGATCTGTGATCGACGAGATACAGCCGTAAAATGCCGGGCAGCCGGAGTTGGCCAGCTGGGTCATCATAATCCCGGCCAGGGTATCGACGTTCTGCACCACCAGGTTGCCGGCCAGGGTAATCGGCGCAGTGGCCCCGCAGAGCGGCTCGGCCGGCACTACCACCGGGATGGAATTCCTGGCCGCCTCTACCGCCAGTTCGCCGTAGCTTTCATCGAGCTTGAACGGGCTTATCGGGCAGGCGACCATCGAGATGAAGGGTCTCTTGCGCAGGGCCTCCGGGGAACCGGCGATTTTCTCCGCCATGCGGATCACCGAGCGCACACCGGCCACGGTATAGACCCCGCCCATGATATGTTTTCTGGTCCGGTTCAGGGCGGCGCCGAAGCGATTGACATCGATCTCCTCCACCGGCAGGTCACCGGGATAGACGTTGAGCATGTAGAAATGGATGTTGTCGAGACGCTCGACCAGCCGGGCCATGTTCATCACGTCGCGCAGCTCCGAGCGACGGTTGTCGAGGCTGCCGGGTTCCTGGACGTTCAGGGCGGTACCGCCGGTGCCCATATAGACCTTGGTCCCGCCGATCTCCAGGTCGAGGTCGCCCGACTGGTCCCGGCCGTGCAGGGTTACCTTCGAGGGTGCGGTCGACAGCAGTTTTTCGACCTGCTGCGGCTTCAGGCGCACCACATTGGTGGCGCGGTCCACCTCCGCCCCGACGGCGGCAAAGCCATCCAGGGCCTCGGGGTAATTGACCTGAACTCCGACCTCCTCAAAGACCTGTAACGAGGTGGTATGAATCTGTCTAATGTCGTCTTCGGTCAGCGGCTTGTACCGGCCACCGTCCAATCCTTTTCGAATTTTCATATTTTCCTTGCTGTTTAATGGGACGTAGTAGATGCATTTGTTCGTCTGGCAATGCAGTTTTTCTTGCCGCAATAACTACAGGGATTTTCTGTTTTGCGTGGCCTATCCGCCGTTCTGTCATGGAGTCCGAAGACGGCGGAAACCGATTTCCTGGGCGTCATGAGCGCCGTTTCGGACAGGGTGACGCCGATTTCCCGGCAGTCGAGAAGAGCAAAGATCTTCTCCTGTTCGGCCATCGGCCAGTCACAATAACCCGGACTGAACCGCAGACCGGCTTCGTACTGGCCGATGGCGATATTGTCGACCAGGTCGTGCTGGAAGGTATCCGCCGTATATTCGACGGCACCTGACCCCATGGCATCCATAACGTAACTGTTGGCAATGTCACCTTCGGCCATGGCCGCTTCGATCATCCGGTCGACGGCCTCGCCGACGGTGGCCACGAAACAGACCAGCCGATCGGCTCCGCTCAGAGCTCTGGCCATTTTCCGGCTTTGCAGACAGACCCCGTTTTCCAGGATGACCGATGTACTCTCCAGCGAACGGATTGGCAGGATCTTCCAGATAACTCTGGGCTTGAGACAATGCAGCACCGGGTCATGGAGCTGATCGACACGCCGCTGGGTGGTTCTGGTCAACGTTCGCCTGCTGCGGATGCCCAAGAGCCTTTGTACCATGTCCATATTCAGTCGGGGACGATACTCGAGCAGCCGTGGCAGCTCCGGAAGGGAGATTACTTTCGAAGAACTGCTGTCTTTACTTATCTGATTCATCGTTTTTCCTTATGGCAAATCCATTGCCCCAAAAACTGTCCTTCGGGGTGCCGGAGTAGACCTTTTTCTCGTAATGAGGCAGGGAAACAGGGCAAGATCAATAGCGGTATTGTTCCGGTTTATAGGGACCTTCCACCGGAACACCGATATAATCGGCCTGGGCCTGAGACAAGCTGGTCAGCCTCGCGCCCAGCTTGGCAAGATGAAGCCGGGCCACCTCCTCGTCCAGCTTTTTGTCAAGACAGTAGACCCCTGTTTCACGGCTTTCCTGCTGCTGCCAGAGATCGATCTGGGCCAGCACCTGATTGGTAAAGGAGTTGGACATGACGAAGCTCGGATGGCCGGTGGCGCAACCGAGGTTCACCAGCCGTCCTTCGGCCAGCAAATAGATTGAGCGGCCATCGGCAAAGGTGTATTTATCCACCTGCGGCTTGATCTGTTCCTTTTTAATGCCCGGCCAGTTGTTGAGGCGGTCTACCTGGATTTCATTGTCGAAGTGACCGATATTGCAGACAATAGCCTGATCCTTCATCTGACTCATATGTTCGGCGGTGATGATATCCCGGTTACCAGTGGTGGTGACATAGATATCTGCGACAGGAAGGGCGTCTTCCACCGGCAGAACGGTATAGCCGCCCATGCAGGCCTGCAGGGCGCAAATCGGATCGACTTCCGATACCAGAACCCGGCACTTCTGGGAGGCGAGCGATTCGGCCGAGCCCTTGCCAACATCGCCATAGCCGCAGACCATGGCGGTCTTGCCGGCGAGCATGACGTCCATGGCCCGGCAGATACCATCAACCAGCGAATGACGGCAACCGTAGACGTTGTCGAACTTCGATTTGGTCACCGAATCGTTGACGTTGATGGCCGGCACCAGCAGCTTTCCTTCGTTCTGCATGTGATAAAGCCGGTGCACCCCGGTAGTGGTCTCCTCGGAGACCCCCTTCCACTCATTGACCGCTCGATGCCAGAAGGAGCTATCGGCGCTATGTACCTCCTGCAGCAGGCGAGTGATAATCTGCATTTCCCGGATGTCGCTTTTCTCCTCCAGCAGGCCGGAATCTTTCTCTGCTGCATAGCCTTTATGGATAAGAAGCGTGGCGTCGCCGCCATCATCGACGATCAGCTGCGGGGTGGTGCCGTCCGGCCAGGTCATGGCCCGCAGGGTACACCACCAGTACTCCTCCAATGTCTCCCCTTTCCAGGCAAAAACCGGGATGGAGGCGGCAGCGATGGCCGCCGCTGCATGGTCCTGGGTGGAAAAGATGTTGCAGCTCGCCCACCGTACGTCGGCGCCCAGGGCAACCAGGGTTTCGATGAGGACCGCGGTCTGGACGGTCATATGCAGACTGCCCATGATCCGCACCCCTTTGAGGGGCAGCAGGGGACCGTATTTCTCGCGGGTGGCCATCAGTCCCGGCATCTCTTTTTCGGCGATGTCGATCTCTTTTCGTCCCCAGGTGGCCAGGGAAATATCGGCGACTTTATAGTCGGGGCTCTCGACCGGCAGGGAGCCGCTGACTATGTCGGCCACTGCCGGGGTTGCCTGCTTTTCTGCGTCTATCACTTCTGTTTCGCTTTGCATGCATACTCCTTATTGATACGTGGTTCAAAACTGCTGTTTTTCCGTTGCCCGGTCCGTATCTGAATACTTTTCAGGTTAGGCGGAATGTTTGCTCAGCCCTTTGAACAGTTTGTGTAAAGCGTCGGCTTTATCGGTTTGCTCCCATGGGAATATATTGCGGCCGAAATGGCCAGCAACTGCTGTGTCCCGGTAGCTCCAGCCGCTGGGTTGCTGCAGTTTCAGCTCCTCAATGATCGCAGCCGGACGAAAATTAAAGATCTCATCCGATTCCAGGGCTGCCTGCAGGGTCTGGTCTTCGACCATGCCGGTACCGTAAGTATCGACGTTGATGGAAAGCGGCTTGGCAACGCCGATGGCATATGCTACCTGAATTTCACACTTGTCGGCCAGACCGGCTGCGACGATGTTTTTGGCGACGTACCTGGCATAGTAGGCGGCCGAGCGGTCGACCTTGGACGGATCCTTGCCGCTGAAGGCACCGCCGCCGTGACAACCCACCCCGCCATAGGTGTCGACGATAATTTTTCTGCCGGTCAGTCCGGCATCACCATGGGGGCCGCCGATGACGAATTTACCGGTAGGATTGATATAATATTCGGTATTGCTATCCAGCAGCCCGACGGGGCCGAGGACCTCCTTAGTCACCCCAATGAGGTCCTTGCGAATCTGCTCAAGGGGCACTTCGTCGGTCTGATGGGAGACCACCACACTGGTAATCCGGGTCGGCACCCCATTTTCATGAAGTACCGACACCTGGGTCTTGGCGTCCGGACGAAGGTATTCGATCACCCCTCGCCGGCGTATGTTCTGCAGCGCTTCAAGCAGCATATGACTGTAATGGATAGGCGCCGGCATGAGCGAAGGGGTCGCCCGGGTGGCATAGCCGAACATCATGCCCTGGTCACCGGCCCCCTGCTCTTCGTACAGCCCCTCGCCCTGGCTGACCCCCTGGGATATGTCGCTCGATTGCGAATGGATGTGACAACTGTATTCGAAGGTGTCGCAGCAAAAGAGCAGCTCGTCGCGATCATAACCGATTTCCCTGACAACCTGCCGGGCCAGGGTTTCCGGGTCGATATTCTGCCAGCCGTTGCAGGTTATTTCACCGATATTGATGAGAAAATTGGTGGTTACCGCTGTTTCGCAGGCGACCCTGCTGGCCGGGTCTTCCTTAAGACAGGCGTCGAGTACAGCGTCGGAGATCTGGTCGCACACCTTATCAGGATGTCCCTCGCTTACTGACTCGCTGGTAAATACATGGCTGTTGCGTAATTTACTCATTTCAGTCCCTTGCGTTGAAGATTTGCATCTATGGCATGTTGGATGTTTTTGTATGCGATCAACACGGTCGAGGCGTTGGCAGCCTTCGGATTCGTATTCGTTGCAAGCGAAGTACCAGAAAAAACAAACGGTACTTCCTGCACAGAAACGACCACACAACAGACTGATATTGTTACCATTACAACAATATTTTTCTGTCAGGCCAGAAGGCGGCGACGGGGAAAAAATACCATGGCAATGTTGAGTTTGGGAAGAAAAGTGCCGATCCGGATCAAATCCTAAAACAAATGGGCAATTTCTTCCCGTTTGTACAGCAGGACAATAAACGTGCCCCCTTCTGGGCATTCCTCCATAAACTGGTTGTGACTTAAAAGATATTATGCTAATATCCTGCCATCTTATATAATGTACGATTTCAAGTTCCAGAGAGATATGATCGTTGCCGGACAGGGACGAAGGCCATAAAAAGATTGGGCATTTTGTTCTCAGTTAATCAATCTTGACGGCGATTCCATTCCGGTATTACAGGGGAAGAGAATATGGATAACCAGCAGGAAGATCGAAAGCGGGTAATCTGCGTCGACGAAGGCAAGGAGCTGGCGCTCCAGGTACTCGGCATGTATAAGGATGATGAGATTTCCCTATCATACGAGAAGGGGCTTGCCAAGGTTGTAGACCGGTTCGAGCGGGAGGCCTTCGACATTATGCTGCTTTCAAGCTCGGTAGCCTTACGTGATCCTGAAGAAACATTTGAAATACTTGAACTGCTCCGCTTTAAATGCCCCTCCACCCAGATCCTGTTTTTCACCCACCCCAGCAAATTAAAGATTGCCCATCAGGCGTTACGGGCCGGGGCCTACCACTATTCGCTCCTGCCGATAACCGATGAGGAACTGAAACTGCTTATCGAAACGGCGCATGAGAGACGGCCTCAACTGGGTCTCAACATGCTGTTGCGTTCGGAAGTGGAAAAGACCACCTTTGAGAGCATGGTCGGCCGTTCCGAGGCCATGCAGCAGGTGTATCGATTGATCCGCCAGGCGGCGGCCATCGATATTCCGGTGTTGATCTCCGGGGAGACCGGAACCGGCAAGGAACTGGCTGCGCGAGCCATTCACGAGCTGAGTAGCAGGTCCAATGCTCCCTACATTACCGTACATATCGGCGCCCTGCCTTCCGACCTGGTGGCCAGCGAACTTTTCGGTCACGAAGCAGGAGCCTTCACCGGGGCCACCTCACTGCGTAGAGGTTGTTTCGAGCAGGCGGACGGGGGCACCGTCTTTATGGACGAGATCGCCACCATTGATGAGAAGATGCAGATCAGCCTCCTGCGGTTGCTGGAATCACGGGAATTTTCCCGCCTCGGCAACCCGTCGACCATCACCGCCGACGTCCGGATTATTGCGGCATCCAATGCCAATCTCAGCGAAGAAATCCGCGCCGGCAATTTCCGCGATGACCTCTATTATCGACTTGACGTCCTGCATATTACCATGCCGCCGCTGCGGGAACGGCGCGGTGACATCCATCTCCTGACCGACCATTTCATTAAGGAAGCCTGCGATGCCTTCCAGAAAACCATTCGGGGTATATCCTCGGATTTTATAGGCAGCCTTGAATCATACTCATGGCCCGGTAATGTACGGGAACTACGAAACATTATCCAGCGGTCGGTCATATCCTGTTCCGGCGACATCCTCGACAGAGCGCAATTGCCGGCCCGTATCGTCCGGTACGGCCAGGAAAATGTCTCTATGACCTTCCAGCTTGGGATGAACCTGGCAGAGATCGAACGGGCCGTCATTCTCCGAACCCTCAAATACACCAATAATAATCGTACCCGGGCAAGTGACATCCTTGGTATCTCCCGGCGTGCACTCTACAACAAGATAAAACGGCTGTAAGGTCAGGGCCCGCCTCGCCTGCGTACAGGCCGGCTCTGATTCTCCCACTACAAAGTGGTTTGGCACAATTCATCTGATATTTTCAGGTGTAAAACAACTTCGCAGTGATCCAACAAAAAGGCTCTCCAAAAATTATTGTACAAGTCCGAACGACCAATGAGGAGCTTATTGCAATTTACCCGGCTGTCGGTTACGGCAATGATAACATGATACGTCTGGACAAGCGTTTAGACCATGACGGGAAATAACATGTCGCAAGGCAGGATCCCGAAGGGAGCATCAGATTCAAAAACGCCCTTACGGTTCGATAGCCTTGCGTATCACCTCAGACAGCTCCGTCAGGGTGAAAGGTTTTTGCAGGAAATATTGCTTATCGGTACGCAGAATTCGGTGCGTCTGTTCGTCCGAACTATAGCCGCTTGAAAAAATAACCTTAATGGACGGATTTATCTCTTTTAACCGATCATAGGTTTCAAACCCATTCATTCCGGGCATTAGTATGTCCAGTACCACCAGGTTGATCCGCGAAGAATCCGTTTTGTATAGAGTGACTGCTGCGGCTCCGCTGGAGACTATTTTCACCGTATAGCCTACGGCGATGAGCATTTCGGAGATCATTTCCGAGACAACCTCTTCATCGTCGACCACCAGAATGGTGCCTCGGCCCATTGTAACCGACGTTTTTTTTGCCATCGTGTCAAGAATCGGTTATTCAGGACTGGCAGGCAAGAGAATATCAAAGGTTGTACCATGGCCCGGAGAGCTCTTTACCTGAATGGATCCGGCGTGATTCTTGATAATACTGTAGGCTGAAGCTAATCCGAGGCCTGTCCCCCTGCCATTGGGTTTCGTGGTAAAAAATGGTTCAAAGATGCGGGAACAGGTGTCCTGGTCCATACCGACACCGGTGTCTTTTATCACTATCTGGACAAATTTCCCCACCGCTATATCACGCAACTTTGCTTCATCTTTGTCGATGATCTCGTTCATTGTACAAAGCTGTAAGGTACCGCCGGACGGCATCGCCTGGCCGGCATTGATAAGCATATTTAAAAAAACCTGTTCCATCTGCCCATGATCGGTCTGTACATTCCAGAGATTCTGTTCAAAGGATTTTATGAATTCAATGTTCTTCTGGGTCGGATTGAACATGATCCGACTTGAAGCAAGAAGATCGTTCAGATTCGTTGCCTTGACAACATATTTTCCACCTCTGGCATAGCCGAGCAGCTGTCCGGTCAGATCCTTGCCCCGCAGCATGCTTTTCTCAATTATCCCGATCAGGTCCTGGTTTTTTTTAGATTCCGGATGCAATAAATGAAGAATCGATGCGCTCCCTTGAATTCCAGTCATTATATTGTTGAAATCATGGGCGATACCGCCGGCAAGAGTGCCTATTGCCTCCATGCGGCGAGCTCTCTGCAGCTGTTCTTTCAGTTCGAGCTGTTCCTGCTCTTTTTGTTTTCGACTGGTTATATCATGGGCGATCCCCTGGGTGCCGACGAGACGGTTGCTTCCATCACCGCCCTCGAGGTAAAGGCCGGAAGCGCTAATGGAAAAAGTCGGACCAGGCTTGTCTTGAGTATGTATTTTCGAGGAATCATCTGTCCTGGTGAGAAATCGGATTTCAAAGTCTCTCGTGTGACGATCCCCCGTGCGCCTCTCGTTGATGCGGAACTGGGCGGTGTCCCGGTCTTCAAGATGAATCAGGGTCAGGTAATGTTTATTGAGTAGCTCTTCCGGTTCATAGCCATAGTTTCTTACCGCATGATTTATAAACTGTATGTAGCCCTTATCATCCAGACGGTAGACGATATCCGGTATCGTCCCAAGAATGGAATCCAACCAGTGATTGGTAGTCTGTAATGCCGTCTCGGCAGTCTTTCGCCGGGAGGCGTCTATCACGGCGATGCGGCAGGTAGTGGGGTTACCGTCTTCGGTTCGGGCGGGAATACTATGCAGTTCAACGGGAACCTGTTCTTTTTCGTTACGCAGAAAGACCGTCTCAAGCAAGGCGGGTTGCCCCTCCTTCAGAGACCGCAGGTGGGCGCTAAACTGGTCGCGTTGGGATTTGTCCAGATAAATCCACAAGGGTTTCCCAAGAATAAGGTTGCGAGTCCGGCCGAGCCAGTTGGCGGCTGTCAGGTTCGCTTCGATTATAATGCCGTCGTGATTGACCAGGAAATAGCCAATCGGTGCGTAATCAAATAGCTCGAGGTATTTGGCATGGGCGTCGGCAATCTGGCAATGAGCTTGGGCCAGATCATCATTCTGGGTACGCAGTTCCTCCTGATGGACATGCAGCTCGTACAGGGTTTCCTTGAATTTTTCTTCAAGCCTTCGATACCTGCCCAGCTCACTCTTTAGCTGTGCTATTTCAGCATGCAACTCGTCAACTGTCTGCTCTGGTTTGTTTCTGCCCATTAATCACGATTTCCTAATACATTTTGAAATGTAATTCCTGTTGCTTCAATACCTTGTCTCACTGATCCAGGACACTGACTATTCCAACAAATTTTCGTTCCTGTTCAAACCACATTTCCGTAACCGCCAAATGAAGCCGAACCGTTTGTCCATCTTTTCTGAGGCCCTCCACTTCCCGGCCAATACCGATGATCTTGGTCTTGCCGGTTTTAAGGTACCTTTCTATATACTGATCGTGCCTGCTTCGGTGGGATTCCGATTGGAGGATGTTGATTTTCTGGCCGATCAACTCGCTCACATGGTAACCAAAGATTCTTTCAACTGCCGAATTACACGTTTCTATCATCCCGGTCTCATTTATTAAAATGATTCCATCCAAGAGATTGTCAAGCAGCGTCTCAAGAAAGAGATTACTCTTTTTTAGAGCGTTTTCAGATACTTTGATTGCTGACTGATCAAGAAAGATGAGCATCGCCCCTGCCGGGTAACCTGTTTCGCTCAGATATGGAATGATGCGCATGAGGAAAGTTTTTCGTTCAAAGGACAGTTCCAGTTCATGGGTGCTGCCGTTTTCAACAACCTGACTGATCAGGCTGCGCAAATCCGGTAAAGATATCAAGGTGGGGATGGTGGTGATGACTTGTCCTCTGTCCGAGGCGGTAAGCTGGAAGAATGCCGTCGCCGCCGGGGTGAACTGGGTCAACTTGAGGTTCCGGTCAACGATGACCATCGCCGTGCCGCTTCTCTTGAGGATATTTTCCAGATCGGTATTGGCCGTAGCCAGTTCATTGGTCTTGACCTGCAGCTCTTCATTGACGGTAGTCAATTCTTCATTTGTCGACTGCAATTCCTCGTTGGATATCTCCAGCTCTTCATTTGAGGACTGCAGTTCCTCATTGGCGGATTGCAGCTCTTCATTGGTCGTTTCAAGCTCTTCAACCGTAGTCTGGAGATGCTCACGGGTGGCCACCAGCTCATGTTCGAGTTCCAATATCCGCGGATCAAAACTCTGATTTTCCGGCGAGGTCTCCTCCTGGTCCCCGGTCTCTATCTCTGTTTCATGAAAGAGGACCAGAGAGAGAGCTGACATCCCTTCCGGAATTGTCGCCGGTCCGACCTCGAAAACCAGATGAATCGGCTGACCGTCGGCGGCTATCCGGATACGATTACTGCTGACAAATTTGTTTTCCCGGGTCGCCTTATGGATCACCGATCTCAGATCCAGACGAATGGACGGCACAGCCATATTTAAAATGTTCAGCCCGGCTTTTCCAGGCCCTAAGGCCAGATAATTGCTGACATTACCGTGGATGTAAATTATTTCCTGGCGGTCGTCGATGAGAACCGCATTGCTGCTGAGGGCGCTGATCATCGATTCGGCGAGTATCTGCCGGACACTCACCTCTTTTCCCCTGGTTTGTGATGGGTCGGGTGATTGATCGAGATAGCGCTGGCGATATCCTGTACCGAATTGCACTAAGGGGGCTCTGAGGATGTCCCGACGCCGGTAAATTTTCCATTTTTTCACGACCGGATCGAACAGATCGGCGAACTGGCCGATCGATTCCGATTTACCGAGAAAGAGAAAGCCACCCGGATTAAGGATATAGTGGAATATCGGGACAACTTTTTTCTGCAGCGACTGGTTGAAATAAATCAGCAGGTTACGGCAGGTGATGAGATCAAGGTGGGAAAACGGAGGATCGCAGGTAAGGTCCTGCCGGGCGAAGACGATCATCTCCCGAATAAATTTTTTTACCTGGATTGTGCTGTCTTCATGGGTAAAGTATTTTTCCAGAATCCCCTTTTCCACCTCCGCTACCGTCGCTGCCGGGTAGACTCCTTTTCGGGCCCGGACAATGGCATCTTGATCGAGATCAGTGCCGAAGATCTGCAAATTGTAAGTGTTTAAGGCTTCTCCCAAAATTTCATAGAGCAAGATAGCGACGGTATAGGCCTCCTCGCCGGTGGCGCAGCCAGGAATCCATACCCGGATGTCATCGCCGGGATTTTTTTGAGCAAGAAGCTGGGGAAGAGATCTCTTGAGGGCATTGAACGCGTCCGGGTCACGGAAGAAGGCAGTAACCGAAATAAGGATATCTTTATACAACAAGTCGATCTCTTCCGGAACCTGCTCCATGTATTGCACATAATCGCCCAGGGTCGTAGTCCTGTGTAAGGCCATGCGGCGAGCCACCCGCCGGTTGATAGTCGCCTGTTTGTATTCGGAAAAATTCACCTGTGTTTTTTCCGTTATCATGCGCAGTATTTTTTTGATATCATCGGGACGCTGCGCTTCAGGGAGAACCTTCGGTACCAGATTGGGGTACTTTATGGCAACCTGGAGTTCCTTGCCTATGTCCTCCGGGGCGATTATCAGGTCAACATGTCCTGTCTCCAGAGCGGCATGGGGCATGCCGTTGTATTTTGCCGTGTCTTCCTTCTGGACTATTGTAATGCCGCCACCGGCTTTTATCGCCCTGATGCCGTGGGCACCATCCGACCCGGTCCCCGATAGAATTATGCCGACTGCACGATCTCCCTTCGATTCCGCAAGAGAGGTAAAAAAATAGTCACAGAGGGCTTGGGACGCACTTCGGCGAGCGGTTCGATCAGTCGCAGGACGTTCCCTCGAGTTTTACCTCCCTGCCTGCAGGGGTGATGTAGACGGTGTTGGGGAGGATATCCATGCCGTCTTCGATCTCGACAACCCCCATCTGGGTATGCCGATCGAGCAGGGAAGGCAGCATACTGCGATGTTTGGGATCAAGGTGCTGGACGATGACAAAGGACATGTTCGCATTGGTGGGTAAACCGGGAATAACCTTGGTCATAGCCTCGAGACCTCCGGCGTATGCACCGATGCCAACAACTATGGTGCGCGTCGGCTGCGTATCAGACCCCGATGGGCTGGATTTGCCTTTCTTTTTTTGAGGGGGGGGCGGTTCTGGAACTGATGGTCTCTTTTTTCTTAGGCATCGCAGCTGTCCAAGTCAGAGATTAGAAGGGGGTTTAGCTGTTACAATTTTCGTAACTTTTTAGCACCGGACCATCAGCATACAAAGATAGTCAAAGTGAAATTTACCAAACATACTGAAACAACAAATATTAGACCAATTCGTATTGTTATTCAACCGGATTTAATTTCGTAATATAAAAATCATAAGGTAATTGTTCTCCATTCCCAGGCCATGACAAATACTCCTCGATTTTAATTCATTGATTTTTAGTTTTTCTCAAGACCGCGAAACAACCGGCACGAATCATTTCATTGTAGGATCCGTTTTGAGAATTCACGAATAAATTCAACTGGCAAAGGGGCATATAGTATCGCCTCAAGGTCCTTGAGCTACAAATTCCGCCTCCGTGTAAACATAAGAATACTCCTGAGTTCTTGCTCTCTTATTTTCTTTGGGAAATTGCCTGTAAATGAAAACAATAAATGCGGCATAAATCAGCCAGGATATTAAATATAACCAACAACGGCCACGGCCAGATTGTTCTCTTTTACTCCTCAGCCTGCTATGTCATTTAAAGTTATTATTTGTCATTTTTCGTGCTATTTCTATTGTAATCCAAGCGGCTCTTGACCCATTGCGCTCCGTCCATTACATACATCCAGCAATGCAGCAGGGACAGATGAAAAGAGTAATATGATTGTGGTTTTCACGGAAAAGAGGGGAGAATGAAGGCAAAAGCAAAATTTACATTGGGGGTCATAATCACCGGTCTGGTGCCGATTATTGCAGCGGGACAGGCTCATGCGGCCAGCGAGACCGAAGGTGCCTACGATCTCGGGCGAATTGTGGTTACCAAGCAGGTGAAGCAGGGGGTTGAAGCCGGAGAAACAGTCCAGACGGTAACCGCAGAACAGATCAAAAGACAGAATGCCAGGACATTGGACGAGGCCATGTCACTGTTGCCCGGGATTTCGGTACGAACCGCCGGTGACGGTACTCCGCGCATCGATATTCGAGGTTTTCGCACCCGGCATGTTCTGCTGTTGCTCAACGGCACGCCGTTCAATGCCGCATCGGACGGTCAGTTCGACCCCTCGATTATTTCCGTTGAAAATATTGCCGAAATAAAGGTGGTAACAGGCGGCACATCGGTTTTGTACGGCCCGGGCGGCAACGGTGGAGTGATCAACATCATCACCAAAAAGGGCTCCACCGCAATCCACGGTTCCGCAGGCGCCGAGGTCGGCGAAGGATCTTACCGCCAGCTCAAGACCACGGTATCCGGAGGTACCGAAAAGGTGGACTTCTTCACCAGTGCCAGCGGGTTTAAACGTGACTCTTTCCCGCTTAGCGACGATTTCAAGGCAACCGATGCAGAGAATGGCGGCGCCCGCGAGAACAGTGATCTTGAGAGGAAAAATGTCTTTGCCAATGTCGGCTATTCGCCCACGGACAAGACCCTGCTCGGGATGACCTTCAGCTATCTCAATGGTGAGCATGGCAAACCGCCGGTTGTCAACGCCGACAAGACAGATCCCTTCGCCAATAACGAGAAATTCGATCGTTTGACGGACTCGAAGAACTACTCCCTGCAGCTGGCAGCCAGCCATGATCCGTCCGGTCCCTTTCTCATTAAAAGCTGGGTGTTTTTCAACCAGCTTGACCAGATTGAGGACCGTTTTGACAACGATAAATATAACAGCCAACTGAAGAAAGGATCGTTTCATACCGATTCGACTACCAGCATTTCCGGGATTAACCTGCAGGTCGGCTACCATTTTTCCGACAGTGATGCCTTGACCTTAGGGCTCATGGCGGAAAACGACGATTTCGACGCCGACGGCTTTGAGCAGGCCCAGGTAAACAAAACTCTCGTTCGCGAGCTCGTCGATCAATCCAATGATTTTCAGGTCTATTCTACCCTGCTTGAATACGAGGCATCGCCCCTGGATCATCTCGGCATCGTTGTAGGCGGAGGATATCACTGGCAGGATAGGGAGGATGACACCAAGTCCGACTACTCGTATCTGCTGAGCGCTTATTATGATTTTCCGACAGATACGCGGATACGGGCCAACCATGCCAGGAAAATCCGCTTTCCGACCCTGACCGATCTCTATAGCCCGGATGGTGGTAATCCAACCCTCGAGGCGGAGAAAACCATGCACTACGAGATCGGGCTGGAACAGGGATTACCGGCAAAAACTTCGGTCTCCCTGACCGGTTTCTATATTGACGTCAACGACTTCATCGAAAAGGATAGTGATGGCCTGAAAACCAATTTCCAGGAGTATACCTTTGCCGGTTTCGAAACCATCATCGAAAACAGGGTGGTTGACAACCTGCTGCTGCGCGCCGGCTATACCTACATGGACACCGAAGACAAATCAGCCGACAGCCAGAGGGATGTATTGCAATACCGGCCCAAAAATAAGCTTACTTTCGAGAGCAACTATCGCCTTGCCTGGGGCATGTCGCTGTATGGTTCCCTCACCTATGTGGCCGACCAGTACTTTTACGACAAGAGCCAGATAGAAAAGAAACGCCTGTCGGACTACGCCCTGGTCGATGTCAAACTGAGCCAGGAATTTTTCCAAGGGAAATTGACCGCTTACCTTGGTGCAAAAAACCTGCTTGACAAGGATTACGAACAAAGTTACGGGCTTCCCCAGGCGGGAAGAACCGTCTACGGGGGTCTTAACTACCGGTTTTGATAAATGGTTCGACCACAATGGCTGAAGTAATCCGTCTGCAGAAGTACAGTTTTGCCTATCCGGGAGCAAGTCGCTATGTCCTCAGAGACATCGATCTTTCCATCAGAGCCGGGGAATGTCATTGCCTAGGCGGTTCCACCGGCAGCGGCAAAACAAGCCTTGCCCTGGCCTTGAAGGGGCTGCTGCCGGATGGCGAGACAAACGGTGTTATCAGCAGATTCCTGCCCGGGGGAGATGGCGCCGGCGGTCTCGGGATCGTCCTGCAGAATCCGGAAACCCAGATCCTGCGGCGCTCGGTTGGGGCAGAGACTGCCTTTGGTCTTGAAAACCTCTGCGTTTTGCCGGCGGAGATGCCGGGCAAAGTGAGGTCGGCCCTTGACCAGGCTGGACTCGACAAGAGCTTTGAAGGAGAAACCGGAAAATTATCGATGGGAGAGAAATACCGGCTGATCCTGGCCGGTCAGCTGGTGATGGGTCCGGCGCTGCTGATCATCGACGAACCGGCCGCCCAGCTCGATCCGGCAGGGCTTGAAAACCTGCTGGAAATCATCCGGCGCTTAAAGGTTGCCGGCACTGCTCTTTTGCTCTTAGAGAACAGACCCGGACCACTTCAAGCGGCCATTGATCACTACTGGCATCTCAATGATACAGGACAGCTTCTCACCGGACCGTTAGCAAGACCTGCCAGCAACCTCGAAGCATCCCCTCCCCGCCTACCTGCATCCACTCTGCCGCCGGAAGACAATGTAATAGACGTTCTCGGCATGACAATCGGCGGCGCGGAAGGTCTTGCGGTATGGAGTGATGTCTCTTTTGCCGTCCCCCCCGGTCAACGTGTTGTTCTCACCGGCTCCAATGGTTCCGGCAAGACCACCATGTTGCGATGCCTCACCGGTTTCCTCCAGCCCGACAACGGAACTCTCAAGGTATTCGGTGCCAAACCGCAGGCCCGTGAGCTGCGCGGCAGGGTCGGTTGTCTTTATCAGAACCCCCAAAAGCAGCTTTTTGAAACTACCGTCTTCGACGAAGTGGCCTTTCCACTCAGGCGACTGCGAGAAAACCGGCGGGAACTGGCAGCACGGGTGACCGAAACCCTTGTCCTTTGCGGCATCGAAAACCTCGCCCCCATGTCCCCGCACACCCTTAGCTTTGGGCAGAAACATCTGGTTGCCCTGGCCTCCGTGCTGGTAATCGCCCCCCAGTTACTGCTACTAGACGATCCCTTTGCCGGGCTCGATCCCAAAACGGCGGAAAAGATGCTCAGGCTACTGACAAAAATCAATGTACAGCAGGATACGACCATCGTTCTCGCCACCCATGAACCGAAGAACCTTAGCTGCTGGGCGGATCAGACCTTGACAATCACAGGGGGAAACGTTGTTTCTCATTGACTCCAAAAATCAACAAAAAGACTATCAGATCAGGAAGGCGAGCAAAGTTAGCCTCAGTCGCTACGGCCGCTCCACGGTCTGGGTCTGGTTCGTCGTTGCCCTGGTGCTTTCCTTTTTCGCCTTCGGGGCAAAGACACCGGTGGCCTTGACCTGGCTCAGTGGCGGGGATATTGTGCTTTTTGCGGTTCACCGTCCGGGTCACCGGTTTATCCGCCGTATGTTCAAGGTGGTGTGCTGGCAGGTCGGTCTCATCGTCACCCTGTATTGTCTTCGTTTCGGAGTAGCAGAGGGACTGCTTTCCGGCCTTACCACCTCATGGCAGCTCTGTCTCGCGTTTCTGCCGGGTGCAATCTTTATAGAGACTGTGCCGGAGCATCTGATCACCAGGATGTTGACCGATGTCATGCCCAGCCGCTCGGCTTTTGTTCTCGCCACCTGTCTGAATTTCATACCGATGGTACTGGCAGAGGCCAAAAGCATTTACGAAGGTCAGGTCTTGCGCGGGGCGAGGATCCTGCCGAAAGATCTTGCCAATCCGGGAAACTGGGCGGAAATGCTCAATTGTCTCGTTGTACCGATGATGATTCACAGCATGAAACTGGCCCAGGAAATCGCCCTTGCGGCAAAGGCCCGGGATTTCGGGAAAAAGAGGGGCCGGACGGCCTGGCCCGGGGAATCGGATTCGTAATGAATGGACGGTGGTGCAGAGCCACCAAAATGGAGAAATAATGCGCCGGATGCCGCTAAAAGAATCACTATTTCTTGGTTTTTGTGCAGTTTTCATCCTTGTTTTCCGGGCGATATTCAGGCTGCATCTGCATATTCCCGGGCATGCCATGTTCTTTACGGTCTTTTTTCTTTTCATAGCGAGAGCAAGTGTCAACCGCCTGCCGGCGGCTACCTTTACCGGCATGCTCGCCGGTCTGGGTGCGCTGGTGCTCGGCATAGGTAAGGCCGGGCCGATACTTTTTGCCAAATTCATGCTGCCGGGGCTGGTGATTGACCTATGTGCCCTGCTGATACCGGGACTTTTTCAGTCGACCATCTTCTGTCTGGTCGTTGCGGCCCTGGCAGGATCGACCAAGTTCCTGGATACCTGGGTCATGGACTGGCTGATCGGCATGGATAGAAAAGTTATGCTGCAGCATGCCCTGTTTGAAAGCGGAACGGCCATGCTGTTTGGTCTGGTAGCCGGACTGTTTGTCGTACCGGTTTTCCGAAAATTGCGCAGCCACGGTATCATCCCAGGAAAATCCGGGATACCCGATTCATCACAATCGGTGCAACCGGAAAATCAATCAACAAGTAAGGAGAAGCAGGGTTGAAGGTATTTATTTCTATCGATGACACAGACAATCTGGAGAGCATAGGCACCGGCCATCTTGCCGCAAGACTTATCTCTCAAATTGAAGAGAACGGGTGGGGTACCGGCAGTTTTATCACCCGGCATCAGCTCTTCGTCCATCCGGATGTGCCGTATACATCGCATAACAGCGCTATGTGCTTTCAGGCCGAGTTGAAAGACTCCAGCCTCGATGGCCTTATCGACTATGCCGCCGACTTTCTCAGGCAGCAGAGCGCGCCGGGATCGGATCCAGGTCTGTGTCTCGCCGTCTGCCAGGCGCTGCAGTCCCCATTGGAACTCCTCGATTTCGGTCGCAGGGCAAAAGAGCAGGTGCTGACCAAGGATGAGGCCTACTCCCTGGCGACAAAGCTTGGTATTCACCTGTCGGAACACGGCGGCACCGGCGGCGGCGTGATCGGTGCCCTGGCAGGCGTCGGCCTGCGGCTGGGCGGGAATGATGGGCGAATACGCGGCAAACTCCAACTCGAACATGAAGACTGCATAACTGAGGTTGCCCGCGTCTGCAGCAGGCCCGAAGTCGCAAGGGTCCAGTCACTTGCCGGAGAGCTTCTTCCCACCACCGAACGAATCGTTCTGGGCGAGAAGGTAAAAACTGTCTTCCTGGATAATGAACCCGTGCTGTTGGTTGCCCCGCTGGAGAATCTATCGAAACAGGCACGCTGGCGAACCTGTACCCGGGAGGAACTGCGTAAGTACTGATAACTCACCTGCCGATCAGGAACCGGCGGCGTGGCGGTAAACAGCATATGCAAGAAATAAGGGTAATGTTCAGAAATACCAACACCGCATTTACTCTCTCATTGATTTTGCACCTGGGTCTTTTCTTGGCAATAAGCGCCCTGTTGCCCCAATCTATCGGCGAAAACAGAATCTTCCAGGTCTACCTTGCCACTACTCCGCCGCCCTCTACCGGAAACACTCCCTCTTCCGGAGATGCTCCCTCAACCGAGACTGAAACCAAGCCGGAATCTCTTCCCTTATCTGCCGGCGGGCAAACGCAGGCTTCTGCTTCCTCTGCATCGGCGATCATGGCTGATGAGCCTGATACCGACATGAACAGAGCGAACCACCCCGCCCTGCCGGCAGTTCAACCGGAGCCGCAGCCGGTTACCAAACCTGTTTTTCTGCCGGCATCCCATGCAAAAATGATCAAATCGAGGGTTGCCGATACGCTTCGGGGAGCCCCAAAAAAACCGACATCGCAATCCATTTTTACCCAGGCGGAATCCGCTCCCCATAAGGGGCCAACGGGTGTTACCGAAAAGAGATCAGACCCTGCGCCCAAGACCAAATCCGAAGATTCGCACCCTGGGCCAGGCACTGCAGATCAAGCCTTCGGGAAAGCTTACTTCGCAGCGATTCTCGCTAAAATCGAGGCTGCAAAAAGGTATCCCGCGGTGGCCATGAGAAGGCGAATGGAAGGCAACGTGGAGGTCGTCTTCCGGCTTGGCAGGGACGGTGGTTTACTTGCTGTTGATCTCGCCAATTCCTCAGGCTACCGCCATCTCGATGAGGCGGCAATAACCGCCGTCCATCGGGCGGCACCTTTCCCTCCGGTGCCGAAAAGTATCAAAGATATCCCCAAATCTCTCAAAATAACCATCTCATTCATCCTGACGACAACGAACTAATTCAATAACCATGGCTCATTCAGCCCCGCCCTGCTTCTCGTCGGGCAGCGTTCAGCCTGACCATCCATCTGCCGGTCAGGTTGGTGAGCAACGCCTTCGATGCATCAAGGCTATATTCTGATTAATAGCATCGGGGGGGACCCGGTTGCCGGTACGACACCCCCCCGCCTGCGTCCCAAAATTGGACAATGGCGGCACTGGCCTGTACAATAATTAGACAATTGAGTTGTGGGTTCCTCTCTCCACGCTCGAGAGTACTTTTCGATCAGCTGGTATTGTCCAAGAGCCATTTTCTACACAGCACCTGTCGACCTTGGTGGCCTATTTATTTTCACCCTGCCGGATGATTCTTGAAATTTTGACAATGTTGGTATCCTGGTTTCCTCCCAAGCCGAGAAAAGTTATCACCCACTGCAGACCGGGGATTGCCTCTATTATGCCCCGGCACTATCTTTTGGCATAGCTGTTGCATGCCAGCATGCCAAACCGTTCCATGTCTTTACGAAACAGTGCATTGAATATTCTTTGGATATCATTGACAATAATAAGAAGATAATCATGTTATTCAGAGTATCAGGCACATAGTTCAATCTGAGAGATGGAGTATCGTAAACTGGGTGAGGCGATATCGTCATTCACCACGGCAACTTAACATAGGTTTGAAAGGAGAACTCAATGAATAGAATTTTTTTATTGCTTGCAGTGGTCGGTTTAATACTTGCCGGTAATTCCATGGCCATGGAAGGGATGGACCATGGCGACAGTACCGATGGCGGCACCTTTACCCATTCAGCCATGGCAGGTGACGTACACGTCGAGTTCAAAGTTATGGACCTGGCCAGTATGAAGATGAAGGATCCTGACGGGAATACGCATCATGTCATGGCTACCTTCAGTCGCAACGGCGAGAAAATTGCCAAAATTGTCGGGAAAATCAAGATAATCTCGCCCAGCCAGAAAGCGCAGCTTGCCGATCTGAAGGATTTTGGCGGAGGGGTCTTTGCGGCCAATTTCACCATTGACGAGCCGGGAAAATGGGGCATCATCTGCGTCTTCAAAGATGACAAGGAGAAGCAGACGGTCAAATTCTGGTACCCGCATATGGCAATGTAATCGATCGACTTGTCCGGCAGCCGGTCACGACCGCAGGGGCGGATGACCGGCTGCCGGACACCCCGCATATCATCCCAGATTATTGGTACAATGTCTGTTTTACGCAAAGAGGAGATACCCTTGACACCCTTCATCAGACATCTCAATACGGTTTTCTTTGTTCGATTTATCCTTTGTCAGATCATTTGTCTATTCGGGCTGCAAGCGGTCTTCATCGTGACAGCACAGTCAGCCGACAACCCCGTTCTCACTCTCCAAATGGCGGCCAGAGCCGCTCAGCAAAACGACCCCTGGCTGGCCGGCAATCGTCACACGCAGGATGCAATCGAAGCAAAGAGCGTCGCGGCGGGAACGCTTCCCGATCCGCAGGTCTCGTTGGGATTCGCCAACATACCGGTAGATACCTTTGAATTCGACCAGGAGCCGGTGACCCAGTTGAAAGCAGGGGTGACACAGATGTTTCCCCGCGGAAAGAGTCTGTCGATAAAACAAAAACAACTGGCAACCATTGGCAGCCAGTATCCTTTTTTGCGCCGGGACCGGAGAGGAAAGATCGTCGTTATGGTCAGTAAACTTTGGCTCGATGCCTATAACGCCAGGGAGAGTATTGCTCTTATCGAAAAAGATCGGCCACTATTTGAACAACTTGCCGATATTGCCGAGGCCAGCTATTCTGCGGCGTTAGGCATGACCAGACAACAGGATATCATCCGGGCACAATTGGAACTGACTCGGCTGGACGATCGACTCACCGTTCTCAAGCAAAAACAGGAAATGTTCATGGAGAAGCTCACCAAATGGGTCAGCGAGTACTTTGTGAAGGAATATAGCGAAGAGCCGGAAACCATCTCCCAGACGCCCTGGTCGCACCTGGATTTAGCCAGAAACCGTCCCGATATAAAAATGTTGCAGGAATCGCTTTATCTCACCACGGAAAAGACGAGCCCGCAAACGCTTTATGAATATTTCTCCGCTCATCCGTCGGTTCTCGCCCTTGACCGGGAGATCGAGGCCAGCAAATTCGGGATTGAACTGGCCAGGCAAAGCTACAAACCGGCCTGGGGACTGAATGCCAGTTACGGCTATCGGGCTGCCGATCAGACCGGAAAGGACCGTGCCGATTTCCTCTCCGTCGGCGTAAGCTTCGACCTGCCATTTTTCACGGCGAACCGACAGGACAAGGAACTGCAGTCCTCGGTCTCCCAAGCCGAAGCGATAAAGACCAAAAAATGGACCTTGGTTCGGGAGATGATCGCCGGTTTCGAAAAGACCCGGACGCAACTGATTCGGCTCAATGAGCGCCAGCAGCTGTTCCAATTGCATTTATTGCCGCAAACAAGCGAACAGGCCGAGGCTTCCCTTACCGCATATACCAACGACGACAGTGATTTTGCCGAGGTCGTCCGGTCCCGAATCGCCGAGTTAAACGCACAAATTGATGCACTGACGATAGACGTGGAACGACAGAAGACCATAATCGAGTTGAACTATTATTTTATGGAAGAAACAGATGATATCATTGCCGTCAATAGCCCGGCGGGAGAGATGAAATGAAGAAATTTTTAAGTATTATGACCCTGCTGGTTGTCGGGGCGGCGATCGGCGCCTTCATCACCCTCAAGGGATTTCACATCCCAGGCGGACAACCTGCACCACCCGACTCGGGTGAGAGCAGTGCAGAGGCCGCCATCGAAAAGAAGCCGTTATACTGGGTTGCCCCGATGGACCCCAACTACCGGAGGGATAAACCGGGAAAATCGCCGATGGGCATGGATCTCATCCCTTTTTATGGCGATGATACCGGTAGTTCGGATGCCGGCCCCGGGGCGGTTAAGATTTCCCCCGATGTGGTGAATAATCTGGGGGTGAGGACTGCCCCGGTACAACTCGGCACTCTGGAGTCCGAAATTCAGACCGTCGGCTATGTCAAGTACGACGAGGATCAGCTGGTCCATATCCACCCCAGAGTAAATGGCTGGGTAGAAGAACTTTATGTTAAAGCCGCAGGGGACCCCGTCAAAAAGGGAGAACCATTATACAATCTCTATTCTCCGGAATTGGTCAATGCCCAGGAAGAGCTGTTACTGGCCCTCGACCGGCAGAAACCCCGCCTCATCGCCGCTGCGGAAAATCGGCTGGCCTCCCTGCGCGTGCCGGCTTCGGCAATCAGGCAAGTGAAAGCGTCACGGGCCGTGAAGCAGACTATCGTTTTTTATGCCCCCCAGAGCGGTGTGGTCGATAATCTGAAAATTCGCCAGGGTTTTTACGTCAAACCGGATTCCACTATCATGTCGATCGGCTCTCTTGAACAGGTTTGGGTAGAAGCCGAGGTGTTTGAGCGGCAGGTTGCCGAAGTCGCCACAGGACTGCCGGTGACGATGACCCTTGATTATCTGCCGGGAAAAAAATGGAATGGCGTAGTGGATTATGTCTATCCAACCCTTGATGCCAAAACAAGGACTCTGGGAGTACGCTTGCGTTTTGAAAATAAAGAGAAACTGCTGAAACCCGGGATGTTCGCCCAGGTGGTCATCCACCTGAATTCCCCGAAAAAATATTTGCTCGTGCCTAGAGAGGCGGTCATTCGGTCCGGCCGCTCCAGCCGGGTAGTTCTAGCCCTTGAAGACGGTCGGTTCAAGTCGGTTAATGTCAAGGTCGGACAATTCACTGAGCAGTCGGCTGAAATACTTTCCGGCCTGAGCGAAGGTGAGAAAGTAGTTACTTCCGCCCAGTTCCTGATCGATTCCGAATCAAGCAAGA
>Ga0210123_1000455_pt1 | contig 25499 bp, 19 predicted proteins | sample Muzzi_PWB_D2_FD_185535 | JGI IMG/M metagenome (GOLD analysis project Ga0210123, IMG submission 185535) | Wetland microbial communities from San Francisco Bay, California, USA, that impact long-term carbon sequestration - Muzzi_PWB_D2 (SPAdes) | ecosystem: Environmental > Aquatic > Marine >... | reverse complement strand
CGGGCGCGGCAGGGGCTCGCGCTGGTGCATCTCGAGCAGCTTGAAGATCGACTCGTGGACGAAGGGTGGCTCGCCCTCCAGCAGCTCGTAGAGGAGGACTCCGAGAGAGTAGAGGTCCGCCCGGTGGTCGATGGTCCGGGGGTCGACCAGCTCGGGCGCGGCGTAGACCGGTGAGCCGAAGAAGAACTGGGAGTTGGTCAGGCCGGGCTGCCCCTCGACCCGTGCCACGCCGAAGTCCATCACCCGGAGCGCCCCATCCGGCAGCACCATGACGTTCTCGGGCTTCAGGTCCCGGTGGACCACCCCCTTGCTGTGAGCGTAGTCCAGGGCTTCGGCGATCTCGCGCACGATCGCCAGGCAGCGCTCCACCGGCAGCGGCGACTCGGCCGAGTCCATGAGCTCGCGCAGCGTGTGGCCGGGCAGCAGCTCCATGGCCAGGAACGCCTGGCCGCCGTCCTGCCCCGCCTCCAGGATGCGCACGATCCCCGGATGGTGGAGGGTCTCGCCCAGGCGCCCTTCGCGAACGAAGCGCTCGGCGTAGCTCGGATCGCCCGTCTCGTGGGGAATCTTGAGGGCGACCTCCGTACGATCGGAAAGGCGTCGGGCGCGGTAGGTGGTCGCCATGCCGCCCCGGCCGAGGACCTCCTCGATTCGGTAGCGCCCGATGCGCTCGCCGAGCCTACGGTCGATCGCCCCGGTGGCACTCGGGCCGCCACGGCCGCCACGGCCGCGACGCCCACGGGAGCGGCGGCGCAGGGCGGTGAGGCCGGCGATGAGCCCGGCCAGGAGGACGGCGCCGAGAGCGACGCCCAGCGGCCAACCCCGGAGTGTCCGAGAAGGCGAGCCGTCCGCCGGCAAGCCGGAGGACGCATCGGGCGTCGAGGGGGAAACGCCCTCCCGGGCCGGCGGCGAAGTCGACGGCTCGGCCCCGGCGGACGCCGGCTCCTGAAGCCTGTCGAGACCCTCCGCGGCACGCCCGGAGTCGGCCTCGGCCGGCTCGAGCTCGGCCGTGGTCGGGCCGAGATCAGCCCCGGCGCCGTCCACCACCGACCCGGCCGGTTCCTCGGCTTGGCCGTCGCGGCGCCGCCGCGTCTCGCCGTCCGGCGGCTCGCCCCCCTCCTGCGACGGTCGGCGCGCCAGGGTCACATCCAGGTGGACCCGCTCCCCGGGCAGCACCTCCACCTCCTGCTCCCAGGGCAGGAGGTCGCTACCGGGCCGCTCGTCGACCAGCCGCACCCGGTGGGTGCCGGCAGACACCTCGACCTCTTCGACCGGCGTCGTGCCCCCCCGCCGGCCGTCGATCTCGAACCGTACGCCGCTCGGTGTGGTGTGGATGTCGAAATGGCCGGGCGCGACGAGCGCCGGCACGGCCCCGGCGGCGGGCTCCTCGCGATCCTCCGGCGGGGCCTCGTCGGAGGGCTCCGTCCGGGGCGCGTGCTGCGCCTCGAACTGGGTCTCGAGCCGGGCCAGGCGCTGCCGAAGGGCTGTGATCTCTGCTTCCGCCGTCACCCCGGCCGCGGCGCTCGCGGCGAGCGCGGCCCTCGCCTCGTCCAGGCGCCCGAGCTCCGCCAGGCAGCGGGCGCGGTGAAACGCCGGATCGTAGGAGAAAAGGAACCGGTTGCCGTAGGTCCGGACCCGCTCCTCCGGCTCCGACCGGAAGCGCTCGGCCTCCTCGAAGAGCCCGAGCGCTTCCGCCCAGGCACGCTGCGCCTCCGCCTCCAGGCCGCGCTCGTAGAGCTCGTACCACTGGGCCGCCCAGACCGGGGCCACCGCGACCATCAGCAGTGCCACCAGGGCGCCGGCAACCGCTCTGGGGAAGAACACCCCCGGCCACGCGCAGGCTCCTGGGCGTCGACTCTTCACCGGCCGCCGAGCTCGCCCGATGGCTTCGACTCGCCGTCCTGCTCGTCCTCCCTGTCCTTCTCTTCGCTCTTGTCGCCCCGTTCGGAGTCGGCTCGGTCGAGCGGCCCGACGAACAGGAAGTGGCCCAGGCGGCGCAGAGCAGGGCGTGATTCGAACTGGTACAGCAGAGACACGAACAGCCGCTCCTCGGTGACGTCGACGGCGCTGTCCGCACCGGGCACTACGAGCCCCGAGCCCACTGCCTCGGGGTCGACGAACTGGCGCAACAGCGCGGTGCTGTCCGAGCGTTGGTAGGCGAGATCGACCGAGATCGGGCCGTGCTTCCAGCCGACGCCGAGCGTGTAGCCGTTCACCGAGTTGTCCTTGCCCGGAGGCGCCATGGGCACCGGTCGGGGCACCGAGAAGTAGCCGGCCCTGAGGCCGATCTGCTCGCCAGCAGGGAACAGCGTGAGCTCCGTGCCAAAACGCCACTGCCCCGTGTGGCGCGCCGTGGTCGAGCTCTTCGGGCGCAGGTCGAAGAAGTTGACCGGCTCGTCGCCCAGGCCCTTGATCTCGAGGTCGTCCCAGTCGAACTCGGCGTAGTCGGCGGTCACGACCCAGGTCTCCATCGGCTTGAGGGCTGCGCCGAAGGTCCAGGAGCTCGGCCAGGACAGCGTGCCGTCGAAGCGCGACGTGGCCTCGAACGGCGTCTCGAAGCTGGTGTCGAGCCCCGAGAGGACCTGGAAGTCGCCATCGAAGGGCGCGCGCAGAGTGGCGCCGAGGTTGAGGTAGCGGTAGCGGAGCAGCACGCCCAGGGTGGCGTTCCAGCCGCGCCAGGAGTTGTCCTGGCTGTAGCGCAGAGAGTCCTCCTCGCCGGTCTCGAGCACGGTTTCGCGGGTCAGGGTCGAGAACGTCCAGTCGCCCGTCCAGCGGGACAGGGTCAGCCCCAGGGACATCCGCTGGGTGAGCTGGTAGGCGGCGGCGATCGAGAGGGTGCTGACGTCTCCGTTCTGGTCGATCTGCTGCACGATCGTGTCGACCGGATCCCCGGCGGCGTCGTGCCGCTGGTCGAACTGGCGCTCACTCTGGAAAGCGAAGTCGATCTGGCGATGGTAGGAGAGCTGGAAGGTCAGGTTGCGCTCGGCGACGAGCAACGGGTAGGTGAAGGACGCGAAGTTGAGGTCGGTCGTGTCGAAGGACGACCTCGACGCGTCGTAGAGCTCGAGCGAGCCGACCTCGCCCTGGTCGAACGCCGCGAAGTGATCGTTGCGCCGGCGAGCGTCGACCACCACCGACGCCTCCGGCCGGAGCAGCAGAGCCAGACCCGCCGGGTTGAAGGAGGCCGCCGACGCGTCGTCCGCCAACGCCGTGAACGCGCCCCCCATGCCGGCGGCCCGAGCGCCCGCACCGACGACCGCGAACGAGGGCCTCGACTGCTCGGCCACCAGCAGGCCGAAGGCCGCGAGGGAGGGGGCGGTCTGGGCGACGGCCGGGAGCGCCGAAAGGGCTGCGAGCAACAGCCCCGCGGTCAACCTCGATCGCCCTACGTGGCGGGCCCGTGCACTGGAAGGATGGGATCGGGGCCTCTGGCGTCCTGCCCGGCCGGCGATGGCTCGAAGGGCGGCGTGCGCCGCCGCGCTGAGGGTTCCCTTGGCGCGCTTCATGGTCGGCATTCTACGGGGCGTCCAGCAGCTCGCGCACCATGCGGACCAAACCCTCGCCGGAGAACGGTTTCTTCAGGAAGAATGCTTCGCCTCCGCTCGCACCCCGGTCGAAGTCGGGGCGAAGCGCAATCCGGTCCGTGTACCCGGACATGAAGACCGCGGGGAGTGGGGCGTCTTCGCGCAGGCGCGCCACCAGATCCGGTCCGGAGACCTCTCCCAGACGAACGTCGGTGATCACCAGCGCGAACGGATCGCCGTCGGCTCGTGCGGCGTGAACGGCCTTCTCTGCGGCCGTAGCCGAGGCCACCGCATCCACCCGGTAGCCCAAGGAGTCGAGGAGCTCGCGGGTCGCTTCGCGCACGGGCTCCTCGTCGTCGACGAGCAGGATGCGCTCGCCCCCGCTCCCCTGGCGCTCGGCCGGGCCCGGCGCGCTCGATGCACCCCGTGGAGCGGCACGGCGGGCGATGCCCGGGGCGGCCCGGGGCAACAAGACCCGGAACGTCGTGCCGCTCCTGCCCGACTCGCCGGGGCCGGCGACATGGCTCTCCACCTCGATCGTCCCCCCTGCCTCCTTGACCACCGCGTAGACCGTGGCCAGACCGAGGCCGCTCGCCCCGACCGTCCCCTTCGTGGAGAAGAAGGGGTCGAAGATCTGGTCCCGGATCTCGGGCGGGATCCCCCGCCCGGTGTCGGTGACGCTCAGCCGCACCCGGTCGGCCCCAGTGTTCCAGTCGGCGTTCGACTCGGCGTTCGGGCCGGTGGCCGGGCCGGCGACGGACCCCGGCACGTTCTCGACCACGATCTCGATCCGACCGCGGCCTTGCTCCAGGGCGTCGCGCGCGTTGACCACCAGGTTGGCCAGGACCTGCTCGATCTGGGACAGATCGACCATCACCGGCCAGACGTCGGAGGTGATCCGGGTCTTCAGGGTCACCCCTTCGCCCAGGCCACCACCCAGGCCGCGGACGAAGCCCGCCACCACGTCCCCCAGGTCGACCCGCTCCGGCATGCCGACCTGGCGGCGGCCGAAGGTCAGCAGCCGCTCCACCAGCGAGGATGCCTTGAGCACCGTCTCCACCATCGCATCCAGGCGGGCGACGGCGCGGTCGGGGTCGAGGTCGCCGCGGCGGCAGGCGGTGGCGAGCAGCTCGCAGTGGGTGCGGATGCCGGCGAGGTAGTTGTTGATGTCGTGGGCGATCCCTCCGGCCAGGCGGCCGACCGCTTCCATCTTCTGGGCCTGGTAGAGCCGGGCTTCGCTCTCGCGCAGCGCCCGCTCGGCCTCGGCGCGGCGGATCTCGTGGCGCCAGAGGGCCACGGCCGTGATCGTCACCAGCACCGCCCAGCCGATGATCGCCGCGGCGTGGAGGTGCTCGGCGCCGAGCACCAGGGCGACGGACGCCGCGCCGAGCAGCACGACGATCAGGGGGAGCCACGGGAGCCGTCGAATCACGCGCGCTCCGCCGGGGCGGCGTCCGGACCCCGGCGCTCGGAGGAGAGCATGTAGCCCACGCCGCTCACCGTATGCAGGAGCCGGTCGTCGCGGTCACCGTCGATCTTCTTGCGCAGCCGGTAGACGATGACGTCGACGGTGTTGCTCGCCGGATCGAAGGCGTGGTCCCAGACGTGCTCGGCGAGCTCCTCCCGGCTGACCGCCTGGCCGGCGCGCGCGAGCAGGTACTCGAGCACACCGAACTCCTTCGGCGTCAGCCGCACCGGCTCGCCGGCCACGGTCACCTCGCGCGCCGCCCGGTCCATCACCAGGTCGCCGACCGCGAGCGGCTGGAGCGGCCGGGGGCGGCGGCGCATCAGGCTCCGGGCCCGGGCCAGAAGCTCCTCCAGGGCGAACGGCTTGGTCAGGTAGTCGTCGGCGCCGGTGTCGAGGCCGCTGACCCGGTCCTCCACCCGGCCCCTACCGGTGAGCATCAGCACCGGCATGTCGTACCCGTGATGACGCCAGGAGCGCAGGAGCTCGAGGCCGCTCGGCGGCGGGATGCTCCAGTCGAGCACCACCAGGTCGAACTCGGTGTCGGCGATGAGATCGTCGGCCCGTCGGCCGTCGGCCGCCCGCTCGACGATATAGCCCTCGCCCTCGAGCGCCTCCATCAGCCCCGAGGCCAGGAGATCGTCGTCTTCGACGACCAGAATCCTCATCGCGCCCTCACGGTCCGGGTGACGCGAGCGCCGTCGGGCCGGGGCCGCTCTGCGACGGGCCCGGTCGACACCCCGGCGGCGGCGGGCGGAGAGAACGTTCCGGCGGCTCGACGGAACATACGAGTGAGGGTGTGAGGAGCTGGCACGATGGCGACGCGGTCGGTCACTGGTTCACTGGTGGAAGCCTATTCTAAAGGTCCGTTCATCGACCGTTCATCCGTACCCCATAGGGTATCTCCCTGAACCCCCAGCGGCCCCGCTTCGAGCGGCGCACCGACAAGGAGAGCGACACCGATGACCCGACGCACCCCCGCCCCCTCGATCCCCTTCCTGACCCTGACCCTGCTGGCCGTCTTGGCCCTGGCGCCGGCGGCCGCGTCCGCTCAGATGGGGACCGGCACGCTGACCGTCGAGCTCGATCCCGCGGCCACTCAGGTGACCTTCGACGTGGGCGCCACCGGCCACGACGTGCATGGCAGCTTCGCCTTCAAAGAGGGCACCATCCAGCTCGACCCCGCGACCGGCAAGGCGTCGGGCGAGCTGGTGGCGGACGCCACCTCGGGCAAGACCGGCAACGACGGCCGCGACAAGACCATGAACAACAAGGTCCTGGAGAGCGAGACCTTCCCCCTGTTCGTGCTCCGGCCCGAGCAGGTGGTCGGCACGGTGGCCGCCGAGGGGGCCAGCACGGTGACGATCAAGGGCGTGCTCGAGGTCCACGGCGGCAGCCATCCGGTGGAGATCGAGGCCGAGGTGGAGCGCACGGGCGATCACTTCAGCGCCACGGCGCGGTTCCCGGTGCCGTACGTGGAGTGGGGCATGCACAGCCCCAGCTTCCTCTTCCTCAAGGTCGACGACGTGGTGCATGTGACGATCGAAACCGAAGGGCGACTGGTTCCGGCCGGGACCGGAGAGATGGGCACCGATGGTCGCTGAGCCGATCCGTTTCGCGACCACCGGCGAGCCGGCGGCTGCCACCCCGGGACGGCGGGCGGGTCGCCGGCCCGGACCGCGGCCGGTGGCCGCCGAGCCGCGGCCACCGCGCGCGCCGCGGCTCCTCTCCGGCGAGGAGCAGATCGACGTCCGCGTCGGGTTCCGCTACCTGCTGCCGACGCCGGAGACCCTTGAGCCCGGCCTACGCGCGGCGCTCGTCGACCTGGTCGAGCATCCCGGCAGCCTGGCCCGTGCCCAGCTCGCCTTCGGCGTGCTCCGCGACTGCGGCGTGGAGCTCGAGCCGGCCCGGCGCCTGGCGGTCGCCGTCGAGTACTTCCACACGGCGTCGCTGGTGTTCGACGACATGCCGTCGATGGACGACGCCACCGAGCGCCGGGGCCGCCCCTGCTCCCATGTGGCCCACGGCGAGGCGAACGCAACGCTGGCGGCGCTCGCCCTGATCAACCGCGCCTACGCGCTCCTCTGGCAGGTGCTGGCCGGACTGCCACCGTCGACCGCCGCCGCGGCCGGCGCGCTGGTGACCGAGTGCCTCGGCGCCGAAGGGATCCTCGACGGCCAGGCCCGCGACCTGCGTTTCGGCGCGCGGCAAGGGGAGCGGCGCTCGGCGGCCGACGGCGGCGACCCCGCCCAGGAGGTGCTCCGGGTCGCCGAAGGCAAGACCGTGCCCCTGGTGCGACTGGCCCTGGTGCTCCCGGCCATGGCCGGCGGCGTGGGCGCGCTCGCCCTCGCGCTCCTCGAGCAACTGTCCGCCTCCTGGGGGCTCGCCTACCAGATCCTCGACGACTTCAAGGACGGCCTGATGAGCCGTGAGGAGACCGGCAAGTCGACGGCCCGCGACGGCTTGCTCGGCCGGCCGAACCTGCCCTCGGCGGTCGGTCGCGGCAACGCCATGGCCCGCCTGGAGGCGCTGCTCGCCGACGCCCGCACCGCCCTCGAAGCCCTCGAAGGCCTGGACAACACCCGGCGCTTCGCCCGCTCCCGCCTCGGAGCTCTGCAGAGCTTCCTCGAGTCCGAGCGCGCCCGGGTCGCCGCCCGGCTTGCCGCCGACCCGACACGACACGCCACCCCGGCGGAGGACCTGCCGAGCGACCGATGACCGAGCCGATTCGCCGGGCGACCCCGCCTCACCCCCACGGCGCCATGTACGGCCCGAACGACTCCCCGCCCGCGGGGCTGTCGCGGGGGACCGGTGAATCCGTCGCCCTCCACGCTCTCGGCTGGCTGGCGGCCGGCAACCTGGTGGGGCTGCTGCTGGCGACCCTCCTGCTGGCGCCGGCGGCCGGCGCCGCCCTCGGCCCCCTGACCTACGGCCGCTGGATGCCGGTGCACTGGAACGCCCAGCTCTACGGCTGGCTGGCGCTACCCCTGGTGGGGCTGCTGCTCCGCCTCTACCGGCCCGGCCGCATCTGGGAGCGGCTGGCGATCTCGCTCTGGTCGGCGACGCTCCTGGTCGGCTGCGTCTCCTGGCTCGCCGGGCAGACCGGGGGCAAGCCGTTCCTCGAGTGGACCGGTTCGGCGCGGGGGATGCTGGTCGTCGACCTGGTGGTCCTCGAGCTCGCGCTCGCCATCGGGCTGCTGCGGCTGATCCGGGCGCGCCGCGCCACCCGAACGACCGACACGATCGACACGAGCGACACGAGGGGGGCGATCGGGGGGATCGGCCGGGCCGGCATCGTCGTCCGGGCGGCGCTCCTCGCCGGCCTGGCGACCATCCCGGTCGCCATGGCGATCGCGACGAGCGCCCGCGTCTACCCGCCGATCAACCCGGACAGCGGCGGCCCGACCGGCACGAGCCTCCTCGGCAGCACCCTCGGGATCGTCTGGCTGTTCGCCCTCATCCCGGCGATCCTCGACCTCTCTCCCCGCCTGCCGGCGACGCGGGAGGTGACCACCGCGACGCTCGCCCTCCTCGGCGCCCACACCGTGGCGTTCCTGGCGCTCGAAGCGCTGGGCGGCGGCAACCACTCCCACCACGAGGCGATCCAGGTGGTCGCCCTCGCGTCCCTCATCCCGTGGCCGCTCATCCTCTGGATCCACCTGCGACGGTTCCGCTACCCCGAAGGCGCCGGTCCCTGGCTCGCCGCCCTCGGCGGCTGGGGCGTGCTCCTGGTGGGGACTGCGTTCGTGACCTTCCTGCCCGGCGTCCTCGAGCGCTGGAAGTTCACCAACGCCCTGGTCGCCCACGCCCACCTGGCGATGGCCGGCATGGTGACCGCGTTCTCCGCCCTGGCCCTCCTGTCTCTCGTCCGGGGCACCCGGCTGGCCGGCGTGCTGGCGGCGCCGCTGCCGTTCGCGCTCTGGCAGCTCGGCTGCCTGATCTACGTGGTCTCGATGATGATGCTCGGGACTCTGGAGGGGATCGACCCGGGCCTGGTGATCCGCAGCGACCCGACGTCGATCGGGCTCTACGGTTTCCGCTGGGTAGCGGGTGTCCTGATGCTCTCCGCCTCGGTGACCTGGTTCGCGCGGGCGCTCCGGCAGACGCGGGCGAGCGCCCTCGCCGAGACGGCCGGCACGGCCGGGAGCGACGGCGCACGGAGCGCCGCGGCGCTGATGGAGGAGGCCGCATGAGCCGCTCGACGGCCACCACGGTGAGCCCACAGGCTCGCCGCCAGTGGATCGACCGCACCGTCAAGCTCTACAGCTTGGCGGCCGGCGCCTGCGACCTCACCACCGGGGTGCTGCTGATCGCAACTCCGTTCACGGTGCTCGGCCTGATGGGCGTGGCGGAGGCACCCGGAACCGGCGCCGAGGGCGTCTACCTGCGCTACGTCGGGACCTTCGTCGCCGCCGTCGGGGCGTCCTACCTCTACCCGCTCGTTCTTTCCCTGCGCGGGGGCGGGCGGGGCGGGGCGGAGCGGCTGCCGACGGTGCTCGAGGTGACCGCCCTGGTGCGGGGCGCGGTGGCGCTCTTCGTGACGGCGGCGGTGTCTGCCGGTTCGCTGGCCGCTCCCTGGTTGCTGGTGGCGGGGGTCGACGGCGGCCTGGCGCTTGTTCAGATCTGGCTCGTTCGGTTGATCGCGAGGGAGGTTTCGGGATGACCGGGCGCCGCGGCTCGACCGAAGCCCGTGCCCTGGCCCGCGGCCTGGCCGGCGCCCTGGCCGGAATGGTGGCGGTCGCGGTCACCTACGTGTCGTTCCTGCTCTGGGCCCAGTTCGGGTTTCTGGAGCTGCTCTCCGAACGAGTCTCAGGTTCGGGGGCGGTCCGGTTGGTCATGACGGTCATGGGGGTGGCCGGTCTCATGATCAGCGTCGGGACCGCCCCCGTTCTTTCCTTGTGCCAACGTCGTCTGAGCCGCACCTGGGCGGCGCGGGCGCCGGTCGTCGCCGGGCTCGTCGCGTCGGCCGCCGCGCCTCTTCTGGCGCTGGGCTGCCGCGGCCTCGTGGGCTTCGCCCTGGTCGCCGGCCTGGTGGGGGGGGGCACGGCGCTTCTGACCGTCTCCCTCGCCGCCAATCTCCGCGAGCTGGTGCCGGTCTCCCGGCCCGGCCTCGCTGTCGGAGGTGCGACCGGGATCGCCTACTTCGTGTGCAACCTGCCGGGGCTCTTCGATGCCCCACCGGCGGTCCAGGCAGTGACGGTAGCGGCGCTCTGCACACTCGCGGCGGTGCTTCTGGCGGCGACGGCCAGCGGACCGACCGGGGACGGGCATGACGTCACCTCCCCGTACCTGCCCCGGCGCCTGTTCAGCCGCCTGGGGCTGGTGGCCGCCGCGGTCTCCTTCTTGCTGCTGGTCGGCCTCGACTCGGCGGTCTTCGTCATCGTCCAGGAGACGCCCGGCCTCAAGGAGGCGACCTGGAGCGCTGACGGCGGCACCCTGGTCCAGGGGGTGGTCCACCTGCTTGCCGCGACCGCCGCCGGCGCCGCCCTCGACCTCGCCGGCGGCCGGCTGTTCGGCGCCCTGCTGGTGGCGACCGGAGGGCTCTTCGCCGGGGGCTTCGGCCTGCTCGGCAGCGGAGCCGCCCCGGCCCTCGCGGCCCTGGGCGGTGTGCTCTACGCCATCGGCATTTCGATCTACTCGGTCGCCCTGGTGCTCTACCCGGCCGGGCGTGGGGACGAGCCTGACCTGGTGCCGAAACGCTGGCGCTCGGCGCTGGTCTACGGCGTCGCCGGCTGGCTCGGCTCGGCTCTCGGCGTGGGCATGGCCCAGGACCTCCACCGCATCCCGTCCGGGCTGCCGGAGGCGACGATGGTGGTGCTGGCCGTGGTCTGGGGCGCCTGGTGGCTCGCCGGACGGCGGCTGCGGGCGACACCCTCTGGAGCTGAGGGAGCCCGATCCCATGCCGGATGACCGGGGGCCCCGGCCCGCCCCGCGCTTCGGCGGAACCCTCGGCCTCACCCTGCTGCTGACCGTTCTCGGCTTGGTGCCGGTTCTGGCCCTCCACCGGACGGCCGGCCGACCCACCGCCCCCGGGGACGAGGCGGCCGTCGGTTTTCACGATCCTGCGGCCATAGGCCGGGGCCGGCGGGTCTACGCCGCCGAGGGGTGCATTCACTGCCACTCCCAGTTCGTCCGCCCGGCGACGGAGGACCAGGTCCTCTGGGGACCGGCCCGGCCGGAGGTGCTGGAGGAGACGCCGCCGCTCCTGGGCGTGCGCCGCCAGGGGCCGGACCTGGCCGACGTCGGCAACCGCCGGAGCCCCACCTGGCAGCGGCTCCACCTGATCGATCCCCAGTCCCTGGTGCCCGGCTCGCGCATGCCCTCCTACGCCCGCCTGTTCGAAGACGGCGACACCCGCGGCGCGGACCTGGTCGCCTACCTCGACTCCCTGGGCAGCGACACCGCCCCGGCCCACCGGGCCCTCGCCGAGACCGCCGAAGTGCCCGGGCGCCCCGGCTCGGTGGCGCGCGGACAGGCGCTCTTCGGCCGCTACTGCGCTCCCTGCCACGGAGCCGGCGGCCGAGGGGACGGACCGCTGGCCCCGGCGATCCTCCGGGACGACCCGACCCCGGACGCCCGGCGGGTCCTGGATCTCACCAAGGGCGCCTTCTGGGCCGTCTCCTGGAGCCCCCGGGACGCCACGCTCGAGTCGGCGATCGCGCGCACCATCCGTTTCGGGGTGCCGGGCACGCCGATGCCCGGCCACGAGTACCTGAACGACAGCCAGGTGGCGGACCTGGTGGCCTACGTGGAGCACCTGGCCCGGAGCGGCCGAGGACACTCGCCGACGCGCTCGACGACGGTGGCCTCCGCCCAGGGCCGGCCCGCGGATCGATCCGCGAGCGCCCGATGACCGCCGGCGGCCTCCGCGGGGTCGCCCGTGGCCTGCTGCCCTCCCACCGCTCGGGACGGGCGACGCTCTTCGGGCTCATGGTGGTGCTTCCCCTGCTGGCGGTGGCCCTCCACACCGGATGGGGCCGAGCTCCGGAGCCCTGGCAGCAGGTCACGGGCTGGGACCGGATCGACCCGGCGCTTCGCCCCGCGGCCCCGCGGTCCCGGTTCGTGCTCGGGGGCCAGGGCGCGAGCGCCACGGGCGCCACGGGCGAGCCGGACGGGACCGGAGAGAGCATCGACCTCCACTGGCTCGGGCACTCCGGGTTCCTCCTCGAGTGGCGGGGCGTGCGCTTGCTCCTCGACCCGAACACGAGCGACCACTGCACCATCGCACCGCGGCTCATGGAGCCGGCGGTCGACGTGGGCGCGCTCGGGCCGATCGACGCCGTCCTGGTGAGCCATGCCCACTATGACCACCTGGACCTGCCGACGCTCGCCGCGGTCCGCGACCTCCGGATGATCGTGGTCCCCGCCGGCAGTGAGGAGTACGTGGCCGATCTCGCCCCGGCGCGGGGGCGCGAAGGGCCGGAGATCATCGGCCTGGAGGAGGGCATCTCGGCCGCCGTGGGGCCGCTCACCGTGACCGCGGTCCACGCCCGCCACAACGGCAACCGGTACCACCCGCTGGCGAGCCGTCACCTGGCGGTGGGCTACGTGATCCACGCCGGCGGCGAGAGCGTCTACTTCGCGGGGGACACCGGCGACGGCCCCCACCTGGACGCGATCGGCGCCGAGTTCCACCCCCGTCTGGCGATCCTGCCCATCGGCGCCTTCTCGCCGCCGGTGCCGATCGGCCTCTACCACCTGTCGCCGGAGCAGGCGGTCTCCGCCGGGCGCCGGCTGGGGGCGGAGGTCGTCGTGCCCTGCCATTTCGGAACCTTCGTCCTCGCCCTCGATCGCGCCACGACCGCCCTGCCCCGTTTCGCCCGCGCCGCGAACGCCGCCGGGCTCGCCTGGGCCATGCCGGAGCTGCTGACCGACGAGACGCTGGCGCCGGCCGTAGCCCACCACCGGAGGCGTCCGTGAGCGCGCCCGAGCGCTTCGAGCGCTTCGACCAGATCAGCCGGCGCGGCCGGTTCGACCGGAGCGCCACCGCCGTCCTGGGATGGCTCGCCGAGCGCTCGGTGGCGGGCCCCCGGAGGACCTTGGTCCTGGCCGGGGTCCTCCTCGCCGTCGCCCTGGCCTGGGCGGCCACTCACCTGGAGCTCCGCACCTCGAACCTCGACCTCATCGACCCGGACCTGCCACCGGTCGCCGCGTTCCGCGACCTGGCCCGGGAGTTCGGCACCCCCAACTCCCTGGTGGTGGTGCTCGAGGGAGAGGACGAGGCCGCCCTGCGGCGCACCATCGACCGGCTCGTGCCCCGGCTGAGCGCGGTCCCCGGCACCAGGAGCGTGCTCGGCCGGCTGCCCGGGAGCCCGGGTGGGCTCGTGGGGCCCGCCGCCGCGGTCGGCGTGGATGCCTATTTCACCGGCCGGCACCCGGAGGAGGCGCCGCTCTACTTCCTGTTCGTCCAGCCGGAGGACGCCGAGTCCCGGGCCGAGACCATCGCACCCTGGGCCGAGGCGGTGCGCCGGGCGGTCAACGAAGAGACGGCGGGGGAGACCGGCATCACCACCGGTCTGACCGGCCTGCCCCAGTACGCGCTCGACGACCGGGACGCGGTGCAACGGGACCTGGCGATCCTCTCGCCGGTGTCCTTCCTGCTCATCCTCGGACTCTTCGTGAGCGCGTTCCGGGCGCTCCGCCGGCCGCTCGCGGCCATGGTCGCGCTCGCCGTGGCGGTGGGTGTGACCGTGGGCGTGGCGGCGCTCTGGCCGGGCCACCTGACGCTGCTGTCGGCGTTCTTCGGCTCGATCCTGTTCGGCCTCGGAGTCGACTTCGGCATCCACGTGGTCGACCGGACCGAGGAGCTGCTGGAGCGGCGGGCGGCGAGCGGTCACCAGGGCGGCGAGAGCGCCGCCGCGGTCGAAGCGGTCCGCGCCCTGGCGCCGGCCCTCGCCAGCGGCGCCCTGACCACCGCGTCGGCGTTCGGGGTGATGCTCGTCTCCGGGTTCCGCGGCTTCGCCGAGCTGGGGGCGATCGCCGGGTTCGGCGTGCCGCTCTGCCTGCTGGCGATGGCGACCGTGCTGCCGGCGCTCCTGGCATTGCCGAGGGCCCGCGCCCGCCGACCGAAGGGCGCCGGAGGCAGGCCCCGCTCCGGAGGTCTGGGCGAGCTGCTGGTTCGCCTCCAAAGCCCCTGGCTCGCCATCCTGGTCGTCGCCCTATCGGTGATCGGCCCCCTCGTCGCCCGGCCCTCGTTCGACTCCGACTACCTGAACCTCGAGCCCAAGGGCTCGGAGGCGGTGACCTGGGAGCGGGAGATGGTCCGTCGTTCCCCCTACTCGCCCCAGTTCGCCGCCTTCGTGGCCCCCTCCCGCGAGGCGGCCCACTCCCTCGCCCAACGCCTGGCGGCAGACCCGACCGTAGGCGAGGTGCACTGGGCGGCGGATCTCGACCTGCTGCGGCTGTTCGGTACCGGTACCGAGGACGAGGACGGCGCGTTCACCGCTCTCCGACAGCGGTTCGTCGGCCCGTCGGGCCGCTTCGCCGTCTACGCCTACCCGCGGGAGAACATCTGGAACGAGGAGGCCCGGGACCGCTTCCTCGCCCACATGGCGGCGATCGACCCGAACGTCACCGGGCTGCCGGTCCTGGGGCGGTTCATGATCGACCGCTCCCGCCGGGCGCTGCGGGTCACCGGAGCGCTGGCCGGCGTTGCGATCCTCCTCTGGGTGCTGGCCGACCTCCGGGACCCCCGGCTGGCGCTCCTCGCCACCCTGCCAACCCTCCTGGGCGCCGGCGGCATGGTGGCGCTCATGGCCCTCTTCGGCGTGAGCTTCAACCCGCTCGACGTCATGGCCCTGCCGGTGGTTCTCGGCATCGCGGTGGACGACGGCGTGCACATCGTCCACCGGTTCCTGGCCGAGCGGGGGGATCTGGACGCGACGCTCCGGGGCACCGGCCGGAGCGTGGTGCTGACCTCGCTCACCAGCCTGGCCGCCTTCGGCGTGCTGGCCGCCGCCCGCCACCAGGGTCTCGCGTCCTTCGGGGCGGCGGCCGGCCTGGGCGTGGCGGCGGCGCTGGCCACGTCGGTTCTGGTGCTGCCCCAGGCGCTCCTCGCCTGGCGGAAGCGGCAGCCGGACGCGGCGCGCTCTCGCTGACGGGAACCCTTCTCGCGCCGGGCGAGGTTCCCTGGCGCCGGCTGGCGTCGTCGGCCGCACCCCGGTAGCATCGGCGGCTGACCCCGGCCGTTCCCGAGCTCCATGGATCACAACGCGTACCAGCGGCGGTATTTCGAGGATCCCGAGCGCACGGCGCCGCGCATGGCGCCGGTGCGGACCCGCTCCGTGCGCAACCACCTGGAGAGGACCCTCGACGCCCTCCGGTTGCCGCCGGGCGCCAGGGTCCTCGACCTGGGCTGCGGCATGGGGCGCTTCTCCCTGCTGCTCGCCGAGCACGGCTTCCGCGTCACGGCCGTCGACCTGTCACCCGACCTCCTCGCCGTGCTGCGCCAGCACGACCCCGACGGTACGATCGAGACCGTCTGCTGTGACGCGGTGGAGGTCGGGCGCCACGTGGAGGGGGCGTTCGACGCCGCGGTCGGCTTCTTTTTCCTCCACCACCTGAGCGCCGTGGAGCCGCTCGCCCGGGCCCTCGCCCAGCGAGTCCTGCCCGGCGGGCGGGTCGCCTTCTGCGAGCCGAACGCGCTCAACCCGTCGTTCTATCTCCAGGTCCTGCTGACGCCGGGCATGAGCTTCCGCGGCGACGGCGGCATCGTGCGCATGCGACCCGGGGTGCTCCGGCCGGCCCTCGAGGCCGCCGGGTTCTCCGACGTGCGGATCGACCGCTACGGGCTGTTTCCGCCGCTCCTCGCCAACACCCGCGCCGGCGCCGCGGTGGAGCGGGCGGTGGAATGGGTGGTGCCGGTCCGCCCGCTGCTCGCCTTCCAGGTGGTCTCGGCGACCCGCGATGGCTGAGCGCTCCGTTGCCTGGGCCTGCCCGAGCTGCAGGGAGCGGCTGACGATCCGCGCCACCGGCTACGCCTGCACCTCGTGCGCCGTCACCATCGAGCGGGAGGACGGCGTCCTCCGGTTTGCACCCGACTTCCGGCCCACCGGCTTTTCCGCCGATCGCCGAAGCCACCTGGCGGAGCTGACTCGAGACCATTTCTGGTTCGCCCCCCGGAGGCGCCTGCTCTCCGGCCTGATCGACCGCCGGGTCCCGCGGGGCGCCCGCCGCGCCGCGGTGGAGCTCGGATGCGGCACCGGCGGCTTCCTCGACGCGCTCTGCCGGCGCTTCGACAGGGTCGTCGCGGTCGACGCCTACGAGGAGTCCCTGGCCGCCGTGCCACGCCGCCCCAAGCTGGATCTGGCCCAGGCGAACGTCCTGCACACGCCGCTCCCCGCGGCGGGCTTCGACCTGGTCGCAGCCCTCGACGTCCTGGAGCACGTGGAGCCGGATGCGTTCCTCCGGGAGGCGGCGCGGCTCGCCGGGCCCGGCGGCTGGCTGCTCCTCACCGTACCGGCCGGTCCGTCGTTGTGGAGCACCCTCGACGTGGCGGCGGGACACCGCTGCCGCTACACTCTGGGGCGGCTACGGAGCGAGCTCGGAACCGCCGGCTGGCGACTCGACCACTGGACCCACTATCAGCTCTTCCTCTGGCCCCTGGTCTGGGTCTCGCGCCGCGTTTTTTCCGCCCACGGCGGGCCGGAGGGGCCGATCGAGCGGCGTCCACCACGGATGGTCGGGCGCCTACTCGGTGCAATCAACAACGCGGAGGTGCGAGCCCTCGGCCGGCTCCGGTTGCCGGCGGGCTCATCCCTGGTCGCCCTGGCCCGCCGCCCGTCATGACCGTCGAAGCCAGCAAGCCCTTTCTCGATCCGATCCTGTTCGCGCACGACCGCGAGCGCGTCCGGTCCGCCCTGGCGGCCGGGATCTCCGGCTTCATCGTCGACTGGGAGACCCGTGGCAAGGAGGAGCGCCAGCGGGGTGCCGATACCGAGATCAACCGGGACTCGCCCGACGACCTGGCGCGGCTCGAGCGCCTCGGCGCTCCCCGGCGGCTGTGCCGCGTGAACCGGATGGGGCCGTGGACCGCCCGCGAGGTCGATGAGGCGTTCGTCGCCGGCGCCACCGAGATCCTTCTCCCCATGGTCGAGAGGCCGCGGGAGGCCGAGGGGTTCCTGGAGCTCGTCGACGGACGCTGCGGCGCCGGGATTCTGGTGGAGACCGTGGGGGCGGTCGAGCGGTGCCGGGAGCTCGCTGCGCTGCCGCTCACGAGGGTCTACGTCGGGCTCAACGACCTCGCCATCTCCCGCGGGACACACAACCTCTTCGCCGCCGTCGTCGACGGGACCGTCGAACGACTGCGCGAGGCGTTCGACGACGTCGAATTCGGCTTCGGTGGGCTGACGGTCGCGGACGGGGGCGAGCCGATCCCGTGCCGCCTCCTCATGGCCGAGATGGTCCGCCTGGGCACGGACTTCACCTTCCTGCGCCGCTCGTTCAAGCGCGACGTCGCGGGCCGCTCCGTGGGCGAGGCGCTCCTGGGCATGGAACGGCTATGGTCGGAGCTCGCCGCACGGACGCCGCCCCAGGTGGAGCACGACCGGGCAGCCCCGGGGGCCGCGGTGGCCACCCATTGGGGGAGCTCCGCGGCGTGAGCGCGCGCCGCACGGTCGGCACCGTCGCCGGCAAGAAGGTGCTGGTGACCGGCGCGGCGGGCTTCGTCGGGGTCAACGCCTGCCGCGCTTTCGCCGCGGCGGGGGCCGAGGTGGTGGGCCTGGTCCGCCCGGAGGGCACACGGTGGCGCCTGCCGGCGCTCGCGGAGGCGGCACGGGTGCTCGAACGGGACCTGCGGGACTTCGAGTCGCTCGCCGCCGCGCCGGAGCTCCGCGCACCGGAGGTCGTGGTGCACGCCGCCGCACGCTCGCCCTACGACCGGGACGCACCGCTCCGCACCTTCGTCGCGGACGACCTCCTCGGCCTGGCCAACCTGCTCGACGCGCTGGAGGGCTCGGCGTGCCGTCGGGTGATCTTCCTCGGGTCGTCCCTCGCCTACGGCCCGTCCCTCGAGCCGCACCGGGAGCTCGACCCGCTCCGCCCGACCAGCCGGCGGGGAACCCTCCGCGCCGCCGCGAGCCTCCTGGCCCGGCAGGCGGGCCGGGAACGGGAGTGGTCGACGGTCGAGCTGCGCCTGTTCTCGGTCTACGGACCGTGGGAGCCACCGCACCGCCTGATCCCGCGGGCGATCCGCGTCGCGTCGAGCGGCGAGGTGCTGCCCCTGACCCCGCCCGGCCTGTGTCGTGACCTCGTGTACGTGGAGGACGTGGCCGCGGCCTGCCTGCTGGCAGCGACCGCTCCCGGGGTCGGCAACGAGGTGGGCGAGGTGATCAACGTGGCCTCCGGGCGCCAGGTGGCCAACGAGGAGATCGTCGCGGCGGTCGCACGGGTGACCGGCCGGCCGGTCGCGACGCGCCCTGGCACCTTCCCGCCCCACGGCACGGACCGGGAGCGCTGGGTCGCGGACCCGGGCCGTGCCCGAGATCTCCTCGGCTGGGAGCCGGAGCACACCCTGGAGGAAGGCCTCGCGCGGACCGTCGATTGGCACGAAAGGACCCGCGCGTGGCCGGACTGACTGGGCCGGACCGAACCGAGCGCGACACCCGGCCGGAGGTCTCGGTCGTCGTCCCGGTCTATCGGACCGGCTGGGCGCTCCCCGAGCTGGCGCGGCGTGTTCGCGGGACCCTGGACGGGGCGGGGCTGTCCTACGAGCTGCTCGTGGTGGACGACGCATCCCCGGACGACGCCCTCGACGCCGCACGCGGGCTCGCGGCGCTCGACCCGCGGGTGCGCGTTCTCGCCCTGGAGCGCAACCTGGGTCAGCACCGCGCGGTGCTCCACGGTTTCGCCGCGGCCAGGGGACGCTGGGTGGTCGCCCTCGACGGTGATCTCCAGGATCCGCCGGAGGCGATCCCTCGGTTGCTGGACCTCGCGCGCCGGGGACACGACGCCGTATTCGCCACACGCACGGGCCGCTACCAGAGCCGAGCGAGAATGTGGACCTCGCGGGGGTTCAAGGAGCTGATCCACCGGCTATTCGGTATCCCACGGGGCGCCGGCCTCTACCTGCTCCTCCGCCACGAGCTGGCCGCGCGGGTGGTCGCGGCCGCTGACGACCGGCCTTCGGTCGTGGTCCTGGCCGGGCTGGAGGCGACCGACCCCACCGGGACCCCGGTCGAGCGCGCTGAACGAGCCCGGGGCAGCTCCGCATACTCGTCCTGGGGCCGGCTGGTGGCAGCCTGGAACGCGCTCCGCTGCGGCTGGCGCCACCGGCACCATCAGCCCGCGAACCCGCCAGCACCCCTGACGCTGGGAGTCTGCTTCCTGGTGGCGACGACCGTCGCGGCGGCACTCGACCTGCGGCGCCCCTTCGACTTCGGGGACGAAGGCTTCCGGCTCCTCCTGTCCGCCGACTGGGCGCACGGCGTGCGCCTGTTCGAGACCTACCGGCTTCAGTACGTCCCGGGGCAATACGTCCTCTACGGCAGCCTGTTCCGGATCCTCGGCGACGGCTACGTGGCCGGCCGGCTCGCCGGCTCCTTGATGGTCGGTCTGTCCGCCACGGTGGTCTTCCAGGCCGTCCGCCGGCTGGCGACCGTGCGCTGGGCCTGGCTCGCGGGCCTCGGCGTGGCCGTAGTGGCCTTCCCGCGGCCGGCGACGCTGGCATCTACCCTGGTCCTGGTGGCGGCGATGGACCTGGGTCTCCGCTGGAGCCGACCGGGGGAGCCTCCGGTGGGCTCCGGATGGGTGGTCGGCGTGTCGACGCTGGCTGGGCTGATGGCCGGGTTGCGGGAGGACGCCGCCGTTCTCCTGGCGGTGCTAGCCATCGTCGGCGTCGCGGCGCGACGGCGGCCTGGCGACCTCCTGCGACTGGTCCTGCCCGCCATGGTGGCGGGCTTTCTCCCTTGGCTCGGGGTCTTCGCTCTCCGGGGGGAGGCGGGGGCCTTCGTCGCCTGGGTCGGCCACCGCATGCTCTTCCTGGGTGAGCGCCTGGCCCAGCCGACCCGGCCGCACTGGACCCTGCCAGACGATCCCCTGTCGTCCCTCCACGCGCTCGGGACCGCCCTGTTTCCGTTGCTCGCCGCGTCGCCGCCTTTCCTCTACCTCGCCGTCGCCGCTCGCGAGGCTCTCCGCCGGCTGCGCTCGCGGGCGCTCTCGGCTCCCGCCCTGGCCGCGGCCCTGGCCGGCGCCGCCCACCTGCCGCAGTTCCTTTGGGAGCGACCGGACCCGACCCATCTGCACTATCACGCCCACCTCGAGGTCGCCGTCGCCGTGGTCGCCTTGGCGACCCTCGCCCCCCGATGGCGGCGCGGCGGGGGCGTGGTCGGGGCGGTCTGCCTCTGCCTGTTCGCGGCTGTCGCGGTGCTGCACCGTACCGGTGAGCCCCTGCTCCGATACCCGGCAGCCCCCGGAAGGGGCATCGAGGTCCCGGTCCGGTACCCGCCACCGGCGTGGGCCCCCTTGCCGGCCCACCCCGGCGAGACGCTGATCGTGCTCGACTGGGGGCCGGGATGGTACATGGTGGAGGGCCTGCCCGCCGGTACCCGGTACCTCTACACGGGGGAGCGCAACGATCTCGGCCCCGTCCAGGTGGCGGAGCTGGCCCGCGACCTCCGGGCCCCCTCCAACCGCTGGGTGATCAGTCGCTCCCTGGCGAGCGCTCCGGCTGCCGTGGTCCGCACGCTCGGGCATTGCTACCGGCAGCAGGACGTCTGGCAGGGGTGGCGGCTGTGGGCGAGACGACCGTGCCCGGCCCCGTTCTCCGACGACGCCCGACGGGGCCACCTCGGAACCTTTTCGCGTCCCCTCCGACAGCAGACCTATAATCGTCGGTGCCCGGTGCCGGCCAGATCTCTCGGACGGTGAGCGGGCCCCGACCCGTGCCCGAGCCGAACGTCTATTTCGTCGTCATCCTGATCGCTCTGCTCGCCGACTTCCTCGTCGAGCGGACGGCGGACATCCTCGGCCTCGGCGCCCTGCGGCGCGAGCCGCCGGAGGAGCTTCGCGACCTCTACGACCCGGGGAAATACCGGCGCTCCCAGGCGTACACCCGCGCCGGCACGCGGCTGGGGATCGTCTCGTCGACGGTGTCGCTCGCGCTGTTTCTCGGGTTCTGGTTGCTGGGGGGCTTCGCGGCCCTGGACGACTGGGTCGGGGCGCTCGCCGGAGCCCTTCCCGGGGTCGAGCCCGGCACGGTCGTCCTCGGCCTCCTCTATCTCGGTGCCCTCGGCCTCGGAGCGAGCGTGCTGTCGCTCCCCGTCGCCCTCTACTCCACCTTCGTCATCGAGGAGCGGTTCGGCTTCAACCGGACGACCCTCGGCACCTTCTTCCTCGATCGGCTCAAAGGCCTGGCGGTGGGGATCGTGCTGGGTGCGCCGCTCCTGGCGACGGTCCTCTGGCTGTTCGACCGGCTCGACGCCTGGGCCTGGGTGATCTGCTGGGCGGTGGCGACCCTCTACGCGGTGATCGTCCAGTGGGTGGCCCCGCGCTGGATCATGCCGCTCTTCAACCGGTTCGAGCCCCTGGAAGAGGGGGAGCTTCGCGAGGCGGTGACCGGCTACGCTCGCGGCGAGGGCTACGACCTGACGGGCGTCACCGTGATGGACGGCTCCCGGCGCTCGTCGAAGGCCAACGCCTTCTTCGCCGGCTTCGGCCGCACCAAACGGCTGACGCTCTTCGACACCCTGATCGAGAAGCTCTCGACCTCCGAGGCCGTGGCGGTGGTGGCCCACGAGATGGGGCACTACAGGCTGGGCCACATCCGGCGGGGGCTCGCCCTCGGCATCCTCCACCAGGGCGCGGTGCTGGCCGCCCTCTCCTTCTTCCTCGGCCGGCCCGGACTGTACGAGGCGTTCTCCGTCGACGGCACGCCGATCTACGCCGGACTGGTCTTCTTCAGCCTACTGGCGACGCCGGTCGAGCGGTTGGTAGGCGTCCTCTTCGCCGCCATGAGCCGGCGCCAGGAGCACCAGGCGGACCGCTACGCGGCGGAGACCACCGGCACGCCGGAGGCCCTGGACTCGGCGCTTCGAACGATCGCCGCCGACCACCTGTCGAACCTGACGCCCCACCGGTTCCAGGTGCTTCTGCGCTACTCCCACCCGCCGCTCGACGTGCGGCTGCGCCACATCCACGCGGTCGCCGCGGCCCGGGACGCGCGGTGAAGATCCTCATCCTCGCCGTCGGAAGCGCGGGCGACGTGCACCCGTTCGTGCCGATCGCCCGGGGCCTCGCCGAACGGGGCCACGAGGTGATCCTCCTGGCCAACGAGGTCTTCCGCGAGCGGATCGAGGCGGTGCCGGGGGTGGCCTTCGCCGCCGCGGGGGACGCGGAGACCTACCGGCGGACGACCTCGGACCCGGACCTCTTCCACCCACGGCGGGGTGCTGAGCTGATCTTCCGCACCCTCGCCGAGAACCTCGAGATGGGCGTGGAGCTCCTGCGCGAGCACGTCGATCCAGGCCGAACGGTGATCGTCGGATCGAGCCTGACCTTCTCGGCCCGGCTGGTCCAGGAGGCCGACGGCGTGCCGCTCGTGACGGTCCACCTGCAGCCGGGCGTTCTCCGCTCCGTGTACGACATGCCGCGGATGCCGACCGGCAACCTGCCCGCCTGGGCGCCGGTCTGGCTGCGGCGCCTCTACTGGTGGCTCGCGGACCGGTTCCTGGACGGGCTCCTCCAGCCGGAGCTCGACCGGGAGGCGGCACGCCTCGGCCTTCCCCCCGTCCGCCGGGTGCTCGACCGCTGGTGGCACTCGCCGGAGCTGGCGATCGGCCTCTTCGCCGAGTGGTACGGCCCGCGCCAACCCGACTGGCCGGCGCAGCTCGTCCTGACCGGCTTTCCGCTCTTCGACGCCGGGGCCGAGACGCCCCTCGACCCGGAGCTCGATGCCTGGCTGAGCGACGGGACGCCGCCGCTCGTCTTCACCGCCGGCTCCGCCCAGCACCACGCCGGCGAGTTCTTCGCGCGCTCCGTCGAGGCCTGCCGGCTGCTGGGCCGGCGGGCCCTCCTCGTCTCGCCGGCACCGGAGACGATCCCGCGCGAGCTGCCGGCGGGGGTCGTCCACCGGAGCTACGTGCCGTTCGGCGCGGTCTTCCCCCGGGCCGCCGTGCTCGTTCACCACGGAGGGATCGGCACCACCGCCCAGGCCCTGGCCGCCGCCCTCCCCCAGCTCGTGGTGCCGTGGGCCCACGACCAGTTCGACAACGGCGCCCGGGTGGCGCGGCTCGGCGTGGGTGCCATGCTGACCGAGCGGCGCTACCGGCCGGCACGCGCGGCCCGGGTGCTCGGCGAGCTCGCTGGCTCGGAGGCGGTCGCCGCACGCTGCCGGGAGCTGGCGCGCCGGATGAGCGAAGGCGACCCCGTGGCCGAAAGCTGCCGGCTGATCGAGGGGCTGGCAGACCGGCTTTAGACATCTACAAAGGGCGACTTCGTGACGAGTGAGTCGAGTCTTCTTGAACCGCCGGTGACGCCGCTCCGATCGACCTGGATGATCCACTGGATCACCCCTCCAAACCCCCCGTCCCCCTTCCTCCACCCTTGCGCTTCGAAGGGACCTCGTTGGTTTGAGGCGAAGCTTCGCTGGCCGCCTCGGATACTCTTCCCCGCGCAACCGACGACTTGACAGGAGGTGCCCCGTGAAGACCCCTTCGCCCTTGGTCCCCGCCTTGCGGACAACTCTCGTCTGCGCCTTTCTCCTCGGACTCACCGCCTTGCCGGCCGCCGCCGAGGCGGCTCAGGGAACCGACCCTGTCTTTGCCGTCTCGGTCGATGCCGCCGTCGACCCCGAGCCGGTGGACGGCCGGGTGATCCTGGCGCTGTCGAAGGACGACTCGGAGGAGCCCCGCCTGCAGGTGGGCGCCGGGGTCGACGCCATCGAGATCGTCGGCGTCGACGTCGACGGCCTCGAGGCCGGGACCGCGGCCACCCTCGGACCGGACGACTTCGGCTACCCGGTCGAGAGCCTGGCAAAGCTGCCGGCGGGCCGCTACTGGGTGCAGGCGGTCCTCCACCGCCACGAAACCTTCCACCGCGCCGACGGCCACACGGTGAAGCTGCCCATGGACCGGGGCGAGGGCCAGCACTGGAACCGGGCGCCGGGGAACCTCTACAGCGAGCCCCGGTGGGTGGAGCTCCCCGCACCCGCCGGTGAGGCGGTCGAGATCGCCCTGACCAAGGTCATCCCGCCGATCGAGCCGCCCGCGGACACGGAGTACGTCAAGCACATCCGGATCAAGAGCGACCTGCTCTCCGAGTTCTGGGGCCGGGACATGGAGCTGGGCGCCCACGTGCTCCTGCCCTGGGGCTTCGACGAGCATCCGGACGCCCGCTACCCCCTCATGATCTTCCACGGGCACTTCCCGGAAGACTTCGGCGGCTTCCGCACGGAGCCGCCCGACCCGGACCTCGAGTGCGAGTACTCCGAGCGGTTCCACGTGGAGTGCTACAACCGGATCATGCAGCAGGAGGCCTACGACTTCTACAAGACCTGGACCTCGCCCGACTTCCCGCGCTTCCTGGTGGTCGAGATCCAGCATCCCACGCCGTTCTACGACGACTCCTATGCGGTCAACTCGGCCAACCAGGGCCCCTACGGCGACGCCATCACCCACGAGCTGATCCCGGAGATCGAGCGCCGCTTCCGGGGCATCGGCGAGGGCTGGGCGCGCTTCCTCTACGGCGGCTCGACCGGTGGCTGGGAGGCTCTGGCGGTCCAGGTCTTCTACCCGGAGGAGTACAACGGCGCCTTCGCCGCCTGCCCGGACCCGATCGACTTCCGCGCCTACACCTCGGTCGACATCTACGCGGACACCAACGCTTACTGGTCCGAGGGCCCGTTCAACCGCCTGGCCCGGCCGGCCCACCGGGACTGGCTGGGAGAGATCACGGTCACCGTGCGCGACTACAACCAGATGGAGCTCGCCCTCGGCACCAAGAACCGCTCCGGGGACCAGTTCGACATCTGGGAGGCGGTCTACTCACCGGTGGGCGAGGACGGCTACCCGAAGCGGCTCTGGGACCGGCGGACCGGTGAGATCGACCCGGAGGTGGCGGCCTACTGGCGGGAGGGGTACGACCTCCGGTACATCCTGGAGCGCGACTGGGCCGAGCTGGGGCCGAAGCTCGAAGGCAAGATCCACATCTACGTCGGCGACATGGACAACTACTACCTGAACAACGCCGTCTACCTGATGGAGGACTTCCTCGAGTCGACCGAGAACCCCTACTACGGCGGCGAGGTGGACTACGGCGACCGGGCCGAGCACTGCTGGAACGGGGACCACGACAACCCGAACCACATCAGCCGGCTGCGGTACAACACGTTCTACGTGCCGAAGATCCTGAAGCGGATCGAGGAGAGCGCGCCGGAGGGGGCGGATGTGACGAGCTGGCGGTATTCGTCTTGATCACCCCAGATCACCCCCTCAACCCCCCGTCCCCCTTCTCCCCCTTGAAAGGGGGGAAAGGGGGCGCCGGCTGACCAGATCACCCCTTCAACCCCCCCCCCCCGT
>Ga0210123_1000454_pt1 | contig 25510 bp, 43 predicted proteins | sample Muzzi_PWB_D2_FD_185535 | JGI IMG/M metagenome (GOLD analysis project Ga0210123, IMG submission 185535) | Wetland microbial communities from San Francisco Bay, California, USA, that impact long-term carbon sequestration - Muzzi_PWB_D2 (SPAdes) | ecosystem: Environmental > Aquatic > Marine >... | reverse complement strand
GCGCGGTTGGAGTCGCGAGCTGTAGCAGCTCTTGCACCCGTCGCTGACCTTCACGCAGTAGTGACCGACCTTCCCGCCGATGGACGCGCGGATCGGGTTGACTGAGTGGTCGGTCCACTGGATGGAGGTACGACTCACGCCGCGCCCTCCGTGCCCGTCAAAGCACCCACCGCGTGACGCGCGTTCTGCCGGATGTCCAACGGCAGCGCCAGAAACCGCCCCAGCGTCATCACCAGCGCGCGGAGTTCCTGCGAGTCGGGCGCGAGTTGAACGATCTGGTAGGAGCGCATCACGCCGACGATCCGCATCTGCGCGTCGTAGTCGACCTGTTCGAGTTCTTCGTAGATCGCGTTGACGGCGTCGAGGAGAGGGGTCACTTCGATTTCCGCTTCGCCGCCAGATATTTCCCGCGCAACCCGACGCACCGAATGGTCCGGCCAGTCCGATCCCATTGGTACTCAACGACGCGCCGGCTTTGGTCGCCGTAGATGCGGGCGCGGATCGCTTTGGCGCGTTTGCCGCTCATCCGAGGAACGGCTTCACGGTCGATTCGTACTTCCCGAGCAAGACCTCGAACTCGTCTCCGAGCAATCGCTCGAGGTATTCCGCCGCCTCCCGTCGCGCCTGTCGTTCGATCAGGGGAAGCGACGGGATCGACAGCTTGAACTGCGGCCGGTTTTCCTTGATTGACATCGTCACCAGAACGTCGATCCAGTAGTGGGCCTCGCTGTCGCCTTCGGTCATGACGCCGTCGATCACCGGGACGTACAGCCGGAAGCTCGGCGGAATCTTTCCGGAAACCTCTTGTTTCGAGTCCGACCCCTGGAACTTCTGGAGCCCGGTCGCGTCGATTTCCGAATTGAGCTTGTGCCCGCTTGCGACTTCGATCTTGAGCAACTCACCGGCGAGGCTTTCCGCTGCCGCACTCTCGGCGAACGCGGCGCCGTGACCGCGGAGCAACTCGAGGAACTGCGACTGCGAGAGTGGCGAGGCGGTCGCCTTTACCCACGCGTCGTAACTCGGGTGCGGCAGGATCTTGCAACTGACCTCGCGACTGTTGACGGCTGTCGGCTCGATGGACGCGACCACCCTTTCGAGTCCGAACAGCACCTGCACCTGGTCGCCCTTCCCGTACCGGACCAGCCAACGCGCGAGGCTGGCGAGATCGTCGAACGTGTGCGCCTCGATGCGCTCCTTCGCACCCTCGAACCGTTGGACCTTGTAGCCGTCGCGGGTCGTGACCAGCACGCCGTTGCCGGATGGGCAGTCGACCACCTGTGTCTGCGGGCTCGGCTCGTGCTGTTCCCACGGATGCGAAATGTTCTGAATCGCGATCGCCGGCTGGTCGGCCATGGTCGGAATTTCTGTCGGGTTCGCTATCTCTTCGTTCGCCACGGATCAGTCCTCCTTGCGTGCGTGGATCGGGGTGGGTGCGACTGGGTACAAGCTCGCTTGACGGTCTGGCTCGACGAGCACGACGCCGTCCTGTTGGTACAGTGCGCCGACAACCTTCTTCCGGTTGGGCGGCGACATCTTCGAGGTGAAGCCGTAGGACTTCATCTTGCTGTCGGGGTCGTACCCGAGCTCGATCGTGATCGTGACTTTCGCCGTCACGCGTCCGTCGGACTTCTGCTCGAAGATCAACGCTTCGTCCCAGATCGCCTGAGCGGTCGCCAAGTGGTCCTGAAACTCACCTTCCAGTCTGCCGTCACCGATGTTTTCGAGCGTCATCGGTTCGAACTGCGGAAGCTTCTCTCCGTTTCCCATCATCCCCTCCGTGTTGCTGTTAGGTGTTCCCCATCAAAACCGCGTCATCGCAAAACTCGCACCGCCCATCCGGGCTCACGCAATCGGCGCACCGCACGTCGCCGCAGTCCGCGCAGAGGACCGTGGCGGGTTCGGTGCAGGCGGGTGAGGTGCAGGTCACAGTTCGAGCCGCTTCGTGAGCTTCCACAGCCCCTCCCGCGTGATGCCGAGCGCATCCGCCGTCCGTTGCTTCATGCCGCCGTTTCGCGCGAGCATGTTCGCGATCAGTGCGCGGTCGAACGCGCGCCGCATGGTCTGGAGATCGGCGCCGGCGTCGAGGCGGATGGTGATGTCGAGGGTTACGTCGTTCACCCCACCCACTCCGTCCGCAACTCCCCGTCGTCCGCCTCTTCCGTCACCACGAACAGCCCGCGCTCCGCCGCCGCGCTCGCGATCAGCCCGCGGTGCTCCGGGTCGAGCGCCGTCCAGAACTGCCCGGACAGCGCGACCACGCCACCGGGCCATCGCCGCGCCGCGAGATCGAGCGCGCGGTAGATGCGCTGCCCGTCCGAAAGCCGGCGCTCCCAGTCGAGCACGCGGTCTCCGTCGAACGCGCACACACGGCCGTCGACCACGGTGATACCGGGAGCGCCCGCAGTGTCGAGGATCTCGGCGAGTCGAGCTGGCAGCCCCTTCGCGAGCTTGCGGAGCCGCTCGCCTTCGCGCTGCGCCTCGTCGCGGCCCTTCACGGCGTCGGCGAACGCCTTCTGACTCTCCGCGTACTCCTCGGAGATCCGCGCGGCTTCGAGCGTCATCTCGGCGTCGTTGACGATCTCGACCTTGAGCGCGTCGAGCTGGTCGCGCGTCGGGCCTTCGACTGGACGTGCGAGGATCGCTTGGGCGGCGTCCCATTCGTCGGCGCGTTGTTTCACGGACAAGGCGTCTTCCGTGGCCGACTCCAACGCCAAGCGGAAGCCAGCCTGCTGGGCTTTCGCCTCGGCGAGCTTCACTTCGAGCTGGTGGACCGCCGCGTCCATCATGCTGAGGTCATCCTGCGCCGACAGTTTCTTCGCCTCGGCGGCTTCGACGTCCGGTCGTTCCGGCGAGAGCGACTGGAATTCAGCCTGCCGCGCCTCCAGGTCCTCCCGCGCCTCACAGCGGGCAACCTCGCGCTCGTAGCGGCCCGATGCTGCGATCAACGCCTGCCGCGCGTCGTCCACTGACACCGAGACCATCTTCTGCCGGCCCCCGATCGCTTCGACGAGGGACTCCGCGCGCTCGGTCGCCGCTGAGATCCGGCCGTCCTGGCTCTCCGCGACCGCTTCCTGTTCGCGCGCGCGGCGCTCCGTCTCGTGCTTCAGCCGATTCAGCGCGACCATCACGTCTTCGGTCGGATCGTCCTCGATCGACTGGCGCAGCCACGCGCGTAGGCTTTCGTCGGGTGCGAGCGCGGCCAGCGTGTCGTCCTCCATGCCGATGCCGACGAGATTGACGAGCGCCCGCAGGCGTGCGCGTGCTGCCGCGTCACTGGCCTTCAGTCCGGGGTCGATCAGGGTGCTGACGGGTGTGGTGTCCACGATCGACAGCGACGCGTCGCCCTTGCTGCGGACCACCTGGCCGACGCGGACCAGCACGCCACCGGGGCCGGAGATCGTGCCGTGGTCGGTTCCGTCGCGACGCTCGAGTGACACGTCGGAGCCGTGGAGGCGGGCGACGGCGTTGATCGAGCTCGTCTTGCCGCATCCGTTCGGGCCTCGGAGGATGTTGAGCCCAGGGCGCAGCGTCAGCGACGCGTGCTCGACGCCGCCGACGTTGGTGATTTCGTATTCGAGGGGTTCGGTCATTATTGGGGATCTCCTGTTTGCTTCGGGGCGCGGATGATTCGAAGGCACTTCGGGCATGTCACCGCTTCATCGCGCAGGGTCCAGAGCGCGTGCGCGAGGTTGATCGGGCGCGGGCGCGCGAAGCACAGAGCCGAGACGCTCCCGCGCCCGTCGCTCTTGGCGGCCTTGTGGTACTTCTTTCGATCCCGGTACGGATCGGCCGGGCTTGCGAATATCACGCCATCTCCGTCTGCACCGGTTCATCCGTCGCTGCCGGCTCGTCTTCCCGCGTGATGTCCACCGTCTCCGGGATGTCGAAGTCGATCCCCTGCGAGATCCCCTGATCCGCCGCCTCGTCGAGCACCATCGCCTGTTGCAGTTCCGGCGACTGCGGGGAGATTTTGAAGAGGCGACGCAGGACAGTCTTTTTCGCCATCTCGGCGTAGTCGGTGAACCACGGCCCCGACTTCGCGCGCGACCGCTGGCGGATGTCCTCGATCTCTTTGCGCGTCATCACGTCCCACGGCCGGCCTCCGTTGGTGGTGTGCACCGCGGCCCATGCGTGCGTCAGCTTCTTGGGGTCCGTCTCACCACCAGGGACGTGCTCAATCTTGTCGGCGCCGAAGTCGTAGACGAAGTGATCGCCTTCGAAGACCGCGCGGGCGGTGATCGACGAGACGAGCGAACTGCGCCAGCCGAGTTGACACATCCCGCGGTATCCGAGAATGAACGTGGCCTCGATCGTGCCTCTCTTGTGATCCTTGTACGGGATGATCCAGCACTGACCGAGCGTCCCCGGTTCAAGTCCGAGCGTCGCAGCGGTCATGATCGACCCGAGCAGGCTGTCGCGGGTGCACTTCGCGAGGTCAGGAACCAGCCGCATCTGCGTCAGCACGATGCGCGCGAGTCGCTCCGGCGTGACGTGCTTCGGGAGCGCCATCTTGAGTTGCGCGATCATCGACGGGGTTTGGAGCAACTCCATCACTGTCTTCTGGCTATCCGATTTCTTCGCCACCGCGCTGGTGGACTGCATCGCTTCTGACATCTCGTCTCCTATCCCGAGCGCCGCAACACGCGGAATTCCGCCGCCTTCACGGCGTACCCTTTGCGCTGCTGGAGTCGGTGTGTGTACGTAGTTCCATTCGCGAGCCGTCCCTCGGTCGCGTCGCCCAGCGCTGCCTTGATCTGCTGGTCGATGAATTCCTTCCGGTCCTTCAGGCGCTTCAACTTGTCTGTGATTCCCTCGCGTTCTTTGTCGAGTTCGATCAGCTCCCCCGGCAGCGCGATCGTCTCGCCGGTGTCTTCGGGGTACAGCGCCTGGAGTGCGGCGCGCGCGGACTCGGAGCCGTCCGGGTTCGGCGGTTCGCCGTGCTCGATGCGGTCCCAGAGTTCCTTCGTCGCTTCTACGATGTGCGCGATCAGCTTCTCGTCGCGCTCGATGTCTGCGTAGAGCAGTTGCATTCCGCGGATCAGCACTGCGACCGAGCCCCACTCCCAGCCCTGGACGGCGAGCTGGTGCTGCGCCTGGACGCGGACGTGCTCGGGGATGCCTTCGGACCAGTCGCCCGCGCGCCAGCCGGTGGCCTTGACCTCGAGGATGCCGGTCCCCGGCTTCTCGCCGGCCAGCTGCTTCGCGTCGCACGTCGCGAGCATCCACGGCCATTCGCGCGAGCGCGTCAGCTTCTGGTACGTGGTCACGTCGCGGCACATGTCGCGGCCGAACTCTTCGATGATGTGCGGTTCCAGGATGCGGCCCCACTTCATCGGCTCGGAGTCGAAGTCTTCGACGTCGGTGATCTTGTCCGTGTAGACCTTGATCGGCGATGTCCAGCGCGAGACGGATGCGATGCCGAGGACACCCGGAGAGTCGCTGCTGCCGATGCCGGTGCGGCGCGCTTCGAGCCATGCGAAGCGGTCGGTCAGCGAGTCACAGACGATTTCAAACGCGTCCATTCAGTCCCCAACTGGGGCGCACGCCCCATCCCAAGTTTGTAAGGCGTGCGCCCCACCGGCCCCGTGCCGGACTCTCACCTGATTCCGTACTTTTTCTCGAAGTGGCGTTGAATGTCCTCGCTGTCCTTGCGCTTGTCGGCTCGCTCGCGGCGCCAGAGGATGAATTCCCGGACGAGCAGAACGACGACGACGGGCGATAGGGCGATCGAGAGTATTGCGAGAGGTGTCATCGTCCGATCAGCCTGCTCACAGCCAAGACGCCCACCGCAAAAGCGAGAACGATTTCCAGTCCGATCGTTGCTCCCATCAGAATGTGAAGCGCCAAACACTCTTCCATCTCAACCCTCCAGAGCGGCTTCCGCCGCCATCCTCTCGCCACACGCCGGACACTGGCCGTGTGTGACGGCGATCCAGCCCTTGCTTGGCGTCCAGGGCCAGAGCGCGAAGCCGATGAAGCTGTCGCACCAGGCGCAGAAGCGGATAGCGAGGGTGCGTTTCACGCCAGCGCCTCCGCGATCGCAGTCGAGTTGTTCTCCTGCTCGCCGCACAGATGCTGCACGGCGCATTCCAGCGAACACAGCGCCTTGTCGCGGTAGCCTTTCACTTCGCTGCCGACATCGAAGACAACGCTCGGTCGCGTAGTATGCGCCGGCAGCATCAGGCCGCGTTCGATCAGATCGTCTTCGTCCGCATGACCATTACAGATGCGTTTCCGGGCTACCTGATAGTGCCTTCTGCATAGCCCGCGCGAAGGTGTCTCCGTCGAATCGCAGTCTGGAAACAGGTACTGGAAGTCGCTCATCGTGCCACCGCGCGCAGTCCGATCGTCGGATCATTGTGGTACGGGATAACGTGTTCCTTCTCGAAGGCGACGACCGCAGAGCGCTCCAGTGTGTTCGCGAGTTCGCGGAGTGTTTCGGGTAGCGATCGCCCTGTCGCGCACGGGTTGTCGCCGCCGTCGGGGTCTCCGTCCGCGTGCTGGATCGAGAGCAACCAGAAGTCCGGAAGCCGCTCGCAGGTGATGACGATGCCCACGGCCTAGTCCCCCACCACGCAAGCCGCGTCGTACGCGCGCTCCAACCGCCGGATCTCCTCGCGGTCGGCCACCTGCAATCGCCCTTGCCCTTTGCACTTCGGGCAGCGGACGCGCGGCTTCGACTGATGCCAGATCGGGCCCTTGCAGCCAGGCTCGTCGCAGATGGGGCCGCGGGCGGCTTCGAGGGCGTCGTGGGCGGCGGCGCGTTCGGCGTCGCGGGTGGCGTAGTGGGTGTGGATGCGGTCGGATTCGGTGGTGGGCACGTCGGCTCCGTGTTGGTGACGGAACCCACTGTAGGCGCATCCGACTAGGTATGCAAGTCCTATCCGCCTACTTTCTTTCGCGCCTCGCGTTTCCCTCGCCGCTTACCGATCTTGCCGGCGTCCACGATGCCCTTGAGCGTAGAAACAGCGGCGGCATAGAGTCCCAAGTTGCGAATCTCTTCGATCAGGGTGAGCAACTGATCTTGCTCCTGCGGAGTAAAGACTGATCGGAATCGGTCGTACACCTTGTCGCGCACGATCCGGACTGCGGGACGTTTCCGCCCGAGGTCAGGATGGCTGTCGAGAAAGCGGAGAGGGGTGGTTTCCAGCCCCGTAGCGATCTGTGACAGCTTGCGGAGAGAGGTGTTCTGCTGGCCAGATAGGAATCGGCTAAGTGTCTTCTGTGAGAAGCCGAATTTCTTGGCCGCTTGCGCCTGACTCCATCCCCGGTCGTTCATGATATTCACGAGCAGCTGGCGCACGATCAAGTCCATGTCCCACACGTCCCTACCCTGATCGTCGGTATATACCGGCTCTGCTTCCAGAATCGCTTCGTAGTCCGTTTCGCGCATTTTCGCGGCCTCCCCCGTAGGGATAGAGGCTAGTCGTCAAGGACTCGCATGCGAACAGACGAAACCGCCTTGACATCCGAGTCGGATACGCCTAGCTTCGGTCGCGTCATGGACATCAACGAGTACTTGGACGCACGAGACGAAAGGCAGGCGGCGTTTGCCCGTCGAGCTGGACTCCAGCAGAGGACTGTGAATCGCGTGTGCCTCGGCGGTGGTTGTAGCGCTTCCACGGCGCTTCAGATCATCAAGGCTTCACATGCTGAGCCTACCCCTGGTGGTGGAACAATCAGCCTCGAAGACCTCGTTGTCGAAGGGGCTCGAGTTCCTGCGGCATGACCGGTTGCGTCCTTCACGAATTGCACGCTACCAACGCGCCCAGTGACGCGACAGCGCAAGAGTGTTTGCTTCCCAAAACATGCCAGTGTCACCGCCGCCGGTACTCCGGCGGAATCGCGGTGTACGCCCAGATCATCGCGAAGATCCATCCGACAACAGTCCATCCGAGCAGGGTGACGGTCGCGAAGATCGCGCCCGACTGGTGGTGGCCGCGCGCCTTAGCCACGAGCCACGGTAGGAAGTACAGCGCGAGAACGAACACTGTTTCGCCCGTCGAGAACGGCGCGGAGTCTTCCACGATCCCCCCTGTTCAGCGCGTCGCCCCCGCGGCGCCTCCGCACTTTTCCATCCTCTCACGAGGCGTGTCTTCGCTGCAAGCTGCATCGCCCCTTTCTTGCGTCGCTCCCGACCTGAAAACAACTGGTAATCGCTTTCAGCAGGTTTCAGCGTGACGGAAAACCTTCGCGAATCCAGCCAGTTCCGTCGAGGAGTGGCGGATGCCATCGAGGGACACAAATCCGAGATTGCCGGCGATGTTTGGCCGACGTCGACGGGCGCGCTCGGGAAGCTCGATCGAACGGTGGCTGGGCAGGGCGATCTCAATCCGCCTTGGCAACTGTTCGATCAGGTACTGCGGACCAACCCGGGCCCGCTGCTCGACGCGATCGCGGAGCTGTGCGGGGTGCGATGGCAGATCGTCGCGCCGCCCGTCGAGGAATCGCTTGCGGAACTGCTGACCGAACTGCGAGAGACACAGGTTCGGCTCGAAGGGATCGGGCGGGCTGTCGAGGGGATTGCGGCGCGGGGGGTGCGAAAGGTCGTGCCGCGCGTGCGGGAGCAGGTGGCTTGAGTCCTGGCTGGTCACAACGGTGTGTGAAGGTGTCGGCGTGAAATTGATCTTCGAAGGCGACCACGCCCACGGCACGCGCGCCTGCTACGTGCGTGGCTGTCGGTGCGCGCCGTGCCGTCAGGCCAACACCACCGTGTACCACAAGCGCCAGCGGCGGGCGAAAGAGGCTCTCGCGGATTTCACACCTCGCGCGCCGATCGCGGTCGAGCAGAAGTTCACGCGCCGGGATGGGTCGATCAGGACGCGGACCTACCTCGGTTGCCCCGGAATCGACGAGAGTGGCTGCCCTCGCGGCCGGCATCTGCGCAAGGACAGCGTCGGTGGAATCTGTGGCGACTGCCGGGTGTCGCTCGTCTGGAACGGCCTGGTGGACGCGAAGCCTGCGCGTCGGCATCTCAAGCGCCTCTCGAAACGAGGTGTCGGATACAAACAGGTCGCAGCCGCGTGCGACATCGGTACGACGACGGTGTTCGAGATTCTGTCCGGCCAGAACAAGCAGACTCGCAAGCGCACCGCCGACGCGATCCTCGCGGTTGACGAGGACGCGGTCGCCGACCACGGGCTGATTCCGGCCGGGCCGACGTGGAAGCTGCTGCGCGAGCTCGAAGCCGAGTATTTCACGAAGGGCGAAGTCGCGAGGCTACTCGGGTACAAGTCACCTTGTCTCCAGATCGGCCGCAAGCGCGTGCTCGCGCGGACCCATCATCGTGTTGCGCGGCTGTATCGGAGGGTGGTCGGTTGACGAAATTCAGAGGGGGGGGTGGTGTGGCAATCAAAGTTCTGATGCGGATCGACACATGGGACGACGCTGGTCGCCCCAGGACATTCACGCGCATTCTCGACGACGAGATGGTTGATCTGGGGAAGGATCCAGAGAAGAACCACTTCGTCGCTGTTCTCGCGGATGAGCTCGGAATGGCTGCTGATCCGGAGCGCATCAAGCAGTGAACCAGCCCGAACTCAACTTCGACGCACCCGCCGCAACACACGCCCGCGACGATGCGATCAACCGCGTGGCCGCGAACGTCGAGTGGGACTGGGCCGCGCACGCGCTTGAAGCAGTGTGGCGCACGGCGATCGAGCTCGAGTCGTTCATCGTCGACGAGGTGTGGTCGCGGATTCCCGAGTGCAAGGGGCCGCACGAGCCGCGCGCGATGGGCGCGGTGATGCGGCGGGCTCGGGACAACAGATGGATCGAGGCGACCGACCAGTACCGCGCCAGCGATCGGGTGACGGCGCATCGGAATCCGCGGCGGGTCTGGCGGTCGTTGTTGTTTGAGGGTGGGGCTTGATCGCGTTCGTCCGGGATCTCTGCGAGGACTGGGGCGGGCGGATCCTGCTTGCGTTGCTCGCTGCCACCATCTTGTTCGTCCCGCTGTGCGTCTGGTCGATGGTCGAGAAGCAGAGCTATATCGATTCACACGATTGCGAGTTCGTCTATCGGAAGCCCGGAAAGTGGGTGCTGTCTGGCAAGGTGCTCGTTCAAATGCCGGGCGCGAAGTGTTATTCGTGCGCGATTGGTGATCGACCAGAGGTGTGTTTGTAGGACCGAAGCGCTCCGGGGGGTGCGCGCTGTATGAAGCGAGGTACAGACCTCAAGCTGAAGTTTCGGCTGTTGCAGCGGAAGCTCACGCTTTCCAGTTGGGAAGCGAAGGGGCTACTTCAGGCGCTGTGGGATTTCACGGCCGAGAACGCGCAGCGTGGCGATGTCGGGCGCTTCACTGACGACGAGATCGCGGCCGGCCTCGATTGGGACCGGTGCCCAGGTCGCGAACTCGTAGAGGCGCTTGTCTCAACCCGGTGGATCGATACCCACCCTGACCATCGTCTCGTCGTTCACAACTGGCACGCGCACTGCGAGGACTGGGTTCTCAAGCGTGTGCACCGGGCTGGTCAGTTGTTCGCGAGTCTGCCGCCCGACCACTCTGGGCAGCCAACGGCGAACGGTGGCAAACGTTGTCCGCCAACGGCCGACACTGTCCGCCAACGTCCGCCCATAGGCGCACTTCCTGGGCCTGGGCCTGAGCCAGTACCTGGGCCTGGGCCTAAAGAACACCCCAAGTCGCCGCCTCCGGCGGCTCCGGTCTCGAGTTCCACCCGATCGAAACCGAAGTTGAAGCCCAACCCGCCACCTGGCTGGGCGTTCGCCGTGGTCGACGTACTCGAGTCGGAACTCCAGTCCGTGGAGGGCGCCGCGTTCCCGAAGGGATGGCGGCTGCGTTCGGCGAAGGCGATCGCCGAGATGCCGGAATGCGCCCCTGAACTGGGCCAGTTGTTCGAAGCGTCCGGCGAGAAAGCGCTCATCGATCGCCTCGTGATCGCGGTGCGATGGGCGATGTCGCCCGCGAACCGCGACTCGGGCTACGAAGTCGAGATCCGGTCCGGGGCCGACCTTCGCAACAAGTGGCCGCAACTCACGAACGCCGCGCGCCGCAACGCTCGCGCGTCCCCGGCCGCCAAGCGCGAAAAGTTCGACACGGATTTACAGGCAGCGATAGCGAGGGTGACGCATGGACGAGCTTAGAAGCGTGTTGGACCAGGTGATCGATGGCGGCGCCACGCAGCGCGCGAGTGCCGAAGTACTCGAAATGCGCACGAAGCTGATCAGCGGCCTGTTCGCGGTGTACGCGGAGGAACTCGGGACGCGGGTCGACCAGTATGTGTTCGTGACCGAAGAGATCCCGCTGCACTTCCTCGCCGTGGCGATTCGCGGCCTGTTGCGCTCACACCACTGGAACCGAGTACCGCTTCCGGCTGACATCTGGTCCGCTGCTCGCTACGCGGCCGGGATGCACCGCGAGCAGTATCACGCGGGCAAATACCTGCCGCCGCCACGCGAGTGGCCGCCTCAAGGCAAGCGCTATGCGGTGACGGCCGGTGAGTTCGAGCCGCTCGCGCCGGCGATCGCGATCGGTCCGGGCGAGATCATGGCGCAGTTGGGCGCGGGGGAGCACTGATGGACAACCTCTCCGATATGGGGTCGCGGTGGCGGATGCTCATGTTCCATTTTCACGACCAAGACGAGCTGCGTTCCGAGAACGAGTCCCTGCGCGCGGAGGTGGTGGATCTGCGGGAAGAACTCGCCGCGCAGCAACATGGGCGTGTGTATCAGATCCACGCGAGAGTTCAGCGCCGTCAAGAAGGTCGGGGATGAAACTCGACCTCTCCGCGCTCTCCCCGCGACACCGCCTGGCCGTGCGTCGCGAACTCGCCAACCGCAAGCGCGACCGCGGGCATGTCGACGCGACGCCCAAGCAACCCATCTACGACTCAACAACCGAGGCCCACTTCGCGCAGTACGTCGAAGCGCTGGCCAAAGCAGAGTGTGGATTCTTCGAAGGTCGGGTGATGATCGACTGGGACTACCACCCAATGACGTTCAACCTCGCGCGCGGCCTGACGTACACACCGGACTTCGGCCTGGTGCTGTCGTTGGGCGTAACCAGGCGCTACGTACTCGTCGAAGTCAAAGGCTCGTGGAAAGCGAAGAACGCGCGCGACTCGCGGACCCGGCTGTTGGTCGCGGCGGAACGGTTCCAGATGTTCGAGTGGCTCGCCGTGACGGGTGGGCCGCCGAAGGATTGGGTTGTGGAGTGGATTTCGTGACCGCCTCCATGCAGTTCTACCGCGACGCTCGCCACTGGGACCGCTTCATCACGGACCTCGGAACCGAGTTCCGCAACAGTGTCGGCAGGCGCTTGTCGAAAGTCGTCGAGCAGTTCGCCGGCACCGAATGCACACCGGACAACCGGGTGGCTTTTCGCGAGGCGTGCCGCCAAGCAGTGTTGGCCGAGTGCGAGGAGTAGCGATGGCGAAATCAAAAGCGAAGCCCAAGCCGAAGCCGGAGGAAGTCGTCAAGAGCCGGTTCGATCCGCTTCTCAACAAGAACGACGCGGCAACAGTCGATGACCGCGATCTACTCGAAGCGCTGTACCTGATCGGTGTGACGCTCGAGGAAATCCGCGATCGGCTGCCGAAGTGAAGGACGAGACCTGGATTCGGTTGGGGTGGGGGGCGATTATCGCCGGCGCGATCCAGATCAGTTACGGGCTGGCCTTAATGGCTTTCGGGTGCTGCCTGATCTACTGGACCCGCTATCACAGAGCGCAGGAGATCCGGAGTCTCGTGAGCGAAAACGCTCTACAGCGCGCGAAGCAGGCCCGAGACCAGATCCGGCAGCGCGCTGCGGAGCGGGCGGCGCGCGAGTCACAGCGGGAGCCAAAGCACTGACCATCCGAAAGTTCCACACACCGGATGAGGTCGCGTCGCGCTACTTCCACCTCGTCGATTCGCGCTACTCGATCCAAGCACAGGACTTGCGCGCGATTCGCGGCGTCATCTGTGCGCGCTGCAAAGGCGGGCCGAAGACGATCGAGTTCCGCGGCAAGCGCCTTCCTGGTCGCTGGCACCTGGTCGAAATCTGCGCGTCGTGCCGGCAGCCGTGGACGCAGGACGAGTCGGGAGAGTTCGACGTTCCGAAGGCAGGGGGAGGCCCATCACCGGACCCTGAGCGTCATCTGGTCCGCGATCTCGACGAGTACGAGTACCTCCGCTCGATCATGGACAACCGTCCACGTGCGTGGGAGGCGGATCGCTGGTCGTTCGCTCTCCAGGCGTGGCGCGTGTACCTGCACCCGAAGATCGGCAGTTACCAAAGCGCGGCGGAGTATGCGAACGGATTGAAAGTCCAGCCGGCGTTTCCCGAGTGGTGGACACGCGATATTGTCTGGAGATGGGTGAACCGTGCGCGGCTGGTGGTGAAGCAGCGGATGGGGCGCGGATGCACGCGATGACGTACAAACCGCGCGAGGTCAGCCGGATCGTCGGCATCCCGCGCAGCCGCCTACGGAGCTGGCGAGAGAAGGGCATCGTCGAGCCGAGCGCGCGTGTGGCAAGCGGAAATCAAGCGCTTTACACCGAATCCGAAGTGAAGCTGATCTCGGCCGCGTGGTACCTGTCGCGCCAGGGTGTCACGACGCAGCAGTTGCGAGCGATCGTCCCGCTGCTGCCTGGGATGCTCTCAGCGGCCGCTACAGCAAATCATTCGTAGTGCCACGAAATCGCGGGTTTCGAGCGTTCCACGGGGAAAAACTGCCACGAAATCCCGCGTTTCGAGGCACTTTTGCGACCTTGCCGACCCGCGAGAAAAGTGCAATTCTGGTCATGCTACGCGTCGTGTGTCTGACACAGCGGCGCGTCCCTTGATCCCGCTCTCTTCGATCAAACCCATCCAATTCGGCGGCCTTCGATTCCCCTCGGAGGCCGCCTCTTTTTTGGGAGCACGCCGTGGCCGAGTCGTTCATCACGCTCGACACGCGCGAGCTCCGGCGCAACCTCGTCAAGCTGAGCAATCAAGAAGTCGGTCGCGCGATGGCGCGCGCACTGTCGCGTACCGCGCTCGACATCCGCGAGGCCGAACAGGAACACATCGAGCGCACGTTTCCGAACGCGGGCGCGAGTGCCGGCCGGTTCATCGCAGGATTCCGGTCGTTCGGTGCGAAGCCGGACAGCCTGGTCGCGTACGTCACGCCGCGCGGTACGTCTCCGACTGGAGCGCCTTCGAAGTCCGAGGAGATTCTTCTCCAGCATCGCGAAGGCGCGACGATCGGGCCGTCCGGTCGGGTGGAGCGCATCACGTTCCGCGGTCGATTGGCGATTCCGGTCAACATCAAGCGTGGCGCCCGGGGCCGTGTAGGCAAGCGTCGCACTCCGTCAGCCCTGACCGGACCTGGTGGTCGCGGGTTTCTCTCGAACGACGGAGACAGGATCTTCGTTCGCACCGGCAAGCGCCGCTACCCGATCCGCCTCGCGTACGTGCTGCGCGATTCAGCCGACCTCGACCCGACCGTCGAGTTCTACCGCGTTGCACAGCGCACGGCCGAGGCGAACTTCACCCCTAAGGCCAAGCGGGAATTCGAGCGCATCCGCTTCCCAGGACTGTAGGAGTCGAGATGGTCATCTTTGATCTGGCCGAGCGAACCGCCACCATCAACGACTCAACTGTGTTCCAAAGCGCAAGCGGGATTTTCTCGCTGATCTGGCACATCACCGCGATCGATGGGACGCCTCCGACGCTGACGCTCCAGATCCTGGTGGAAGATCCGGTCGATGGCGCATACAAGGTTTGGAAGAGTTTCGGCCTGACGCAGAACTCGGCTGTTCAGACGGTCTACCATGTCGGCAGTGGTGACACTCCGGCATCTGATGTCATCGCGCAGAAGATGCCGCGCGCGCACGCGAAGCTGCGGGTGATCCATTCGAACCCGAATGGGGCGACCTACTCGATCTCGAAGTTGGAGCGATGATGCCGGCGGCGAGATGGTTGGCTGCCATCGCAGTCATCTCGATCGTAGGGCCGTGCCACCCCGCTTTCGCCATCGATCCGGAATGCGTCAGCCCTCCGCCGTTGACCGAGTGGCCGTGTGAAGACGGCGACTGTCGCTACTGCTCCTCGCTGTACGTGGGCGGCGACGGCACAGGCTACCTGATGACGTGCGTTGTGGTGATCGATGGCAACGTGTTCCAGGTGGATGCTGACCTGGAACCCGGCGTCGTCGTGACTGTCCCGGTCGGCCCGCTCCGCTTCGCGCACTCAGTCACAGTCCAGTGTACGAACGAAGTCGGACCAGCGGAGGTGGGGCCATTGGTCGGCAGGTTTCCCCCCGCGGCTCCCGAGCGACCCGCCCTGTTGGACTGACGGGATCTTCTTTGAACCGGGCAAGGTGATCGATTGCCCCGAACCCACCACGATCGCGCTCCAGATCGTGGCACTTCTCGCAGCCGCACACCGGCGCAGAAAGGAACACCGATGTTCCATGCAGTCGACGGACTCTACTTCGAACGCGCTCCCGACGGCGGTGTCGTCATCACGAAGATGAACACCCCGAAGGCGGACTCGGGTATCGCGATGCAGTTCAAGGTCGACGCGGGCACCTGGGCGTCCGCCGTCGCTTCCGTGTCCGTGCTCGGCGAATCGCGCGAGACGTTCGACCTGGCCGCGCAGTTCCACGACATGACGGAGCTGCCGGTGGATGATGGAGACGAGGACCACACAGAAAAAGGTACTGAGAAAGGCCGTTCCCTCAGCGGGTAACGCGACATCCGTCTGCACCTCTAGTTCCACCCAAAAATTTTCCATTTCGTTTCGGTTACTTACGGGGGCCGTCCCGAATGAAACCATGTCGCGCCTGCAAACGACCCATCGTGAACCGGTCAGCGGGCGCCTGCTACTGCCTGGACTGCGTCGACGAAGGGCGCGGCGGACGGCGACGGGTAGTGAAGCCGCGAATCTGTCGTCACTGCGACGGTGAAATCACGGGGCGTTCGAAGTGCGCCAAGTATTGTCTCGACTGTGCAGCGTCCGGACATGGCTTGGTTCGACGCCGCAAGCCATACACGCCCACGAAGCGGGTAGGGCCAAAGCGATGTAGCGCTTGCTCTCGCCCGATCGTCAACCGTGCGAGGCAGGCGAGGATCTGTCTCCAGTGCTTCCGCAAGAAAGCGATCGCTGAACCGAAACCCTGCAAGCACTGCGGTGAACCCGTGCTCGGCCTTTCGCGACACGCGAAGGTCTGCCAGGACTGCGCGAGTGTGGGCCGAATCGATCGGATCGTCCGAAAAGAGAGCACCCTGACCGAAGACGACTGCGCCGAGATTCTCGCGAAAATGCCTCCGATCGAATCACTCGACCGGTGCCCGACCCGTTCCGAGATCGCCGACTTCCTGCGCGCCCGAGATTCCGAATCCGGGTACGACATCGGGATGCCGATTGCCTGATCGCGTCCTGTGTCCAGGCGACGACTGCACCGCCGTCCTGGGCCCGGCCTGGTTGGCGTGGTGCCCGATCTGCGGCGAGGTCGAGCCGATGGGTCCGCGCGAACTGCACCGGAGCGGTGATGGCAGCGCGCAAGACGAAGAGTAAGACCCAGAACACAGTCGACGTCGGAACGCTCGCCGCGCTGTTCAACCTGACCGAGCGACGCGTCCAGCAGCTCGCGCAAGAGGGTGTCATCCCGAAGGCGTCGCGCGGCCGGTATCCGCTGATCGAGTGTGCGAAGGCGTACATCGTCGATCTCCAGACCAAGCTCGGCCAGGGCGGCAAGATCGTCGACATCAAGGAAGCCGAGCGCCGGCTGAAGACGGCCCAGGCTGAACTCAAAGAACGCGAACTCGACGTCCTCGACGGGAAGCTGATTCCCGCGCCCCAGGTGCAGTTGGCGTGGAGTCAAGTTCTCCACGAGGTCCGCTCGGCATTCATGTCGCTCCCGGACGACGTCGCGACGGGGCTCCATGACTGCGAAACGCTCGCGGAAAAAACGACCCTCATCCGCGAAGCGGTCGAAGCCGCGCTCTCCTCGATCTCGGAAGCGGAAGTCGAAGTCGCCGCAGATCCAACTACAGGGGCACCCGGCACTCGGAAGAGCCGCGCGAGTCGCGCTTCAACTGCTGCGGCCACCGCCGAAACTCACAGTCAGTCAGTGGGCTGACAAATACCGAATCGTCAGCCCCGGCACGTCCGCGTACTCCGGTCAGTGGAAGACCTCACGCGTCCCGTACATGCGCGAGGTGATGGACGCGTACAGTGACCCGCGCGTCACGACCGTCGTCCAGATGATGGCGAGCCAGCTGGCGAAGAGTGAGGGCGGCGTGTTCAACCCGGTGGGGTACTTCGTCCACCAGGACCCGTCGCCGGTGATGATCGTCGAGCCGACGAAAAACGGCGCGCTGCACAACGCGAAGACGAGACTCGCGCCGATGATCCGCGACACGCCGGTCCTCCGGCAGATCATCGGCGACCCGAAGTCCCGCGACTCAGACAACACGACACTCGAGAAGCAGTTCCCGGGCGGCTCGATCCGGATGGTCGGCGCGAACGTCGCGGCCGACCTGGCCGGAGACCCGATCCGCGTGGTCCTGTTCAACGAGGTAGCCCGCTTCCCAGCGTCGGCCGGTAGCGAAGGCGACCCCGTGACGATCGCGACGCGGCGAACGACGACGTTTCCGAATCGGAAAATCGGCATGAACAGCTCCCCGACGGACGAAGGCGATCGGATCTGCGAAGCCTACGAGGAGAGCGACCAGCGACAATTGTTCGTCCCGTGCCCACACTGCGGCCATCCCCAGACGCTGCGCTGGGAACAGGTGCGCTGGAAGAAGGGCGCGCGCGGCGAGCATCTCCCGACGACCGCTCGCTACTACTGCGAAATCGAGGACTGCGAGAAGCCCTGGTCGGAGGCGCAGCGCCACCGGGCGATCCGGCGCGCGTCTGAGAACGAAGACGACCCGGATATCGGCTGGATCGCCTCGAAGCCATTCAACGGCACCGCGGGGTTCCGACTCTCCGGGCTGTACGCGCTGTGGCCGAACATGTCGCTCCCGCACCTCGCGGAAGAGTGGATCACGGCCCAGGGCAAGGGTGAGCGCGTGAAGGCGTTCATCAACACCGTGCTTGGCGAGCCGTGGAAGCAGCAGCGCGTGAAGGTCCGCGGCGATCTGAACGAGCGACTCGAGGAGTACCCGACCAATCACGCCGGCCTGGTCGTCGTCCCCAAAGAGGTGGTTCTGATCACCGCCGGGTTCGACACCCAGGACGATCGGCTCGAAGGCCAGATCACCGGATACGGCCTGAACGACGAGTCGTGGAAACTCGCGTACTACGTCCTACGCGGCGATCCATCCGCGCCGCCGCTCTGGGGCGAGATGTGGGACTTGATGCTCCGGCCGCTCCCGATGGAGCGCGGCGGAGTCGACTACATCCGCTCGACGTGCCTGGACACACAGGGCCACCACGCGCAGCGCGCGTACGAGTTCTGCCGCAACCGGGCCGTGTACGCGACGCCGGATGGCCGACGCGCGTATCTGTTCGGGATCAAGGGACGCGCGGGTCCGGCCGGCAACGTGTTCGTCCGCGAGCCGACGCGCAACAACATCGGGAAGATCCCGCTCTACACGATCAACGTCGATCCCGCGAAGACGACGCTCCAGTATTCACTCAACCGGATCCTCGAACCCGGGCCCGGCTACATCCACTTCCCGCGCTTCCCGGTGGGGTCGATCCCGGGCCAGCGCATCAACGGGAAGATGTTTGGACGACTGCCGGGCGACCTCGGCGTGGACCTGGGCGACGGGACGCTGAAAGCGTCGGACTACTTCGACCAGCTGACCGCAGAGGTTCGCGCGACCCGGACCAACAAGGCTGGGCGCGACGAGTTCGTCTGGATGCTCGAAAAAGAAGGTTCTCGCAACGAGGCACTCGACACCCACGTGTACGGCGACGGCGCCTACTACGCCGCGCTCTCGATGGGGATGGACCTCGAGGCGGAGCGGTCGCTGCTGGAGCGGATCGCCTCCGCGCCGGCTCCCTCGGTGGAACCGGTACCGAAAACAGAGCCGCAACCGAGGCAGAGAAAGCGTCGGTCGAAGTATCTCGGGTGAGGAGTTCGTCATGGCGTGGACACAGTCCGACATCGACGCGCTCAAGGCCGCGATTGCGCTCGGGGTGAAGCGAGTCGAGTACGACGGCCAATCCGTCACCTACCAGAGCCGCGAAGAGATGATGGCGACGCTCGAATCGATGGAAGCCGAGGTCGCAGCGGCGACGACCGGGTCGACAGCGAAGGGGCTCCAAGCGACACGGTTCGCAACTAAGACGGGTTGGCACTGATGGGGTTGCTGAGCCGGATCGCGGATCGATTCACCCGCAAACAGGTCGTCACGAAGTACGCCGACGCGGCCTGGCACGCTGCCGGAACGGGTCGCCGCGCGCACGGCTGGTACGCACCGAACGCGCACGTGAACGCGCTTCTCGGCGGTGATGTCCAGACTCTCAGGCGCCGCTCGCGCGCCGAGGCTCGCGTCAATCCGTGGGCGCTCAACGCGATCGGAGTGTTCGTCGATTCCGTGGTCGGTGAGGGGATCGCACCGACTCCGATCACGCTGTCGAAGGCGTTCCGCGAAGAGATCGAAGCGGCCTGGCTCGACTGGGTCGAAGAGTGTGACGCCGACGGCGTGCAGGACTTCTACGGCCTCCAGGCGATGGTCGTCCAGTCGTACCGCGAAGGTGGCGACGTGTTCGCGCGGTTCCGGGACCGACAAGCCGAAGACGGGCTGAGTGTCCCGCTCCAGTTGCAGATCCTCGAGTCCGAGCTAGTGGACGCCAGCTACAACGCGCTACTGCCGGGCGGTCGCAGGATTCGAGCCGGAATTGAGTTCGATCCGATAGGTCGCCGAGCCGCCTACCACATGTGGCGCCAGCATCCCGGCGACTACATGATCGCCGGACAGCAGCGCGTCGCGGTGCCGGCGGAAAACGTACTCCAGGTCTTCACGCCGACGCGCCCTGGCCAGCTTCGCGGCGTCCCGTCGTTGTCCGCCGTGCTGACAACGCTCCACGACCTCCAGGAGTCGAACGACGCCAAGATCCTGAACCAGAAGATCCGCAATATGCTCGTCGCGATCGAAACGATTCCGACCGGCGACGGGAGCGTGTTCGGGAACGTCAATACCTCCGGTGCTGAGGATGACGATGGCGACGTCGACGTCGAACTCGAACCGGGTATCTCGGTCAAGCTGAAGCCTGGCCACGATGTGAAGTTTTCAGACCCGCCGACAGGCGCAGACGATCACGAGGCATTCGTCCGGAACAACCTCCGCGGCGTCGCCGTAGGCTCGGGTGTCACGTACGAGGGGCTGACGAGCGACCTCGCGCAAGTCAACTACAGCTCGATTCGCGCAGGGACCATCGAGCAGTTCCGCCGGGTGCGCGCGCACTCACGCCGCGTCCTGCAATTCCAGTTCAACCGGCCCGTGTTCGCGCGCTGGCTGAAGACGGCGCTGATTTCGGGGCGACTGAAGCTGCCCGCAGAAGAGCGCGACCGGGTACGAATCCTGATGCGGCCGAAGTGGGTCGCGATGACGGGCCAGAAGTACGTCAACCCGCTGCAAGAGATCAAGGCGGTGGCTCTCGCCCTGGACCTGGGCCTCACGTCCCGGACGCGCGAAGTCCCGAACTACGCCGGTGTGTCGGCGGTCGAGCTGGACCGCGAGCGGGTCGCAGACCGCGAGCGCGAGGAAGAACTCGGCTTGCCAAGAGCCTCTCAGATGGACACCGGAACCGAGAACGACCGCGACAGCGGAGCGGCTGCGAACAAGGGGGGCGGCGATGCCGAAGCGGACGACGAAGTCGAAGGCGACGACGAGGCAAACGCCGCGTAGCTCCGAGCCTACATCCGGCGTCCAGCCGATCGTCGTATCGGAAGAGGGCTACCCGACCGAACTGGTTGCAGCGCTCTACAACACGCCGCTACTGCTCGAAAAGGGTCGCGCCGACTCGCTGTTCGCATCGCTCAACCACGCCACGCGCGGAGGCGATCCGGCTCCGGAAGCGTTCGGGTTCTACTTCTACGACCGGTATCGAGACGACGACTTCACGCGGATCGACGGGATTGCCGTCATCGAGGTCAACGGCGGCCTGTTCAAGTGGCGCTTGGCCAGGATTCGAAAGCAGATCGAACGCGCGCGCAGCGAAGCGGGTATCCGCGCGATTCTGTTGAACGTCGACAGTGCCGGCGGAACCGTCACTGACACGTTCGACCTGGCCGACCTGATCTTCGAGACGCGGGCGCGGATGCCAGTCTACGCGATCGCGAACGACAACGCGTTCTCTGCCGCATACGCGCTCGCGAGTTCGGCGGAGCGCGTTTCGCTTCCGCGCACAGGCGGCGTCGGTTCGGTTGGCGTCATCGCGACGCATGTCGAGTTCAGCGAGATGGACCGCCGCATCGGCGTCAAGTACACGACGCTGACCAGCGGCGAGCGCAAAGGCGACTACATCGACACCGAACCGCTGAACGACACGGCCCGGAACAACCTCCAGGCCGAGATCGACCGTCTCCGCGTGATCTTCGTCAACACGGTCGCGCGCAATCGCGGCATGGGCGCCGACGCAGTGTTCGCGACTGAAGCGGGAGTCTTCTACGCCGAAACCGCCCTCGATGTGGGATTCGCGGATGCGGTCGAGACGTACGCCCAAACCCTCGATGCACTGAGGGCGAGGTTGAAACCAGCCGGCAATCGGGTCGGCGCATCCAGCACAGGAGCAATCATGGCGACCCTGACCGAAGAACAGAAGCAATTTCTGGCGGCCTGCAACGAGCAGAACATCAAGGAAGCGGAGGAGCGCGGTCGGCAGGCGGCACTCGCGGCGACCACGCCCACGACCGTGACGACCGAAGGCGACGGAGCGATCAGTCTCGATGCCGCGCGCTCGCAAAGCGAACAGGCGGCCGTGTCGGCGCGCAACGCCGAGCGCGAAGCGCACCAGAAGCGCGTCGCCGAGGTGAAGGACATCTGCACGCTCGCCGGGTGCCCGCAGCGCGCGATCGACTTCATCGAGAAGGGTGTCTCGATCGAAGACATCCGGAAGACGCTCATGGACGAAGCCGCTTCCCGTGACGCCGCGACCGACGTCAGCGGGCAGCACGCCGGCGCCACGGGCGGACAGCCGGTCCAGATCGACCGAAACGCGATCTACCAGTCCCGCGCGAGCGTCGCGACGCCGAGCGCGAAGGAGCGACGGGTCTGGGATCAGGCGTCTCCGTCCAACTGATTTCAACAGACACAGAGGTCCACGGGGCCAAAACCCAATCAACGACCCGCACCCGTGGGTCTGAGGAGCCTTTCAAATGGCCGAATACACCGAAGGTCAACACCCGTTCGAGTTCGTCGTTTCCGAGTCGGACAGCGACTACAGCCGCGAGCAGATCGTGATCCTGGCAGGATCCGGTTCGGACCGCGTCCTCACAGCCGGCATGGTTCTCGGGGCCCGTCTGTCGGGCACCGCGGCGGCGGTCGCTGGTGCCGGAAATACCGGCAACGGCGCCATGGGCGCGATCACCGTCACCGGTCCCGCGAAGGACGGTGCCTACTCGCTCGTGTTCATCGAGCCGGGCTCCGACGCCGGTGATTTCGAAGTGCGCGACCCCGACGGCCTGCTGGTCGGAACGGGCACGGTGGCGGTGGCGTTCTCGGCGGGTGGCCTCGCGTTCACGCTGGCCGATGGCGCGACCGACTTCGCCGCAGGCGACACGTTCGTGATCACCGTCACCCAGACGGCGAAAAAGTACCTCCAGTTCGACGAGGACGGGACACTCGGCGAGCAGGTTCCGGCCGGCATCCTCGGCGAGAACATCACGGCGCTCGATTCGGTGGACAACGCGAACGGCGTCGCACTGGTTCGCGGCAACGCCATCGTGAACGGAAACGAGATCGTCTGGCCGTCCTCGATCAACGCGGCCGAGAAGGCCGACGCGATCCAGGCGCTCGAGAAGAACCTCGGGATTCTCGTCCGATAGTTCGCACCACCACGCACGTTCAATTCCACGGGGCCAAACGGAGAACCACCAATGGCAGTATTCGACGTCCTTAGCGGCGACAACTACGGCGTTCGGTCCCTCACGGATTCGATCAACAAGATGCCTTTCGTTCCCGGCCGTGCTGGCCAGCTCGGAATCTTCGAAGAGTTCGGAGTGTCGACGGAAGGAATCCTCCTCGAGGAGCGGGACGGGTGGCTCACCCTGATCCCGACGACCCCTCGTGGAGCCCCGGCGACTCAGGCCACGGTCAACAAGATGAAGACCCGGACGCTCCAGATTCCCCACATCGCGCTCGAAGACACGATCCAGGCGTCCGAACTGCGCGACGTGCGGGAGTTCGGGACGGAGAACCAACAGGCGGGCGTCGAGTCGGAGATTTCCCGGCGTCAGATGGACCACGCGGCGTCGTTCGACGCCACGCTGGAACACCTGCGCGTCTCCGCGCTCAAGGGCATCGTGATGGACGCGGACGGCGTGACTCCGATCTACGACCTGTTCGCGGAGTTCGGCGTCTCGGCGCTGGCCGAGGTCGACTTCTCGTTCGACACCGCATCGGTCGGTGACATCCGGACGACGTGCCACGGGATCTCCCGCGACATGCAGCGCGAAATGCCGAATGTGATGTTCAACCACATCCACGCGTTCTGCGGGGATCAGTTCTTCGACGACCTGGTCGCACACGACGAAGTCCGAGCGGCGTACGACCGCTGGATGGAAGGCGAGTGGCTCCGAATGGGCCTGGTCTACCGGATGTTCCCGTACGCCGGGATCGTGTTCGAGAACTACCACGGCTACGTCGGCGCGACCGACTTCGTGAACACCGACAAGGCGCACTTCTTCCCCGTCGGCGCTCGCGGCCTGTTCCGCAACCCGTTCGCCCCGGCCGACTTCGTCGAGACGGAGGGGACGATGGGTTTGCCGCGCTACTCGAAGCAGGCAGTTGACCCGGAGTTCCAGCGCTACGTGAAGCTGCACTCCCAGTCGAATCCGCTTCCGTACTGCACGCGACCGCGCGTGCTGCGCCAGGCGAAGCGCACGTAAAGACCGCACCGTCGGCTTCACGTCCTGGGGCAAGGCGGACAGCGGCGCCGGGTTCGGCGGCCCCGTGTCCGTTGCTGCTGTTCGCCGAACCCTTGGCCTGCATTGGGGGTGACGTGTGCCTATCGACTCCTCCGCGTACCGCCGGCAGATCGAAACCAAGGCGCAGGCCGTCTTCGGTGAGTCGGTCTCCTACACGCCGAAGGGTTTCGCGCCGATCGTGATCCGGGCGCAGTTCCGCCCGTACTACGCGCAGACGGACGCACTCGGGATCGCAATCGAGTCTCGCCGTCCGGTGCTGTTCGTGCACGTCGCGGACCTGTACCCGCACACACCGGGACACGCCGACCGCGTCGTTTTGGGGAACTCCGACGTCTACGAGGTGATCGGCGTCGAAGATCGCGACGGGAACGCAGGCGACGCGATGTGTTCGCTCAAGCTGGACACCGCGTAGATGGAACCGCAGGACTACGCCGAGACGGTTCACAGGGAAGTTCTCTCGTCTCTCGCCGGGATGACTGTCGTTCGGTCAGGCACTCCGGACCAGACGCTCAATGTGAACATGTTCGGCGAAGGCGGCGTTCCGCTTGCGGTCGATTCTAAAGCGTTCCCTGCGCTCGTGGTCGAGTTGGTCGAAGACCGCGTCACCGACCGAGCGAATGACCACGACGACTCGGACTTTGAGCACCACCGGTCGCGAGTCCTGGTTACCGCGCTGACAGACCAGCAGGACGTACGCGGCCAGCTCGTGCTCAAGGCAAAGCAGGCCGTCCGAGCCAATCCGAATCTCGCGACGTCGCGCTCCGCACCTCGGTTTCTCGCGACCGAGTACGGCGAGGCCTTCGGCGAGAGCGGGTCTATTCCCGCCGCGCGCATGACGTTCGAAATCCAGTTCCACGCCTCGGGTACGTCGCCCGAGACGCCTCTGTAACTCAGCAAGGAGGTCGCGATGGCGCGAACCGCAATCACTGTTCACAACCTGGCCGGCCGGACCGGTCTCGCCAACGGCGCGGTCGCCCAGACAGGCGGCGATTCGACGAACGACCATGAGTGGGCCCTGAAGGACGGTGACATCCTGCTGGCGCGCAACACCGGCGCCGGGAACGAGTCTCTGTCGCTCATCACTCAGCCCGACGCACTCGGCCGCTCGATCTCGATCGCCCAGACGCACAACGCAGGCCAGGTCCGCACGTACGGACCGCTCACGCGCGAAGGCTTCGCCCAGGCGGACGGAACCTGTCACGTCGACCTCGCCGTCGACACCTGGGAACTCGCCGTCATCCGAGACGTCGGCAACTGATCCAATCACACCGTTAGTTCACCAATACGGGGCCGAAGCATGAGGAAGACATGGCGTACATCTTCGGCAAAGGAACACTGCTTCAGCGCGAGGACTCTCCTGGCTCTGGCACCTACACTACCGTCGCGCAGGTCAGGACGATCGACGGTCCGTCGTTCGACAGTGAAGAGATCGACGTCACCAACCACGACTCGCCGGGCAACTTCCGCGAGTTCATCGGC
>Ga0210123_1000453_pt1 | contig 25564 bp, 22 predicted proteins | sample Muzzi_PWB_D2_FD_185535 | JGI IMG/M metagenome (GOLD analysis project Ga0210123, IMG submission 185535) | Wetland microbial communities from San Francisco Bay, California, USA, that impact long-term carbon sequestration - Muzzi_PWB_D2 (SPAdes) | ecosystem: Environmental > Aquatic > Marine >... | reverse complement strand
GGCGTGGCAGGCGCAGGATCAGGATCTGGAGTCCTTTCTAAACCCGATGTTGCAAAAGCCGGAGGGCTTCAGAGCCAAGGCGACCAAGGGCGCAGCCGTAGTACACCTACTGCAAGCCCTTGGCAACCACGCCTTTGGCGTGGCAGGCGCAGGATCAGGATCTGGAGTCCTTTCTAAACCCGATGTTGCAAAAGCCGGAGGGCTTCAGAGCCAAGGCGACCAAGGGCGCAGCCGTAGTACACCTACTGCAAGCCCTTGGCAACGCCGGATCTGGAGTCCTCCGGCTTTTGCCGGGATCAACTTAAAGTCCCGACTTGATGACCAGGTCCGTAATAGGGCCACGGGATTTGTCCCCTTTGAGCACCAGGTGGGCATAGGCCCGGTTGCCCTTGAATTTGTTGACGATCCAATTCAGCCCGTTATTTTCGGCATTGAGATAGGGATGGTCCACCTGACGGGTGTCCCCCAGGCAAAAGCACTTGACACCTTCCCCCATGCGCGACAGCAGCGCCCGACACTCTCCGCGGGACATGTTCTGAATTTCATCTATAATGACAATGGCATTCTCGATATTCATGCCGCGGATATACGTCAGGGGCAACAGCTCAAACCGCATGGGATTTAGCTGCGGGGGGTGATCATCCGGATTCAGGAAAAGACGGTTGGCACGGCGCATTTTGTGCAGTTTCATCAGCAGGTCGAGGATATAGCGTGTGTAAGGCTCCATTTTATCTTCCACACGGCCGGGCAGATAGCCCATCTTCTGGCCGATCTCCACCATGGGCTTGACCACATAAATCTTGCCATATGCCTTGCGCTCCAGCATCAGGTAGAGCGCGGTGGCCAGCGCCAGGAAGCTCTTGCCGTATCCAGCCTCGCTCTGCATGGAAACCACATGGATGGAGTCGTCGTTCATCAGTTCAAGGGCCAAATTCTGGTAAACGTTGCGCGGGACAACATTCCAGACCTTATGCTGGTAGTCGATGATCTTTTCGCCGTGGTTGCTGAAAAAAACTGGCTTGCCGGCATCACCCCAGATGAAGCAGTTGGCAAATGCCTCATCTCGATTTTCGACAAATCCGGTCACATACTCCGCCTCGGATTTGAACGGTACGGAATCCTTATAGTTTTCACTGTGAATGCCTTGCAGGCCCGCCTGCAGTTGCAGTATTTTATCGTTTGTCACCAGGATGGGGCTGTCCAGTCCGCTCTCCTGGATCTCGCCCAAAATGTGATTGTCCACCTGCTGGGCAAATGGCGGCGCCACCTCCTTGGTCGATAAAATCGTGAATTGGTCAGGATGATCGCTCAGGTGCTGAATTACTTTAGCCACAATATGGCCCAAGCGGTGATCTTTTTTGAATTTATTCAGCTCTAGAAGCACATGGTAGGGAATAAATACTTTGTTTTCGTTGCCGTTGCGCAGTTTGAAGAGCGCGCCGGGATCATCCAACAGGACATTGGTATCGACGATGTAGGCTTTGCTTTGGTTCATAGGCCCCTGTTCTATTTAGCAAATAGTTTAGATACGGTCCTTGCGGACGTGAAAGGAAATGCGGGAGGCGGTCACTTGACTGCGGCCCATATAAAGGAAGATGCCGATCCACAGGAATTGACATAGAAGGATTATACCCGGATTCCACACCGGGCGCAAGCCTTTAAGAATGTCCGCCGGGAAGGTTTCGACCGGTGCCAGAAAAGAGATACCAAAAGCATAGGCCACCGCAATAAGCGCCATAACCTGGTATGCGCTGATGCGGCCCAAGCCGCGGTAGTCGGCCCGCAAAAATTCAGTAAGAAAGCGCCAAATTTGGGTAACACCCACGCATAAAAGATAAGCAAAGTGGCTGCGCCCCCGCAGAAAGGCGATCATGGCGCAGATTCCCGCCAGGGTATAGAGCACGGTCGTTATGGCCTGAACGGCAACCACCTTGCTTTTCAATAGCCCGTCCGCATAGGCGATTTTTTTGGTCGCCCCATCATAGGAGGTGCTGCTGAACGGGGACAACAGCCAACGCAACAGCGGCGGAAGACCCGCCAGCGGCTTACCATAACAACAACCAAAACTGATGCAAGCCAGACGACCGCAACCTTCGCCCAAAGCATAGGCGATGGCGATGGCCGCCAAAGGTGGCATCATCGAAAAAGGTGGCGCCCCCGAACGCTCGAAAATATAATTGAGCAGGATCATCAGCCAGGGTGTCAGCATCGACCCCCACAAAAGCGGCGCCCCCGATGCTGAACGTGTGCGCTTTTTTCTCAACCCAGCGGGCCACCAATTTGGCTGCCGGAATGCACGGCGCCAGGGTAACGGCCAGAATCATGTGAATGGCCCACAAAGAAAAGCCGGCGGCTGCCAGAAGAAGGTAAACCATGCTCACCGCCAAGGTACATGCACACGCGTTAAATAAACCATAATATGTCAGGCTAATTCCATGCCATTGACCACCGTTGGTTTTCAAGCAGGGCACGGTGCACACAAACTGCCATCGCTCCCTGGAAAGGTGGACGAAACCCCAGGCATAAAGGCCGCCGAGCAGCGCAGTCGGCGAAAGAACGAAAATCAATTCGGGCATGGGCAAAACTACTTCGGCACCCCACCGCATGTTCCCGGGGAAAATTAATACGTTTTTCCAGGTCGTCCATTACTTCCTGAAGCTGAAGCAGATCAATCAAGCCTCGGCCATCCTTACGCAGGATGCGCAGCAGGGCCCTGCGGTACGCCAAACCGGAGATGCGAATATAATTGCTATACCGCCGGCTGAAACGCGTATAGCGGGCAGCCTTGATAATTTTGGCAAGGAACAGGTTGGGACTGTTCTTATGAACATAAAAAGTGGGAATGCCGATGGCCGTGCCGAAGAAGAACTGGCGGCGCTCGCTCTCTGCTGTCGGGTTGTCCGGAATGGATTGGTGAGAAGCTTTTCTTTCGAAGATATATTTGTAGGCCAGCATGGTAATCAGGACCTGCAGGTCCGCAGCCGCTCCCATATCTTCGACGAGGTTTTCAAACAGACTGAAATAGCGGGCTTCATAACCGGAAAACCCCATGGTGTGGTATTGGCGCAGCCGGCAGAGCAGGTAGAGCGGCATTTGCCGATGAAAAACCCCCATATCCTGCAGATCCGCACGCAGTTGCTGATCATTGTCCAAGCGGCCGTTCAAAGCCGGACTTTTCGATGGTTCGGGATTTGAGCGGATCAATTGCAGGTGATTTGCCGATGAAGGCAGATCGGCCATATACAAGTTCCTCCATGGAAAGGCCGTTGATAGCAGTTCCCACTTATTCATCACAGAGTAGATCAAGTTTGATTTTGGGTGTATTAGCGAAGTGTCAGATTCATGTTAGGAAGAAAAAGACAACCGCACACGAGTATAAGACCGAGGCAGGTGCAATCGTCTGATCAGCAGCGGGAGCAATGCAATCATTGCGCAATGCACATCGACTGCCAGGAGGGTCGCCCCTTTCGGTTAATTCGATGGCATCGGTGAGGCAATCGGAGTCACAGGCGCATGAAGGCCTTGCGCGTTTGCCGATCGAATAGTGATTGCAGGTCCGATGCGCTTTCAGACGCCACACAATGGGGACTCAACAGCGGCTCTATCGGACCACGTTGATAACGGTCCCCATAATGCTCATGGCCAAACAAAGCACCGAGATCAGCATGAGCCAATATTCTTGAAATATTCGTCGCATAATGAGGATCTATTAGCCTGGATTTGTTTTACGATCATTAGCACTAAGTTAGAAATTGATAGCGAGGGGAATCCCAACCCGAACGTTGCATATCTCTATTGCGGCAAGATCAGCAATCCCTGCCGGCCGCCTGCAGCGGTGTCAGATCGAGCATGCGGGCTGACCGTGTTTGAATACCGTGGCGCATATACATCACGATATCTTTGAGCAGCAAAACATAGCTGCGGGCCGTATCGCAACTGTCTGCATTGCAGTGTTTATAGAGATGTCGTTCCGCTTGGGTGGCCTCCTGGTCGGCCATGTAGATGATCTCCTGGTCAGAGTGGCCTTTAACCTTATCGATGAATTCACCAATATCGAATGATGACGACAGCATACACCCTCCCCTAGATCGAATACAGTCTATCCGTTAGTTGCCAATTTTGGTGCCAACCCTGTAACCATTTGATATTCTTTTGTAATTCATAGGTCCAACTTATGTGCGGATTGTATCAAGGCATTGTTAGGATTTTGTTAGCATCATTAAGATAGCTTCTAACACAATTCTATCTCTTCCTTAATGCATGTCTAATACAACCCTGTCCAAAATCCTTTCTATATTCAACCATGTATAGGGAGCATTACCCATGCTGATCGATGTCCATGTGCACTCCAAGTTCTCCACGCGTCCAAGCCAGTGGGTTCTAAAAAAGATCGGTTGCCCCGAGTGTTTCACCGAGCCGCTGCGGATCTACCAGATTGCCAAACGCAGGGGCATGAGCCATGTGACCATTGCCGATCACAACACCATCGATGGTGCGCTGGAAATCGCCCATCTGCCCGATACCTTTGTCAGCGAAGAGATCACCACCTATTTTCCCGACGCGGGATGCAAGGTGCATGTGCTGGCCTTGAACATCACCGAACACCAGCACCGGGAGATTCAAAAAGCACGCGATAATATCTTCGACCTGGCGCATTACTTGTGCTCCCAGGACATTTTGAGCATTGTGGCCCATCCCCTGTATGCCATCAATGACCGGCTGGCCATGGCACATTTCGAGCAGATGCTGTTGCTGTTTCGCAACTTCGAACTCAACGGCGCCCGCAATGACCGTGAAAACCGTTATTTAAAAAAGGTCATCCAGTCGCTGACCCCGAATAAACTCGATGCCCTGGCCAATGATCACGATATGGCACCATTGCACGCCCGGCCCTGGGAGAAGCGTTTGTGGGGCGGATCGGACGATCACAGCTCACTGAACATCACCCGCACCCATACCCGCATCAGGGGCATCGAGGATCCGCTGCAGTTCAAACAATCGGCTCCGCTGCGCACCGAAGTGGTCAGCGTGCCGGCCACGGCCCTGACCATGGGGCACAATCTCTACGGCATCGCCTACCAGTTCTACCGCAGTAAATTCAATATGAGTCGCTACGCCGACAAAGATGTACTGATGCGCTTTCTGGACTATAATCTGCGTGCAGACCCCAACCGCTCATCCGGGCTTTTGGCCAAGCTCTATCTGTTGTGGCGTCATCAAAAACAGAAACGGATCAAAACGCCCGTGTCGGACTCGTTGATGGCCCTGTTGCGGCATGAGACGCGTCAATTGATTCAGGATGACCCCACCTTTTTCAACGTGTCAGACCAGCCGGCCGATTTTGCCGGCCAGGAGAAAAAATGGTTCGCTTTTGTCAACCGGGCCGCCAACCGCGTGATGCTGCACTTTGGCAACCATTTGCTGGATCATCTCTCCGGCGCCAATGTCTTTAACATTTTTCACACCATCGGTTCGGCCGGCGGTCTCTATACCATGCTGGCACCCTACTTTGTGGCCTACGTGCAATTTGCCAAGGACCGTGCTTTCAGTCAGGCTGTGGCCCATCGGCATTTGAGCGATGACCGCAGCAACAGGGAAGCCCGGATCGCCCACTTTACCGATACGTTTTACGAAGTCAACGGCGTGGCGCTGACGTTGCAGCAGCATGTCAAATCGGCCATCAAAAACAACAAAAGCTACACCATGGTCACCTGCCACCAGAATCACCACGGCCGCCATGAGATCGGCGTGAAGAACTTCAAGCCCATCGGCTCATATGAGCTGCCCGAATATCCCGAGCAGCAGATCTTTTATCCGCCCCTGCTGGAGATGCTTCACTATTGCTACGAACAAGGTTTTACCCATATTCAGACCGCCACACCCGGCCCCATCGGCCTGGCAGCCCTGGCCATCGCCAAAATACTCAAGCTGCCCATCAGCGGCACCTACCACACCTCCATCCCCCAGTATGCCCAGGTGCTGACGGGCGACGCCGTCATCGAGGACATGGCCTGGAAGTATGTGCTGTGGTACTATGATCAGCTCGACGTGATCTACGCGCCATCCCGGAGCACCTGTGATGAACTCATCGAAAAGGGCATCAAGGCCGAAAAGATCCGCGTCTATCCCCGGGGGATCGATGTGGCGCAGTTCACGCCCCAAAAGCGCAACGGCATCCTCGCCGAACGGTTCAACATTCATCATGGCACCACCCTGATCTATGTCGGACGCGTATCCCAAGAGAAAAACCTGCATCTTCTGGCCGATGCGTTCGGCCGGCTGGCACAAACCCAAGAAGATGTTCACCTGGTGGTTGTGGGCGACGGTCCCTACACCGATGAGATGCAGAACGCCATGCAAGGCCTGCCTTGCCATTTTGCGGGCTATCTTCACGGCGAGACCCTGGCCCAGGTGTACGCCTCGGCCGATTTGTTCGTATTTCCCAGCACCACCGACACCTTCGGCAACGTGGTGCTGGAAGCCCAGGCTTCGGGGCTGCCGGTGGTGGTCACCGATCAGGGCGGGCCCTGCGAGAACATGATCGATGGAAAAACCGGCCTGGTGATTCGGGGAGACGACGCCCAGGCGCTGCTGGCGGGGCTGCAGACCCTGGTCGGCGATCCACAGCGCCTTAAATCAATGGCGGCTAACGCGCACCAATATGTACAAACACGGTCCTTTGAAAGCGCGTTTTTGAAGACCTGGGATATGTACAGAGAAGATTTAACTGCAAATTCAGCCATTATCCCTGTTTTCAAAGCGAGTTGATACGGCAGTTCGATGGTGGTCCTAACAAAAATTTAACATTAATCCAACACTTCCCAAACACAAGCCCCCTAATTTGCTGGTGTTGGACATTGGACATGGGTGCAAATGCCCGTTGCATTGACCACTATAATCTTCGACCGACCCTTATTCCGTTGGAGCCGGACTTAACATGATCAACCCCAGCACCTTGCTATTCCTTTTGCTGTTGCTTTCCGCGACGGGCTATTATGTGGGGCTACGCCGCTCCGTGGCCGTTGCCGGCGGGTTGCACAAAGTGCGCCTGCTGCATTCCCGTCCAGCCTATTATGGCATGCTGACAGCTTTATGGTGCGGGTTGCCGGCCATTATCATCTTTGCAGGCTGGCAGGCTTTTGAACATCAGATCATCACACACATGGTGGTGGCGCAACTGCCCCCGGCGCTTAAATCCCTGCCGACGGAGCGCATCGACCTGATTATCAACGATGTTCAAAATCTGGTCAGCGGCAACATCGTCTCCGGCCAGATCAGCCCCGACATGCAGACCGCGGCGGACCATTTCCGCCAGCTTCAGCAAACCAGCCATGCCGCGCTGGCCGTCGTGGCGCTGGCCGCGGCCATTATCGGAATGTTGTTCGTGCGCCAGCGCATCAAACTGCAGACCCGGGCACGTAATCAAGTTGAGCGACTGGTACTCTGGATGCTGGTGGCATGTTCAACCGTGGCCATTTTTACCACCATCGGGATCGTGCTCTCCGTGCTTTACGAAGCCATCCGTTTTTTTAAATCCGTCCCGCTCACAGAATTTCTGTTTGGTCTCGAGTGGAGTCCGCAAATGGCCATTCGCGTAGATCAAGTCGGTTCGTCGGGCGCCTTCGGGGCCGTTCCGGTGCTGGTGGGCACCTTGCTCATTTCAGGCATCGCCATGGTGGTGGCGGTTCCCATTGGCTTGATGTCGGCCATCTACCTGTCGGAATATGCCAACAAGAAATTCCGGGCGGCCGCCAAACCTTTGATGGAAATCCTGGCGGGGATTCCCACGGTGGTCTACGGATTTTTCGCCGCACTGGTGGTGGCCCCGACCATTCGCGGTTTCGGGCATTCCCTGGGGCTGGATGTTTCGTCGGAAAGCGCGCTGGCGGCAGGGCTGGTCATGGGGATTATGATTATCCCTTTTGTATCGTCCCTGTCCGACGACATGATCAACGCCGTCCCCCAGGATTTGCGCGACGGTGCCTACGGGTTGGGTGCCACCAAATCAGAAACCATCCGCCAGGTTGTCATTCCGGCAGCCCTTCCTGGAATTGTCGGCGGCGTATTGCTGGCGATTTCACGGGCCATCGGCGAGACCATGATCGTGGTCATGGCCGCCGGCCTGACCGCCAATATGACCGTCAATCCGTTAAAAACAGTGACCACGGTAACGGTTCAAATCGTCACCCTGCTGGTCGGCGACCAGGAATTTGACAGCCCCAAAACGCTGGCGGCCTTTGCACTGGGTTTGCTGCTTTTTATCTCCACCCTCTGCCTCAACGTCATCGCCCTGCAGGTCGTGAGAAAGTATCGTGAGCAATATGAATAGCCGCAGCACACATCAGAACCCAAGCCGGACCAAGCCCATCGACATCGTCAACAAAGGGCTCGCGAAACGCTATCGCAAGGAACGCCGGTTCCGGCTCATGGGACTGGGGGCCATTGTCGCCAGCCTGATCTTCCTCTCGTTTCTGTTTGTCAGTATCATCAGCAACGGATATACTGCCCTGTTTCAAACCTTCATCCGCATCAATGTCCATTTCGACCCCGACCGCCTGCCGCTGGACGATCTCAGCAGCGCGGACTATCCCGGCATTGTCAAAGCCTCTCTGCGCAGCATGTTCCCGGAAGTCAGAAGCCGCGGCGACAAACGCCAATTGTATCGACTGGTAAGTTCCGGCGCCGCGTTCCAACTGCGAAAAATGGTTCTGAAGGACCGAACCCTGATCGGAAAGGCCCTATGGGTATGGGTGCCGGCCGATGATGATATTGATATGCTGTTAAAAGGCCACCTGAAGCGCGAATCAGAAACCGGCGCAGGCCGGTTTTCCACCAAGCAGCTTGGCTGGTTCGATCACCTGATGGCCAATGACAAAGTCCGCAAACAGTTCAACACCACTTTGTTCAACGCCGGCGATTCTCGTGAACCTGAATTGGCCGGCATTTGGGGGGCGGTGTGCGGCAGCTTCTTCACCCTGCTCATTACCCTGGTCCTCTCGTTCCCCATCGGGGTGGCATCGGCCATCTATCTGGAAGAGTTTGCGCCCAAGAACCGCTGGACCGATTTTATCGAGGTAAACATCAACAACCTGGCCGCAGTGCCTTCCATCGTATTCGGCCTGCTGGGCCTGGCGGTCTTCCTGAACGCCTTTGGATTGCCGCGCTCGGCGCCCCTGGTCGGTGGTCTGGTGCTGACCCTGATGACGCTGCCCACGATTATCATCGCCAGCCGCGCGGCCCTGCAATCGGTGCCGCCTTCCATCCGGGATGCCGCCCTCGGCGTAGGCGCGTCCAAGATGCAGATGATCATGCACCATGTATTCCCGCAGGCCCTGCCGGGCATGCTCACTGGAACCATTATCGGCATGGCGCGCGCGCTGGGTGAAACTGCGCCATTGTTAATGATCGGGATGGTGGCCTTCATCGTCGACATTCCGCACAGTTTCACCGATCCGGCCTCGGCGCTGCCGGTTCAAATCTACTTGTGGGCCGATAGCCCGGAACGGGCCTTTGTGGAACGCACCTCGGCCGCAACGATGGCATTGTTGATCTTCTTAATCGCCATGAACGGGCTGGCCATTGTGCTGCGCAGGAAGTTTGAAAGGCGCTGGTAGACAGATCACCACAGGTTTTAGCCACGTGTGTGGTAGTTGAAATGGTTTCAAAACCTTCAATCGGGCCCAAAATCAAGGCGGGCGCCAGATTTAAACCGAAGGAATAGCCGGCTATTTCGAGGATTTAAATTTGACGTCCAACGCATAGTTTGGGTTCGAGGAAAGGCGTTGAAACCACTTCAAGAAGATATCGTTTCAATAACCTGTAAGAAGAGAAAAACATTGACACACATTGAAGGAGAGCAAGAGATGTTAAAAAAAGCGACTTTAATCATTGGAGCATTCGCCATGGTATTGGTCGGCATGAACGGCATTGCCGGGGCGGCTTCCGCCAGGGACTACATCAGCATCGTGGGTTCATCGACGGTCTACCCCTTTGCCACCGTTGTGGCAGAGCAATTTGGCAAAACGACTTCATTCAAAACCCCCAAAATCGAATCGACCGGTTCCGGTGGCGGCCTCAAGCTGTTCGCTGGCGGCGTCGGCGTCGAACATCCGGACATCACCAATGCTTCCCGCCGCATCAAAAAATCTGAATTTGAAAAATGCATGAAAAACGGCATCAAAGAGATTGTTGAGGTCAAAATCGGCTATGACGGCATCGTTTTGGCAAACTCCAACAAAGCCAAAACCATGAAACTCACCCGCAAGGACATTTACCTGGCCCTGGCCAAAAATGTGCCGAATCCCAAGGGCGGCCAAAAGCTGGTACCCAATCCTTATAAGACCTGGAAGGACGTCAATGCATCGCTGCCCGCCATCAAAATCGAAGTGCTGGGACCGCCGCCGACCTCCGGTACCCGCGATGCTTTCGTGGAACTGGCCATGGAGGGCGGCGCCAAGAGCTTTGACTGGATCAAAGCCATGAAAAAGAAAGACAAAAAAGCCTACAAACAAGCCTGCCACACCATCCGTGAAGACGGCGCCTACATTGAAGCCGGTGAAAACGACAACCTGATTGTGCAGAAACTCGCCGCCAACCCTGACGCCATGGGCATTTTCGGTTTCAGTTATCTTGATCAAAATGCCGATAAGATCCAAGGGTCGATGGTGGACGGCGTTGCCCCCACTTTCGAAGCCATCGCCGAAGGCAAGTATCCTGTTTCCAGGCCCTTGTTCTTCTATGTGAAAAAAGCCCATGTGAACTCCATTCCCGGAATGCGCGAATACTTGAATGAATTCACCAGCGAAAAAGCCTGGGGCCCCGATGGTTACCTGGCTGAAAAAGGGATGATCCCCATGCCGGACGCCGAACGCAAGATGTTTCGCGATAATGTCCAGAAATTAAAAACCTTAAGCAGGAACGATCTTTAGGCACTCACTCCGGCGGAACCGGCCGGTTGCCGGCCGGTTTCGCTTATGATATGCCGATAAGGGTTCATTACAGGCGGCTGATATTATGGATTTTGCCTTCAATCGCAAACAAGTGATGAAAGAAGAGAATTTGTTGGATCAGAAAAACAAATCGCAATCAGATGAAAACGCGGAGGGTAAGGCAAACGCATCCATCAAACCGCCGGCTCAGCTGGCACAAGCGCCGGCAACAGTGGGCGAACCGTTTGTCGATGATCCGCGCATGGTTTGCCGGGACGTCAACGTGTATTACGGAGACAAGCACGCCATCCGGGAGGTTTCGCTGGATATCGGGCGCAATGAAGTGCTCGCCATGATCGGCCCGTCAGGCTGCGGTAAATCAACTTTCATTCGTTGCCTGAACCGCATGAACGATACCATTGACGGATGCCGCACCACTGGCACGATTCATTTGGAAGGTGTGGATATTTACGACAAAAATGTGGATGTGGTGCCGCTTCGCGCCCAGGTGGGCATGGTTTTTCAAAAACCGAACCCCTTCCCCAAATCGATTTTCGACAACATCGCCTACGGCCCGAGAATCCATGGACTGGTGCGCAACAAGGCCGAAACCGATGAGATCGTGGAAGTTTCCCTGATCAAAGCAGGATTATGGGAAGAGGTCAAAGACCGTCTGGACCACTCCGGAACAAGTCTGTCGGGTGGACAACAGCAACGGCTGTGCATCGCCCGCACCATTGCCGTGGGACCGGAAGTCATTCTGATGGACGAACCCTGCAGCGCCCTGGACCCCATCGCCACCGGCAAGATCGAAGACTTAATTGATGAGCTCAGGCAGCAATACACCATTGTTATCGTTACCCATTCCATGCAGCAGGCGTCGCGTGTCTCCCAACGCACAGCTTATTTTCATCTCGGCGATTTGATCGAAGTGGGCGATACATTGCAGGTGTTTACCACCCCTAACCATAAATTGACCCAAGACTACATCACCGGGCGCTTCGGATAGACCAGAGGATATTATGGCCAGATACCTAATCAGAGAGTTAGATAAAATCAAAAAGAAAATCCTTTCCCTGGGAGCCCTGGTGGAAGAGCGCGTGCGCATGACCACCCAAGCCGTTGACAACCGGGATGCCGCCATCGCCCAGAAAATCATCGACACCGACTGGGAAATCGATGAGATGGAAGTGGATGTGGAAGAAGAATGCCTCAAGCTTCTCGCCCTCCATCAGCCCGTGGCCGTGGACCTGCGATTTATCGTCACCGTCATCAAAATCAACAATGATTTGGAACGCATCGGCGATCAGGCCGTCAATATCGCCGAACGGGTTGTCACCATTTCAAAACGGCCGGAGATGGATTTTGTATTCGACTATGCGCCCATGGCGGAAAAAGCGGAATCCATGTTGAAAATGAGCCTGGATGCCCTGGTGAATATCGATGTGGATCTGGCTTTCAAGGTGATCACGCTGGATGACGAAGTCGATGCCATCAAGACACTGGCCTACGACCGCATCAAGGATGCCATCAAAGCCAATCCGGGACGGGTCGGCTACCTCATCAACCTGCTGCTTATATCCCGCCATCTCGAGCGGTTGGCGGATCATGCCACGAATATCGCCGAAGAAGTAATCTACCTGATCGAGGGAGAAATCGTCCGCCACGGCATGTACGACGCCAATGATCCAAAAAACGGTTCATAAATTATAGAAACCATAGGGCCGGGACCAAACGAAATTCTAATATCCTGCTAACCTTCCCTAAACGTGATTAATCAATGTTAAGCCTGATCAGTCGAGGTTGTATTTAATATGCGATCCTTAAATGCGTCGATAGCCAAAGGCTCGGCCTTATCAGGTCTAACCGATTGAAAGCATGCTGCCCTGGCAGACCAGATGGAGCCCTTTCCTGGTGTCGGTCGCATCGAAACTGACGCAGGGGCAAATTCATGGCAAAAGCGATCCGCGTATTCAGCACATCCCCATTGTCATGCTGACCGCCAAGGGATCGGAAACCGACGTGGTAACCGGTCTGGAGTTGGGGGCCGAGGACTATATAACCAAGCCCTTCAGTCCCCGCATTCTCCTGGCGCGCATCCATACGGTACTGCGGCGTATCGCGTCCGGGTCACCGGAAGAGAAAAACGGCTGGATCGAGCGCGGCAACCTGACCATCGATGTTCGCAAACACGAAGTGGCGGTTCAAGGGCAAAAAATCGATCTGACCTATACGGAATTCGAAGTGCTGACCCTGCTGGCTTCAAGGCCGGGATGGTCCTTTTCGCGAGCCCAGATTGTGGACCAGGTCCGCGGGTACAACTACTCGGTATCCGATCGCAGCGTGGATGTTCAGATTGTCGGCCTGCGCCGCAAATTGGGATCATGCAGCCACTATATCGAAACCGTCCGCGGCGTGGGCTATCGCTTCAAAGACAAGACCGCGGTACGTTCGAAAAAGGCGGCAGCCCTATAAATCCAGTGAGTTATCACCACCTTCCACGCGGATAAACGACCCGCATTTAAATCATACCTTTATAGTATAGAATATAATTCTCTAACATACTGTAATCTATATTGAATTTTTTAATGAAAGCCATTGTTTTTTACTAATTTTTTTCCCGGATATGCCGATAATGCCTAGGCAAATTGAATTGAGCTGAACAGGCGGCACGGCAATCCCGCGACCTGCATCTCCTGCACCGACCTCCTGACAACGTGCGCCTGCCTTTTGATTCCCATCTCGGCTCGATGGTAACGCCCTGTAAATATACCATTAAACACGGGGCAATGACTGTCTATAAAAAAAGTCCAGTGATGATCAGGTCATTTCGCAAATCCTGGACGCCAACCATATCTTTTATGGAGGAATCAGCATGAGTTGGAATGAACTAGCCATCGGCAAAAAAATCGCCATGGGTTTCAGCACCATCCTGTTACTGCTGTGCGTTGTGGGTCTGTTATCTTTTACCGGGGTAAAAGGTATCGTCAACCATGCACGCATGGTCATTGACGGCAACAAGCTGGATGGCTTATTGGCCCAGAAAAAAGTAGATCACCTCAATTGGGTCAGTCAGGTTAATGCGCTCTTGACGGACGACAACGTGACCGAGCTTACTGTTCAGACCGACCACAAGAAGTGCGGTCTGGGCCAATGGCTCTACGGAGATCAGCGCGTAGCCGCTGAGCATCTTGTCCCCAGCCTGGCACCGCTGCTCAAATCCATTGAAGAACCCCATCGCCAGCTGCACGCATCGGCGATCGCCATTGGCGAGCACTTCAAGCAGGCCGATACGCACCTGCCGGCGCTCCTCCTGCAGCGCGAGATCGATCATCTCAACTGGGCGGCCAAAATACGGAACGCCTTCATCAACAACGAAAACCGTCTCAATGTGCAGACCGACCCCACCCGCTGCGCCTTGGGCAAGTGGCTGCGTTCAGACGAAGCCGATCAAGCCTACAAAACCGGAGGTCAAAATTTCCGTGCTGTCTGGAATGAAATGATCGCCGACCATAAAGAACTGCATGAATCAGCCAAGGTTATCGAACAAATGCTCAAACATTCCCCGGGAGAGGCCCGACTGGTTTTCGCCAATACGACTGCGCCGTTGCTGGCCAAAACCCTTAAGCATTTAAGCGATCTACGCCAGGAGGCCGAAAGTGAACTGGCCGGAATGCATAAGGCAAAAGAGATCTATGCCGCTCAAACCCTACCGGCCCTGCATGAGGTGCAGGAAAAACTTGAGGAAATCCGCAGCGAAGCGCGCAACAATATCATGACGGACGAGGCCATGCTTTCGGCTGCCAAGCGTACCCAGCGCATCGTCACTATCGTCGGATTGGCAGCCGTTATCGCCGGAGCTCTGTTTGCCTACTTCATCGCCAAAGGAATCGTCGGCATGCTGACCCGGATCTCATCCCAGATGGAGGAAGGCGCCGATCAGGTTGCATCGGCCTCCGGCCAAGTCTCGTCAGCATCCCAGTCTCTCGCTGAGGGCGCTTCCGAGCAGGCGGCCTCCATCGAAGAGACCTCATCTGCGCTGGAACAGATGTCCTCCATGACGCGCCAGAACGCCGGCAACGCCAACCAGGCCAACACGTTGATGCGCGAAGCCAACAAGGTGGTGGACGATGCCAACCAATCCATGCGCAACTTGACCGGTTCCATGGGGCAAATCGCTGCCGCCAGTGAAGAGACCTCCAAAATTATCAAAACCATCGACGAAATTGCTTTTCAAACCAATCTGTTGGCCCTCAATGCAGCCGTGGAAGCCGCCCGGGCCGGAGAGGCCGGAGCCGGTTTTGCGGTCGTGGCCGATGAGGTGCGCAATCTGGCCATGCGCGCGGCAGATGCGGCCAAAAGCACGGCCCAACTGATTGACAGCACGGTCAAGAAGGTTGAAGACGGTTCAACTCTCGTGGCCGAGACCAATTCCGCTTTCGCCCGGGTGGCCGACGATGTCGGTAAGGTCACCGACCTGGTCAGCGAGATCAGCGCGGCCTCCAATGAACAATCCCAGGGCATCGGCCAGATCAATCAGGCCGTAACGGAAATGGACAAGGTCACCCAGCAAAACGCCGCCAACGCCGAAGAATCCGCGTCAGCCTCCGAGGAGATGAACGCCCAGGCCATGCAGATGAAAAGCATCGTCGATCACCTCATGATGCTGGTGGGCGGCGCCCAAAAAACCTCCAACGGCCACAGTGAAAGAGGTCTCCTTCTGGGGCCCCCAACGTCGAGGCGGATGCCGATCCCACCATCCAAGGGCAATAACGGGCATCGATCGGAAACACTGATTCAGCCCCAGACCCAGTTGATTGCCAAGGAATTTCAAATGAGCCGCACCAAGCCGGAAGATATCATCCCCATGGACGATCAGCATTTTGAGGACTTTTAGACCCGGCAAGGAACAGGCAGCCGATTCTCGCCGAAGTTTTGCTCGGCGACGATGGAGGAAATCATGAGCGAAACTGATCGTACGGGGCAACCGAACGAAAAAAACGCCGCCGGGGGCAGCGCCAAATTGGCTTTTTCCATGATGAATGAGGCCGGCGCGCCGGAGCCGTCAACGATCAGCAGCGGCGGGTCTGCAGGCAGGGAAGGCAAATACCTGACCTTTTCCCTGGCCGATGAAGCGTATGGCATCGGCATTCTGAAAATCAAGGAGATTATCGGCATGATGCCCATCACATCGGTGCCCCGCACACCGGCCTATGTCAAGGGTGTCATCAATCTGCGCGGCAAAGTGATCCCGATCATTGACCTGCGTCTGCGTTTTCAAATGGAAGAAAAGGCGTACAACGATCGCTCTTGCATCGTCGTGGTGGAAACAGGCGCCGATGTCATGGCGACGATCCTGGGGATTGTCGTCGACGCCGTCTCCGAAGTTCTCTACATCAAGAATGATCTTATTGAAGACACGCCGGCATTCAGTACCACCTTGGACACCTCGTATATTCTTGGCATGGCCAAGATGGAGGCGGACGTCAAAATTTTGCTGGATATCGATGCCGTTTTGAGTAGCGCAGAGATGACTTTCCTGCAGACGGCCGCATAGGCAAGGGCGCGGACATCAGCAGAAACCTGTCTTCGGTTCGAAGTCAAAAGGATACCGCATGTCGGAAGTAATTGACAGCATCAGCCGTGATATCGAAGCCATTGCCCTGGCACTGGTGACCATGGATGGTGAAGATATTCCCGTGTTGGGTGACATGCTCAACCGGTTGAAGGCCATTGAAGCCCGGGCGCAAACCATCGAAGCCGTCGAATTTGGCACGCTGACCAGGGTATTAAACGCCTATCTTGAACGCATCATTTTACGCGAAACCGGAGATTTTCAACCCTTTGAGACCGGGCTGGAGTACCTGCAAGCCTATTGCCGCAGCATCATCAACAATGTCGAATACAAGGCAGATTTAAGCAGCGTAATTTCCGCTTTGGGCGGTGCGCCGGATGAATCAGTATTGACAGAGAGCGACACCCCGGCCACGGGGCGTGACCCCGACACCGCCCCGACCACCGACCGCAGCAATGACGAAATGACTGCGGCCGGGCACTTCAATGCGCCCCCGCCGGAATTAAGCGACGAAGATATCGAAATCTTCTCCGGATTTGTGATGGAATCCATGGAAGGCCTGGAATCCGTGGAGGTCGGCCTGATCAACCTGGAGCAGAACCCGGAAGACACAGAAAGCATCAATACTATTTTCCGATCCTTCCATACCATTAAAGGTGTCTCGGCCTTTTTGGGCCTGGAACGCATCAACCGCCTGGCGCACCAATCAGAGAACCTGCTGGATAAAATCCGCGGCAATGAAATCAGCCTGGATGCCGGTGTCACCGATGTAATCCTCGACGCGGTGGATTTGCTCAAACAACTGGTCGAAGGTGTTCAGGTGGGCATGGACAGCAACATTGGTCTGGATGTCGGTGCGGATATTGCGCCGGTTGTCATGCGCCTCGAAGAGATTCAGAAAACCACCGAACGAGGTAGAAAACGAATCGGTGAAATTCTCATCGATCAAGGCGGGGTATCCGAGCAGGCCGTTCAAGATGCCGTTGCCCAGCAAAAAATGAGCCCTGATAAGAAATTGGGCCAGATTCTGATCGAAAACGGCGTCGTGGATGCCAAACAGGTAACCGCCGCCCTGCGCGATCAGAAACGACCCGCCAACAGAAAGATTGAGTTGCAGGTCAAAGTGGATACCCTGAAATTGGACAACCTGGTTGATCTGGCCGGAGAGCTGGTGATTGCCCAGGCCATGCTGCGGCAGCATCCTTATATGCTCGCCGCCGATGACCGGCGGCTGGTGCATACCCTTGGCCAACTCAATCAGATTACGTCCAGTTTGCAGACCATGGCCATGACCCTGCGCATGGTTCCCATCAAAAGCACCTTTCAGAAAATGGTCCGCCTGGTGCGTGACCTGGCCCGCAGCTCGGGCAAGAAAGTCCAGCTCATCATGGATGGTGAAGATACCGAAATCGACCGTAATGTGGTTGATGAGCTCTACGAACCCATGGTGCACATGATCCGCAATTCGGTGGACCATGGCCTGGAAACACCTGAGGAACGCATCGCCGCCGGCAAAAGCGCCGAGGGCCTGATCTGCCTGAAGGCTTTTCACCGCGGCGGCAACATCGTGGTGGAGATCATCGATGACGGACGGGGTTTGGACCGGCCATGCATTCTTGAAAAGGCAAAGGCCAACGGACTCATCGGTGATGAAAGCAAACTGACCGAAGACGAGATCAACCACCTTATTTTCCAACCCGGCTTTTCCACGGCCCGGGAAGTCTCCGACATATCCGGCCGCGGGGTCGGCATGGATGTGGTTAAAAAAACCATCGAAAAGCTTCGCGGACGGATCGACATTCAGACCGAATCCGGCGTCGCCTCCACTTTCGTCATCAGTCTGCCGCTCACCCTGGCCATTATCGAGGGCATGCTGGTGCGCGTGGGCGATGAGCGATACGTGATACCGGCCCTGTCCATCATCGAATCCTTTCGACCGACCCGTGAGCAGTATTCCACCGTGGAAGGCAAGGGCGAAATGATCCTGTCCCGGGACCGCTTGATTCCGCTGGTGCGCCTGGCAAGAATTTTTGAATGCCGCGCCGATGCGCGGCGCCCGTGGGAAGGGTTGGTGGTAATTGTAGAGTATGATGGCAGGCACATGGGCCTCTTGCTGGACGAATTGCTGGGAAAGGAAGAGGTTGTAATCAAAAGCATGGGCGAAATGCTGAAAGAGGTGCCGGGAATTGCCGGCGGCGCAATCATGGGCGATGGCCGGGTCGGCCTCATTCTCGATATGGCCGGCATCTGGCAGCTCGCCATGCAATGACGCCTTTTACCCTGAGCAACTGTGCGCATTTATGAATATCGTTGTAGGTGTGGCTGATATGAAAGTAAGCAACGACCCTGAAAAAGTGTTGGTCACTTACTCATTGGGATCGTGCATCGGTATTGCGATCTACGATTCCGTCGCAAGAGTGGGCGGCCTGCTTCATTTTATGCTTCCGGATTCCGAACTCGATCAAAGCAAAGCACGGCGCAGGCCCTTTATGTTTGCCGACACCGGTATCCCCAGACTCTTCAAAACCGCTTACGAACTGGGTGCAAAGAAAAACCGCATGCGCGTGATCGTCGCCGGCGGCGCCCAAGTACTTGACCAGCACGGTTTTTTCAACATCGGCCAACGCAACCAGGCGGCGCTCCGCAATATTCTTCAGCGCAACAACGTAATGATCGATTATGCCCATGTCGGGGGCAGTGCCAACCGAACACTCCGATTGGCCGTCAGAGACGGCCGAGCCGGACTCAAGGTTTCCGGACAAGGCGAGCAGATCCTATGACAGACCTACGCACCATCATAAAAGATATCGCCAAACTCAAACCGATCCCCCAAGTGGTGAACAAAATACTGGCGATCCAACAAGATCCCGACAGCAGCATGGAAGATCTGGCCAGGGTCATATCCCATGATGCCATAACCACGGCCAATCTGCTCAGGGCAGCCAATTCCGCGTATTACGCCCGCCCCAAGGCATTTGAATCCGTGCAGCAGGCCATTGTCTATCTGGGCATGGATGAAGTTGTGGATATTGTATTGATGTCCAGCAGCGCCAAAAATTTAAAGCATCCCCAGAAAGGTTACGGCCTCAAAGCCGGCGACCTGTGGCGCAACTCCCTGGCGTCGGCCTTGATATCACGGGAACTGTCTCAAAAGCTGAATATGGCCAACTCCCATCTGATCTTCACCAGCGCCCTGCTTAAAGATATCGGCAAAGCCGTATTGGGACAATACGTCTGGGCAAGCACCAAAGATATCTGCGCCTTGGTAGAGGGGGGCGACCGGAGTTTCCAGGAAGCGGAAAAAAACATCCTGGGAATCGATCATGCCGAATTGGGCGCCATGGCGGCGGAAGCATGGCAATTCAGCCCGGAAATGGTGGACATCATCAGGCATCATCACCAGCCGGCCAACGCCGCCCTGGCCAGGCAGGAAACCGTGGTGGTCCACCTCAGCGATACCATCTGCATGATGATGGGCATCGGCGGGGGTTCGGACGGCCTGGCCTATCGCTTTGACCAAACGATGATTGAAAAGCTGGGGTTGAGCGACGAAGATCTTCAGGTGGTCATGGTGGATTTTGCAGAAAAAATCGACGAGATCGAACAACTGATCGCGCTCAACTGACCGCGCACGAGGACTTGAGCATGCAGCTTCAACAACCAGGGAGATCGCGTCGAATGATGGTCCCCAATATCCGTGTCCTGATTGTTGATGATTCGGCGGTGGTGCGCAAAGTCCTTGCCGATCAGCTCAACGCTGAACGTGGCATTGAAGTGGTCGCAACAGCACCCGACCCTTATGTGGCCAGGGATAAAATCGTGCTGCTCAAGCCCGACGTGGTGACCCTGGACATTGAAATGCCGCGCATGGACGGATTGACTTTTCTTAAAAAGCTGATGAAACACTATCCCCTGCCGGTGATCATTGTCAGTTCCCTGACCCGCAAAGGCGGGGAGATGGCCATGGAGGCATTGGCTTGCGGGGCACTGGATGTTATTTCCAAGCCCTCGGCGGCCTATTCGGTGGGAGACATGCGTGTCCAGCTTGCCGATAAAATCCGCGCCGTGGCACATATCGCCATTAAACGTCGCGTCGACCAGGCCCATACGGGCGCAGTCCCGGTCCGCTCCAACCCGGCACTGCGGCAAACCACCAGCAAGGTGCTGGCCATGGGGGCCTCCACCGGCGGTACCGAGGCCATCAGGACCGTGTTGACCCGTCTGCCGCCCAATGCGCCTGGCGTCGTCATTGTGCAGCACATGCCGGCCAAATTCACCACCTCTTTTGCCCAGCGTCTGGACGACCTTTGCCAGATTCGGGTCAAAGAAGCCGTCGATGGCGATACAGTGGTCAACGGCCTGGCCCTGTTGGCGCCCGGCAACTATCACCTGCTGCTCAAGCGCAGCGGAAGCCGCTATTTCGTGGAAGTCAAGGGCGGCCCCCTGGTCCATCACCAACGGCCGGCGGTGGATGTTTTGTTTCGCTCGGTGGCCAAAACCGCCGGCGCCAACGCCGTGGGCATCATCATGACCGGCATGGGGGCCGACGGCGCGGCCGGATTGCTGGAGATGAAAGCAGCCGGCGCCGGCACCATTGCCCAGGATGAAAAATCGTGCGTGGTCTTCGGAATGCCCAAAGAAGCCATCAGGGCAGGCGGCGTGGATAAGATCCTGCCGCTGGAAGAAATCAGCCGTTCGGCATTGGCCATGATTGCGCCAATTGTGCGGCACCCATGAAGGTCAAACGGATACGATAAAAGATACCAACATGTACCAGAGCCCATGTAAACTGACGAACAAGCAATTCAAACAGTATCGCAATATCGTCTATAACGAATGCGGCATAACGCTCAATGACGACAAAAAAGAGCTGCTCAATGCGCGCCTGGGACGGCGCTTGCGGGAGTTAAAGATGGCGGCCGAGGAATATTTGGAGCTGATCCGGTCCGACGGCGAAGAACTCAAAGCGTTTGTTGATGTCATCTCCACCAATCACACCTTTTTCTTCAGAGAAGCCCAGGCTTTCCACATTATCAACGAAGACTGTCGCAGCATCTGGTGCGCAGCGTCTTCCAGCGGAGAGGAGCCTTACTCCCTGGCCGCTTATTGCCACAGCCGGGGAATCCGCGCATCCATCCTGGCCACCGACATCTCGGACTCCTGCCTCAATAGGGGACGCCGGGGAGTTTACGCCATTGACAGCAGCAAACACATACCGGCGCCCATCCTGAAGCAGTGTTTCCAGAAAGGCCGCAACCACTGCAGCGGCTTTATGCGCATCAAGCCGGAAGTCAAGAATGCGGTGCAATTCGAACGCTTTAACCTTCTAACCGACCCGGTTCCCGGCACCAAATTCGACATTATCTTCTGTCGCAATGTCATGATCTATTTCGACAATCAGACCAAGGAGAAAGTCGTCAACAAGCTCTGCCGAACCCTGAACAAAGGAGGTCATTTTATTATTGGCGGCGCGGAAAGCCTGAACGGCATTTCGCACCCCTTGAAATATATGGCGCCGAGCGTCTATCGGCAGCCATAGGCAACATTGCGGAGGGTGCATCGGGGGATGGCATTAATCGGCACGCAATGGTGAATGCCGCAACAACAGTAAAAGTAAGGATCAATGTCCCATGTTTAGTTCTGAAGAAATTTTATCCAGTATCCACCGCGCCGCGCCCATCGCCATCGGGGTGATCGTAGACAGCCGTCTAAAAACGGTCAACGCACAGATGTGTAAAATGCTTGGCTACTTCGAAGAGGAGTTGCTCAGGCAAAACTTCAGCATGCTTTTTGAAACCCAGGAAGAGTATGAAAGAGCGATCAAAGAAAAACATACAACCATGGACGTGGAAGGCATCGGCACCGTAGAAACCCAATGGCAAACCAAAGATGGGCGGCTGCTCGATATCCTTCTGCGCTCAACACCCACGGATGGAGTTGATATCAAAAACGGCTTAACGTTCACGGCCACCGATATCACCAAACAAAAGGAGTCGCAGCGGGAGACCGCCAAGATCATCTCCTCGCTGGGCAATGTCATCGCCGACCGCACCCGCTGGCTCAATGAAAACAATCTGAAATTGCACCGCGAAATCGACAAGCGCAACGACATTGAAAAGAAACTGCGCGCATCCAAGAAGGAGCTGGAAAAAACCGTCAAGCAACTTAAGCAAACCCAGGCCCGGATCATTCAGTCCGAAAAAATGGCCTCCATTGGGCAGCTGGCTGCCGGCGTAGCTCACGAGATCAACAACCCGACGGCTTTTGTCAGCAGCAATCTCAATACCATGGCCCAATACCATGAAGATATATACCGCCTGCTGACACAATATGAAAAGACACTCCATCTTCTCACCGATGCTTGCGACTTATCTGTTTTGCCCCGGAAGGTTGCCGCTGCCATTGCGGAAACCAATCAGGTTTGCGACGAGATCGATCTGGAATTCATCCGCACCGATTGTCCGGAACTCATCGCAGAGTCCCGCGACGGCGCGGAACGCATCCGTAAAATCGTGGCCGACCTCAAGGATTTCGCCCATCCCGGCGATCAGCGCTGCATTGAAACGGATATCAATCAAGGGTTGGATTCCACCATCAATATCGTATGGAATGAGATTAAATACAAATCACAATTAACCAAAGATTACGGAGAACTGCCATCGGTCTGGTGCTACTCCCAACAAATCAACCAGGTCTTTATGAACGTGCTGATCAACGCCGCCCAGGCCATTGAAAAAGACGGCCTGATCCATGTGCGGACACGGCACGTCAAAGACGATGTGGTGATCCAGATCAGCGACAACGGCCGCGGAATTGCGGAGGAGATAAGATCACAGATTTTCGATCCTTTCTTCACAACCAAAGAGATCGGCGCGGGCACCGGACTCGGCCTGAGCATGTCCTACAGCATCATCGAAAAGCACAATGGGCGGATTGAGGTGCAAAGCACCGTGGGAGAGGGTACCACCTTCACGATCCATCTACCGGCCGCGGCAAACGAATGCGATAACGAGCTGAATGCGGCTATCTCAACTGAGCCGGCATGACAGGTTCGGATGCCCTGGATTTAAACCTGTCTTGAGCTTCAGGTCTGGGCATTCATCAAGCCGAGCACCTTCAACTCCTTGAGCAACTCGTCGCGGTTGATGGGTTTCACAAAATAGGCGGAAGCGCCGCCTTTGTAGAATGCGTCGGATACATTTCGTTTATCGCCCAGGGCTGTGGTCATGACCACCTTGGCCTGGGCCGAGCTGTCTAGGCGCATGCGCTTCTCAATTGCACGGATTTGAATCAACGCTTCATGCCCGTTCAGGACGGGCATCATGATATCCATACAGATCAAATCATAGGGTTTGGACTCTTTCCAGGCGATCTTAAAAGCTTCCACCGCCTCCTCGCCGTCCACGGCAATATCGCACAAACCGAAATTCGCCAATATATGCTGCAGCACATTGCGCGAGATAAAATCATCTTCCACGATTAAAATCCGCATCATGTATCCCTCCCAAACACCTGCCAGTACGCAGGCCGGCCATACGATTTGCGATTCGGGGCGAATCGGCGGTTGCCCAGCGGGAAAAACCCAAGGCCATACCATGATATCGCCTATTTACCCGACAACTTGAGCCATGCGATCTGCCGATGGGATAAAGCCGGAAATGGCAATACCATCTGTTTTCCCCAAGGCCGGTTTGACACGGCACCCCCAGGTATTTCTGATGTGAAAGTTGCCGAACGGGTATCCAGAAACACGTACAGCGTCAAAGAGGAAAGACAGTGTATTACCAAAGAATGGATGGGGGCCGGTTCAGGATCTTCAAAGTGACCCGAAGCAGCAGAGAACTAAAAAGAGCGCTTCGCGTCCTTGAGTCCGCGGGTATGAAAATCCCTCGCCGAAAACAACACGGGTTGATCGCAAGGGCTTTGCGGATTTTCAACAACGGAACCGGCCGCCTATTTGATGCCCAGGAGACGCCGCAGCAATTGTTCGTTAAATCCCGGAACGCGATTATCGCCCACGAAGATCAGCGGCACACCCCTTCCATTTAATTTTATATATCGCTCACGGGCTTGATTGTCTCTTGTGATGTCATAATCGGTATAGGAGACATCATGCTTGGCAAAGAAAGCCCTCGCCCGGGCGCAATAACCACAGGTCGGTGTTGAGTACATTACCACCTTGCCCGGCTGTTCGGTCATGCGCCTGGTGGCACGGTCTTCTTTTTTCGATCTTGCATCGCCGGATTGGCCTTGCTCCGACATTTTGTCCTGATTGGCCTTCCTTTGTTCTTCCCACTGATCATATTGATCGGAGCTGTAATGTAATTCCGGTTGGCGCTCCACTTTTTTAGCGTCCGACGGCGGCTCCGTGGAATAATGCTTTACGCCGTTTCCATCGACCCAGGTATAGATATCGCCGCCGGCTGGAAGGACCAAGTATAGTAAAATCACAAAAACCGCGGCAAATAATTTCATCGAGCGCCCTTTCCGCTTTTGATGGTGTGTGGTTAATGACCCTTTCAACCTACTAAACCGGGCCTTTGTATTCAAGCGCTTATCTCGCGATTTAACGGGCCAAATTGAATTTCCCGCGAAATTCGTCCATGATTTGCGCCAGGTCCGGCGTCAGCAAATCCCGGACCTGGGCTTCGATGAAGCGCGGCACACCCTTGTAGAATGCCTCGGCAATGCCGCCGGTGATACAGGCCAGCGTATCGCTGTCGCCGCCCAATGAAACGGCATTGCGCACCGCATCCTCATAGGAATCGGAATCCAGGAAGGCGATGATGGCCTCCGGCACCGTCCCCTGACAAGATATGTCGAAGGAATAGACAGCGCGAATATCATCAGTCGTTCGGTCAAGGTCATAGCCGAAACGACCGCTGATCAAAGACCGGATTTCTTCCCTGCCACGTCCGGTGCGAACCCAAAATACGGCCAATGCCGTCGCCTGAGCGCCCTTGATGCCTTCGGGATGGTTGTGCGAAACCTGGGCCGATTTACGGGCTTCTTCCATGACCTCTTCTTCGGCGGCAAAAGCAAAACCCACCGGACTGACCCG
>Ga0210123_1000452_pt1 | contig 25578 bp, 21 predicted proteins | sample Muzzi_PWB_D2_FD_185535 | JGI IMG/M metagenome (GOLD analysis project Ga0210123, IMG submission 185535) | Wetland microbial communities from San Francisco Bay, California, USA, that impact long-term carbon sequestration - Muzzi_PWB_D2 (SPAdes) | ecosystem: Environmental > Aquatic > Marine >... | reverse complement strand
GAGTGCAACCGGCAAGGCGCTGAACTACCTGCACAACGAATGGGGCAAGCTGATCTGCTACCTGGACGATGGCCGACTGGAGATCGACAACAACTGTGCCGAGAATGCGAACCGCCCGTTCGTGGTTTCGCCGTGACGGCGAGACGCTCAGGCAGTTGCTTATAAGGCTTGATCGCGCTATCGAAATCTCCGCCGATAACGAGGCCTTCAACGACGAAATCAACAACGGCCCCGTTGAAAGGCTCTGAAAGCCTTACCTGTCAATACGTCGTTCGTTGATCGCTTACAATAGATTAATTCACATCCAATGATCGGTATTGATACTCAGTGACCTTCTACAGTAATCAAATCACAGGCCTTAAATGGTGTGCCGGCAATCTGTCCCTGGAGGCAAGCTGATGTATCGCCTGGCTGGATGCCTGACTGTTGCACGTAGTAGTGGGATACAAGGTCTACGTAGCCATCATTGTTTATGTCCTCCAGATGTCCGGCATGTGCCGGTGCAGCATGACCTGGTCCAAACGTGAGTGTCATAACGTCTACAAGAGTCACGTCAATTAAATCTGATCCAAGAATGGCTATAGGGATTACACCTTTCTTCTTCAGATTGATCGGATTTTTATCACTACCGGGCATAAGGTCTATCTGTTCGATGTCACACTTATCGCCCACTCCATCCGCATCTGAATCAGCCTGGGCTGGATTGGGAACCCCGATACAATTGTCTGTGGCCATGGCAAGTGAGTAATCGCCCATGGTCATCACAACTCCATGTGAGTTCGCATACTCAAGCAATGTCAGCCACTGCCCCCAGCGCACGTCATCAACCATGTTGTTTTCCCGGTTCACGTTGCCAGGGGCAACAGCGCAAAACACAAGCCGAGGAAGGTCGTTGCAGTAGCGTGTTGACCACGATACTTCCTCAATCAACCAGGTGTTGAGGGTGCCGGGCATAAGAATAGAGTCCAGGATATCTACATCCTCCGGGTCGACCTCCAAATGTGCGCTCGCGTGGAACATACCAAACTGGTCAAAATCTTCCTGGTGCGAGCCCTCGGGCGTGAAGACTGGGCTATTCTCCTCGTACACCGATGCACTAAAGCCGACCGCCAAAAGCTGGGATGACGCATCCCGGCTGTCTGCGTCAGAAGTATTAAAAGGCGGTGCATAGCTAATCATTGGATTTGCCGCAGTTGTCCAATCAATGTAAGGAGCTCCCGGCGGTGCCAGAATCCACGGGTCATCGTCATACTCTCCCAGCAGCGTCCGTTTGCCGACACGCAGATACTGGTACATGGCATCTACAGCGAAACCACAAGTCTCGCACGGGAAGAAATTACGATCCGGTTGATCTGCCCAGTCACCAAGTAATGTATTGTCGGCGTGATAGGTTCCGTGCTGTGCAATCTCCAGATTCGGATTCGCATTGCGCATATTGATCCAATCAATCGGGTCTGGATCGCCGAAGGCATCGAAGAGCAGCTTTGGGATCACCACAACGGTAATTGGAGTGTCCATACCGCCGGCCAAGTCCGCAGGAACCTGATAGCCGGGCACCGCTGGCTCATCACCGATACCGTTGTAATTATCAAATTTCTTCGTATCCCACTCTGCCGGTGTAAGTATTGCACCATCCAGCATGGTCTGCACAAACTCGTTCTGGAATGCTCGCGACAGCGCATCTATGCGAATGATCACATGGGTGTCGCTTTGTGCCCAGGTGGCCTTGGCGTCCATGGCCTTTGCCGCAAGAGCAAGGTCGATAGGACCATCAGTCACGCCATCTCCGTCCATATCGGAGTCATTCAGTGGATCGCAGGCATCTCCACGTCCATCACCATCGAAGTCATCCTGATACTCATTCGGCGTAAATTCGCAGTTATCATACCCATCCAGAACGGTGTCATTGTCGTCATCATCGTCGGCTGGATCACCGACACCATCGTGATCGTTGTCGAGCTGGTCGAGGCGATTGATACCCCCATCCGCGTTCATATCCAGTAGTGGTGGATTGAAATGGTATGGTGCGTTGTCCAGGACATCGACAATCTCATCCCCATCGGTATCCGTAGTGAGAGGGAACAACCCATACACATTACCCTGGAAGTTGCCATAGGCGATATCAGGCACTAAATCATTCAGAGTATCGATCTGGCCAATCGCCAAACCCCTGGCATCGGTTCCCTGGCCACCTGCCGGGCCACTGTTTCCGAAGGTCGGCCGCCCGGACGTATCCAGGCCCTCATTCAGCCATGCCTCGACCACTGCCGGGGGGTTGCTCGCACTACCAGCACCAGTCTGCACTACGGTCGCAAAATCCACGAAACCGTCATTATTCAAATCTCCAGCCGCAAGTGGCATCTCATGTGTAAAGTTTGCGTGCAGTCTGTCATATGCAAAGGGCCGGGTTGCAATGGTGTCATAACGAATCGGTGTGAAGGCACCTGAGCCATTGTTGTCATAGATATAAAGATAATTGGCAGTGTCCGAGACCAGCAGGTCCTGGTCCCCATCATCATCCACATCGCCCAATGCAATGCCATAACCCTCTAAATAGGCATTGGGAGGAAAGTATGGCGGTTCTTCCGGGACGGGGCTAAACCCCCGATCAACACCTGATATCAGGATCTCGGGAATCCATGTCGGGATCGTATTCGGCGTCACGATCTGGTTGCGGAATAATGTCACGTTAGCATTATCAGAATCTGCTCTTTCTCCAACGATAATGTCTGTATCACCATCATCATCGACATCGCCCGCGACCATGCTCATGGGATCGGTGCCGGCATCACCTACCAGCAGTCCTGCTTGAGGAAAACCTGTGGACTGAAATGTCCCGTTGCCATTACCCAGATATAGAAGGACTTCTCCATCGTTCGCGCTAGTTGTTCGACTGAGCACAAAGTCCTGATTGCCATCAAGATTGAAATCCCCCGCCGCAACCGCATATGCGTCATGGAAACTCATATTAATGACGACGCCCGCGTCAGAGAATGTGCGATCACCAAAGCCAACGAACAGGTGTATATCACCGAACGTATCACCAGAAATGATGTCTGGAATACCATCATTCGTGAAATCGGCGATGGCCAACCCCCATGCGCGGAAACGGCCATCGACATCTTCAAGGAAAACTTCCTCAAAGGCGGGTTGCAACACCGCATTTGCATTTGTTATCCAGCCAAAAGTGGAGAGCATGAATAATGCAGTAAGGTTATTTTTAGCTGGGATTGTGGAATGCATGCGAATGATGCTCCTCTATTGTTTTAGTTCTGTAGCGATCAAAACTACTGCCTGTTTCTAGTAAATTACTGCAAGATTTATACCTTTTACAAAAAGAACACTAAAAGTTAATGGTTTAGTGCAGATGCAGGATTTAGCATAGGTATTTATTGTTTGAAATCTGTAAGATATTCCAAACAAAATTATGGGCAATCTTACAAATCACTTACAGATTTATGTGAGACATAATCTAGTAGTTCAGTGTTTTTCGAAGGTCGTCTTGAGTCGTTCCCCGCCTTTTAGTGAATTATCTGGTAAAACTTTCAACCAGATTATTCTTGTGTTCCCAAACCCGCTTGAGCAGGTTAGAAGCAACACCTGTGTACAGGGTTCCATTGCGTTTGCTGGCCAATAGCTACACACACGGTTGCTTCTCCATGCCACCTTCCTGCCAAAACCCATGGATTCCGGCATGCGCCGGAATGACGTGGTAACACTATCAGCTTGTCTGCTACTCGGGCGGTTTCCTGTATTCGGAACTGACCCTCAAAATGATTCTACCAATAGATGCAATATTACGCATTCACTTCAACAGCTTGGTAGTGATTGACATTCAAGAACACCCACTCGTTTTTCTAACGAGGCCTTCGAATAACATCAATCCGACCGGTGTACCGTAGAGCTTTTACGGGCTGATGGACCCTGCCCTGATGTCTGTGGCACGCCGATGTTCCATGTCACCCGACGGCCTGTTGGCCCTATAGTCATCGAGCACTACACGGAAGCCTTTGCGATCGAGTGAACCCACATGCTCCACATAACCCTGTCAAGTATCTGGCCAACCGATATTCTCTATGAACCTTCTCGACTGTCCGAACGGGAAATCGATGCCCGCGATCCATGGGCCGGGCCTTCTCAAGACCTCCTCAAAAGCTTCGAAGTCTCGCCATTCAATCAGGTATTCTGCCTAATCTTCATTACCGCTATGATGGCACTCTGTGCAGTTTTCATAGTCGTAGATGCCCCCGGCAATTGGCCTGGGTCGCCTCCCGTCCTTCAACAAACGGTTATATAAGAAAACCCTGTATGGTTCGATTCATGTTACTTGTCCTGTCCGGAGTCGCGACGAGTGTCGCCAGTGCTTTATAATATTCCGCAGGTGGCCAGACTAGACGCCGGCGCCGGACACTGTCTGTACGGCATCGCATAGACCCACAATCTATTCACCTGTATCCTGCTTTCAGGAATTGTTCGGCATCAATGCCAAAGTGTGCTAAATCCTGCTCTAATTTATGAGGTAGTAAAAAATGAACTTATTAATGCGCCTTGTCTCAGGCACTGCAATACTCATTGTATCAATTTCCGCCAACGCGCAATGGGAGGTGCTACCAGACCAAGCGCCAGTCCCCGCTGATAATCCGATGACGCCCGCAAAGGTCGAATTGGGGAAGATGCTCTACTTTGATCCCCGGCTATCCTCCAATGGCACGGTGTCTTGCTTTACCTGCCATAATGTCATGGAAGGGGGCGATGACCATCGACCAACATCCATTGGTGTTCACGGCCAGGCAGGCGGACGAAATGCACCGACGGTCTGGAACGCCGCCTTCCTTTCTGCCCAGTTCTGGGATGGCCGGGCGCCAACCTTAGAAGATCAAGCCAAGGGACCGCCGGCGAACCCTATTGAGATGGGCATGGCTGACCTGGATGCGACGGTGAACCGCATCAAGATGATACCGGGCTACAAAACCTACTTCGATCAGGCCTTCGGTGGCAAAGACAGTATCACCATGGACAACGCAGCCAGGGCAATTGCCTCGTACGAGCGCACCCTGATCACACCCAATAGTGCCTACGACAAGTATGTTAAGGGTGACAAAAAGGCAATGACCGCACAGCAGGTGCGCGGGATGGAGACATTCGCCAGCACTGGTTGTACCGCCTGTCACTCCGGCGCCAATTTCGCCGGCCCTACCCTGCCCGTTGGCACCGCCTTCTTGCAGAAATTTCCTACCTTCACCAACAACACTTATGTCACGACCTACCAGTTGATGAATGATGTTGGCCGAATGAACGTGACGCACAACGAGGCCGACAAGAATATGTGGCGCGTGCAGACTTTGCGGAATCTCGTTTACACCGCACCGTACATGCACAACGGGTCAGTCAAGAGTCTCGACGATGCTGTGCGCGTCATGGCCAAGACCCAATTGAATCTGGACCTGTCCCAGGACCAGGTATCGGACCTGGTGGCATTCCTTGAAGCGTTAACGGGCGAGTTCCCAGCGCAAACCATGCCCCGGTTACCTCCGACACCGGGCGATTTGCTGGAATAGGATTCGTCCTTAACCAGTGACCCCATCTGCGCGATCCGGGCACAATCCCTCGTACCCGGACAGCGCTTTATTTGGCACCTGAAAAGTGGTTAAGTGTTCGGCAGCAGCGAAACGCTACCGAGGGTCACCACATGAGCACCCTTGAAGACATCGCCAACGTCCGTGAAATCGACGCCGATGACGCCATCAAATTTGTTACGCCAACGGCTGGGCCGCTGACGGATTACGGTGGTGCCACCGAAGTCCGCATGTGTTGACTTGTTTATCGCTCTTCTTATTACGATGTCGCCTTCGGCCAACTTCCGACCTTCCCGGTTACCGGCCTGAACGGCAAGCCTTTCCTGCTGTTCGGGCATTCTGATCAAGTATCTACAACGAGTCGTTCTTACTCATTCCGCGATTGCTTATATAAGGCAACGCCTAAACGACCAGTTATGGGCGGATACTTACCGTTCCTGATCACCAGAACCCTGGCTACTGACTGAAACAATGAACACATACTTCCGGCCAAAACCGGAAGTTCACAACACAAAAAAACGGCGACCCGAAGGAAGCTGAGTGAAAAGGAAGTTTTAGACGGCGAGGCCCTGCGAAAGCGGGGGCCTTTCCTTTCAGGTGCTGCAATAATAAAGCGACTGCGTGATCGCTATCCCAAGGCAGCCAAGAGCTTTCGAGTTCCCACTCGATTGATCATCCGTCCGATGTTGGAACTGAGTATCCCTATTCCCATTTCTGCAGTACAGGCAGAAAGCCCCCAACAAAGGAACCGTCGTATTCCCAATACGTGCTTGAGGATGGCAAAGGGTCGTTCAACCACCATACGCTGCTTCATCAGTTCGGGATTTTCACGTAACCGGTGCTCAGAACGGTCGAACGCTTCTTCATTGTAGTGGCGACTCAGCCAGCGATTCTCCGCCCGGGTACACTGTGGTTTGAGGCCGCAATCACTGCAGCCTGACCGCGTATACAACCACGCCTTGTTCGAGTTGCAGCGGGTCTTGTAACGCAGGATCTCGCCGGCCGGGCATACGTAACAATCCTGTTCGGCGTGGTAGGTAAAATCCGTCCGATGGAAGTACCCGTCGCGCTGATTAAGGGAACGATTGCTTGGTACTGTGGCCGTAATCCCCTGGGCTTCACAAGCTGCCAGCTGTTCGCCTTTGGAATACCCGGCATCCGCGACAACGTCCAGGTGGTTGTGCTCCAACACGTCTTTGGCCGCCTCGGCCATCGGTTGTAATTGACGATTATCCGCACCATCGCAGTTGACGTCGTGGTGAACGATGACGCCACTGTCAGTGTCCACTGCCGATTGAACGTTGTAACCTACGACCATGCCTCCCCGACCGGAACGCATGAGCTTCGCATCTGGCTCGGTGGTACAGTGTTGGCGACTACCGGCCTCATCCATGGCAGCTTTGATGGCATCAAGTTCAATAACTTCTGCCTTAAGTCGACGCAGTGCCTCCTGGACACGCTGAGAGTTCAACTCGACACCCGTATCCTGCTCATCTGCCTTGTCCAGCTGGCTCAAATACTGCTCGATCTGCTGATCCACGCGCCGACGCTGTTCGGATAACTGTTTTTGGGTGATCACCTTGTCCTGACTGGCAGCAGCCTTGAACTTGCTGCCATCAATCGCGACCAATCGACCGGTTAACAGGTCGGCATGCCGACAAAACTGAATAAACGCGCGACAGGCACCACGAACAGCTTCACCATTATCTTCCGAAGGCCGCCGTTAATATTTCTATCATCAGAGTCGTGGTTAAGGTGCAGGAGGGAAATCATAAATCGTATTTGCACCGGCAGTAATGTGTACCGTGGTCTGGCTCAGGAAGTCAACGACACCGGCGCCATTATCATCGGTCGGAATATCTGCCAATGCATCACAGGTGAATGCAATGAGGTAATCGCCCTCGGTCAGGAAGCCCACTATGTAAGCATGCACGCCGTCACTGGGTACCAGCGCAGTGCTAATTGGATCAGACGCATCCCCGTCCACGTCATCGGGTGTCCCCGGCGTTCCTTCATCAAAAACATACACAGCGCCGGTACAAGCAGGGTCAGCTACAAAGAAACTCGTATTTACGTTTCCTGACAGTGTTCCTGTCAGGCTTTCATCTACCAACCGCACTGTCGGACGCAGTATGTATTCACTGGAACCCACCGGGTCATGCACTGACGCGCGCAGATTAAAGTCGATTGTATAGTTAGTGTGATTGCCTGCAGCGACAACAAATCCACCATGTATTTTAAGACCAGTCTGTGCGCCGCTGGGCACTCTCAGGTCAAACTGACTGTCATTAAGCAGGGTTATATATCCTGGGTTAGCGTTGAGTATGAGGCGTATCCAGCTGTATTGGCCAGCCGGGAGGGTGATATTATCCAGCAGTGTTACCTTGTCGGTTCCCGTGTAGTCCGTCAGATCGACTTCGCAAGGTTTTGTGGGATCGGGAGCAACTACAACTTCGCAGTTCCCGGTCCCGGTTGTGTCGGAAAGATAGACCATGACACGCTCACCATCAGCGGGCTGAAATTCTGCACCCTCGAAACGGACAACCACTTCCTTTGCATCATCAATAGGGGCATCAGTCAGGGAGATACTGGCGGTACCCGTTGTCGCGCCACCGCCACCGCCACCGCCACCATCACCTCCGCAGGCCGTCAACATGAGTCCCGCGAAAATAGCAGCAATACAGTTAATCAGGTTGGAGCGTATTGTTTTCATGATTTTCACCTTGGGAAAATGAAAAATATCTATAAAGTGATCAACAGATAGCCGCAGTTACTTTAATAACCTCAGTTAATAAAAAGCGTGATACGGATCACAAAAGGACAAAGCCATCCTTAAATTAGTCATTCATCAGAAAACACTGGCTGTTTCTTCCAGAATGCCCGGGGTCGGTCAATGCCGGCTCTTCACCAATTACTGCAATGCCCGACGAAGACAGGAACCGGCCACAAAGCGACATTCCACGAGCTGCTGTGTAGGTCGGGAAAGCCGCAACAACGGACATATCCATTTTTTTAAGAATACTTGGCCATCGGCCAACTTCGGTCAAACAACCAAATCAAAAATGGCGATCGAATTTCCGATTTTTACGACTCCGTCACATAAAACGGGTCATGAATATCTGGTACTGGTCGAATAATGGTTAACGACCTCACGAGCAGCAGGTCATTCTGGTAATCAATACCTGGAGTGGAAGACTAGTGGAATCAAGTATCTTGAATATAATTCAGAGCGTGGGCACCTCTTGGACGTATCAGCCCGGCGAGAAGATATTTATCGAAGGATCGCCAGGCACCACCATGTACGTCGTCCTCGACGGAAATATCGAAATTCATGTGGGAGGCAAGTCTATGGAGGTTGCCGGGCGGGGGGCGATCATTGGCGAGATGGCGCTGATTGATTCCAGTACCCGGAGTGCGACCGTGGTGGCGAAAGACTATTGCGTTCTTTCGCAGGTGAATCAGAGTCAGTTTCTTTCACTGATGGAGAAGGCCCCCTGTTTCGCGCTGTGCGTGATGAAGACTCTCGTAACCAGGCTCCGCAACATGGATGCAATTATGTCAAAAGGTTTAGGCCGGTTCCCATCCAAGCTCAATGATGAATATCGGTTCAAACAACAATGACCGATTTCAGTTGTTACCTGCCGTTCCTGGCTCGCCCCTCACCGATTGTTGCGATGCCCGATGAAGGCTGGAGTCGGCCAACTCCTGACCTGCACAGACAACCAGCGAACGGCAGGAATGCCGCAATAGTGACCATTCACGTCCACCAAACCGTACCCACACTTTCGGTCAGAACCAGTAATTCCCGGGATACAGATGGACTTCCGAGTTGCAGCAATTGCTGCCGTTCCTGTCCATAAAAACGGATTTCACTAAGCTCTCTACGCCCGTACATTACAGATACTTTTCTGAATGACTGCATCATGCAGCGAAGCAGTTATTCAATGACACTGATCAATCCGTAGATACGGAATCATATGGTCTGTGCCGGATGAAATATTCAATGAGTGAAAACACAGCACCGTAATAGTATTTACCGTACTGACGGACGAATCGGGGAATCCCTATGCAGGCTCACTGCCACCGTCCGGTAAAGATTATCGTTAGGGCAAAGGCAGGAATTCTATGCTGGCCTGCTTGCTTGCCCGGGCATACCAGTCGTCCAGTAGTGTTTCCTGTCGTCTTCGCAAGAAGTTCACTTCAAGTCCTTTTCGGGCTTCGTCGAAGCTCAGGCGCCGTGCTTTTTCGACAGCAAGCAGCCGGATAATACGTCTGTTGCCGGCTTCCTCGTCTAGTTCAAGAACCTCGCCAACCTTTGCAGTTTCGAGCGACGTGCGTAGCTCGGGTGGTAAATCATCAACGACAACCCAGACTCGCTGTGCATTTTCCGTGGTGCTGCCCTGGCCGCCATTTTGCCTGGATAATGCCTCGTCATCATTACCGGACTCGAGCGCCTCGAGCGATTTCTTTGCCGACCGGGGATTCCGCGCCAGCACGCTTTCCAGGTGAGCCCGTCGCGGTTGTCTGAAGAGTTCTGTGTGCCCGCTGTAATAGGAGCGCAGGATTTTTTCATCCAGGGAGATGTCCTCGAACAGTTGCGCCTTGTACTTGTCGATCAGCAGCCGCTCGCGCAGGAATTTGTCATAGTCCGCCTCGGAGGCACCCCGTTCGTCGAGCATTGACTGGAAGCGGTCTTCACCCAGCAGTTTGAGAGTACGCTCGCGAGCCTCCTGTACCTCCTGATCGCTCACCTTGAGCTTTTCGGCGGTGGCCGCCTGCAGCAGCAGTTGGTCACGAATCTCCGCGTCGATACCGGCCTCCAGCATGCGTTGCCAGCGGCCAGGGTCCTGCCGGTAGGGTTCGACGTCACCATGCACCGCCCGCAGCCGCCGCAGCACCATCTGTTCGGTAACTGGTTCACCATTGACCCGGGCGAGAATGGTACTCGCAGGCTGGCTATCCAGGGTTGGCGGATGGTAGGAGGACTCCGCCGCTTGTCCCGGGAGTGTGAAGAGCACAACCGCAAGCAGTGCGATATGAGCGCATCCGTCCCGGCGGGTGACGGGTTGGCAGATATGTGACAATTGCCGCCGTATCATCATGTCAGTTGAAAGAAGGGGTGCCGGTCCATCTGACCGAACACCCCTCGGTTTCATGCTTCCTGTGGTTAATGGCGTGTTGGGGTTGCGCAGCTGACGTTGCTCGGTACGCTTTCCTCGTGGGCATCGACCTGAGAGTCCCCGTCACAGTCGTTCCAGGAAGTGACCGCATAACACACCTGACGGTCAGGCGTCAGTCCCGTGTCGGTGTATTGGGCATTGGCCGTGGTGCCGACGAACTGCAGCTTGCCGGCCTGATCGTAGTAGACCCGGTAACCACTCGGAGGCGCGGGGTTGACCGCATCCCAGGTCAGGTCAACCTTGCGCTTGGCGCCGGTCGCCATGAGGTTCTGCGGGGTGCCCGGCGTGGTGCAGGCAGGAGGCTGCGCCGTGCCGTAGGTTGCCTCGGCCATCAGGAAGGGCACGATGCCCGCGACCTGTTTTCCGCTGTCGTCGAGCCCGTGGTTGTGACGCCAGAGATCCCAGATGGTATTGCCCCATGCCTTGAGTTGGCCGAAGAACGGGTCGGTCTGCACGAGGTAGGCGGGATCGCCGCCTGCGCCAGTACCCTGAAGGGTATTGCCCGTGCCGTTGATCTCGTCGCGCAGGAACGCAACATATTCGCGCGAGGTGCCTTGGTAGTAGAGACTCACCTTCACCACGCTGGCGTCCGAAGCAATAGGCAGGCTCTGGTCGTCATAACCACCGGCATACTCCAGATCAGTGAAATAGCCGGGGTCGGACTGATGGGTGACCGGGTTGACCGGCTCCGACTTCCTTGCGACCGCCCCGTTCTTGTTGAAACCTTTGGGGGGGATACGGTTGTCCTTGGAACGCCCGTCGGCCAGCACGAAGTGGAAGGTGTGAGTTTCGTTGGTGAGGCTGCTGCTCGGGTGGACCTCGTAGACCAGCGCATCCTCGTAAACTTCATTCGGGCCAAGGGTGACACCGTTTCCGGGTATCCCCTTCAGTGTCCCCACCGTATAGTCGTAGGGATTGACTTCATTGATCAGATTATTTGAGTCGTCATAGGCCTTGATGTTAATGAACATGCGCCTGCCCTCGGGGAAACCCGAGATCAACTTGTGGCCGGCGTTGTTCTGGATCCGGAAGGACAGGTTACCGGTCGATGCGTCGTAGGTCAGGTTCTTGATGGTCGCCGCCAGCATGAGCTGCTGCTTCGCGCGGTCCGATCCCGCTTTCAGCGCGGCGCCGTTGACCTTGGGCGTCTGGCCGGCGCTCAGGTCCAGGGTCAGCACCCCGGGACCCTTGTCGAGGATCGCGACGTTGACGGGATCATACACCGGCCCGTTGGGGTCGAGACTCGCCAGGATATCGGATATCCAGGCGTTGCCGCCGGTGAGGTCATGTAGCGGCAATCCCGAGTTGGGATGCTCGGTGCTCCCGGATGGCCGGAAAATCGCGCCGTTCTTGTTCGCCGCGGTGCCCTCGATATCGCGCATGTGGCAGTCCTGGCACTTGGCGGCGTGGGTAATGTCCGGCGCGCCCTGCGCCCGAAAATCGGCGTTGGTGTCCGCTCCGCCCGGCTGACCATAGGCCGAGAGCATGAATTCGGAGAAGGTGCGTTCCACATGGAAATAACGCCCCGCCGAATACTGCTCCGTGATCAGGTCACCCGAGCCGTCATCTGAAAGACCGGACAACCCCAGATTCGCCAGCGCGGGATTGGAGACATCATGGCAGGTCCCGCAGAAGTACTTGGACTTGTGATAGCGGCTGTAGAGCATCTGGTGCCGTGCATCCGCATCCGCGAAGCTGGCCCGCTTCTGTGAATTCGGGCTCATGAAATACTGCCCGCTGGCGTTTTCGGTGTAGTTCGGCTTGACCGGGCGGTGATTCGTACCATAGAACGGCGCGCCACTGAACAGGGCAATCGACTGGGCGAGCAAGCGATCTTCCGCGAGAGTCGCATCCGCCAGGGTCTGGGACAGCGTGCCGCTGCCGGGACCCGTATTGCCAGCCTCGTCCCAGTAGCCGCTCCAGTCGCTACTTTCCCGCGTGCCGGCATAGGTGTCCTCGAAGAACGGGTCCCACATCCGATGGCAAACATCGCAGTGCAGGCCGTCGAAATCGCTGCTGGTCATCGCCGAGGCATTCGGCGGGTCGGAGCGTCCGCCCAGCCAACCCTCCGGGAAGTGACAGCGCTCGCAGATATCCACGGCGTTGGGATTGCCCAGCGCCCAGATGGAATCCTGACCGGCGACAGTCATGCAGGCATAGAAGATGGGGTCACGGGCCGCCTGGGCCATCATGGAACCCATCCACTGGAAACCGGGTTCGCCGGCCTGATTAAAACCGCTATGGCAATTCAGGCAGCGATTCGGGTTTTCCAGATTGACGCCCTGGCCGGGCTGGGTTCCCGGCATGCGCACCAATGGATCCTGCGCGACGGGCATCGCTGTCCAGGCGAAGGCGGTGGACGCAATGACCGATGCCGCCAGTACGAGACTCACGATAAGTGATTTCATGGTAATCCCCCGAGTGACTATTTTTTTATTAGTGAATCAGACTGTGTCTAGGTTATACCAAATGAATGTAGCAATTAATTTAGTCCCGTCAAGTAAATCAAACTAAATTGATGGCCCAGCTTTTCCAGCACGACTCAAGAATGATCTTATTAACCTTCCCTCAGGACTATATTAATTAAGACGCTGAACAACACGCTTGGTATATCCGTAGGCCATCTGAATCCAAAAGGTCCGAGTACAGTTGCTGACCTTTAAGCAAAATTCCTGTACTTCCGGGTTGTGTCGTTCTTTACCGTTAAGCCATTGATTATATTAGCCGAGGCGAAAGGTCCGGTTTCGAGCGCAAAGCTGCCTTTCACTGCGCCCCACCCCGGGTCACCGCGCCAGATCCTCGGGGGCGGCATGGGGGGGGGGCAAAAACCTGAAATCCTGGCAATCTGGATGAGCAGGCAGGGCGATCAGTTTTTCAGTTTTCCAGGGTTTCAGTTTCCCGGCCCCGTTCGGCGCAGTGAAAATCTGCCCCCGACCCGACGAACCCGTCGCCGATGCCGCCGATATACCGGGAACTCATCCGGGGGCCGGGCAAGTTCGCCCACCCGTGCTCCGGAGTGTCCCGCTCTCGGACGTTCCCGGCGCGGCGTATATTCCGGCCATCCGGCGACGCCCCACTCCACACGCTGCAACTGTGGCGGCACTTCGGCAAAAGTTCGGCTGCATAAATGAGACAATTCGTTGAGCACAATTATTTTTTCAACAATGAAGGGACAATTTCACATGTTTGATACTCTGAATAACACTTAAAATTCTTCAACTTTCTCGGCATAAAACAAAGGGTGTCTGGTACTGTTAATCACCAGGTCGGCGGTTCGAGCCCGTCCCGGGGAGCCATTATTTTTCTTCGGCTTACGTCCACCGTCGCCCGTCATAGTGGATGGATCAAAAGACCGATAGTCACCGGGTCGATGGCATGGTCCCCACTGGGAAAAAGGACTCATATTTCCCTGGTCTCAGGTTCGAGTCCTGGCAGGCCCACCATTTCCATAACATTCATGGCCTTATGTCGTTGAGGCCGGGGGATCAGTCCCCTGGTGTCGGACACGCCCGGAGACTGTGAAGCTATCAATCACATCAGAGACAGGCGTCTAACAGTAAAACTGCATCAGGGTGTTTTCTGTCGGTGACAGGAGTTAGCCTTTCTAACACATCACCGACCCCATTAATATTCCCTACTAATCTGGTAATTTTTCGATAGACATCACATCAATTACGAATAACAGGCTTGCGTCCGGAGGAATGACGCCCTCGACTCCCTTGGACCCGTATCCGAGAGCTGAGGGGAGCATCAGCAGGCGCTTGCCACCAGCCTTCATGCCAATGACACCGTCACTCCAGCCTTGCATCACCTTGTCTGTACCGACAACGAAGGAGACCGGCTCGTGTTCCCGGCGGGAATTGTATATTTCCTTTCCCTTCCTCCCCTCAGCATCCAGCCAGCCGACGAAATGCATGGTAACTACATCACCGTACTCGGCAGCCTCACCTATACCGGGTTTCAGGTCTTGATAACGTGTGCCTTGCGGTGTGACCAAAAAGTGATCGGCCGCCACTGCGCCGCCTGATACCAAGAAGTACATAACCAGGAACGCAACTGTGTGAGAATGCAGTTTCATCGTAATCTCCGCGATGAGATCGAAGCCCTTGACTGATTAGCAGTCAGCATCAGTTGGAACATGCCGGGACACTGTTACCCCAATGCGTTCTGCACCACTCTTTTTCCGCCAACAAGGCATGGCCTGCGGTGCTCGGGTGGAAGCAATCGCCGCCATTCACGTGCTGAGAGTCAAACCGGATATCATAAATGTCAGTGTACCTGGCATTCGGCAACTTGCCCGACGTACGGTACTCGTCCAGTACATCGCGCAGGATTGGGTTATAGGTATCACGGATGATGCTGTGAAGTGCTTTCCTGCGCTGGCAATTGGGACCATCACCCGAATAGACAGTATCCGGGTCTTCACGTGAGATGCTGCTTTCACAATCATCCGACGGATTATCCAGCAGGTTTTCACAGGGCACGAACGGCCACGCAAACACCCTGCACCAGAACACACCGCGTTTGGCGTTCCAGAGCCAGTAAATGGCAGGGAGACCGGAAACGTGAATCTGCGCATTGCGGGTGGCATTGCTGGACGCCAGCACATCCAGCCCGGCACGATAGTACGCCTCGAAAAGCTCAGGGTCTGTCATCGCATTCAAACTTGCTGCACAGATGTCATTGTTACCCAGAAACACTGCGACCATTTCTGCCACGCCGGATGGCGCCTGTACAGACGCGGCTACGACACCCTGCGCCTGTGCTGCAAAATCAACCATCTCCGCACCACTGACGGCATGGTTGAACAACAGGTCACGACTGGCGTTGTTTTCATAATAATCGGCAGGGGCAATAGCCTCGAAGCGCTCGTTAAAGCTGTTGACAGTGTCACTGTCTTTATAGCCGGTTGACCAGACCGTCTCATGATGTGCTTCACCTATAGTGCCGTCTGCCGCCTCTCCTTCACCGATAGAGTCGCCGACATTAAACTGGTTCCCAGGGTTAGAGAAATTCAGGCCACCAAGCACCATGCGGAGAATGACCAGTTCATCGCCCAGGTTAAACGTACCATCCGGCTGCGGGATACCTGAAACCAGCGGCGCCACATCGCCATGTGCTTCCTGCGCCGGAGACAGACTGCGCGTTTCATGCAAGGCTTGCTGCCCCCAAAGCACATCAACCACATCGACTGCCCCATCGATATTGACATCTCCATCATGATTCGCGTCCAGTGGCGCGGCATGCACCAGACAGAAAATACCCGGAAGCAACAATTTGAATAAAACCCGTATTTGCATGTATGTTTATGCCTTGGTTTTTAAACACATGGGTTGAGGCTGTTTTTGACAGTGATGCAACTGTTTAGCCAGCACCGATTACTTTTTATCCTATCACGAAGAGATTAACATTTTTCTTCAAAATGGCTGAATGGGCCCGCTAATCCCCATGTTATCCGTAGGATTATGTCATTGGGATCAAGGGATCGGGATCCCTTGGTGCATTCCATAGCGGACCGAATGGAACGTGAATTCCGGGGGGCGACCGACGAAGATCAGAGCATCTTAACGACAAACAACGACTCAAAGACGACCTTCAAGTCCAAGACCGACAAGAGGCGATTGAGTTAGTGGTATTTATAAATTTTTGATTGAGGTCAACAACAATCTACCCTTGGCCTGTTAGAACCCGCCATTACTAAATTAAGAACGGATGGAGCTGGTTTATGATGAGATTCCTTCTATTTGCTGCGTGTGCCTGCTTATACGTTACACCTGTATATGCAACGACGATTCAGTACGTTGGACAGCTTGCATTTATTAACAACCCATTGGGTATTCCAGACATTTCAGTCGGAGACATGTATGGCGGGCAATTTACCTATGGTAACAGTGCAAGCGATGTCACTTCTCCACCGGAATTTGATCTGAATGAAGCCTTTTATTCCTTTGTCGGTTCCCCATATAGCGCGACTGTGAGTAATGGGGTAGCAACTGTGACTAATAATAAATTGCGAATGGATATAGAAAACGATGTCATGATGGATGCGGGTTTTGCTTCTTTTTTAACCGCGCTGCATGGAGACACCTTTACAGAAGGTTCTCTATTTGACAGTTGGAATATTAACGCATGGCCCGATGCTGCGTTAATCGACCCTCCTGGTGGAGATGGTGACCCGGATTTTTATACGGGTGGCGGGACGTTCTTTTCAATTGATGTGACCTCTGTCGACTCATACCTTTATCCCGGAACTGATTTTCAGGCATTACCTCCAGCTCTGGGTGGGAATAACTTTGGGCGTTTTCGACTTGTACAGCGTGATGAGGCAGGTAATCCGCTTTTCGACGCAACGGGCTCTCTGATTAGTCTCACTGCCGTACCATTACCTCCCGCTGTTTGGCTTTTTGGTTCTGGCTTGATGGGACTGGTTGGAGCAGCCAAGAAGAAATACGCTTAATTACCAAGTAAGAAGTAATGGAGAAACCTTATGAATAAGTTACTTCTATCTGCAGTATGGACCTGCTTTTACTTTGTATTGGTTACACCGGCCTTTGCAGCTACAGTAAACTTCACTGGGAATCTCGGGCATATCTATGTAGAGGATGCGTCGGCCACATACTTCGGCACGTCAATTGGGCATTCCTTCTCTGGCAGCATCACATACGGGGATAGCGATACAGACGCAAGTAGTATAGATACAAACACACCGATAAGCGCAGACTATCTTTTTACAGGCTTTTCATATGGCGGGATCTTTACCGATGGCTCAGCAATAATAAATACAATAGGGAGTAACTCACAGGTGGGCATCGGGGATAATGATGGCATGGGTGATGATACTGCCATTATATTGGCTTTTCGGCTCCGGCCTGCTGGGTCTAGTCGGTATGGCGCAGAAGAAGGCGGCTTAACAGACTCCCACCATTGGGAGACACATGAACAAATGGGGCATTCCCAACTGGCTCGAAACAGAAGTTATAACGAGTCATGCGTTTTCACACAGTCTGGGCCAAAAGAAGACCTTTAATACAATCAAAAACGGCTCCCGAAGGAGCCGCTGATGTAAATGCTTTAATGGTTATGCCGGTTGCTTCCGGGCTACTCCGACCAACCCAAGCAGGCCTGAGCCGAACAGCCAGACTGCGGCAGGAACCGGGATGGTAGTTACTCCCAGCACACCATTCTTCACCTTGATCTTGTCAGGATTGCTTCCGAATTCACCGACAGCATAGAACGTCTCGGTGTTGGTGCAGAAATCCCACGCGGCGCATTGGATGTTGGTAATGGACATACCGAAAATGTCCATGTCACCAGCGAGTGTGTCCCAGGCAAAGCTAAATTCATCATTTGAGTTGAATGTAACGAGATCCTTATAGTAAGTACCGTCCCAGGTGCCGGATATTGTGCCTCCGCCGTTCAATTTGCCATTCTTACCGACCGTTCCAGTAACCTTGATCTTTCCATCCGTGATAAGTCCGCCTGGTCCCCCGTTCAGTTGGAAGGTACCACTGGCATCGTAGGACATAGAAGCCTTGCCATTGTTGCTGAGCGTGTATTCGAATGAGCCATTATCGCTGGAAATATTTGGGTAACCATTTGCGGGTAAGCTACCCGCTTGGTATGTACCAGCGGTCACTACAGTAGCGTTAGCTGCTCCAACCACTGCAAACAGGGCAAATACTGAAATTACGGATTTTGTGATGATTTTTATCATTTGTCACTTCCTCTAGCGTATCTGTCTTAGTTGAACGTGCCATAATATTATATGACAGCTTATTTTAAAAATGCACCAGCACGATGTATATCACCAAATGCTAAAAGGCGCGTTTGGGTCGGTTCCTGTCTTTTAGCTAATTATCAGATAGTTATTTACTAAACGACCGGGTATGAGCAGATACCTGCCGTTCCTGATCACTTGAATCCAGGCCGCTGACTGAAACGGTAATGCGTACATCCTGGAGGACTGAGACGCAGGGGAGGATGTCAGATTTCCAAGTTTTCAAATTCACGGCAGGTCGGTTCGGTGAAGATCTGCCGCCGTCCCGACGCACCCGTCGCCGACGCCGTCACCGCCGAGAAACCTGGAACTCGTCTGGGGGCCGGGCAAGGACGTCTTCCTCTGGGCCAGAGTGTCCCGCTCTCCGGCCGCTCCAGCCTCCCCCTGCCCGCACTCTCAGTGACCCACCCCGCTCCGCACACGGCCACTGTGTCGGCACTTCGGTTTCGGGCGCCGAGAAATGGTGCCGACAAAATATCACTTAAAATTCTTCAACTTTCTCGCCATAAAACAAAGGGTATCTGGTACTGTTAATCATCAGGTCGGCGGTGAGGATCACGGCGGGACCGCCCCATCCTCGCGTCCCGGATATCGCAGTGTTTCTGCGTCGTGAACGCGTCATACCGTGAATAAATCAAAGGAGGCATGGCAATGGATCGAAGTAAATTTAACGCATTACTGGCAAGTATCGCCATACTTGGTGCGTGCATAACCACGGGAATTTCACAGGCAGAAGAGCCGCCTATCGGAGAGGTCACCACCGAAACCCCGGCGACTTCCGCGGAAGATTCTGAAACGGTGTTGGACAAGACCAAGGAAGTATCCGGTGATGCCTGGGAGGCCACCAAGGAAGGCAGTGCTAAGGCCTGGGACAAAACGAAGGAGGTATCCGGAGAAGCCTGGGAGGCCACCAAGGAAGGCAGTGTGAAGGCCTGGGACAAAACGAAGGAGGTATCCGGAGATGCCTGGGAAGCCACCAAGGAAGGCAGTGTGAAGGCCTGGGACAAAACCAAAACCACAGTTCAGGGTTGGCAGGAAACAGAACCGGAATCAGAAACGGATTCAAATCAGGAAACTCCGGCGCCCAGCCAATCCCCCTGAGCATGCCGATAGTTAACCACCGGGTCGGCGGTTCGAGCCCGTCCCGGGGAGTTAATTTAAATCACATGTGAATTCTTCGGCTTGCGCCCACCGCCGTCCGGCCAGGAAGGCGGATCAAGAGAATTATAGTCACCGGTTCGGCGGCGAGGGATTGACCTTTCCCCCGCACTGCGCCAGTCAGTTAGTCAGGAAATAACACCGGGCTCAGGCCTTCAGCTTCTGCAGCAACGAGTATTCGAACTCGGCAAAGCCACCACGGTTGCTGTCCAGCCAGCCAAACAGTTCGGCCCAGATCTGGCGGTCTCTTTGCGCGTCCCGTTCATTCATCTCGTGTATGCCGATTCCCTGTTCAGCTGCACTGACATAGTGTTGAGTATCCCTGATGCGGGCGATCACGGGAATATCCAGTTTGTTTAGAAATCGCTCCAGTTTATCAACGGAGCGAGTATTGATGCGTGCACGGTTGGTTACGATGGCAAGGCGGGTGTTGTGTACCCGCGCCTTGCCAATCAGCAGCAAATCCCTGATGAAGTCGGCTGTTGAATAAATATCGATCGGTGAAGGTAAAACGGGAATGAGTATGACATCGGCTTCTGCGACCCGATCCTCGATATCCACCATGCCGTAGCCGGCCGGTGTATCGGAAATAATATAACGGGTACCCTGTGGGACCCGCATCTGCCAGGAACGTGTCATACTCGCGCACGGTGGTTCGAATGCAGCCACACAGTGGATCGGATTCCGCCCGGGCGGGCGTGCTTTCGCCCAGCGGCTGCAGGAGGCCTGTTTATCATAATCGTACAGTGCCGTTCCGTAACCAAGGGATGCACAATAGCTGGCGAGATTGGTGGCAATCGTGGTTTTGCCACAACCACCTTTTGTGTTCATGACGCTGATTCTCAGCATGCCCTGGCGGCCCTCCTGCACCGGGTAAGTTTGTTGGAATATAAATTGTGAATACTACCAGCATTGGCTGCTACATTCAGCGGACCAATAGTCACCGGGTCGGTGGTGACACCCCGGGGACATCATTGGCTGCTGCCATCCAGGAGGCCCGTCGAGCTCGTCCCGGAGAGTCATTAATTCAATTTTGCTTCAATGGGTTACGATTCATCGTCTGGTTCGGGTGTCCGTCAAGGATAGACAAGGGATTATAACTCACCGGTCGAATTGAGCCACTACTGTCGTTTCTGGGCTGACGGATCGGCTATCCAACTGTGCATCCCGAAAACTCATAACACACACTATCATGCCGCCAACCGTTGATAATGGTGATGTAGACCACCGACCTCTGGAAATTGTACTACCCTTCCAAGGGCTGGTGACTATACAGATCGCGATTCAGGACTATCCATCCCCAGCAACAGATGCGTCCGCCAGTGATGATAATAGTTAAAATAGTTCAGCAGGATTCATTTCAAATGACGCTCGTTTAACACGACGACACGATCCAGGCAATCTCGCCGGATGCTGCCAATTACACGCTCCAGGACACACAATTGATGGCGTCTCTGAAAAAGGTCAAGAATATCAGGCAGTACGTATTTTCGGGAAGGACACCCCGCTTGTGTCGACAGTTGCCGTTTGGCGGATAACGAGGTCTGACACTCTTTAGCTACCGATCTCAGTAATCGAGATTTACCTTGGTAAATGGCTGTATTGGTGCTCCTCCAAGCACCCGGCGCAAAATATGATTCATGGTGTAAACATCATTATCAAATCCGCCATGCGAGGTGCTTCGCGTGCGTTGACCTTCAACGCCGTTGGAATAAATGAACTGAGGCTGGGACCCAACGGTTGTTGCGAGACCCTCGAAATTTTCCATGCCAAGCAATGGCTTGTCCTTAACTCTCTCAAAAGCCTTAGAGACAAGATAAAGCAGAGACTTGCTATAAATTTTCGCCACATTGTCATCCTGCTCCAGCTCATCTTTCAGATTGTAGATGGCCATATCACCCAGTCTTGGCTTGGCCTTTTTCTGCAGCACGGGTAAGTACGCATCATGATACAAATCCACTGTGCAGGCAGGCGCCATGAGCGAACACGTAGAGAAAGTAATGCTGCTTCTACGCAGCATTTGCAGTAGATGTGCAATGACCACGGCTCCGGTGCTATGTCCGACCAGATGAAACTTAACGCGTCTGCCACTTTTCTGTATATGTTTAGTAAAGCGCCCCAAGGCATCTGTCCCGGCGCCATCACGGGCGAAGGCATCATGCGCATCCTGTTTCATTTCATCCCAGAGCAAGGTTCCCGGGCGGCGTACCAAACCCTCCATAAAGCGGTCTGTCCAGTCGCTAAAACCTCCGGTTCGCTCAGAGGCATCGGCTTCTTTACGGAGAATCAGATCCTTCAATTCTTCAACAATTCCGGTGTCGTACATAATGTGGAATGGATATATTCCATTGGCCTTATACACATCCTTCATTGCCGCAATACGACGCGCCGAGTCTTTCGGTGAATTCAGTCCACCGTGGGCATAAACCAGGATATGCTTGTAATCAGTGCTATTGGCCATGAGCTCAGCGGTTTGTTCAACATCAGCGGCCGTACTCCAGTACCGCCCATTGGTCATATAGGCGCCATCGTCGATATGCATAAAATGACCAGCGATCTCTGCACGCGGTACAGCCGATTTTTCCGTCTTGGCTGCATCAGTAGTGCCCAGGCGTGCGGATTCAGCCCGCATGTTAAATATCTGCGGCGTAGGCAGGGCAAGACGGAATACCCAGGCATCCATGATATTTTTAACCCAGTCTTCGTACGACCACAGGGCAACACCGTTATCTCCCCAGCTCTTGCCCCAGGAGTTTTGTATCCAGAAACCTGTCTCGTTGTAACCCACAATAATAAAAGCATGACCACCATCCGTCTTCTCGTTGTGCTGGATGATGCCCCCCTTGGGGTCATCCCATCCCTTGTGAACTTTTGCCGAGACAGCGATCGCGCCGGTTTCGTTAAGTGCCGCATGAAAATCACTGATGACCGGCTTGAGACGATAATATGCACCAATGGTATTACTACGTGCATTTTTGGCCATTTCGATGGTCAGGCTGCCTTTGTTAGCGCCGGTATAATAAGGCCACATGGCTTCCTCACATACCCCCATGTTTTTCCAGCCATGAATTGCACCGCGTAGACTGGAGCCATCATAGGATTCACCGGGCCATTCGTCACAGCGCTTGGCCATCTCGTAGAGCATGCGAGCGCTAACGACGATGTCACGACCGGCACGCTGGTTGAGCATATTAATTGCGGCAGCCACAGCAAAGCCGGTACAAGCACCTTCACTCTTCTGGTCGAGAATTATCCGTCGTGTATGTACCTGCGGGTCGATGAATTTTTCAAGTTCGATGAGGGCTGGCTGGTATATCCAGTCCCTGTTGTCTGGAACATCTACCTGAGCATTTTTGATCCTTTTATATTTCGCCATCGCCTTTCTCCTTATCCACAGCCTGGGTTTCGAGTATTAGGATTGATCCAGACCAATCACAACCACCTGTATCAAATGCAACAACCGTCCAGACACCAGTTGCCATATCAACAGATATTGGTGCTATAGCAACAAACAGGGGAGCAAGTTAAAGATACAATTCCGAAATAAATCAGAGATTATTTTTTTGGTTTGCATGTATCCCCCCCTAACTGGAATAGCAGAACAACCGTGTAATCCAATTTTTACTTATTCAGCCAGAGCATAATTTCCACTCTTGGTCTTGAGCCTAAAAGTAGACCACATTTTTTCAGCAGGCAATATACGGGTAATTACGTATATACCTGCGGCTGGCGAATTCCTATTCATGCGGCAATTGGCGTCTCGATCGGCCAATTTCGGTGCGATACCCATGATTGGTTTCCGGGTTTTGCGTGTGGTAACGGGTGAACACCAAGTCGGAGGGGACTGCGGTAACTGGGGCCAACCAGGAAGCCCGATCGAGCCCGTCCCGGGAAGCCATTTAAATTCTCCAGTTCACGTTCCCCATCGCCCGTCATAGAGGCAGTTCCACGACGAAGAGAACTCAGGCGGTTCCGACCCGCGTATATTCAGAGTGATCTACCATCGTTGGTTGCCGCTCATACCCTGGCCCAAGGGCTTGTGTATGGATAGTATTAAATACAAAATATCGAACAGGTGGTACCAATAATTGACAGGTGAATAGATATCAGAATCCTGTCTTATCAATGATAAGGATAACTATCGGGGTCACGGCCGCTAAAAATATCAGAGCGCCACATATCAATGTGTAAATAGTTCGTGTCATTAAAATGCCCCCTTCCCAGAAAATGATATAGCAGCTGATCTGGCTAATCCTTTGGCTTAATACTTACACTGGCGGACTCGTCCTGAAACGCGTTCTGTCATAACAATAATCTTGCAAAAAGTGCGCCACAAAGTGTGGAACTCATAAGTGATTGATATTTGTAAATAAACAGATATTTCTGTCACAAGCTTTGTAAAATACCTGCTTAGCCTTGGTGCGTCCGGAACAACGATCGCACCATTTGAATACCAATTGGGATCGAGTGCGTGAACCCAATAGAAAAAGGAATGTTTGATATTCTGATATCTGGCGAACCTATAGAATCACGAAAAACCTTCACTAGGTTGGTAGTAGCCGGTAGTCTTCTGAATGTGAAGGTCCTGCTTCAGGTCAAATCCAGTCCTAACCATACATACAGAAAACACCCTGGCGAAGCGATCCTGTTAGGCGACTGTCGGCCCGGACTGTGTGAAAACCAGAAAGCCTGATCAGCGTGGCAAAGTAGAAGCCTCCGCAGACTTCCTCCAGGCTGTTTGATCGATTGTTTTCAGTATCTGACTTACCGGGCCATTGAAGTTTGTTTTTCAGTTGCAGCCATAAAATATGGTTCGTCATCGGTATCCAGGCCACCATGAAACATGACCTGGTAATAATCGCCACTGATCGTTACTGACACCGTTTTAAATTCAAGGAAGGTCTTCATCGAGGCCGTTCTTGTCGAAATCTGCCGATTAGTTAATTCACCCTGAAACTTCAACCTGAACGGCAGCCTTCGGGCAAAGTTGCCGTTCACCGTACCCAGGAAACCCGCTGATACGGAGCCCCTGATCGGCGCACGCCAACTCCTGACCTACACGGACGACCAGCGAAGGGCAGGAGTGCCGCAACTCAGGACGCTCACATTTTTTCTGCACACTTCGCCAACTCGGCCAAAACCAGGCTTCTCCTCATACAGGCAACGTGCAACCAAGGCTGCACGGTCATGCGAGCCCCGGAAGGCAGGGCGGGTCTGCATTGACTTGATTGCAGTATGATGCCAGAGTTATGACGCATCGTGTGTGGTGAATCCGCCATGATGTGGCCCTGAAAACACCTGGCTCCCGGAGGCCCGGCATGCGCGACTTGCAACGAATCAGTCTGGCACTCACGACTACGCTTGCCCTTACACTGCCGGCATTCGCCTCCGATATGGCCCGCGGGGATATGGAGGCGGCCATCCACAGCGCTGACTACCCCTGCCAGCATGTGCTGGAGATGCAAGCCACCGGTGATAATGCCTGGCGTGTCCAGTGCAACTCAGGCACGTACCAAGTCACCCGTGATGCGAACGGTCAGCTCAGCGTCGTCAAGACAGACTGACCTGCAGGACAGTGCACGACAGGAAAGCACAATGCACCGCTAGCATCTGTCATTCCATGGATTTCCCTGCAGGTCTCAGTTGCCGCAACTCCTGTCATTCACGCCCTGCGACCTGTACTCACACATCCGTCCAACCCCTGCCCTACACGGACGACCAGCGAACGGCAACTATTCCGCAACGGAAAGCGACATTGCCGTAAATCGGGATAGGGGCGGTCAGGCTACCTGACCGAGCCCCTCCCACACCACCCGGCATGCGGGTCCGCACCGGGCGGTTCGAGAAGTTGAGGTCATGAAAGTCGGGGAACACCGAGTCGGTCGAA
>Ga0210123_1000449_pt1 | contig 25707 bp, 27 predicted proteins | sample Muzzi_PWB_D2_FD_185535 | JGI IMG/M metagenome (GOLD analysis project Ga0210123, IMG submission 185535) | Wetland microbial communities from San Francisco Bay, California, USA, that impact long-term carbon sequestration - Muzzi_PWB_D2 (SPAdes) | ecosystem: Environmental > Aquatic > Marine >... | reverse complement strand
CCTGTTGTCCGCGGCCACCGTCGGCCAGGGCGGCGGCGTCGCCCACTGGGCCCACGTCGGCGGCTTCGCGGCCGGCGTCCTGCTGATTATTCCCTTCCGCAACAAGGCCTTCCCGCTGTTCGGCGGGCGGCGCAGCCTGGTCCGCACCACGCAGCCGCCGCACCGCACGCAACGCCGACCTTGGGGCGCGCGCCAGCGGGAGCGGGACCTCCGGGACAGCCGGCGGACCCGGATCCCGCGCAGCGGCCGCGGACCCTGGGGCCGGAGCAAATGAACGACGCGGCCGCGCCGTTCACGATCCGTTAACCCTGTCCTCCTAGCCTTTTCTGCGGTCTTTTCCCGACGGCCGCGGTGCCGGCCGCCGACGCGCGGAGGCTCGCATGAGCAAGGACGATATTCCGAACGGCATTCCGGCCTTTCTGCGCCGGCCCGAGGAGCGCTGGCCCGAGTCCCCGTTGTTCGGCATCGGGACGGCGCGGGACGGCGGCGGCGCGGCGACGGGAAGCTGCATCTCCGGCGACTGCCTCGTCGCCTTCACCGGCCGGGCGGAGCCCACGGCCGGACATGACGACGCCGCGGCGGCGGACGATGTCTCTGCGCGCTCCCGGGCGGCGACCGCCCGCGGGCAGGACGCGGATCCCGAGTCCGGCGCCGACGACGGCCCGCAGACGCTCGAGATCGAGCTGCCGGCGCCGGTGGCGCGCGCCCTCAAGGCCCGCGCGTGGAACGAAGACCGCACCGAAAGCGCCATCGTGCTGGCCGCCCTGCGCCGCACGGGCCTGATCGCCCCGACCCGCCGCCGAGCGGTGCCGCAGGCGCACCTGCCCCGTCGCCATCGCCGGCGGCGCGCCTGATACCGTCTGTCTGCTAGCGAAGCGTGGCGTCGACGAGCTCCGGCTCTGCTACGGCCGCCTCGGGACGCTCCCGCAGGTGCCCGGACAGACGGTGCTCGACCAGCCGGAAGACGAAGAGGATGGCGTAGGTCATCACGAGATAGAAGACCGCCGAGGTAAGGAACAGCTTATAGGGCTCGAAGCTGCGCGCGATGATGACCCGCGCGACGCCGGTGATGTCCATCAGCGAAATGATGCTGACGACCGACGTGGTCTGCAACTGGTAGACCAGCTCGTTGGAATAGGCCGGCAGCGCCAGCCGGAAGGCCTTGGGCAGGACGATGCGGCGATAGAGCAGCGGCCCCGACATGCCACAGGCGCGTGCCGCCTCGATCTCGCCGTGCGGCACGCCCATGATCGCGCCGCGCAGGATTTCCGAGGTATAGGCGGCGGTGTTGAGGGTCAGCGCCAGGAGAGCGCAAAAATAGGCCTCGCGGAAGAACGTCCAGAGGCCGATGGCCTCCAGCGCATCGCGGAACTGACCGCTGCCGTAATAGATCAGGAAGAGCTGCACGATGAACGGCGTGCCGCGGAAATAGAGCACGTAGACGTAAGCCGGAGCCTGGAGATAGGGCTTGCCGGAGAGGCGCATGAGCGCCAGCGCCAGCGCGCCGACCAGTCCGATCGACAGGCTGAGCACCGTGAGTTCGATGGTCAGTTGCGCGCCCTCGAGCAAACGCGGCAGGCTTTCCCAGACGATCTGCAGGTCCATGGCGCCCTCAGCCCCGCCGCACGCCGCGATTCGCCCAGACCTCGGCGCGATGCTGCGCGTACATCGAAACCAGGGTGATGGCGAGATAGATCAGCGACGCGATAAAGAAGAACGTGAACGGCAGCCGCACCGCGCGCGCGGCGATGTCGGTGTTGCGCATGAGCTCCTGCAGCTGGATGACGGAGATCAGCGCCGTCGCCTTGATCATGACCATCCAGACGTTGCCCAGGCCCGGCAAGGCGAAGCGCCACATCTGCGGCAGCAGGATGCGGCGCGCCACCAGCATGCGACTCATACCGCAGGCATAGGCGGCCTCGATCTGGCCCTTGGGCACCGCGAGATAGGCGCCCCGGAACACCTCCGTGGCGAAGGCGCCGTAGATGAACCCGATGGTCAGGAAGCCGGCAAAAAAGGAGTTGAAGTCGACCCGGATATCGGCACCGAAGGACAGCGCGATGTCCTGGATCAGCGTGGGAACGCCGTAATAGACCAGCAGGATAAGGATCAACTCGGGGACGCCGCGGATCACCGTGGTGTAGGTTTCCGCCAGGATCCGCACGAGCCGCTGCTGCGAGAGCTTGCCCCAGGCGCCGACCAGGCCGCAGGCCAGCGTCACCAGCATCGCGCAGATCGCCACGGCGATGGTCATCTGGACGCCGTCCCAAAGCATCCAGCCATAGCCCTTGAGGTCGATCATTCCCCCGCCCGTCTTACTGCGGCGCGCGATCCTGCGAGACTCGGCCGCGCCGCGCCTCGCTCCGGTTGAACGGCCGCCGCCTTCGAAAGCGGCGGCCGTTCCTCATCATAACCGGCGATCAGCTGCCGTAAACGTCGAACTCGAAATACTTGTCGTTGATCTTCTTGTAGGTGCCGTCGGCGCGAATCTGCGCGATCGCCTTGTTGAGTCCCTCGCGCAGCTTGTCCTCGCCCTTGCGCACGGCGATGCCGGCGCCATCGCCGAACCACTTGGGATCGGTGAAATCGGGGCCGACGAACGCGAAGCCCTTGCCCGCGTCGGTCTTCAGGAAGCCCTCGAGCAGCACGACCGAATCGGCCAGCACCAGATCGACGCGGCCCGACACCAGGTCCATGTTCGCCTCGTCCTGCGTGGCATAGGCATGGATGTCGACGACATCACCGAAGTTGTCGCGCAGGAAGTTCTCGTGGATCGTGGCGCGCTGCACCGCGACGGACTTGCCCTTGAGGCCTTCCTTGGAGATTTCGATGTTCGAGCCCGCCTTGGTGACGAACTTGGCCGGCGTATTGTAGTACTTGTTGGTAAAGTCAACCTTTTGCTTACGCTCCTCGGTGATCGACATCGAGGCGATGATGGCGTCGTACTTCTTGGCCAGCAGGCCCGGGATGATCCCGTCCCAGTCCTGGACCACGAACTCGCAGTCGAAATTGGCAGCCTTGCACAGCGCCTTCGCGATATCGACGTCGAAGCCGACCAGTTTGCCGTCGGAATCGATGTAGTTGAAGGGCGGGTAGGCCCCTTCGGTGCCGATACGCACCTTCATCATACCGGCCGACGCCGGGCCGACGGCGAAAAGGCCCAGGATTGCCGCGGCAACCAGGGCCGTGAAAAGCTTCTTCATGGTGTCTTTCCTCCTTTTCGCGTTAACGCTGTCTATCGTCAGAACCGAATTCAAACCGACGCCCCGCCTCTTCGGGCATCACAGATTGCTCGCGAGGAACTGCCTGAAGCGCTCGGATTTCTGGTTGCCGAAGACCTCCTGCGGCGGCCCCTCCTCCTCGACCCGCCCCTGGTGCAGGAAGACCACCTTGTTCGAGACCTCCCGTGCGAATCCCATCTCGTGGGTCACGACGATCATGGTCCGGCCTTCCTCGGCCAGCTGCCGGATCACCCGCAACACCTCGCCGACCAGCTCGGGGTCGAGCGCCGAGGTCGGCTCGTCGAACAGCATCACGTCGGGCTCCATGGCGAGTGCGCGGGCGATCGCCGCGCGCTGCTGCTGGCCGCCCGAGAGATGGGCCGGATAATGGTCCAGCTTGTCGGCCAGGCCGACCTTGTCGAGCACTTCGCGGGCCCGCTGCAGGGCCTCGGCCTTGGGCACGTGGAGAACGTGCACCGGGGCCTCGATCACGTTCTGCAGGACCGTCATGTGCGACCAAAGGTTGAACTGCTGGAACACCATGCCGAGCCGGGAGCGGAGCCGGTCGACCTGCTTGTGGTCGGCCGGAACCGCCTTGCCCCGGCGGTCCCTGGTCATGCGGATCTCCTCGCCGCGGACCGTCACACGGCCCGCGTCGGGCGTCTCCAGGAGGTTGATGCAGCGCAGAAAAGTGCTCTTGCCGGAGCCGCTCGAGCCCAGCATGGCGATCACGTCGCCCTGTTGCGCGGTCAGCGAAACGCCCTTGAGAACCTCGAGCGGTCCGAAGCTCTTGTGAACGTCCTCGCAGACCAGCGCCGGTTCCGCGGGCGCCAGCGCGGCGGCGGGTTCCGCCATCCCAGGCTCTTCGCTCCCTTCGGCCTTGTTGTCGACGGCCTTGGCTCCCTGTGACCTTCGTTATTTGCTCTTATCAAAGGTCTAGGGCCAAAAACTTAGTGGTCTTGGGGCGCCTTTGAAAGCGGAAATCGCCCTTTAGAAGGGCTATAAACTGCGGCGCCCAGGAATCGGCCGATCCCGGTCTACGCGGGGGTTCCGGACCCCTCGTCCTCGGCCAGAAGCTCCTCCACGCGGCGCCGCTCCGCGGCGCTCAGCGGCTGGCCGGCCGGCCCCCCCGGAACCGGGGCGCGCCGCCGGAAGTAGAAGAAAATCCCCAGCGCCCCGAGCAGCAGAATCCCGGCCGGCCCGAACCACAGGATCCAGGTGCGCGGCTTGACCGGCGGATCGAGCAGCACAAAGTCGCCGTAGCGCGCCACCAGGAAATCCCGCACCTGCTGGTCGCTGTCCCCGGCGACCAGCCGCTCGCGGATCAGGACCCGCAGGTCGTGCGCGAGGTCGGCGTTGGAGGAGTCGACCGATTCGTTCTGACAGACCAGGCAGCGGATGCCGGCGGAAATGTCCCGCGCCCGGGCCTCGAGAACGGGGTCTTTGAGCATCTCGCTGGGCTCGACCGCGCGGGCGGGCAGGGCCGGCGCGAGGGCCAGGGCCAGAACGAACAGGAGGCTGGCGACGCGGGCCCTCATGAGCCCAGCTTCCGAAGCAGCGGCTTGATCGTGTCCTTGATCGCCTCGGGCGTCAGCGGGCCGAGCTGGCGGTAGCGGATGCGCCCCTCATTGTCGACGATGAAGGTTTCCGGCACGCCGTAGACGCCCCAGTCGATCGCCACGCGGCCGCTCTCGTCGGCGCCGAGCCGCGCGTAGGGGTTGCCGAGCGTGGCCAGCCAGGCGCGCGCCTCCTCCGGCTTGTTCTTGTAGTTGATGCCGACCAGCCGCACGCCGCCGTCGCGCACCAGCTTTTCCAGCATGGGATGTTCGGCCCGGCAGGGAATGCACCAGGAGGCGAAGAAATTGACCAGGGTGACGCCATGGCCGCGCAGGTCGGCGGCCGCGAGGCCGGGTCCCGTCATGCCGCGAATGGTCGGCAGGTCGAACTCGGGAATCGGCTTGTCGATCATCGCCGAGGGCACGGCGCGCGGATCGCGGCCGCTGTCCAGGCCCCACAGGAAATAGCCGGCGACGACGGCGAACAGCAGCACCGGCAGGAAGTACAGGAGGCGCCGCCCCAGCGGCGCACTCTGCGCGGCGGCGCTCATTCCGCCGCTCCCGCGACGGCGGGCGCCGCCATGACGCGACGCCGCGCCGGGGCGCCGACCCGTAGCCGCCGGTCGCTCAGCGACATGATGCCGCCCAGGATCATGATCAGCGCGCCGGCCCACATCCAGGGCACCATGGGTTCATGGAAGATGCGCACGGTCCAGCCGCCCTTGCCGTCCGGATCGCCGATCACGGCATAGAGGTCGGCCATGCCGGTGGTGTGGATCGCGGCCTCGGTGGTCGGCATCTCCTGCACCGGATAGAGGCGCTTCTCGGGATACATGGTGGTGACGTAACCGCCGTTCTTCGTAACCGTGAAGGTCGCCCGAGTGCCGCTGTAATTCGGCCCCTGCTCCGGGGCCACGCCGTCGAAGCGGTAGCTGTAGCCGGCCAGCTCGACCGACTCGCCCGGTCGCATGACCTGCACCGTTTCCGCCTTCCAGCTCGAGGCGGCGACGATGCCGGCCACGGCGATGGCAAGCCCCGCATGGGCCAGCGTCATGCCGTGCGCGGCGCGCGGCATGCGTAGCGCCCGCCGCAGGCTATCGCCCGGGGGTATCCGGAACAGCTTGACGCGTTCGGCCCACTCGAGCACCGCGCCGGCGAAGAGCCAGGCCGCCAGGCCCATGCCGAGGGCCGCCAGCACCGGCCCGCCCTGCAGGTAGAGGGCGACGGCCGCCGCGACGACCATGGCGGCGAAGGCCAGCTTGAGACGGCCGAGCACGCCGGGGAGATCGGCGCGCTTCCACGACAGGAAGGGCCCGATCGCCATGGCCAGAATGAGCGGCGCCATGATCGGCGCGAAGGTGCGGTTGTAGAACGGCGGCCCCACCGAGACCTTGTCGCCGCTCACCGCCTCCAGGAACAGCGGATAGAGCGTGCCCAGGAAGACCGTCGCGCAGGCGGCCGCCAGCAGCAGGTTGTTGAGCACCAGGCCGCCTTCGCGGCTGATCGGCGAGAACAGCCCGCCGGCCTTGAGCGCCGGCGCGCGGAGCGCGAAGAGCACCAGCGAGCCGCCTATCGTGATGCACAGCAGCAGCAGGATGAACAGGCCGCGTTCGGGATCGGTGGCGAAGGCATGCACCGAGCTGAGCAGCCCGGAGCGCACCACGAAGGTGCCGATCAGCGACAGCGAGAAGGTCAGGATCGCCAGCAGAATGGTCCAGGCCTTGAGCGAGTCGCGCTTCTCGACGACGACGGCCGAGTGCAGCAGCGCGGTGCCGAGCAGCCAGGGCATGAAGGAGATGTTCTCGACCGGGTCCCAGAACCACCAGCCGCCCCAGCCGAGCTCGTAATAGGCCCACCAGCTGCCGAGTGCGATGCCGGCGGTCAGGAAGCACCAGGCGGCCAGCGTCCAAGGCCGCACCCAGCGTGCCCAGGCGGCGTCGACCCGACCCTCGATCAGGGCCGCGATGGCGAAGGAGAACGCCATCGAGAAGCCGACGTAGCCCATGTAGAGCATCGGCGGATGGAAGGCGAGGCCGGGGTCCTGCAGCAGCGGGTTGAGGCCGCGCCCGTTGGCCGCCGGCGGAAAGACCCGCGTGAAGGGATTGGAGGTGAGCAGGATGAAGGCGAGGAAGCCGATCGAGATCCAGGCCTGCACCGCCAGCACGCGGGCGCGCAGACCGGCCGGCAGGTTGCGCCCGAACAGCGCCACCGCGGCGCCGAACATCGAGAGGATGAGCACCCAGAGCAGCATGGAGCCTTCGTGATTGCCCCAGACGCCGGTGATCTTGTAGAGCATCGGCTTCGCCGTGTGGGAGTTCTGCCACACCGTGAGCACGGTGAAGTCGGAGACGATGTAGGCGTACATCAGCGCCAGGAACGCGGTCCCGATCAGCACCAGCTGCAGCAGGGCCGAGGGCCGCGCCATCGCCATCCAGCCGGCGTGGCCGCGCTGCGCCCCGACGAAGGGCACGGTGCCCTGCACCAGGGCGACCATCAACGCGAGGATCAGGGCGAAGTGGCCGATCTCCGGAATCATTGCTTGGCCTCCTCGGTACCACCCTTCCATTGGCCCGACTTCTTCAAAGCGGCGGCGACCTCCGGCGGCATGTAGTTCTCGTCGTGCTTGGCCAGCACCTCGTCGGCGACGAAGACGCCGTCCGGCCGCAGCGTCCCCTCGGTCACCACGCCCTGCCCCTCGCGGAACAGGTCGGGCAACACGCCCCGATAGGTCACCGGAACGCTCTCGCTCAGATCGGTCACGCGAAACTCCGTGGTCACGCCGTCGCCCAGCTTGCGCACCGAGCCCTCCTCGACCAGACCGCCGATGCGGATCGCTCGGCCGGGCGGCGCCGCCTCGGCCTTGAGGTCGCTCGGGCTGTAGAAGAAGGTGACCGAGTCCTGGAATGCCGTGAGGACCAGCCCGGCCGACGCCGCCAGGACGCCCATGCTGAGCAGGACGATGATCAGCCGCCGCCGCTTGCGCGTCATCCCGCGCCCTCGGCCGCCGCGTTCTCGGTCGTCTTGCTCCTGGGATCCGCGCCACCGGCGTCGCCGCGCCGGCGCCGCGGGTTGGCCGCCTGCAATTCCGCCAGCGCCCGTTCGCGCTCCCGCAGGCGGCGCAGCGTCGCGACCAGCAGCCAGACCATAACCAGCGCCGTCAGCCCGTAGGCCGGCCAGACGAAGACCGCGTACCCGCCCATGGCAAAGAAACTCTCCAAACTCTTCATCCCGTATTTATCAGAGCCGGCCGGTCGGCGTCATGCTTAGCGGTCCCGGGCGGCGGCTTCCCTGACATAGGTCAAGAGACCGCCGCTCGTCAGGCCGTCTCGATCGCCAGCTGGGCGCGCGCCCGCAGCCGCGCGGCGATCATCTCGCTGCGCACCCGAAGCAGCAGCAGCGTCACGTAATACAGCTTGAAGCCAAGGGCCATGATCAGCAAGGGCCACAACATGGAAGAATCGATCGTCGGCCCGCCCGTGCGCAGGACGCTGGCCGGCTGATGCAGGGTGCTCCACCACTCGACCGAGAACTTGATGATCGGCACGTTGATGAAGCCGACCAGCGCCAGGATCGAGGCCGCGCGCTGGCCGCGCTGCGGGTCCTCGAAGGCGTTGGCCAGGGCCATGTAGCCGAGATAGAGGAAGAACAGAACCAGCACCGACGTCAGGCGCGCGTCCCAGACCCACCACGTGCCCCACATCGGCTTGCCCCACAGCGAGCCCGTGGCGAGCGCCAGAAAGGTGAAGCCGGCGCCGACCGGGGCCGAGGCCTTGGCCACCAGATCGGCCAGGGGATGGCGCCAGATCAGGGCCACCGCGCTCGCCACCGCGATCACCGTGTAGATGAACATCGCCATCCAGGCCGAGGGCACGTGGACGTACATGATGCGCACGCTCTCGCCCTGCTGGTAGTCGGGCGGAGCGACGAACAGCGAGAGGTAGAGACCGATGGCCAGCGAGAGGGCGCAGCCGATCGCCGCCCAGGGCAGGATGACGGCCGAGAGGCGCAGAAAGCGGCCAGGATTGGCGAAGCGGTGCATGCGCGCGACGCTCTTCAGGACTGCGTAATCGGGCCCGGGCCCGCGCCCGGCGCGGCCCGTTCCCGGATAAAACTAATCATTCCGCCGCCTGCCGCAAGGCCGCCGCGGCCGCCAGCGGCGTGACCACCAGAAACAGCAGCAGGATGGCGCCGAGGAACAGCAGATGCGGCCGGGCGTTGAGGCCGGCCAGGGCGGCGTCCACGGCGCCGACCCCGAAGATCAGCACCGGCACGTTGAGCGGCAGCACCAGGAGCGGGATGAGCACGCCGCCGCGCCGCGCGCCGAGCACCAGGGCGGCGCCGACCGCGCCGATCAGGCTGAGGCTCGGGCTGCCGAGCAGCATGGCGAGGACCAGCATGGGCAGCGCCGCCGGGTCCATGTTGTAAAGCAGCGCCAGGACCGGCGCCGCGGCGATCAGCGGCAGCCCGGTCGTCAGCCAATGCGCCAACGCCTTGGCCAGGACGGCGAATTCGAGCGGCAGCGGGGTCAGGACCAGGAGCTCCAGCGAGCCGTCCTCGTAGTCGGCCAGGAACAGCCGCTCGAGCGACAACAGCACGGCGAGCAGCGCGGTCACCCAGATGACCCCCGGGCCCATGCGCGCCAGCAGGTTGGGCTCGGGCCCGACCCCGAAGGGAAAGATCGCCGCGGTCAGCACGAAGAACAAGACGACCATCAGCGCGTCGGCGCGCTGGCGCAGTGCCAGCCGCAGGTCGCGCGCGACGATCTGCAGGAAGCCGCTCACCAGGCGTGCTCCAGCGCCAGGTCGAGGCCGGCATCGGGCGGCGGCGCGAAGGCGTCGAGCGCCAGCGTCTCGGCGCCGGGCAGATCGATCGGCGCGTGGGTCGCCGCGACCACGCGCCCGCCGCCGGCACGATGCGCGGCGAGCGCAGCGGCCAGCCGGACGAGCGAGGCGCGGTCGAGGCCCACCGTCGGCTCGTCGAGCAGCCACAGCTCGGCCGGCGCGGCGAGCAGGCGGGCGAGCGCCAGGCGGCGGCGCTGACCGGCCGAGAGGCGCCGGCCCGGCACCGCGGCGAGGGCGGTCAGGTCGAAGGCCGCCATGGCGCCCGCGACGTCGAGCGGCCCGGCGCCCGAGGCGGCGCGCAGGCGGGCCCAGAAGGCCAGGTTCTCGGCCAGGGTGAGGACCGGCTTCACGGCGTCCAGGTGGCCCAGGTAGTGCAGGCGCGCGCGATGCGCCTCGGGGTCCTCGGCGACCGGCCGGTCGGCCCCCCAGGAGAGCGTGCCCGCGGCGGGCCGCAGCAGGCCGGCCATGAGGCGCAGCAGGCTGGATTTGCCGCTGCCGTTGGGCCCGGTCAGCACCAGGGCGCCGCCCGCCGGGAGGGTGAAATCGAGATCCTGGAAGACGCGCCGCTCGCCCCGCACGCAGGTGAGGCTCCGGCCTTGGAAGAGGCTCATGGCAGTCGGCTCAAGACGGCGGGGCTCGCGCGGGTGACCGATGGCGCCAGGGGGTATAGCAGATCGCCGCGGGCCGGCCAAAGGGCCAGATTCCGCGCCGGCCGGCGGATTTCCAGCAGAGGGAAAGGAAAAAGGCGGCCGCCGGATGGGGTCCGACGGCCGCCGAAGTCTCCAGCCATTTGGGGGGCAATCGTTGCGAGGTCGGCTGGGAACCTCTGACAGAGAGGGGAAGTCTCCGTGGCTAGAGAGATAGGCGGGGATTGTGTTCGGACTTGGCCGCAAATGCGGCACAAATGAGGAATCATGTCCGCCGGCGGCGGCTCAGTCCTCGCGGCCCGCTTTCGGCAGGGTGACGGGCTGACCGTGCGGCGTGGTGCGGTAGGCCTCGGCCCAGGCCGCCTTGCGCCGTGCCATGAGGTTCGGGCTGAGCAGGCCCTTCTCGGCCACCAGGCGCTCCAGCGCGGCGAGCACGTGGCGGTAATAGGTCGTGCCGTCGTCCGGATCGCCGGCCGCCTGGGCGCGGCGGATCTCGCCGCCGAGCGCCTCGGCCCACTCGCCGGCGGTGAAGCAGCCGCTTTCCTCGAGGCGCGCCGCCAGCGCCAGGGCCTGCGCCTCCCAGGGCTCGGCGAAGACCGGCCCCGAATCGCGCGGCGCATCCGCCAGGGCCGCGGCGCGTTCGCGGGGCGGTTCAGGCCGGCTCAAGGTAGGGCTCCCAGAGATCGAGGTAGACCTTGTCGCGCGGCGCGGCCTCGGGCCCCCAGAGCTCGCGCGCGGTAATCTCCACCGAATAGAGGTGGCGCGGGTCCTCGCCCAGGCCGTGCGCGTTGCTGTCGGGAAAGACGTGCGCCCCGCGCCGGGCCCGGACGATCCCGCGCTTGCCGCGGGCATAGCGCGGCAGGCGGGTGTGGCCGGCCGGGTGGAGGTTCTTCGTCCGCACGGCGTCGCCGACCGCGAAGGCGGGCGACGCGGCGATCTCGCGCCGGCTGTCCGATCCCTTGTAGGCGCTCTGGAGCGGCCGCTCGGGCGACATCGCGTCGTCGCGCGGCGGCGCATTGCCCTGCGCGCGGCCGGTCCGCAATTCCTCGGCCGTCACCATGCCCGATTCGAGATACATCACCGCGTGCGCGTAGTACCACTGATCGTAATAGTCGAGCGTCAGATAGAGCTCCGGCGGCATGCATTCGCGCATGAACCGGAAGTAATCGACGCTCCATGCGGGATGGCCGGTCGCCCCCTGCGCGATGCCGAACATGCGGCCCTCCCAGGCGTGGTGGAAGACCGGCTCGTCCGCCTCGTAGACGACCGCGCCGAGCCCGTGCATGCCGCCCATGTCGTGTATGCCGTCCATCGCGCCCCTCCTTCGCGGCCTCAGCCGGCCGGCGCCCGGGCCCGGGCGACGCCGATCATGGCATCGCGCGTCACCAGGCCGGCCAACCGTTCCTCGCTCCAGCCCTCGGTCCCCGCCGGGCGCTCCGGCACCACCAGGTAGCGGACCTCGGCGGTCGAATCCCAGACCCGGATCTCGACCTCCTCGCCGAGCTCGAGACCGAAATCGCGCAGCACGCCGCGCGGCTCCAGCACGATGCGCGAGCGGTAGGGCGCCGACTTGTACCAGACCGGCGGCAGGCCGAGCAGCGGCCAGGGATAGCAGGAGCACAGCGTGCAGACGACGACGTTGTGAACCTGCGGCGTGTTGGCCACGGCGGCGATGACCTTGCCCTGCATGCCGGTAAAGCCGAGCTCGGCGACCGCGGCACTGCCGTCCGCGAGCAGGCGCTCGCGATAGGCGGGATCGGTCCACGCGCGGGCCACCACCCTGGCGCCGTTGTGCGGGCCGACGTGCTTCTCGAAGGTCTCGATCCAGGCGTCGATGGTCTCCGGCCGGACCAGGCCCTTCTCCACCAGCAGGCTTTCCAGGGCCTTGACCCGCAACGCCGGATCGGAGGGCACCTCCGAGAGATGATGCCTGTGATGGTCGTGGTGGCCCTGCGGCCGCAGCGGCCCGCCGGAGTCGCTGCCGGAACCTTTCGCCGTCATGCCCGTTCCTCCTTCACACGGCCGCCCTGCGGCGCGCGTCGCCAGCAGGAGAGCGCAGCGCGGCCCGCCCCGTCAACCGACGACCGCCGCCCGGCCCGCCGAACGGGACCGCAATTGCGGCCGGGGTTGCGGCGCGGCATGATGGCCGCGAGAGATTTTCCTGGCCGCCGCCGCACGACATGCGTGCGCCGCGCCCGCCGGCCAACGCAAGGGAGAGCCACCCGTGAGCCAGGCCATCGACAGCCTCAAGACGCGCCGGACACTGAGCGTGAACGGCAGCTCGTACGACTATTACAGCCTGACGGCCGCCGCCGAGGCGGGCCTCGGCGACCTGGCGCGCCTGCCGCGCTCGCTCAGGGTCCTGCTGGAGAACCTGCTGCGCTTCGAGGACGGCGGCACGGTCACGGTCGACGACATCAAGGCCGTCGGCGCCTGGCTCGAGCGGCGCCGCTCGGACCGCGAGATCGCCTATCGCCCGGCCCGCGTCCTGATGCAGGACTTCACCGGCGTCCCGGCGGTGGTCGACCTGGCCGCGATGCGCGAAGCGATGACCGCGCTCGGCGGCAACCCCGAGAAGATCAACCCGCTGTCGCCGGTCGACCTGGTGATCGACCATTCGGTGATGGTCGATTCCTTCGGCGGGCCGGAGTCCTTCCGCACCAACGTCGCGCGCGAGTTCGAACGCAACGGCGAGCGCTATGCCTTCCTGCGCTGGGGCCAGACCGCGTTCGACAATTTCCGCGTCGTGCCCCCGGGCACCGGCATCTGCCACCAGGTCAATCTGGAGTACTTGGCGCAGGTCGTCTGGACGAGCGAGGCGGACGGTGCCACGCTCGCCTATCCGGACACGCTGGTCGGCACCGACAGCCACACCACCATGGTCAATGGCCTTTCGGTGCTGGGCTGGGGCGTCGGCGGCATCGAGGCCGAGGCCGCGATGCTGGGCCAGCCGATTTCCATGCTGATCCCGGAAGTCGTCGGCATGCGCCTGAGCGGCCGGCTCAAGGAAGGCACGACGGCGACCGACCTGGTGCTGACGGTGACGCAGATGCTGCGCGCCAAGGGCGTGGTCGGCAAGTTCGTCGAGTTCTACGGGCCGGGGCTCAAGGACCTCACGCTGGCCGACCGGGCGACCATCTCCAACATGGCGCCGGAATACGGCGCCACCTGCGGGTTCTTCCCGATCGACGACGAGACGCTGCGCTATCTCTCCTTCACCGGCCGCGACGAGGCGCGGGTCGCGCTGGTCGAGGCCTATGCCAAGGCGCAGGGCCTGTGGTGCGGCCCGGACGATCCGGAGCCGAGCTACAGCGACACGCTGGAGCTCGACCTCGCCAGCGTCGAGCCCAGCCTGGCCGGGCCGAAGCGGCCGCAGGACCGGATCAAGCTGAGCGAGGCCGCGGTCAGCTTTTGCCGCCACCTGGCGAGCGAGCTGCACAGCGACGACCTCGGCGAGGAGGCCAAGATGGCCGCCGAGGGCCCCGGCGCCGCGGCCGAGGAGCCGAACGACCTGGCCGACGGCGTGCCGGTCGAGGGCGCCGACTACAAGCTCGGCAACGGCGCGGTGGTGATCGCCGCGATCACCTCCTGCACCAACACCTCGAACCCCAGCGTGCTGATCGCCGCCGGGCTGGTGGCGCGCAAGGCGCGGGCGCGCGGCCTGAGCGTCAAGCCCTGGGTCAAGACCTCGCTGGCGCCCGGCTCGCAGGTAGTGACCGACTACCTGACCGCCGCCGGGCTGCAGGAGGACCTCGACGCGCTCGGCTTCGACCTCGTCGGCTACGGCTGCACGACCTGCATCGGCAATTCCGGCCCGCTGCCCGACCACATCGCCGCGGCCGTCGAGCGGGGCGATCTGCTGGTCTGCTCGGTGCTCTCGGGCAACCGCAACTTCGAAGGCCGCATCAACCCGCATTGCCGCGCCAACTATCTGGCCTCGCCACCGCTGGTCGTGGCCTATGCGCTGGCCGGCAACATGGCGGTCGACCTGCTCAACGACCCGCTCGGCGAGGACGCGGACGGCAAGCCGGTCTACATGAAGGACATCTGGCCGTCGAACCACGAGATTCGCGGAATCATCGAAAAGGTGCTGACGCGCGACATGTTCCGCACGCGCTACGGCAACGTCTTCGAGGGTCCCAAGGAATGGCAGGCGATCGGCGCGGCCGGCGGCCAGACCTACGCCTGGGACGACGGCAGCACCTACGTTCGCTATCCGCCGTTCTTCGAGGGCATGGGGCCGGAGCCCGCGCCGCTCGGCGACGTCTCGGGCGCGCGCGCCCTGGCCGTGCTCGGCGATTCGGTCACCACCGATCACATCTCGCCGGCCGGCGCGATCAAGAAGGACAGCCCGGCGGGCGAATACCTGCTCGAGCACCAGGTGCGGCCGGCCGAGTTCAACTCCTACGGTGCGCGGCGCGGCAACCACGAAGTGATGATGCGCGGCACCTTCGCCAACATCCGCATCCGCAACGAGATGGTCCCCGGCAAGGAGGGCGGCTACACCCGCCACCTGCCGGACGGCGAGACCCTGTCGATCTACGACGCGGCGATGAAGTATCAGGCCGAGGGCGTGCCGCTGGTCGTCGTCGCCGGCAAGGAATACGGCACCGGGTCGAGCCGCGACTGGGCGGCCAAGGGCACGCGCCTCCTGGGCGTGCGCGCGGTGATCGTCGAGAGCTTCGAGCGCATCCACCGTTCCAACCTGGTCGGCATGGGCGTGCTGCCGCTGCAGTTCAAGGACGGCGCGACGCGCCAGAGCCTGGGCCTGACCGGCGAGGAAACCTTCGACATTGTCGGCATCGCCGACGGCCTCAAGCCGCGCGGCGACGTCGCTTGCCGCATCCACCGGCCCGACGGCGCGACGGAGGAGATCGCGCTGCTGTGCCGCATCGATACCGCCGACGAACTGGAGTACTTCCGCCACGGCGGCATCCTGCACTACGTGCTGCGGGGCCTGCGCAAGGCCGCCTGAGCGCGTGCCGTCGCGGTCGCATCACCCGAACGTGATTCGCGCGCGAGGGCGCGGCCGGCATAGGCTGGGCGATATGGTCCCCAGGACGCAACCCCCGGCCCGGCGCGGGTGGCCCCGGCGCATTCTTGCCGCCGCGGCCGTCGGCATGCTCGTCGCCGCGGCCGGGGTGGCGTCTGCTGCCGAGACGGGCGACCGGCCCATCGTGGTCGAGCTGTTCACCTCGCAGGGCTGCAGCTCCTGTCCGCCGGCCGACAGGATCCTCGCCGACCTGGCCGAGCGCCCCGACCTGGTGGCGCTCTCGCTGCACGTCGATTATTGGGACTACATCGGCTGGAAGGACCCCTTCGGCAGCCCGCTCAACACGGAGCGCCAGCGCCGCTATGCCGGCGTGCTCGGCCTGCACTACGTCTTCACGCCGCAGATGGTGATCGACGGCGTGACCAGCGTGGTCGGCTCGAACCGCGCGGCCGTGGACGACGCGATCGAGGCGGCGAAAAACCATCCCAAGCCGGTCCAGATCGCCTTCACGGACAAGGACGGCGGGCGGGTCGTCGTTTCGGGCAGCGCGGCCCCGCCGGGCGGGGCGTCGGTCTGGCTCGCGGTCTACGACGAGCGGCAGGAGACCGCCGTCAAGCGCGGCGAGAACGCCGGCCGCGAGCTCAGCAACGCCAACGTGGTGCGCCGTCTGGAGCGGATCGGCACCTGGACGGGCGGGCGCCTGGAGATCCCGATGGACTTCGCCGCGGCGGCCGCGCGCGGCCGCTATGCCTGCGCGGTCATCGTCCAGGCCGGCGAGTACGGCACCGTGCTCGGCGCCGCCAAGATGCGGCTCGCCAAGGGCGCAAGTTAGCCCGCGGCCGGTCAGCCCGAGGCCGGTTCCGCCTCCGCGAAGCCGCGTTCCACCAGCAGCGTCATGCGCCGGGCGAAGGCGGCCGGGTCGGGCAGCGGCTCGCCCTCCAGGATGCGCGCCTGATCGAGCAGCAGGCGCGCCGCCTCCTCCACCGGATTGACCTCGCCGTTGCCGCCGCCGGCGGCACCCGGCGCCTCGAGGCGCGCCGCCAGCCGGCGGATCAGGGAGTGCCGCGGATTGATCTCCAGGATACGGCGCGACGCGGCGTCGATCTGGTGATGCTGCTTCAGCATGCGCTCCAGATGGATGTCCATGTCGCTTTCGTCGGCGACCAGGCAGACCGCGCTGTCGGTCAGGCGGGTCGAGCTGCGCACGTCCTTGACCTCGTCCTTGAGCGCGAGCTTGACGAAGGCGACCAGCGCGTCGATCCCCGGCGCCGGAGTTTCCGGCTCCGGCTTGCCGTCGCTTTCCGCCTCGGTGCCCTTGATCGCGCCGAAGTCGATGTCGCCGCGCGTCGCCGAATGGAACGCCTTGCCCTGGTACGTGCCGACCGCCGGGATCCAGAACTCGTCGACCGGATCGGTCATCAGCAGGACCTCGACGCCCTTGGCGGCGAAGCCTTCGATCTGCGGGCTGCGGCGCAGGACCTTGGCGTCGTCGCCGGCGATGTAATAGATGGCGTCCTGCCCGTCCGGCATGCGCGCCACGTAGTCGGCGAGGCTAACGGGCTCGTCGCCGCGCGTCGATTCGAAGCGCGCCAAGTCGAGCAGCTTCTCGCGGTTGGCCTCGTCCTCGTAGAGCCCTTCCTTGAGCACACCGCCGAAGGCGTCCCAGAAGCGCCGATAGTCCTCCGGCGCCTTCTCCGCCTTGCGCGCCAGCTCACCGATCACGCGCTTGGTCACCGCGCTGCGGATCTTGGACAGCATGGGATTGTGCTGCAGCAGTTCGCGGCTGATGTTGAGCGGCAGGTCCTCGGTATCGATGACGCCGCGCAGGAAGCGCAGGTAGGCGGGAATCAGCTCCTCGCAGTCCTCGGTGATGAAGACCCGCTTGACGTAGAGCTTGACGCCGTGACGGCGCTCGGGATGGAACAGGTCGAGCGGCCGCGTCGAAGGGATGTATAGCAGCCCGGTGTACTCGATCTTGCCTTCCGCCTTGAAGTGCAGGCGCAGCCAGGGGTCGTCGAAGGCATGCGCGACGTGGTGATAGAATTCCTTGTACTGCTCGTCGGTGATCTCCGACTTGGGCCGGGTCCACAGGGCCGAGGCGGCATTGAGCGTGCGCTCGGCGCCGTCGCGCTGCAAGACGATGGGGATCGCGATGTGGTCGGAATAGGTCTTGACGATGCGCTCGATGCGGGCCGGGTCGAGAAACTCCTTCTCGCCCTTGCGGAGCTTGACGACGACGCGCGTGCCGCGCGTCGGCGCCTCAGCCGCGCGGTCCCCCGTCAACTCCTCGACGGTGAAGCTGCCCTTGCCGTCGGATACCCAGCGCCAGGCCTGCGGCTCGCCGGCCCGGCGGGTCGTCACCGCGACCTCCTCGGCGACCATGAAGGCGGAGTAGAAGCCGACGCCGAACTGGCCGATCAGGTTGGCGCGGTCCGTCTTGTTCTCGACCTGCTGCACGAAGGCGGCCGTGCCCGAGCGGGCGATGGTGCCGAGGTTCTCGATCAGGTCGTCGCGGTTCATCCCGATGCCGTTGTCGGCGACCGTGACGACGCCCTTTTTCGCGTCGACGTCGAGGACGATGCGGTAGTCCGCGTCCTCGGCCACGAGCTCGGGCCGCGTGAGCGCCTCGTAGCGCAGCCGGTCGCAGGCGTCGGAGGCATTCGAGATCAGCTCGCGCAGAAAGATTTCCTTGTTCGAGTAGAGCGAGTTGGCGACGATATCGAGAAGCCGGCTGACCTCGGCCTGAAAGCTGAGTTTTTCTTCGGGCATGTCCAGCACCCCTTCGGTTGATGCCGATGGCTCCGCATTCGGGCTTGGTTTGACGACGCGGCCGCCCCGCGTCGGCTCTGATATGAGACAGGGCGCCGCCGACTGCAAGGGCCGGGGCCCCGGGGAGGCCCCGCCCGCAGGGGGAGGAATGGGCCAAAATAAGCCAGAATCGGCCGACGCGCAGGTGGGTGCCCGCAGCGCCATGGTCGAGGAGATCGCCGCCGAGGTCGTCGCCACGCGCAAGTACCTCGGCAAGGACGCCCTCGACCCGCGCGTCATGGCGGCCATGGGCAAGGTGCCACGCCATCTCTTCGTGCCGCCGGCCAACCGCGACCGGGCCTACGACAACGTGCCGCAGCCGATCGGCCACGGGCAGACGATCTCGCAGCCCTACATGGTGGCGGTCATGACCGACCTGGCGGCGGTCGGCCCCCAGGACCGCGTGCTCGAGGTCGGTACCGGTTGCGGCTATCAGGCGGCGGTGTTGGCCGAGCTGGCCGCCGAGGTCTACACCGTCGAGGTCGTGCCCGAGCTGGCCGGCCCGACCGCCAAGCGGCTCGAGGACCTCGGCTACCGCAACGTGTCGACGCGCCAGGGCGACGGCGCCCAGGGTTGGCCCGAGCACGCGCCCTTCGACGCCATCGTGGTGACGGCGGCGGCCTGGCACGAGGTGCCGCCGGCCCTGATCGCGCAGCTCGCCCCCGGCGGCCGGCTCGTGATTCCGGTCGACCGCAGCCGCAGCCCGGCGCGCTATCCCTTCTACGACCAGGTCCAGGAGCTGATGCTGATCACCAAGGACGCCGAGGGGAAGCTCGCGGAGCGCGGCGTGCTGCCGGTGGCCTTCGTGCCCCTGGTCGGCAGCGGCGGCGAGCCGCGGGGCTAGCGCCCTATCCGGCTCCCTCGGCGGCGCCGACCGAGCCGCCGAGCCGGTGCTTCTCCATGAGGCGGTACAGCGTCGGCCGGGATACCCGAAGGGCGCCGGCCGCTTCCTTGATGTTGTTGCGATGGGTCTGCAGCGCCTTGCGGATCAGTCGGCATTCCGCCTCGCTCCGGGCCTCCTCGAGGGTCATGGGGGCCGGCTTCGCAGTCCCGGGGCCGGCGCGCGGCAGCCCGAGGTCGGCGACGGTGATGCGATCGCCGTCCGCCATGACCACGGCCCTGCGAACGGTCGCGATGAGCTCGCGGACGTTGCCCGGCCAGGCATAGTTCAGAATCGCTTGTTCGCAGTCGTTGGAAAATCCGCGCACCGGCCGGCCCATTTCACCGGCCAGCTTTTCGAGAAAGAACCGGCTCAGGAGCGCGATGTCCTCGCCGCGGTCGCGCAGTGCCGGCATCTCCATGTTCAGGACGTTGAGCCGGTAATAGAGGTCCTCGCGAAAGCGGCCGTCGTTCCGCGCCTCGAGGAGGTCCACGTTGGTGGCGGCGATGACCCGGGCGTCGATCCGGATCGGTCCGCGTCCGCCGACCCGGTGGATGGTGCCCTCCTGGAGAAAGCGCAGCAGGTGGACCTGCATGTCGAGCGGAAGGTCGCCGATCTCGTCGAGGAAGACCGTTCCGCCGTCGGCGCGTTCGATCTCGCCGATCTTTCGCTCGTGCGCGCCGGTGAAGGCGCCGCGCTCGTGACCGAAAAGCTCCGATCCGACGAGCGTCGGCGGAAGGATCGCGCAGTCGATCACGACGAAGGGACCGCCGGCGCGGCGCGAGCGCTCGTGAATCGCATGCGCCGCGAGCTCCTTTCCGGTTCCGCTTTCGCCGGTGATCAGGACCGGAGCGTCGGCCGACGCGACCTTGCGGATGACCTCGAAGACTCGCCGCATGACGGTGCTGGACCCGACCATGTAGGGCTCCTCCGCCGCAGCCGCGTGACGGCTCCGGGTCGGGTCCGGTGCCGACGTTTTCAGATGCTCCTGCAGGGTGCTGTAGACGACGGCGTCGCGCAGCGCCAATTGCAATAGGATCTGCGCCAGGCGCTCGCGCCCGAGCGTTTCGATATCGGCTTTGGAGATGCGCTGGCTGGCCACGTCGCGTCCTCGTGCCGGGCGGGGCCGCGAGACCGCAGAACGATGTTCGGGATCGAACACGAAGCCGCGGCGTCCGCCACAAACCTTTCTTCAAGAAGCCTTCGTCGTCCTCGTTGCTGCGACTTCGCCTGTCCCCGCGCCCCCCATCGCTTATCTCTTGAATGCCGCGACGCCCGTTTGCGTTCCCGATCGATTGCGCCTGCGCGCACGATTCGTTGCGCAGCGCGTACTTTCGATCTTCGTGTCGTCGCGAAGCGTCCGAACCTTCGTCGTCTTCACCGCATGGATCGGCGTGCGCGGAGCGCGACGCCAACGGCTTCATCGTCGTGCTGACGGACCCGATGCGGTCGTCGTCCTGGTCTCGCCCGAACGACACGAACACGCTATGTCATGCCGGCGGATCGAGTCTAGGTCTTTGAGAACATTACGAAAATTTCACCTGTGGAACAGGACGGCCCGTGCCATGCTGCGTCCGCCTTTTCGGCCGGCGTGTCCAGCAGCGAACCCGGCGTGCGCTTGCGCGAGCGCCATTGCGGTCGTGGAAGGGGCGTCCGCGTCACGACGCTGACACAACACGGGTGGGCAAGCTTGCGTGAGTCATCCGACAGCGAACGACTTTGCGATACGGGGCGCCGCGTTTCTCGTGAATGGAAGCCGAAGGATCCGTCAATTCCGCTTCGTGGTGACGGCTGGCGCCCCGCTCGGCGCAAGCCCGCCGCGAACTGAACGCTTCATGGGCCGGACGTTTTACGGACGCGGCCGAGACAGAAAGAGGGGAGATCGATCATGCAACACAGGTTAAAGATTTGCCGGAGCTGGCGGCTGTACGCCGGAACGGCAGCCTGCGCCTTCGCCATCCTCATGGGAAGCCAGGCGCTCACCCTCCCGGCGCAAGCGGCGACGACCGGCGCGGACGATCAGCTTCGCGCGCAGATGAAGGAGCTCAAGCAGCAACTGGCCGCGCAGCGCCGCCAGATCGAGGCGCAGCAGCAGCGCATCGACGCGCTGGAGGGCACGACCGGCAAGCTCAGGGACATGACGCTCGGCCTCTACGGCAGCCTGGGCGCCGACCCGAACGCGCCCCATGCGGCAACCGCCGCGACCTTCGGCGCGGGCAGCGACGGCTATCGTTTCGTTAACGGCGCCGTGCAGCCAGCGACCTATCGGCAGCAGACCCAGGCCGCGCAGACGGGGGGCGGGACGGGCGGCGGGGCGGGCGGCGACACGGGTGCCCAGCCGGTCGGCGAGGCGCCAAAGGCGGAGCGGACCCGGCCGAACGTTCCGGTCCTCGCCTCGGAGGGCGGCGTGCTGACGCCGCAGGGTACGCTGGTCCTCGAACCCTCGCTGGAGATCAGCCACACCTCAGCGAACCGCTTCAGCTTTCAGGGCTTCCAGCTCGCCGAAGTGGTCCTGATCGGGCAGATCGAGGCGTCGAACGCCGACCGCGACACGGCGATCCCGGCCTTGACGGCCCGCTACGGCATCACCGACCGCCTGGAGGCCGAGGTCAAGGTGCCCTACGTCCTGCGCAGCGACAGCGTCACGAACACCATCGTCGCCGCGACCCCGGCGGTGTCGACGACGACCCATGCGACGGCCAACGACATCGGCGACATCGAGGCGGCGCTGCACTACCAGCTGAACGACGGACGCGGCGGCTGGCCGTACTTCGTCGCCAACGTTCGCGCCAAGAGTACCACCGGCAAGGGACCCTTCGACGTCTCGCGCGACGCCAACGGCATCGAGACCGAGCTCTCGACCGGATCGGGCTTCTGGGGCGTCGAGCCGAGCCTGACGGTGCTGTATCCGACCGATCCCGCCGTCTTCTTCGGCAGCATCGGCTACGTCTGGAACATCTCCAGCAACGTCGATACGACGATCGGCGGCTCGCACATCGGCACCGTCGATCCCGGAGATGCCGTCCGCGGCAGCTTCGGGATGGGATACGCCATCAACGAGAATTCCTCGTTCAGCATCGGCTACAAGCACGACTACATCGCGCGCACGACGACCGAGATCGACGGCATCGATCGAAAGTCGGCGTCCCTGCAGTCGGGCTCCCTGTTCTTCGGCCTGTCGCAGAAAATCAACGACAGCGTCGCGGTCAATCTTACGGTCGAAGGCGGCGTCACGGCCGACGCGCCCGACGCGTCGGTGATCGTGCGGGTGCCGGTCGCGCTCGGCCTCTTCTGAGGCCAGCGCCGCGCAGGGGCGAGGCGCCAAGGGCCGGGCCGCCGCGCCTCGCGAGGCTCGCACGACGCGCCTACTGGAAGAGGGCGTTGCTCACCGAGTTCGCGATGCGATCGGGCTGCGGGCTCAGGTCGGCCAACAGCGACGCCGCGTTCGAGACCGTAACTTCGACGGTGTCGTTCACGGTCACCGCGGCGTTGTTGATGGTATTGGCGATATCGACGTTCCCCGTCGGGAAGGTCGCTGCGATCCCGGGGTCGGTCACGCCGTCGCCGAGGCTGAGCCTGACGCCGCCCGGGCTGCTCGAGAGCGCCGTGACGTTCGGAGTTTCCGGCCCGAAGTTCGTGACGGTCACACCGTTCACCACGCTCGTCGTTCCGCCCGCCGGCGTGTTGTCCAAACCGCCGACGGCGCCGTGCGAAGTCGTCGCGCTGTAGACGATCGTCATGTCGCCGCTGGCGGACCGCGTCACGCTGGCCGAGTCCGTCTGGTCGAAGCTCGGCGCCGGTATCGGACCGTCGGCTGGAAAGTTGAGCAGGGTCTCGAAGATCGGCACGCCGTCCCGGCTCGCCGTGATGCGGCCGCCGAAGCTGATCAGCGCGCCGTCGATGCGAAGCCCGCCGCGAAGCTTGCCGAGCTCGGCCCGGCTGAGCGGCGTCAGGCCGGCGAAGGGGCCGGCGGATGTCGGCATCGCCGCCGCCGCGGGTGCGCCGCGCGCCATGCCGGCGATCAGCACGGTCCCGACCAGGCCGATGAGCCTGATGCCCGTCGATAGCCGCGCCGCCGCCCGCCCAATGGAGGGTTTCATGGATCCTACTCCTCAAAGCGCGTTCGGCCCCGGCATGAGCAGCGTGAAGCTGGCCAGGCTGTTGCCGCCGAACGCCGTTCCGAACGGCGCCTTCGCACGCACGGCCCAATCCCGATCGGCGTTGAAGTTCCGCCGCGCGACCTCGACCTCGTCACGGATCACGAAGATGATGTGATTGACCATGAGTTTCTCGAAGTCCGCGCGCGGATAGATCCTGACGCCGAGGGCCGGGTCGCCGACGACCACCTCGCCGTCGCGGACGCCCTTCACGACCACGAAATGCCGGTAGCCCCTGATCTCGATCAGCACGATGGCCGGGATCCCGACCTTGGCGAGCTTGGCAAGGCCCGCCCTGTAGCCGTCGGCATGAAAGCCGATGTTCTCAAGATAATTCTTCATGTCGAGCAGCGAGAAGCCCTTGGTCTTGATCGCCTCCTGATCGCCGGCATCGAACATCGCCTTGAAGACCTCCTGCTCGGCCGTCGGCCGGTCGTAGTGGTAGGTCAGCAAGGTCGCGATCGCGGCGGAGCCGCAGCTGAAGTCGTACTGCTGTCGTACGACCGTCTTGAAGCGGGCTTCCCGCACGCTGGTCAAGGGCACGGAGAAGACCGCGCCGCCGCCTGCGACGACGGTCGCCTGCCCGGCGAAGGCCGGCGCAGAAACCGGAAGCGCCAGCAGCGCGCTGCACAACAATGCTCGGCTGCGATGGCCGAAAAATCGCATGTTCAGTCGTCCTCGTTTCAAGCGTTGGCGAGCGAGAGTCTTCGTTCGTTCCGCCGTTTTCACGGCGTGATATTCACGATGATCGACGACGAGGCCTGAAGGACGGCGTTGTTGCCGGTGTTGAGCATGTTGACCGACAGGGCCGAGTTCGCGAAGGCGCTGCCCGACGCGGTGATGTCGCCACCGGTCACCGTCGTTCCCGTCAGCGTGTTGCCGACCGTCTGCGTCAGGTCGTTGGTCGCGACGGATTCGCCCATCGCCCTTTGCGAGGCGAGCTGGCGCGGCGAGAGCGGCGTGAGCGCGCCGAACGCATCGGACTTGTTGCCGGGTTCCCCCGCCCTGCTTTGGGCGGCAAGGCCCGCCGCGCAGAGGCACAAAGCGACGGCGGCGCAGAAACGTGGAAGATGGCGCATGGGCTGGTCTCCCTGGTCGGAAATGCCATCACCGGGCCGCAGGCGGCCGGCGGGCGCGGTACGCTCGCCGGCCACCGAGACCGCGCTCTAGTGGTTGCTGACCGCACCGGCGATCGCTACGGCACCCTGTTGCGCCGCATTGATCCCGGATGCGAAGTTGTTCTGGCTTGCCGTTTCGTTCTGGAAGGCGTGATTGCTGAAGTCCATCCGGTCCGCCATTGTGCCGGAAACCCCACTGGGAATATCAGTGCCGGCCAAGGTACTGGCCGAGACCTGACTCAAGGCATTGATGGCCAGCGCATCACTGTCGCCGAACGTGCTGCCGCCGCCGATGCCTTTGACTTCGCTGTTGTCGAGGCCCGAAGCCGCACCGAGTGTGCTGGCATCGTTGATGGTGACGCCATCGGCCCAGGCGGCGCTCGAAAGACCCGCGGCAAGCGCAATGGCCGAAATTCCGGCGAGAAATAGCTTCTTCATGGTTTCGTCTCCTATAATCTCGTTTTCCGATCCGTGTCGCCCGGTGAAAACCGGGCACGCATCACACGGACTGCTGCTAGTGGTTGCTGACCGTACCGGCGATCGCTACCGCACCCTGCTGGGTGGCATTGATCGCGGAGGCGAAGTTGTTCTGGCTGGCGGTCTCGTTCTGGAACGCGTGATCGCTGTAGCTCATGTCGCCGGCCATGTTGCCGCTGACGTCAGCGGTCGTGGAACCGGCTAGGGCGCTGGCCGAGACTTGGCTGAGCGCATTGACGGCCAGCGCATCACTGGCGCCGAATGTGCTGCCGCCGCCGATACCCTCGATCTCCGAGTCGTTCACGCCCGCGGCGGATCCGGGATTGCTGTTGTTCACTTCCGTCCCGGCGGCCCAGGCGGCGCCCGAGAGAGCCGTGACCAGCGCGAATGCCGACAATCCGGCGAGAAGGTGTTTTCTCATCTTCAGATCCCCTTTCGTGTTGATCCGTTTCGGTTGATACCCGGAGACGCCATGCAATCTCGCGGCCGGCGCCTCGCTGCACGTCGAGGATTCAGCAAGGAGCGTGCCAGCGGACCGACGCGGCCAAAAAACCTCGGAAATGCCTGGGCGTCCCCGAGAGATCGACGCACGCAACGCCGTTCGCGTGCGGCGCGGTGTCAATCAGGCGTTACATGCGCCATGACGAACCGCGGACACGGGGCCGCGCGACGGAGCGTGAAGCGGGCCGTCGGGGCGACCTTCGCGACCGCAGCCTTCGATGCCGAATTGTCGGGTTCGCGGCGCTGGAACGCGGCGCGCCCGGATCCTTGCCGCCGACCGCCTCCGCCGTTCGATCACGGCGCCGTGCGGCCTGTCAGAAATCTTTACACGGCACAGGGCGCTGAGCGGCGGCAGGTTCGGATCGGACGCCGGAAGGGCTTCGTCTAGTGCATGCTGGACAGCGTGACCGCGCCGCCGGACGGCGCACTTTCCGTCCCGAAGCTTCCGCCGCTCTTCCTAGGTTTCAATTCGTCCCACAGGATGACCGCGGTCTCGGTTTCGACGCCG